>JAABUM010000943.1_pt1 | contig 46503 bp, 35 predicted proteins | sample 5559161 | NCBI WGS metagenome assembly JAABUM01 (sample SAMN10711868, study PRJNA513369) | rock metagenome | isolation source: Antarctica rocks | place: Antarctica: Victoria Land, Siegfried Peak nord
GTGCCGCCAGCAAAGCCGGCAGACAGCGCCAAGCCCAGCCCAAGGCAAAACAGCCCAGCGCGCACGGAGTGGCCCCGCGCGAACCGCAGGAGTGATTTGGTCATGATAGAACCTTTGGTGTGCACGTCTGGCTGCTCCCTATTTGCTGTGGTTGCTTCGGCCTGCATTGCGTCCGCAAGCGGCCAGTTATCCTAGGCCCGCGCGCCGGGGCGCACCGGCGACTTCCGTTGCCTTTCCGTTATCGATCCTGTGTAGTCTGTACCGAAAATTGAGCGCCGCAAACTCTATGAAGCATCTGCGACGTCACCATCCGCGATTTTTGCCGAGCCGTGATGCCAATAAGCCCGGAACCGCCTCGAGCATGATCCATTTGATACGGCTTCATACCTTGCGCTGGCCGCTCGATGCCGCTGAATGAGAGCGTTGCGGCGCAGGTCGTCGCGTCCCTGCAGCCATCCTGTATGGCCGACATCGGTTTGGCGGCGATCTCGGAACCGGTCGGGGCCGGGTTTGACCTGGTCGCCTGCGTCGACGTGCTGGACCGGGTTCCGGAGCGTGAAGCGATCCGCGCGATCCGGGCGGTGGCGCAGGCGGCGCCGCGCGTGCTGTTCGCCGGCGCCGGGCCGGGCGCGCCATTGCCGGCTTATGCCAAGCCAACGCTCTGGTGGCTGCGGCGCTTTGCCGAGGCCGGGTTCCAGCCCGATTGGCGCTATGACGCCGGCTTCGTCGCGCCCGACGCCTTCCTGGCGGTCCGCAGCGGCCAGGCCAGCGTCGACGTCGCCATGTTTGCCGACCTGCTTCGCCATCGCGCCGCCGGCCAGGACTTACAGCGCCGTGCGGACGAGCTGGCCCAGGCACTGCAAGTGGCCGAAGCGCGCCATGCCGAGGCGATGCGGATGGCGGATGCGCTCGCCGCAAAATTGGCGGCGGTGCGGCAGGAGCGCGATGCGATCCTCGGCTCGACCACATGGCGCATCACGGCGCCGCTACGGTCGGCCCCGGTGCGATCGGTGCTGGGCTGGGTTCACGGAACCGCGGCTGCCGTGCCGGACGGTGCCCCAACGTCCGATCCAGGGCCGGACCCATCACCTGAGGCGATACCTGCCGTCAGCCGGGAACGAGCCACCCCGTCGGGCAACACGCCGCTCTGCATCATCGTGCCGGTCGGGCCCACCGCGGACCCGCGCGCGATCACCGCGGCATTGGAACAGCTCGACGCCGGTAGCCGGCTCTGCCTCGTCGAGACGGGCCTGCTGCCCGAGGCCTTGGCGCCCACCGTCGCGGCGGCCAGCGGGGACAGCCGGGTCAGCTTCGTCCAAGCCATGAGCCGGGACGGCGTCTCGCCCAGGCTCGGGATGGCGCTGGCGCAGGCCGGCAACGCAGCCTACGTCCTGGTTGCGGCGCACGGATGCATCCTGGCGGACGGGGCGCTGCACCGGATCGCGGCCGAGATCGCGGCGCATCCGGATGCCAGCCTGATCTATGCCGACGAGGACTGCATTGACGCACAGGGACGCCGCCATCCCTTCCTGAAACCCGCATGGAGCATTGACCTCGCGCTCGAGCAGGATCTCGTGGGCGGCTTCGGCGTATTCCGCCGGGCGTTGCTGGAAGGCATCGACGCGCCGCTCGCCGCCGATGACGGCACGGTGCAGGACCTCGCTTTGCAGGTCACCGCCAGCCCCGTCCACCATATTCCGGCGATCCTCAGCCATCGCACCGGGCAGCCGCTGCTAGCCCCATCTGCTGCGGCGGTAAAGGCCGCGCTCGCCGGGTGGCAGCACGGGCCGATCCGGCCAAGCCTGATCCCGTCGCCGTTCGGCCGGAGCCGCATCCGCATCCGCTGGGACCTGCAGGCGCCGGAGCCGCTGGTCAGCCTGATCGTCCCGACGCGGGACCGGCCGGAGCTGCTGGCACGGTGTGCCGAGGGCGTGCTGCACCGGACGGACTACCCGGCGCTGGAGCTGATTATCGCGGACAACGACAGCCAGGAGCCGGAAACGCATCGCCTGCTGGCGCAGCTCGCCCGCGACCCGCGCGTGCGCGTGCTGCCGGCGCCGGGGCCGTTCAACTACTCGGCGATCAATAACGCGGCTGCGGCTGCGGCTGCGGGCGAAGTGCTGGTCCTGCTCAACAACGACGTCGACGTCATCGGCCCCGGTTGGCTGCGCGAGATGGCCGGCCACGCCATGCGCCCGGATGTCGGCGCCGTCGGCGCGCGGCTGCTGTTCGGCAACGGCACGATCCAGCACGCCGGCGTGGTGCTGGGCGTTGGCGAGTTCGAGGGCGGCCCGGGGATCGCCGGGCATTTCGGCTTCCATGCGCCGGCCGCGGCCGAGGGGCATGGCGGGCAGTTCGTGCTGACGCGCGAAGTGTCGGCCGTGACCGGCGCCTGCCTAGCGCTGCGCCGTTCGGTGTTCCGGCAAGTGGGCGAGCTGGACGAGGCCAATCTGCCCATCGCCCTGAACGATGTCGACCTTTGCCTGCGCATCCGCGCCATGGGCCTGCGCATCGTTTGGACGCCGTTCGCCGAGCTGCATCACCTGGAGTCAGCCTCACGCGGCTCCGACCAGGCGCCCGGCGCCGCCGAGCGGTTCCGGCGGGAGTGCCGCTATCTTCGCGACCGCTGGGGGCCGGTCCTGGACGCCGACCCGTTCTACAACCCAGGATTCTCCCGCGCCGATCACTCTTTCCAACTCGCAACGCCGCCATCTGTGCCAGTTTGCTCATGCTCTGGCGGCTTGTGACCAGGGCATTCATTCGGTAGTTCCTGATGGCAACCAGGCAGGTGGCGAACACGATATGGGTGAGTTGATCCGGCGAGAGGCCGCCGCCGCGCCTTCAGCATTCAGCGGCGAGCGGCTGACTGCCGCGATCTCCGGCCAGGTCGAGATCGAGCACTATCATCGCTACCTCCTGGCCCGTGAGTTCTGCCGGGGCCGCGACGTGCTGGACGTCGCGGCCGGCGAGGGCTACGGCACGGCCCTGCTGGCCCAGGTCGCGCGGTCCGCGGTCGGCGTCGAGATCGACGAGGACGTGGTCATCGCCGCGCGCGCCGAGTTCGAGCGTCCGAACCTGCGCTTCGAGCTGGGCGACGCTCGGTCTCTGCCGCTGCCGGACGCCAGCGTCGACGTCGCGGTGACGTTCGAGACGCTGGAGCACCTCGCCGAGCATGACGTGTTCCTGGCGGAGCTGCGCCGGGTACTGCGGCCCGGCGGGCTGCTGATCATCAGCACCCCCGACCGCGACGCCTACTCTCCGGCCGGCACGCTGCCCAATCCCTATCATGTCCTGGAGCTCACCCAGACGGAGTTCAAGGCTCTGCTGCAGCGGCATTTCGCCTGCTCCATTGTCGCCGCCCAGCGTGCGCTGATCGGCTCGGTGATCCTCGGCGCCGGCGAGGAAGGGTCGGTGCGGTCCTACGAGCGGCGCAGCGAGACGGTGATCGAGGGCAGCGGGCACCTGTCCCGCGCGCCCTATCTTCTGGCCCTGGCGTCGGATGCGGCGCTGCCGCCGTTGCCGAACAGCGTCTATGTCTATCGCGCCGACCTCGACACCGATCCGAGGGTGCGCCGTGAGGCGGAGCTGGGCCGCATAAGCGCCGAGCAGGCGACCGTAGAGGCTCTGGCTCGCGCTGATGCCGCCGAGGCCCGGATTGCCGCAGCCGAGCAGCAAGTGGTCGACGCCGTCACACGCGCCGCGGAGGGGGGGGAGCGCGAGGCGGGTGCGGCGCGGATGATCGCCGAACTTCAGGAGTCTGCCGAGCAGGCTGCCGCCGCCCTTGAGCGAGCCTCCGCAGCCGCCGCGGCGGAGCTGCAGCGCCGGTCCGAGGCTGCAACGGCCGACATGCAGCACGCCGCCGCCCTGGCCGCCGCCCGCCTGGCGCGCCTGGAGCATCGGCTGGAGGCCAGCGAGCAGCGCGCTGCTGCGGCGGAGCTGGAGGTCGACCAGCTCGGCCATCTCGGCCTGGCGCTGCAGGGCCAGGTGGCCCGGGCCGAGGAGCGTGCCCAACGCGCCGAACACGAGGCGGCCGAGACGCTGCACCGCCTTTCCGCGGAGATGACCGGCCATCATGAGGCCCGGCAGGACGCGCATCTGCTGGGGCAGCGGCTCGCGGCGATCGAGGCGAGCTCCGTTTGGCGCACCACGCGCCCGCTGCGCCGCATGGGCCAGCGCTTTCCATTGCTGGCCCGCAGCCTCCGGCGCGGCGCAAAGCTGGCTTGGTGGACCGGGACGTTCCAGGTGCACCGGCGCTACCGCGTGTGGCGCACCGTCCGGCACCAGCGGCTGCAGGCTATGTCAGGGCCGACATCGGAGCCGGCCGTCCTGCAAATCGCGTCGTCGGAGCCGTCCGCCGAGAGTTCGATGGCGCTGCCGCCGGCGCTGCGGCCGCAGGACATCCGCATCCCATCGGCGCGTGAGCCCGACGTTTCGGTGATCATCTCCACCTATGGTCAGCTCGGCGTCACGCTAGCCTGCCTCAAGTCCATCGCCGACCACGCGCCGCGCTGCTTGCTCGAGGTGATCGTGGTGGACGACGCCTATTCCGGTCCCGAGGACATGGGCGCGCTGCGCAACGTCGCCGGCATCCAGTTGGTCCGCAACGCCAGCAACCTGGGTTTCCTGCTGAGCTGCAACCTGGCCACCCGGGCCGCCAAGGGCCGCTACGTTTATATGCTGAACAACGACACCGAGCTGCGACCCGGCGCGATCGATGCCTTGGTCGACCTGCTGGATGCCCGGCCGGATGCGGCGATGGCCGGGTCGAAGCTGCTGTTTCCCGACGGACGCCTGCAGGAGGCGGGCGGTATCCTGTGGGACGACGCGTCCGGCTGGAACTATGGCCGGGGCGAGGACCCGTCGCGCCCGGAATACAGCTATGTCCGCGAGGTCGACTATTGCTCGGGCGCGTCGATCCTGATCCGACGGTCGGTGTTCGAGGCGGTGGGCGGCTTCGACGAGGAGTTTGCCCCGGCCTATTACGAGGACGCCGACCTGGCCTTCCGCCTCCGCGCCCGGCGGATGCGCGTGCTGTATGAGCCGCGCTCCGTCGTGGTGCATCACGAGGGCACGTCGCACGGCACGGACCTGGCGGCCGGCGTGAAGGCGCATCAGGTCATAAACCAGGCCCGCATGGCGGAGCGCTGGGGCGCGACGCTGGCGCGGGAGAACTATCCCAGCGGCCAGCATGTCCTGCGCGCCCGCGACCGCGCCCGGACCCGCAAGGTGGTCCTGGTCATCGACCACTACACGCCGGAGCCGGACCGCGACGCCGGGTCGCGCAGCGCGATGGGGATCATCGACAGCCTGATCGACGCTGGGTGGGTGGTGAAGTTCTGGCCGTATAATCGGCTTTATAGCCCGGTTTACACGGTCGCGCTGGAGCGCCGGGGCATCGAGGTGCTCGACCAACGCTGGCCCGGCGACCTCGGCGCCTGGATGCGCGAGAACGGCGGCGAGCTAGACCACCTTTTGGTGATCCGTCCGGACGTGGCGGCCGAGGTGCTGCCGCATCTCATGCGCAACACCGACGCGGTGCTCAGCATGTACGGGGTCGACCTGCACTTTGCCCGGATGCGGCGGCAGGCGAGCCTCGATCCGAACCCCAAGCTGCTGCAGGACGCGGAAGCGATGGAGCGCCTGGAGCGGCGGGTCTGGCGGCACTTCGACGTGGTGATCTATCCGTCCGAGGAGGAGGCGGCGGTGGTGCGCGAGATGGCCCCGCATACGCTGGCCCGCGGCATCGTGCCGTTCTGCTTCGATGCGTTTCCCGCACGCGCCGCACCGGTCGCGGGCCACAGCATCCTGTTCGTCGCCGGCTTCGCGCATACGCCCAATGTCGATGCGGCCATGTTCCTGATGCACGAGATCGTGCCGCTGCTGGAGCAGGAGATCGGGCCGGTGCGGGTGGTCCTGGCCGGGTCCAACCCGACGGAGGCGGTGCGCGCGCTCGCTGGGCTGGACGTGGAGGTGACAGGCTACGTGACCGACGAGGCGCTCGGCGGGCTCTATGACCGCCACCGGGTTTCGGTGGTGCCGCTGCGGTTCGGCGCGGGCGTCAAGGGCAAAGTCGTCGAGTCGCTGAGCCGCGGCCTGCCGCTGGTGACGACGTCGATCGGGGCGCAGGGGATCGCGGGCCTAGGCGAGGTGGTCCCGGTGCGCGACGACGTGGCCGGGATCGTTGCCGCACTGAAGCTGCTGCTCACCGATGACGATGCCTGGATGGCCCAGTCGGCGGCGCAGATGGCGTTCGCGCAGCGCTGGTTCTCGCGCGAGGCCATGCAGCGGTCGGTGCTGGCGGCGTTCGCGGCTGGCGAGGCGGCGCGGCCGCGGGAACCTACGATCAAGCCCTGCAGCGGGAGCAAGCTGAAACCCGAGCCTCTTGCCCTGCCACCCCAGGGCGGGCAGCGAACATCGGCTGCTCCCGTCGAGATCGATCAGACTTTCCTATCGCTGGCTGAATGGAAGGCATGGGCGTCTGAGCACGCGAGCGTCGCCGATCCCGCGGCGGCAGACGAGATCGGCGGCCGCATTCTCCGGGCTGGGTTTATCGAACCATTGACCGGGACGGCCATCCCGCCTGCGGAAATCGAGCATGCCGGCCTGGACTGGCGGGAGGGCCTCACGGCGAGGGGCCTCAACTCGCGCATGCGGGCGGTGCTCGCGCTCATCGACGAGAAGGTCGGGGCACGCCCGCCGGACAAGGTGCAGATCTTTGCTACCGAGGCCGTGACGCCGTTCGCGCTGCGGATGCGCGGTCGCTTCGCCCGCTTCCACGGCGCCGAGTATGGGGCGGACGCCGACGCCCGGGGCGCGCTGTATCCAATCCCGCACGAGGATCTGGCCGCCCTGTCGCTGCCCTCCGGCCGCTTCGACCTCGTGACCACCAATGAGGTGCTGGAGCACGTCCCCGACCTCGACGCGGCGCTGCGCGAGCTCGCGCGCGTGCTCAAGCCCGGCGGCTGGCACGTCGGAACGCACCCGTTTGTCATGATGGCAGAGGCCGGCGACCGGCGCTCGCTGCTGCTGGATGGCGAGGTCGCCCATCTCAAGGCGCCGGAGTACCATGCCAATCCCGCCGACTGGGCTGCGGGCTCGCTCGTCTTCGAAACCCCGGGTTGGAACATCATCGAGCGCGCGAAGGCGGCGGGCTTCCGGAACGCGCATATGCGTTTCGTCGCTTCGGAGAAGCACGGCTACATCACCGCGAATATCGGGGTCTTCGTTTTCTGCGCGCAGAAGTGACGCCGGTGCCGGCCCCGCCGGTGTCCGTCGCTACGGGACGTGCCGTCGCCGGAGCCTGCGCGCCAGAACTCGCATCGGCGCCGTGAGCTTCCAGGACGTGGAACTCTCCAATCCCTGAATCCGCAGGGCCTGCTGCATGGTCCGGGTTTGCGCGGCAGCGGCCTCGTTTTGTGCATGCCGTAGGGCTGCGATCGCCTCGCCCATGGCCTTATGGGCATTGGCGGCATCCGTGCGGGCGCTGTCCAACTCGGATCGATCGATCCCGCGCGGTGGCTCGGAACGCTGCGGGCGGAGCGGTCGCGGTCTAAAGACGAAGTGCGGATCGGTCGGGTTGCGGGCATAGTCCTCGACGGCGTCGGCCAGCCAGCGCGGGTCCGAGGCTGCCTGGCGGACGGCTGAATGCGCCGAGCGATTGCGGAAGCAGATTTCTTCGGCCGGCTGCTTGACGAAATAGGCCAGCATCATCGTCGGCTTGATCAGCCCGGCGTCCAGGAGGACGTCGTTAAGGAAGGCGATGTGTCGAAGCAGGAAGGCGTCATCGTCGTTGTTCACGTCGAAGTTCGGGCCGAAGCATCGGTCCACGAAGACGTCGATCATGCCGCCAAAGCCGAGGAACCGCGATGGCTTGAAGCCCTGCGCCAGGATCAGCGGCAGCACGTCTTGCGACCGAATGCCTTCGAAGCCCTCGCTGGAGCAGTCATGATCGATGAATTGAGGCTCGGTGCGATGCAGCAGGATGTTGTTGCGCTGCCGCTCGCTCATGAACGGCCAGAAGAAGTCAACGAACAGCCGGGCTTCGGGCCAGCGCATATGGCCATTGCGGCCGATCATATCGCTGGTGACGAAGATGCCGTCATCGGTCAGGCAATCGAAGGCTGTCCGGAAGATCCCCTCCAGATCGACCATGTGATGGAGGCTATGGTTCGCCATGATCGCGTCGAACCGCATGTCGAAGGCCTGGGCGTTGAGGTCGCCGGCCAATAATTCGAAGTGCCCGGTCAGCTCTGGGGGCAGCGCCGCCCGAAAACGGGAAAGCAGGATGTCCGAAAGGTCATAGCAGACAAAGCGGAACCGGGTGACGCCCTGCTCCAGCAGCGTGCGCGCGATGTCGATTTCCACGGCGCCGTCGCCGCAGCCCAAGCTGAGGAAGATGGGCGCGTTCGGGTTGTGCTTCGCTGCGGTGACGAAGGCTTCGACGTAGAACTGATTGAAATCACTTACGCCGAACACCTTGACCAAGCCGGGGAGGACATAGTCGCGGCTCCAGAGATGGAATGCAGCGGGCAGGTCGTGCATATCCTCCGTGTCACGATACTGCTCGATCTGTTCCTGCAGTTGGTCCTCATAGGATTTCGCCACGCACCAAACCTTCGGCTAATCGATTGAGGCAGCAGGGTCCTGTCACGACGTCAGTAGCAAACTCGACGGAACTAGGACAGTGACGGGACGCCAGCCTGCTGCCGTCCGACAGGATTTTGTAAATGGCTGCAAACCTGTATGGATCAAATTGCAGGCGGGTCGGCCACAGGAAGCCAAGCCCGCGCGGGGAGATGCCATGGTGCTCGGACGTTCGCTCCCGTTGGGAATGGGGGCGTGGCGATTATTGCTGGCGGTCCTGGTCGTCGCATCGCATCTTTGGGAACCCATGCCGCAGGGCTATGCGGCCTACGCCGTCTGGGGTTTCTACGTGCTCAGCGGCTTTCTCATGACCTAAGTGCTGAATCTGAAATACGGGTTCAGCCCGCAAGGGATCATGGCCTATGCCTATAACCGCGTGCTGCGGATTTTTCCGGGCTACTACGTCGCCCTGCTTGTCGGCATCGCTACGTTGTTCGTAGGACGGCACTACGGTGTGCAGTTCACCGATCTCAACCCGCAGTTCTTCATGCCGGAGGGCTGGTTCTGGCTCAATCCACTGACCAACCTTTCCGTGTTCAGGATAACCGGACTGCCTGTCGCGGTATCAAATGCCCTGGCAATCGAGGTGACGGCCTACGTATTGATGCCGTTGCTCGCCACGTCCTGGGCGGCTGCGTTGCTGGCTGCGATCATGTCAGCCACCCTTGCCGTCGGCTACCTTGGCTTGGACACCTCGGCCTTCGCTCAGCGCTACGCATTGTTCACGCCCTGCATGCTGGCCTTTGCTTGGGGCTCCCTGACTTGCCATTTCCGCGACAAATTAAGCAGGTTTGAGGCGCCTGCAATCAGCCTTGCCGTCTGGATGCTCCATGGCGGCCTGTGGATCTGGTTTCCCTACTGGCCCTGGACCTACGGCCTGTATGTCTCACTGCCGCTGTCGAGCTGGGTCGTCATATCGCTGTTCGGCTTGCGGACCGGCGGGCTCGACCGATGGCTGGGCGATCTCTCCTACCCCGTCTATCTCCTGCACACGACGGTGGCGGCGTGGTTCTGGCAAAGCTTCGGCCATAAGCGAACCTTGATGCTGCTCCTAGTTTCGTCGGCGACTACATTTGTGCTCTCTGCCCTCATCGTGGACTGCATCGAGCGGCCCGTGCAAAGGGTCAAGTTTGGAGCGCTCCGAAGGCCAGCACTGCAGGGCGCCCAGCTGCCCAAAATCTTGCCAAACGCAGGGCTGCCATCGGTGCCGGCCGATCGCGGCTAGACCAATGTCGTCCTGACTGGAAACGCGCTTGCGTTGCCGATCGGGGCGGCAAAATTGGTCGCTCGAACAAATGCTAGCCCACAGTAGCTCAGACACAGTCAGAGCTACTGTGGGCTAGATCGCCGCATGCGCCTCAGAGCGCGCCGACATGCCGTTCGATGATCGCCAAGTTCCGCAAATTGGCCTTAAGCGCCATGTCGAAGATGTCGCCCAGCACCGGCACGCTGCCGCCGGCCACCTCCAGCGCCACGTTGCCGAGCATGCGGGCCAGCTGCGGCGCCGGCACGCCCAGCTGTGCGGCCTCATAGACGATATAGAGCGAGATCGCCCCGAGGATCGCGTCGCCGCCGACCGGTACCAGCCCGACCACACTGTTCAGGCCGAAGCGGAAGCGGGTGCCCGGCAGCGAGAACACGCCGTCGATCAGCCAGGCAAGCCGACGCAGCCGCTTCAGCCGGGCGTGCGGAGTGGAGGCGGTGGAAAGCGGGATCGTGCCAGCCCAGGCCATGCTTATCTCCCATCATAGGACCGGCGCCGATGTTGTGCTGCCACAGGCTCGATTCAATGCCCGCCATGTAAAAGCCTCTTACTCAGTCCGACGCTCCCGCGGGATGGCGCAGGACGGAGTGGCGACGGCCGTAAAGGAAGTAGATGGCAAAGCCGATCGCCATCCAGATGAGCAGGCGCAGCCAGGTGAAGATCGGCAGGCCGGACATCAGCAGCAGGCAGAACAGGATGCCAAGGATCGGCACGACCGGCACCGCGGGCACCTTGAACGGCCGGCGCACCCGTGCGTCGCTGCGGCGCAAGTAGATCACCGAGCCGCAAACCAGGATGAAGGCGAACAGCGTGCCGATGCTGACCATCTCGCCCAATATGTTGATGGGGACCAGCGCCGCGACGATGGCCACGATGACGCCGATCATGATCTGGCTGCGATAGGGGGTGTTCAGCGTCGGGTGCACGTGGGCGAACAGTCGGGGCAGCAGCCCATCCTCCGACATGGTGAAGAAGATGCGGCTCTGGCCATAGAGCAGCACCAGGATGACCGTGGTGAGCCCGGTCAGCGCGCCGATCTTGACCAGGATGGCGAACCAGGTGAAGCCAATCGCGTCCACTCCCTTGGCGATCGGGTCGGACACGTTGAGCTCGCCATATGGAACCAGGCCGGTCAGCACCGCGGCCACGGCGACATACAATATGGTGCAGACGACCAGCGAGCCGAGGATGCCGACCGGCATGTCGCGCTGCGGGTCGCGGGCCTCCTGCGCCGTGGTGGACACGGCGTCGAAACCGATGAAGGCGAAGAACACGACGGCGGAGCCGCGCAGGATGCCGCTCAGGCCGTAATGGCCGAACTCGCCGGTGCTGGCCGGGATGAACGGGTGCCAGTTTGCCGTGTTCACATAGAATGCGCCGACGGCGATGAAGGCCACCACGACGACCAGCTTGATCGCGACCATGACGTTGTTCAGCCGGGCCGATTCCTTGGTGCCCAGCACGAGCATGGCGGTCAGCGCGGCCACGATCAGCGGCGCCGGCAGGTTCAGGATGGCGGTGGCCGTGCTGCCATCGGCCAGCGTCACCTCCGTGCCCGGCGCGGCGGCGAACTGCGGCGGCACGGTGATGCCGATATTATGCAGGATGCTGACGGCGTATCCCGACCATCCGACGGCCACGGTGGCCGCCCCCATCGCGTATTCGAGCACGAGGTCCCAGCCGATCATCCAGGCGAACACCTCGCCCAGGGTGGCGTAGGTGTAGGTGTAGCAGCTGCCGCTGACCGGCAGCATGGCCGCGAGCTCGGCATAGCACAGGCCGACGAAGCCGCAGGCGATGCCGCCCAGCACGAACGAGAGCATGATGCTCGGACCCGCGTATTGCGCAGCCGCCGTTCCGGTCAGGACGAAGATGCCGGCGCCGATGATCGCCCCGATGCCCATGGCGGTGATGCTGAACGGGCCGAGCGACTTGGACAGCTTGTGGCCGTCGGCCTCGCCGGCTCGCATGATGTCGTCCACGGATTTACGCGTCATCAGGCCTTGGTCCGACATTCGATGCCTCCTTGGAATTACCGCGGTTAATGTTAACCTGAGATTTCTCTTGGCGTATCGTACAAGAGTCATGTTGCCAGCGGAACTGAACGGCGTTGCATACGCTCTGAGCTTCGCATCCTAATCGGAGGAAAATCGTGAGCATTTTTGGCTCGATTATGAATAAGATCTTTCATCACGCCAGCGCCGCCCCAGCGGAAAGTCCGGACGCGGCCGCCTCGGCGGACCCGGCGGGTGGCGCCGCATCGGGCGGGGCGGCGCCGGCGCAAAACGTGGATGTCGGCGCGGTGCTGAGCCAAATGGCGTCGCAGAAGGGCGGCGGCGGCAACTACCAAACTTCGATCGTCGATCTTTTGAAGATGCTTGATCTCGACTCGAGCCTGGATGCGCGTAAGCAGTTGGGCCAGGAGCTCAGCGTGCACGCCGGAGCGGACGGCAGTGCCGAGCAGAATATCGCGCTGCACAAGGCGGTCATGCAGAAGCTGGCGGAGAACGGCGGCAAGGTGCCGGACAGCATGCGGGGCTGAGACACGATAGGGCAGGGCGGCGCTCGCTGCCCCGCCCCGGAACGGCGACGCGCAGCGCCTGAAAAGGAGCGGGATGACCGACTACTATGTTGCCGCACTTGGGGTCACCCGCGCCGAGGACCTCTACATATGCTTCCGCCGCCCGGTGGCCAGCGATGGCGTTTGTTGGCCGTTGCCTTGGGCGGGAGCATGGTCCGAGGCTGAGGTGGTAAAGGCTGCGGCCGCGCTGAATGACGGCGTCGAGACGATTGCCGTGCCCAAAGACGCCGTCCATGCGCTTGCGACGCCGCCGCCGCCCGGCAGGATCGACGGCGACGTCGGCCCGGTCGTGCGCAACTCGGCATCGAACCGCCGGGCGCTCATTGTCGCGGCCCGGCGTGACATCGCCCGCATGGAGGCCTTCGAGATACCGCATGCGGACGACGCCGTGCGGGGCGATGAGGGCGTCGTGAAAGCGCTGGGGGCGTTGCTGCCGCTGCTCGGCCGTGAGGAAAGCGTCGAGAACGACCGCCTGTGGCGCTTGCGGACGGACCTGCTGGCATTGCTGCACTCGGACGACCGGCGCCGCATCCAGCGTGCGGTGCAGGCGGTGAACGAGGCCGCCGGCCGTGCGGAGACGGCGCCTGTCACGAAGTCGGTGCCGCGGCCCGTCCAGCGGCCCGTCCACCCAGAGCAAAATCCCGGCCAGGCCGAGGTCGCCATCCTGCGTTCGCCGCCGCCCGCGACGCCGCCGTCACCGCCCTCACCGGATATGGCGGTGGGTGGCAAGGTGATGCCGCCCTAATCGGCGCGGACTGGGTCTAACGGGCTATCATGGTTAGACGCGAAGTCTTGACCTTCCCATAGTGGGAAGCCCCATATGCAGGGTCGGGCAGCAGTTGCGGGACGAGCCGGCATGGACCAGGGCATCATCGAACGGGAAGCGCAGGCGCTTAAGGAGGCGGCGCGCCTAAACCTGCACGTTTCCGGCATGAGCTGCGCTGCCTGTGTTCGCAGGGTGGAGCGCGTTGCGGCCGCAGTCCCCGCCGTCCGGGACGTCGCGGTGAACCTCGCGACCGAGCGGGTTTCCTTCACGCCTGACATGGGCTTTCACCTTGCGGACCTGGCCAGGGCGCTGGAAGCCGGCGGCTACCCCGTGTTGGAACAGACGGCGGACATCGCGGTGGCGGGCATGAGCTGCGCATCCTGCTCCGGCCGGGTCGAGCGGGCGCTGCTGGGCGTGCCGGGGGTAATATCCGCCGAGGTCAACCTGGCGAGCGAGCGGGCACGGGTGCATGTCGCCGCGGGAGCCGCGGGCTCAGGCGAACTCGTCGCTGCCATCCGCGCTGCCGGATATGCGGCGACCCTGCCGGCGGCGGTTTCCGAGACCCAGCGGCCTGCCTGGACCGGCCGGGATGGCCTGGCCGCGGCCCTCGCCTGCCTGCTCGCGCTGCCTTTGCTGCTGCCGATGCTGGGCATGGCATTCGGCATCCACGCGACGCTGCCAAGGTGGGTGCAATTCGCGCTGGCCCTCATCGTGCAAGCGGTGTTCGGCGCCCGCTTCTACCGCGGGGCCTGGCACGCATTGCGGGCGCAGACCGGCAACATGGACCTGCTGGTCGCGTTGGGCACCTCGGCCGCTTTCGGGCTGAGCGTATGGGAACTGGCGCAGGGGCGCAGCGAACACCTGTATTTCGAGGCCTCTGCCGTCGTGATCGCGCTCGTGCGGTTGGGCAAGTGGCTTGAAAGCCGTGCCCGGCGCAGCGCCGGCGGGGCGATCCGCGCGCTGGAGCGGCTGCGTCCGGAGCGTGCCCGCATCCGGCGGGACGGCGCCGACCATGAGCTGCCGATTGCTGACCTGCGCGCCGGCGACATCCTGGTGGTGCGGCCTGGCGAGCGCGTCCCGGCCGATGGAGTGGTGCAGGACGGCGTGGGCGGTGTGGACGAGAGCCTGCTGACCGGTGAGGCGCTGCCGGCGCCGAAGCAGCCGGGCAGCCGGGTCGTGGGTGGCAGCCTAAATGGCGAGGCGTTGCTGCTGGTCCGGGCCACGGCGGTCGGCGCCGAGGGGCAGCTCGCCCGCATGGTGCGCTTGGTGGAGGACGCGCAGGCCGCCAAACCCCCGGTGCAGCGTTTAGTGGACCGGGTCAGCGCAATCTTCGTGCCCGTGGTGGTCGGCCTGGCGGCGCTGACCTTCCTGGTCTGGTGGCTCGCTGGCGCCGGATTGGAGACGGCTTTGGTCAACGCGGTCGCGGTGCTGGTGATCGCCTGCCCCTGCGCGCTCGGCCTGGCGACCCCGGCGGCGATCATGGCCGGCACCGGGGTCGCGGCCCGGCACGGCATCCTGATCCGCGACGCCGCCGCGCTGGAGCAGGCGCGGGCGATCCGGACCGTGGTGTTCGACAAGACCGGCACCCTGACCGAGGGCAAGCCCGCCTTGGTGGCCGTCCTGCCGGCTCAGGATGTCATGCAGGCGGAGCTGCTTCGGTTGGCCGCGGCGTTGCAGGCCGGCAGCGAGCATCCGCTGGGCCGGGCAATCCAGGCACAGGCAGCCGGGCTGGATATCCCGCGCGCGTCCGGCATACGCGCGCTGTCGGGCCGCGGCCTGGAGGGAATGGCCGAGGGCCGCGCGCTGCTGCTGGGCAGCCGCCGCCTGATGGACGAGGCCGGTATCGACACGGCGTCGCTCGCGGTTCGTGCAGCAGCGCTGGAGGCCGACGGCCGCACGGTTTCGTTCCTCGCCGCCGATGGCCGCCTGTTGGGACTGTTGGGCTTTGGCGACGCGATCAAGCCAGGCGCGGCGGAAGCTGTTGCCGTCCTGCGCGCCCGCGGCTTGCGGGTCGTGCTGCTGACCGGCGACAACCAGGGCGCTGCCGGAGCTGTCGCCCGCGCGTTGGGCATCGGTGAGGTCCAGGCGCAGGCGCTGCCGGAGGACAAGGTGAACCGAGTCGTGGCGCTGCGGCGGCATGGCCCGGTGGCGATGGTCGGCGATGGGGTGAACGACGCCCCGGCGCTCGCCGCGGCGGACCTGGGCTTGGCCATGGCGACTGGCACGGATGTCGCGGCGGCTGCGGCCGGGATTACGCTGATGCGCGGCGACCCTGGCCTGGTTCCGGCGGCGCTGGATATCGCGGGCCGGACCTACCGGCGCATCTGGCAGGGTCTGTTCTGGGCGTTCGCCTACAACGTCGTCGGCATCCCGCTTGCGGCGGCCGGGCTGCTCAGCCCTGTTGTGGCTGGGGCGGCCATGGCCTTCTCCAGCGTCGGCGTGGTCGGAAGCGCGCTGCTGCTGCGGCGCTGGCGGCCGGAGCGGCGTCACGCATGAGCAGCCGGGCATGAACCGCCGGGCATGAACATCGGCGAGGCCGCGGCGGCGTCGGGCGTATCTGCTAAGATGATCCGCTACTACGAGAGCGTCAGCCTGATTGCGCCGGCTGAGCGCAGTGCTGCGGGCTACCGGCGTTATGCCGACGCGGACGTGCAGGCGCTGCGGTTCCTGCGCCGGGCGCGCTCCCTGGGTTTCTCCGTCATGCAGATGCGCGAGCTGCTGGCGCTATGGCGCGATGAAGCGCGGGCCAGCGCCGACGTGAAGCGCCTAGCCTTGGCCCATGCCGCCGAGTTGGACGAGAAGGCCCGTGCCATCGCCGAGATGAGCCGCGCGCTGCGCCATTTGGCCGACCGTTGCGGGGGCGACCAGCGACCGAATTGTCCGATCCTGGACGAACTGGCGGACGCCGGTCCATCGAGGCTGGAGGTTTGAGTATCTCCCGAGTGGCCACGCTGCTTCAGGCTTAATCGGCAAGACGGTGTCCCTGGCGTGTCAGGGGGGTGCCGGGAACTACGTCAAGTCGCTTTTTGCCAGCATTCGAGGAGGGGCACGCTGGTATCTCACATTTGGGTCCGGTGCGCGTAACGGAACCGCCGTCTGGACAGATTTTGGCATCCTGCTTGCATGTCGCGACCTGTAAAATGGGCAGCCAGCGCTCAGTGGAAGCGCGAGACGTCTAGCATTCTCGGCCCTGCACGCTTAGTCTCTCAGCTATGAGAGGATGGACCGCATGACTTCCCACCCCTACACGTCAGCCAAAGGCAGGGCGACGAAGCGAGCCGCTGCAAAGACTGTGGCGGCCCCGGCGATCCAGATCGTGAAGCCGGCCGCGCCTTTGGCAGCCAAGCCGGTAGCCTGCATTACCCAGGCAAAGCATAAACGCCTTAGCGAGATGCTTCGTGAGCTTCGGATCGGAGCTGAGGCACTGTCTGCCAATGCGGATGGCCTGCTCAGCCGCCTTTCTTGACCAGTGGCCAAAACGACGATCGACGAGCTGCTCGCAGCGATTGAACTCGTCCGCATTTTACAGCAAACGATCGGCAAGCACGAACGGGCGATCGCCCAGATCATCGATAAGCTGGAACAGGTCGAGCAACGCCTCGACAGCCTGGAAAGACTAAAACCCTCATGAGCGGACGCCCCTCGGCCAGTTGGCCCGAAGGCGTCGAGCAGGTCGGCTTGGAAGACCTTGGACGGCTTGGCATCAACCGGGATGACCAGCTGTTCTGGGACGGCCGGCGCATCGAGGTCCGGCGATCCCTCAACCTGACCGGGTTTCAGAAAATCATCACTGGGATCGTGACATCCTTCGCGGTGCTCGGCGCCGTGGGCGGCTTCGTAACGGGGCTCAACAACGCTTCGGTTTTTCTCTGCGCGCGTGAAATCCATTGGTTGAGCTGCCCGGCGCCGACGGTGATCGCGCCTCCTACTGCAACTGGCAGAGCTTATCGATGATCCTAGCTGTAGGCTCTCACCAGACTGGGCGGCAAAGGCCGCACTAGGACAGCTGACGTCGTCGTGGGCTAGAATCCCGCCGAGGTCGCCATTTTCCCTCCAGGAGCACTGAATTTGACTCTTCTCATGCAGCAACCTGCCGCCGGGCACCCATTGCCGCTCGACAAGCACCACGCGGAGGCCCGGGCGGCGTGGGACCGTGAGCTGCGGGCGCCGCTCGGCCTGGAGGGCGCGGGTGCGGGCATCCCTGAGGCGTGGTTCCTCGGTCCGCAGGCGGAAAACCTGGAGCTGCTGCGGGAGCTGATCGGCACGGCGCTCGACAGCCATGCCGGTTTCCGTCGGGCGTTCCATCCGGAGGACCCGACCCACATCACCGCCGCGCTGCGCCGGTCGCCCGAGTTCCAGCAGGGGGTGGACCGGCTGCGGACCGAGACGGCAAAGCTGCTGGAAAAGCTGCAAATGTCGGCGCCGTTCGCCAGCATGCGCTACCAGGGCCATATGCTATGGGACCAGGCCATGCCGGCGACGGTCGGGCTGTTCGCCGGGCTGCTGTATAACCAGAACAATGTCGCGGCCGAGGCGTCCCCGGTCACCACGCGGCTCGAGATCGAGGCGGGCAACGACCTGTGCCGGATGCTCGGCTACAGCGTGCCGCCGGATGGGCAGGCGCCGGCGCCGGGCCAGGTGGCGCCTTGGGGGCACATCACCAGCGGCGGCACGGTCGCTAATATCGAGGCGCTCTGGGCGGCGCGGAACCTGAAGTTCGCCGCGGTCGGGCTGCGGGCGGCGATCCAGGCGGTTCCGGCGCTGGCGGCGGCGCGGCGGCTCGAGGTGCCGCTGTGGGGTGGGGACACGGCGCGGCTGCTGGAGCTCGACACCTGGACGCTGCTGAACCTCGACATCGACGTGGTCGCTGGGCTGCCAGGGGCGGTCGCGGCGCTGGGGATCACGCCAGAGGCGCTGACCCAGGCGCTGGTGCCGTATGCGGTGCAGAATACCGGACTGATGGGCTTCTATCGCAACTTCATGCCGGACGTGCCGGAGGCGCCGGTGTTCCTGGCGCCGGCTACCGGGCACTATTCCTGGCCGAAGGCGGCGACCCTGCTGGGCATGGGGCAGAACGCGCTGCTGGTGCAGCGGGTGGACGGCGACGCCCGGCTCGACTTGGAGCATGTTGAAACGACGCTGGACATCCTGCTGCGCCGGCGCATCCCGCTGCTTACGGTCGTCGCGGTGATCGGCAGCACCGAGGAAAGCGCGGTCGATCCGCTGGAAGGGTTGCTGGCGCTGCGGGAGCGGTATCGCGCGCAGGGCTTTAATTTTGCGGTGCATGCGGATGCGGCCTGGGGCGGCTATTTTCGCTCCATGCTGCGGGACGAAGGTGAGCCGGACAGCCGCAAGCAAATCCCGACCCAGGCGATGAGCGCGTATGTGCAGGCGCAGTATGCGGCGCTTGGGCAGGCCGACAGCATCACGGTCGATCCGCATAAGGGCGGCTACATCCCCTATCCCGCGGGTGCGCTGTGCTATCGCAACGCGGCAATCCGGGACGCGATCTCGCTGCGGGCGCCGGTGGTGTTCCATAGCCAGGCGGAGCCTACGGTCGGCGTTTATGGCGTGGAAGGCAGCAAGCCCGGCGCGGCTGCTACGGCGGTGTGGCTGGCGCACCGGGTGATCCGGCCGGACCGCAGCGGCTATGGGCGCATACTGGGCCAGTGCATCTGGACGTCGAAGCGGCTGTTCGCGCGGCTGCGGACGCTCGACGACCCGCGCTTTACCGTCACGCTGTTCAACCGGACGCCGGCGGAGCGGGCACATGGCCGGCCAGAGGAGATCGCGGCCGAGCGCGCCCTGATCCGGCAATTCGTGGACCTGGACAACCGCGTGCTGAGCGAATTGCTGCAGGAGGACGCGGCGGCGCGGGAGCTGTTTAGCCAGCTCGGCTCGGACCAGGTCATCCTTGCCTTTTCGCTCAACTTCCGGACCGAGGCGGGCCTGAACACCGACCTCGCACGGGCCAACCGGTTCAATGAGCGGGTGTTTGCCTTGTGCAGCATGATCGAGCCGCGGGCGGATTTCGACGGCCTCGACCTGATCCTCACCAGCTCGCGCTTCGACCCCATGGTTTACGGCCACCGCTTCGTCAACACGTTTTCCGAACGCATGGGGGTGCAGCCGGCGGGGGAGCGTGGGGTCGATTTCCTGATCTCGACCACCATGGACCCGTGGACGACGGAGACGAATGGGGGAGACTTCCTGGCAACCCTCGAGCAGGCGCTGCGGCGCGCGGCGCACCGGGCGCTCGATGAGCTTGGGTTCTAGCGTTACCGTCGCGCTCCCAGCGCAAGCCGTGGCGGTCCAATGCCAGTCCGCCTTAACAACCCAGGCATTTCACTGAGCCGTATCTCGGGCGCGAGAACGCTGTCTGCGTGAGCGTGATGGAGGACACGATGGTGCTGACCACCGGGGTGTAGGTATAGCCGGCCTGGATGACGATGACGCTGTCCCCGCCGCTGGGCACCATCGAGGAGGCCAGCGTCGGCGCCCCATTCGAGCCGAGCGCCGGCGCCGTGACGGGGCAGGCGCCATCGTATTCCCAGTCTGCGGCGATACCGCCAGACCCGGACGCGTGGGTGACGCTGGCGACCGCCATGGACAGGCCGGCCGTGGCATAAGGAACCATCGTAAGCTGGGCGCCCTTGCAGTAGTCGCGCAAAATCAGCTGCGTGAGGAGCGGTGAGTCGGACCCAGCCGCGACCATATCGGCCATGTTTGCGACGGCGGACGATAGAAGCGTCTGCGCCCGTACGATCAGGACCGTCTCGCAAAAGCCCAGGGTCGCGATCAGGAGCACCGTTCCGATGATGGCGAACTCGACAGCCGCCACACCGCGCTGGTCGCCGCGCACCCAGCGGGCCACCCGGCAGAAGCGAGCCGCACGGGACGGCTTATACCAAAGCTCCTGACTCCAGGGTTTGCCCGACGCGGTGGCGATCTGATTCGATGGTGGAGTATCGCGGAGCCCGCCATGCCGATCCTGTTGAGTGCCGATTACGACGCCGCGCGGCTTCGCGTGGCAGCATCTTCGGCGCGATCTGCCCGGAGACCGGCGCCGTAGCCGGCCTGATCCTACCCTGGTGCAACACCGAGGCGATGAGCCTGCACTTGGCCGAGATCGCAGCCCGGGTGACGCCGGGCAAGCATTGCGTGCTGCTGGTCGATCAAGCCGGCTGGCACATTTCCGAGCGCCTCGTTGTGCCGGCGAACATCACCATCGTGCCGTTGCCAGCCAAGTGCCCCGAGCTGAACCCGGTCGAAAACGTGTGGCAGTTCATGCGCGATAACTGGCTTTCAAACCGCGTCTTCGCTTCATACAGCGCCATCAGTCGACCACTGCTGCGACGCTTGGAACAGACTGGCGGATCAGCCCTGGCGCGTCATGTCGATTGGCTTGCGTGAATGGGCTGCAGGTCAGGCCCCCATGAGTCCTGGTATAAGGTCGGTCGCTGAATGCGAGGTTTCTTCTAAATTCATAGTCTTTTCGTAAACAGAATTTTTTAACTTAAATTTTTATTTGGACAGCGTGCTTCGCCTTATTTGTTTGTGACTCTACATGAATGTTTATAAATAAACGGCATTCGGTGCAGTGCATCGCATCGTCATCATGCGCGCATCTTTGGCTTCTAATTCGAGAGCGCGGTGACGCCGTACTGACTGGACGCGTCGCTGGGCTAGTCGATCTAGGTCGCCACGAAGCGCATAGCTGGCCAAAGGACGAGGCGCGCGCCGGGATATGGTGCCCCGCCCTATTCTGGTTTCCGGTAAGTTGAAGCTCAAATCGCGAATGTAATGCTCAATCAGGCATCTATCGCGTCGCTGGTGTGATCGCAGTTGGGATTAGCGAGCCGTCCAGTTCCGGACGCCCAGCGATATGGTTGTAGGTCGCATACAGGATTATGCCGGTCGGAATGTCCTTCCACACCGTCGATACGGAGCGGTAGGTGTTGCCCTCGAAACCCTCCCGGTAGTGCGAGAGCTTCAGCGCGTGATAAACCGTGCCGAGCAGGTTGATGTCCTCAATGCCCTCGTTGCGGATTAAGTCGTGCCATTGCGAGCCCGGCGCCATCCGCACGTCGAAGCTTGCAACAGTCCCGGTGCGTCCCTGAATCACCTGTCGCAACGCCGGGGCGGCCTTCTCCACGCCGGGCCAATCGGTCAGCCAAATTGCATACCAGCCCTCGACGACGTCCGACCCCACGCGCATTCGGCAGAGGTCAGGATTGGCCGAGCTTGCTCCGAGGTATTCAAAAGCCGGACCGCCGCGCTGTTTCACGCGGGCGCCGGCGGCCGGGCAGGCACGGGCATACGGCGGAGACCCGGTCGTCGGCCGGACATTGCCGCCCAGCACGAAAGGCGGATAGTTGTGTGCCGCCGCGTCCAGGCCAGCGGTGGATTGCGCGGCGGCGCCAGCGGCGGCAATGCCCAGCGGGAGAATGAGAAACGTCGCGGCGTATCGGTTCAAGATGGTCTCCATGCGCTTGGTCTTGTGACGGTAGAGAAGGCGGGCCACGACCGAAAGGCGCCGCGCCGCCGCCCATCGAGCAAAACCATCCCACCAGCTCGACGTTAGCCTGCGCTTGATAAGGAGCCACGGGCATGAGCAGCCAGACGCAAAATCAGTGGGCGATGCAGGATCCGACCAAACAGTATCCGCAGCCGACCCGGGCCTGGCGAAAGACATAAACCCGAAGCCCGACCATGGCGAGCAGAGCTATTATGGCTTCGGGCGGCTTGCGAGCCACCGCGCGGTCATCACTGGGGCGGATAGCGGCATCGGCCGTGCGGTTGCGATCGCTTTTGCCCGCGAAGGGGCTGATGTGGTGCTGAACTACCTGCCTTCCGAGGAGGCGGCGATCACCGCGTACACTCATGCTCTGGCGAAGCAGGTCGCGTCCAAGGGTATTCGCGTCAATGGCGTGGCCCCCGGCCCAATCTGGCCGCCGCTGCAGCCGAGCGGCGGCCAGCCCGGCGAGAAGCTCCCCGATTTCGGCAGTGAGGTGTCGATGGGCCGTCCCGGCCAGCCGGCGGAACTGGCGCCAGTCTATGTCCTGCTCGCTTCGCAGGAGTCGAGTTTCGTAACCGGGGAAATCTATGGCGTCACGGGAGGCAATCACCTGCCGTGATGGGCGCCCGGAGGATTTTGGCAGCGAAGCAGGCGGTGGCGTAACCCACTGGCGGCGGGAGAGAGTGCTTCGTGCTGTGTTCGGAGCAGATCGGGTGCTTATCAATCTGGTGATGGGACGCCACCGCCGCACCCGAAGTCGCATTGCCGCCTTAGGCCTGATCATGGCCGGCGAGGTGCTGCTTGCTCGAGTTTGAGTTTGATCGACTGGCTGAGCAGGGCAGTGCGGCAGCGATTGCTGATCCTGATGCGTCGTATGGCATGACGGCCAGTGTCTAATCCCGGCGAAATCGGGCCTTTTCGGTGGGTAATCTGGTTCATTGCGTCGGGGTCTCGACCTGATGCAAATGGACAGATGTTCATGGATTAGCATCTTCCGGGATCTTATTTTGACCCTCTGCAAGTTCGCTTCATCCCTGGGCAATGACCGATTTGGATGGCCGTCAATCGGCGAGACGGGTGGGATGGAGGCAAGTGCAAACCGACCATCATCTTTCTGGCTGAGGAGAGCGGCGTCTTGAGCACCAGTGATTTTGCAGATAACGGCTTTGTAAACGGCGGTCGGGGTATCGCCGGGCAATCTGCGGGGCCATTGCGGACTCCGGCCTGGCCGCGCCGGCGTAACCGCGATGCGGCCGCCTGCCTCGAACTGCCAACAGCTAAGGCATTGCTCTTTACGCTGCAGTGGATGGTCGTCGGCCTGATTGGCCTAGTCTGCCACGTGATATTGGTCCGCGAGGTTGGCCCGGCCTGTTTTGCCATTCTTATGGCCGCTTTGCTCTTTCTGCACCGCCGTAATCCATTGGCGGGCTTCCTCGTTTATTTGCAGATCCTGCTATATCAAAATGTCGCCATCAGCCTGTTCACCAGTAAGATGGTTGCCGCCGACTACACGCTGCTGTCTGGAACCTCATTCATCGGCGGCCTCGTCCTGGTCAGCGGTCCCGCATTTCGGATGCTGCAGTCGCGCCGGCCCTTTCAATCGAGCCATCGCGGCGTCATCGGCACCATGCATTATGTCTGCATCGCGATCGCGGTCGCCTTGGCCTACACGGCTTACGGTGCCCTGACAGCCGCGCCGACCGCCGCTGTGGTGGGTTTCCGGAACGCCACCGTGATATTGTTCGCCGTGATCATCGGCCTCGATATTGGCGACACTTGGGGCTATCGCACGGTTGCCACCTGTTTTCTGGCGTCGGCCGCCTTCGGGGTCGTGCTCGCCGTATTGGAGATCGCCGACCCGGTCTGGTATCTCACGCTGATCAACGCGGCCGACTTCGGCAACCTGAAGAATTCGCTTTCGGTTAAGGCGCACTTGTTCTCGGCCGACAATCTCATCGACACCATGCTCTCGCTGCCGTTCAATACCGAGCTGCTGTCATTTCTGATGCCGGGTTTGACCTATCGTTTCGGCGGGCCGAACCTGCACTCCATCAGCTATGGCTATGTCCTTGCGGTCACCGAGCTGGTCCTGCTGTCGCTGGGCCAGGTTGGCTTGGCCTTGCCGCTGCTCCTCTCGTTCCTGATCGGCGTCAAGGGCTCCGCGATTCTGTTCGGCGCAACCGTCCTGCTCTATCTGATATGGCGAGGCACGGCGAGCGTGAAGATGCTGCTATCATGCGGAACACTGCTTGCCACGGTCTATGTCGCGTATGGAGTTTGGTCCGGCCTGCGCGCCGGCGACTATCACGTGATCGGCTTCCTCGGCGGGGTGAATGGGTTCCTGGAAAACCCGCTGGGCCACGGCGCCGGCGTTGGCGGCAATCTCAGCCTCGGCTCATTGGACGCGAAGAAATGGGAGGAATACCAGCATAGCGGCGCCAATGTCGGCCTGGAGAGCGCGGTTGGCGTGCTGCTGTATCAATTAGGCGTCGGCTGCCTTGCGATCATCGCGGCGTTCGTCACGCTGTTACGGTCCGGCCCCTTCGGGATAAAATGGCGCAAGCCGAAGGCAACGGACATATTGTTCATCGGGTTCGGCATCGGCCTGGTGAATGGCGTGTTCCAGGAGGAGGCGTACTCGCCCTATGCCGTCGGATTGCTGGCGCTGTTTTGTGGTATCCTAGTCGCGAACGGGCAGCGGTCGTCGAGATTGCTCGATTCGAACCGGATTTAGCCATGATGGGTAGGACTCGACGGTCAAAGAGCGGCTTAGGCTGTCTCGATGTCACGCCCCTCCTGCTCGCCGTTGCAATATGGGCAGGCGCTTCCTTTCCGGCGCACGGCCAGGCGAATGCCGGGCCGATGTCGCCTGCACTCACCGCCTGCGCCAAAAAGGTGAATGCCGCTCATCCGGTCCGCAGGAATGCCGAGCCGGCCCTGCCGCCGGTCCGCATTCAGGCGCTGTCCAGAGGCGTGAACCTGACCGACGTCTTCAGCCCAAGCGTGTCCGCCGCACGCGTCAAGCAGGATGTCGCACGGCTGCGCAGCCTCGGCCTTCGCCACGCCCGCATCCCCCTCGACCCCGGCTGGGTGCTCTCGTGGCGAGCCGATGGCGCGCCGGATGCGCGCCTGACCCGGCTGGACGACACAGTTTGCCTCGCGCTCTCGTCGGGCCTGGCGATCATCTTGGACGTGCATCCTGAGGGTGGCCTGGCGCTGAAGGACGCTGCGCCACCGAACACCGTGGATGCGCTGGCGCACGCTTGGGACCGCTTGGGCGCACGCTACGCGGCTTTCACGCCCGACCTCATGTTCTTCGAGGCCTTGAATGAGCCGGCGCTCAGCGACGCCGCCCGATGGAATCAGGCGCAGCAGACGCTGTTGGCGCATATTCGCCATGTCGCGCCCCGTCATACCATCCTGCTCACGGCGGCGCCTGACAGCACCGCCGGGGCGCTAGCGGGCCTCCATCCCGTGGACGACGCCAACGTCGCCTACGTGTTCCACTTCTACAGCCCGATGGTATTCACCCATCAGGGTGCCGAGTGGGCCTCGCCGGACTTCGGTTCGATACGCGGCTTGGCTTACCCGGCCGAACCCGGCAATGCGGCAAACGTCCGCGACCGGGCGCTCGCGGCTTATGAGAAGCAGCTTGCCGATTATTCGACCGACTACGTCAGCACCGACGCAATCCGGGCGGAGATCGACGCCGCTGCACGGTGGGCAGCCTCGCATGACGTCCATCTCATCGTGACAGAGTTCGGGGTGTATGGCGCAGCCGCGCCTCGGAGCTCTCGAGCGGCCTGGCTGCGCGATGTGCGCAATACGTTGGAAGCGCATTCGATTGGCTGGACGGTTTGGGAATACCGGGGCGGCTTTGGCATCGAGGACGACCTCGGCCGCGGTTGCGGCTCTGCCCAGGCAATTGGCAGCGCGCTCGGGCTGTGCGGATCCAGCAGTCCGCTCAACAAGCGATAGGGGCGGATCTATGCGGTCCGGTTGTTACGCAGACGTCCGAGCAATTGGGCAAGGAACCGCGTTGTGTGGCCGAGTTCTTGCATCATATGCTAGAATGTTTAGAACGCTAAGAATTCTGCAATTACGAGCCAAGCAGCATGCGCAGCCAGAGTATAATTGCGGCATGATCTCCACAAAAGCTAAGCCGTCTTGTGAGCCATTTGGTCTAGTTCCATTCAGAAGCTCGGTCCCCTTCCTCTGGTCCACGACGGAGCGGACGCGCCTCGATAGGTTCTCGGTGCGTGATCAGAATGGAACTATGAACTCGATGGCGAATATCCCAAGGGCCGCAACAGGCAGCCCGGCCCGCTCTGGAAGCGGCCGGAGCGATGCCAGTCTATGCGCTCCCCCAACTGGGGCCAGACGCCATTGGGACGTAACGCGCACTGAGATAGTCGGTGTGCCGGTCCACGCCTTGCGGATAGCCGAGCCCAGCCAGGCTGCCGCGGCCGTGCTGGAGCTTATCGGCGGCACGGCGAAGGATGTCGTGCTGACGACCTTCGTAAATCCTGGTGTGGTGCCGTTGGCGCGCCGCTCGGCCGCGTTTCGGCAATCATTGCATGAATTCGACTATGTTCTGCCGGACGGCACGGGGATGTGCCTCGCGGTGAAATGGCTGCACGGCTTAAAGGCTGAACGGATCAGCTTCGACACGACCTCCCTGGCGCCTGCCGTATTCAGCTGGAGCTGCAGCCGTGGTCTCCGGATTGTCTTGGTCGGCGGCATGCCGCGCGTGGCCGATACTGCCCGCGCCAAGATCACTGAGGCTTTCCCGGCGATCCGGATTGCTGGGTGCTTCGATGGGTTCGGCAGCATAGAAGCGAAGGCCCGTGCGGTGCGGGAACTCGATCCCGATGTCGTCATCTGCGGCATGGGCAGCGGCCGGCAGGAGTCGTTCCTGCTCGAGCTGAAATCGCAGGGTTGGCGCGGTTGGGGCTTCACCTGCGGCGGCTACCTCGACCAGCTCAGCCGCGGGATGACCTACTACCCGCGTTGGGTCGACGCCTCCAACCTCCGCTGGGCATACCGCCTCGCGCGGGAGCCCGGCCGGCTGTGGCGGCGCTACTTGATCGACTATAGCCACTTCGTCCTGCTTGTCTTCGCCGCCCGGGTCGCTAGGCGAAAGCACGCATACGCATGAGCCGGAACCCGTGCGATGACATCCCGCGAGGCCGCGAGCGCTCGCGGTTCTATCTAACGTCCACTCCACCGGAGTGGCATGGCTGGCACAAAGTTTGGAGGATAACAGCTTGAACGTCGTGATCGACGCGGCACTGGACGAGTGGAATGCAGATCCGCGTTCTTCCTCCAGCAGATCCTACGAGCCCCAGGCGACCAGTGAGAGCGCATCGACGTGGGACATCAAGGGATGCCTGAGGCGTCGCAAGCGCCGCATCCTTGGCGTGGCGGCGCTGGTGATGGCGCTTGCCACGGCGGTCATCTTCGCAATCCCTCGGACATATGTCGCCACCAGCGCCGTCATCTTCCAGGGCGACCGTCCCGAGGTCGTCCGGCTTGGCGACGCGCAGAGCAGCGCCCCATTTGCCGCGGACACCCTTGCGAGCGAGGTCGAGCTGCTCACGTCGGAGGAGCTGCTTGAGACCGTGGTTAGGAGGCTGAACCTCGTCGCAGATCCGGAGTTCAACCCGACTGCCGCCCATGGGCCGGGTTACACGCTGCCGAAGGACATCGCGGAGTTTGTCGCGCCTGTACTGAGTTCGGTCATACGGGAGGGGCAGGGGCTTCTCGCCCTCGTGCGGCCGAAGGACGAAGTGCAGTCTGCCGCGGTCACGGCGCAGAAGGAGCTCGGCACCACGGTCATCGCGCTGAAAAGCCGGCTTAGTGTGTGGCCGGTCGGCGTTTCCCGGGTAATTCGCATCAGCTTCTCCTCCCGCCGCGCCGAGATGTCAGCATTAGTCGCCAACACGGTCGCCAACGTGTATGTGGACACGCTGCTCGCCACCAAGACGAAGTCGACGCAAGAGGCGCATAGCTGGATCGATCAAAGGCTGAATGAGCTGCGTGAGCGTGCGTCGAAGTCCGCTCAAGCTTATGAGAAGTTCCGGTTCGACAGCGGCCTTGCCCGAGGCAAGGACAGCACGATCACCCAGGAGCAGATCACCCAGGTCAGCACCGAGCTGACCCAGGCACGCCAGCGCAACGCGGAGGCGCAGGCCATCCTGGCGCAGACCCGCAACGGCGGGGCGGTCGACCTCGACATGCTGGCGAGTGCCACCGGATCGCAGCTGCTGCCCAAGCTGCGGGAGCAGCTTGCCACCGCAACGGCCGTGCAGGCCGAGGGCGAGGCCCGCGATGGCGCCGCCCTGCCACGGGGCGTTGCGGTCCGGGCGCGGGTCGCCGACATCAACCGCTCGATCGCGCAGGAGCGGGATCGGATTAGGCAGACGATACAAAGCCGGGCGACCATTGCCAAGCTCGCCGAGGACCGGTTGGTGAAGACGCTCGCCGAGCTCACGGCCAAGCTCGGCCAGTCCGATGGCGACGTGGCGCGCATGCAGGCGCTCGAGCGTGACGCCAACGCGGATCGCGAGCTCTATACCAGCTTCATCAACCGCGCCCGGCAGACCGATCCGGAGGTCAATTATCAGGCGGCGAACGCCCGCGTGCTGTCGCATGCCTCGGTGCCGCTGGACCCGGCTTCCCCGAACAAGAAGCTGCTGCTGCCGGTATCGTTCGCACTATCACTGGCCCTGGGCATGGTCGCAGCGATCGCTAAGGAAAACGGCCGTCGGGGCTTCACGAGCATGAGCGTGGTCGAGCGTAAGGTGGGCGTCACGCCAATCGGGTTGATCCCGCTCGTTGCAAGGCGGAACCACGTTTCGGCGCGGGCATTCGAGGACGCGGTCGCCTTCACGCTGGCGCGCGTGACGATGCCGTCCAAGGGCGTCGTGCCGCGCAGCTTGCTCGTGACGTCGGCGCTGCCGCAGGAGGGCAAGACCAAGACGTCGATCGCGCTCGCCGCCGCGGCGACGGCACGGGGTATGAAGGTTCTGCTGGTCGATGCTGACCTGCGGTCACGATCGCTGTCCGCTGCCGCTGGCCTCGACCGCAGCGACCGGACGCTCATCCAGGTGCTGCGGCGCGAGATCGGCCTTGAGGAAGCGATCCACGACAACGAGGCCTGGGGCTTCCCAGTGCTTCCGGCCGGAGCGCTGGCAAGCAGCCCGATGGGCCTGCTGGCCACCGGAGAGTGGGAGGGCATCCTACGCAGGCTCGAGCAGCTCTACGACCTCGTGGTGATCGACTCGCCGCCGGTGCTGGTGGCAGGGGATACCTGGCTACTGGCGCGGCATGCGGACAAAACCGTTGTGCTGTCACGCTGGGGATCGACGCCCATGCCCACCGTGGAGCTCGCGATCAACCAATTGGTCACGGCGCAGGCCAACGTTGCCGGGCTGGTGCTGACGATGGTGCCGCCGCGCGAGCATTCCACCTATGACAGTGGCGACTCAGTGGTGTTCTCACCGAAGATGACGCGCTACTACGCTGGCAATCGCCGTTTGTCGTGATGGGACCGCTTGCATTGAGGTCGGGGTGACATCTTGAATTGCGGTGCGAGGGCATCGCATTCCCCTTGGCTTGAGCGTAAACAGAACGCGCGTTCCCATTCAGCCTACTGAGCCTAAGCAAGCTCCGGACATGGTCATATGAGCATTATGAGGGTTGCGGTCGCCAAGGCGACATTTTGGGCAGCGCTCGAGACCGGGGGCGCCCAGGTTTCGACTTTTCTGTTCTTCGTGGTGTTCGCCCGTATTCTTACTCCCGATGAGTTCGGTGTATACGCGCTTGCACTTGCTATTGTCGGCACCGTCAATATGGTGCTGTTCCAGGGTTTCGGCGACGCGCTGATCCAGGTCGAGACATTGGACGAGAGCTATACCTCGACCGTGTTCTGGACGAACATGATGCTGGCCGTGGGCATGATCCTGGTGCTTCAGGTGATCGCCTTGTTGGGGCCGATCCTGTTCAACGAGCCGATGATCCGCCCGGTCATCGCCTGGCTATCGCTGTTGTGCATACCCCGGGCGTTGATCAGCGTGCACTCGGCGCTGTTCCGGCGCCAATTGGATTTGCGTATTTTTGCCGTCCGGACGATCCTTGGATACCTCGTCGGCGGCGCAGTGGGCTTGGTGCTGGCGGTCGACGGCTGGGGCGTCTGGGCGTTGGTGGTGTCGCAATTCGTTCAGGCCGTCGTCATCGTGCTCGTGATGTGGCGATCGAGCGACTGGCGGCCGCACCTGCTGTTCTCGAAGTCTGCATTCACGGAACTGTTGCATTTCAGCAAGCACTTCATGGCTGCGAGCATTATCCGGTCCTGCATCGACGACTTCGGCAGCGTGCTGATCGGTCTCAGCCTCGACGTCACGGCGGTCGGATACTACGCGCTCGCGCTTCGTGTCATTCGCGCGGTCATCACTGTGACGATGACGCCGCTGCAGCTCGTGATGATGCCGGTGCTGACACGCATCACCAACAACCGCGAAAGGTTCGGCGCCGCCTATACGGACATGATCGTGATGGCCAGCACGGTGTGGGTACCGGCCGTTGCCGGGCTTGGGCTGATGGCGCCGGATCTGGTGCCGATGGTGTTTGGAGCGCATTGGGAAAGCGCTACTACGATCCTGCAAGCCATGTGCTTCGCCTCGGTGACGATGCCGCTCTGGGCCTTCTCCGGCCAGGCGCTATCGGCGTTCGGTCGTCCCGATGCGTTCGCGCGGCTCGCATATTGGCAACTTGGCCTTTATTGCCTGGTGTTCCCCATCGTGTCGCATTTTGGCGTCCTTGCCGTCGGCTGGGCGTGGTCGGCGCTCTCCGCCATCATGGTGCCGGTCGCCTTGATCATCCTGCGCCAGTCGTTTGGCCTCGACATCGCGACGCTGCTGGTGAAAACCGCCCGGATCGTACTCGCCGGGGCGGTGATGGCCGGGGTGCTGCTGCTCGCTAGAACCGTCCTGCCGATGGACCGTTGGGTCCTCGCGGGCGAGGTCGTCGCGGGATGCATTGTTTACGCCGCGGTGTTGGAGAGCTTTTGCCTGCCCGGCCACTTGGCGCGCATCGTCATGCTGGTGCGCGGGTCCATGCCGGCTCTCGGCTCTTGATTAAGGTCAGCAATTCATGATTCCGAAGCGCATACATTATGTATGGGTCGGCGGCCCACTTCCGGAGGCGCAACGCGCCTACATCGACACCTGGCGAGAGACGAATCCCGACTTCGAGTTCACGTTGTGGGATGAAAGCAATATCGACTTCTCGATAGATATCCTTAGGCACGCCTACAGTAAGCGCAAATGGGCGAAGGTTGCAGATATTGCCCGTCTAGTTGCGGTCTTGCGTTATGGCGGCGTGTATCTCGATACCGACATTCGTCTGTGCAAGCCGCTGGACCCGCTGCTGCATCATAAATGCTTCTTTGGCTTCCAGGATGAACAGCGGTCGCGAGACTGGATTGCGAACGGCGTCATCGGTGCGGAGCAGGGGCATTGGTTCATATCTCAAGCACTAAGCAGCCTGTTGAGCATCAAATCACTGCCTGGCGGCATTGAACGTCCGACGAAGTTTGGACCGAAACTCATCACGCGACTGCTTCTGGCGGAGGGGCTGCAGGCCTACTCACCATCGGGCGTGCAGGTTAAGGACATCTTTGTGTGTCCGACAAAGTATTTCTTCCCCTATCCATATGGGTCGGAATTCCACAATTCCTGCATAACGCCTGAAACCTATGGCGTGCACTTCTGGGAGCGTTCCTGGGAGAAGTCCGTGCCAGGCTGGATCCGGCTTGCAAAGGCCGTCCGGGATCGTGCGGTTCACCTCACCAACCGGACCGCATAGCCGTCTAGGCGGGCATTGATGTCGCCGCTCGTTTCGACTTCACCCAGCGACCTCGGCGTCGGCATCCGTCCCGTTCCAGAAGGCGCTCCGTCGACCATTCTGTTGCGCGGGATTTCTCGCACTTCTCCATTTGGTGACGTGGTTGCGGCGGCGCTGACCGGGATCTCCGAGCTTGCCTTCAGTGACGGCGAACCACCGACGGGCAAGCGATGGCGCCGGGCGTTGAACGGAACCGCGCTGCAATGGTGGTCCGAAGTGACTGCCGGCACCTTACCCGCTGGCGCCCTCGATATAAACCTCAACCTTCATTGGCAGGAGATCGGACGAGCGGGCCTGACATGGTGCGTCGTCGATGCAGCGGGAGTGCCGCTTTTCCATCCGTTCCACGGATTAGAGGTCTGTCATTCAAAGCCCTATGTTGCTTCGCTCAACCTCATCGAGAGCAGTGACTGCGGCGGCACGTGGCAGCTTGTCGCCGAGGCGCATGTCTCAAGTATCAGAAGCTATCGTGACCTCCTCGACGTCCTGGGCCGCACCACCGCACGGTTGCTGCAAGCGGCGCTGCGGTCCCGTGCTGCTTCGCGGCGTCCCTGGAGTCCTGGCGTGCCGGCTCCTCGCCGGTTTAAGGCGTTGCTTCGCACTCAGATCGCGAGCCGCCTCGCCTGGTTCCGGGCCCGCGTTAGCGGCGAAGTGTATGGGATAGCGGTTCTCGATCGATCGCCGGCCGAGTTCATCCATGATCAAACCTGCATGGTTTCGCATTGGCTGCGCATCCCCGCGTCGCAAGGGTTCATTGCGGACCCGTTCTTCTGGCCTGGGCGGCCCGAAGTGCTGCTGTGCGAGACATACCTTCACCGTACCGGCCTCGGCGAACTCAGCGTCCTGACGATCCATGCCGGGGCGATCACTCAGTCCGAGCCGATGTCGATCGGCATCAGCAGCCATCTCTCCTATCCGTCGACTTGGTCGGAGGATGGACGAGTGTTCTGCTTGCCTGAGATGGCCGCGTCACGAAGGCAGGTTCTCTATGAGCTATGCTCCGGAATGGCTCCTAAGCCGCTTTGCGTGATTACCGAGGACGTTGGCATGGCCGACCCAACCTTGATGAAGGTGGATGGCCTGTACTGGATCGCATACACCGACACGAGCATAGGCACGTATGACAATCTCTGCCTGCTCCACGCCGAGCGGCTGGAGGGCCCATGGCGGCCACATCTGAAGAACCCGGTCAAGATCGACGCGAGATCATGCCGCCCCGGCGGCACACCCTTTTGGGTCGATGGCCGGCTATATCGCCCGGCGCAGGACTGCTCCCGGGAATATGGCGGAGCGCTCATCGTCAACCAGATCGAGGTTTGTACACTGGACGAGTACCGGGAGGTGCCGGCGGCCATGCTACTGCCGGATCCGACCGGCCCTTTTCCCGATGGCATGCATACGCTTTCATTTGCGGACGGCCGGGCCGTCATCGATGGAAAACGTGTTTCCTACCACCCATCCATTCTATTCCACAAAATGTTCCGCCGACTGAAAGGCAGGTCGGTGCGTAGCCGCTTAGACACACCATGATTTAAGTCAGCTTTCGCGCGCTACTCGGCCCATGACGGCACTGCAAAGTCGTCGGAAATGCTCGTGCGGTATGGGCGGGAACGCTGGTGCAGGCAACACTGTGTTGTACGTGCATCAGTTCTGTCCGAATAGTTAACCCCGCCTTGACGTACAATGCTCGGCCAGATACGGCATATCCTGAGACGCAGCGCCGAAAACCTGCCGCTGCAGCAACGATTTCTCTTGTATGAGTAGAAAAACTTCAAGGTACGAATCCGCACGTAGAGTAACAATTTTGCGATTTTGGTTTTTTCTGCATCTAAAAGTGTTGCTTCTTCAACCCGCAGTACTGAGAATGTTAACAAATTGTAAGAGGGTAGCATGGTCATTCTTTTTATCAGCCATGTGCATTTTCTCCGGGAAGCGATGGTGGCGATCCTGCGAGGAGACGAGGGCCTTCAGGCTGTCGGAGCTTTCTCTCATGAAACGGCGGACGCAGCCGCGATCGAGTTTTCACCCAACATTGTCGTTATTGACGCGTCGCATCCTAAAGGAACTGCTCTAGTTGCAGCGGTTCGCGCGCATGTTCCGAAGGTAAGCGTCGTCGTGCTTGCGATGCGTGAGCGGGACGAGGATTTTCTCGCCTGGGCCGACATCGGCATCTCCGGCTACCTGGGCCCAGACACATCGGCCCGCGATCTCATCAGCACCGTTCGTCGTGCCGGGGCAGGAGAGGTTGTCTGCCCGCCGCGGCTGACCGCGTTGCTGCTTAACCGATTTGCCGACCGCTCGAACGATCGGGCGACCCGTGCCGGAATTCATGCATTGACCCCTCGCGAGCGCGAAATTGTCGAGTTGCTGGCGGATGGCTTGCCGAACAAGCTCATTGCACGCCGACTGCGTGTTGCCCTACCGACGGTGAAGAACCACGTCCATAGTATCCTTGATAAATGGGATGTCCGTAGCCGCGGCGAGGCCGCAGCCCGATATCGCCGCAAGATCCAGGAAATCGAGCCGGCTAGCCCGAAGCTCAATGGCCTGCGCGTGGCGCATATTTCCCCAAATGGGGCTGCCACTTTGCGAAACGGCGACATGCGGAATGTGGACTCCGGAGCTCGCCGACCATAGGCTCAAGGACCTGCAACTCGGCGCTGCTTAAATCGTGGGTCAGATAGCACTCCATCCGGGGGTGCTTTTCTCTATTCTGCAGCTGTTCCTGCCCTGGCCCGCGAAAATTTCCAAATCACAGAGCAACCGTGGTTTGCATCCGACGAGTTCGGCTGCTTAGCGGATCATAATCACAGCGATCTCTGCTCTCATTCAAGGATGGCAGGGCGCCAGCGGCTCAACCTAGGCGCAGGTATTTGCCCTGCCCGATGTTCGGTAGGGCAAACCTAAGTGCCCGACTAATCATTCTATCACACCGGACCACCCGGTCCGATGCGAGGGCGCCGACCGGCTCTGGCTCAGTCTAATGACTTCTTAAATGCGCGCTGAAGGGACGCTCCGGTGAGCATCGACGACGCTCCGCGAAGGCGGAGCGGCCCTCACTTCGTCGCTGGGTGTCATCCTAGTACACGTCCCGATCGAACACGAGTGATAGAGCCGTGAGTAGGATGATCCTGAGATCCATCAGGACCGACCACTTATCAATATAGATAAGATCGAACTCCACACGTCGCTGCATTTTTTCGAGGGTGTCGGTTTCCCCGCGACACCCGTTCACCTGCGCCCAGCCGGTGATGCCCGGCTGCACACGATGACGGCCTAGGTAGTCGTCAATCAGCTCGGCATACTGATGATTGTGAGCCACTGCGTGCGGACGCGGGCCGACGAGCGACATGTCGCCTTTCAGAACGTTGAACAATTGGGGCAGCTCGTCGAGGCTGGACCGCCGAAGGAAGCGGCCGACCCGTGTGACCCGCTTATCGCCGCGCTGCGCTTGCGGTACATCATCCTCCGGTGCCGGCCGGTGCTTCATAGTCCGGAATTTGTAGACGGTTATGATGTTGTTGTTGAAGCCGAGCCGTTGCTGCCGGAACAAAGCTGGGCCCGGGCTGTCGAGCTTCACGATTAAAGCGACAAGAAGGAGGATCGGCGTCAGCAAAACTGTCATCACCGCCCCGAGGACGAGGTCTTCAACCCGCTTCACGACACGGTTCCAACTCGTGAATGGCCGGCGGTAGATGGTCAGGACCGCGCTTTGCATGAAGAAGCCGATATCCCGGACGGGCAGTCCCAGCTCGACGACCCAAGGGCAGATCCGCACGTTCGTTGGGATCGTGCCGAGCCGCCGCAACGCGCCGGACAGCTCGGCCCCTCCCTGGCCGGAGACGGTCACCAGCACCTCATCGATCCTAAATAGTTGGGCCAGTGCGATAAGATCCTGGATGCCATTGCGTTGGGCAGCCGATCGCGCTTCCGAGAATAATCCGACTAGATGGATCTCTCCAGGTGCCGACGCCTGCAGGCGCCGGACCAGCTCCCGGCCGCCGCCATCGCCTCCCAGTTCGACAACCGCGACGGTGCGGGTCAGGCGTCCCTGCCGCCGCCACCGCCCGGTTTGCGATATGCCCAATGCCCGCGTTGCAGCAAAACCGCAGAGCGCGACGCCATACCAGCAGACAACCCAAACGCGGGAGTAGCTCACGGATGTTTTGGTAAGATAGCCGAGGACCATCAAGACGGCGAAAACGAGCGACCACGCGCGCACGGCTTTGCCGACTTGTACGGCAAAGCCCTTGTTCATGACTCCGGAATAGGCGCCAGAGATCTGCATCGCGTTCACCGTCAGGACGGCGGCGAGCAGCACGGTCGAGTAAACTTCGATCGGAGTCGGCGTGAGCTCTTGGATGACGAGGTTCGCGACCGCCGCTGCGATGAGCACGATCACCGCGTCGGCAACCCACAAGCCGTCCGCAAGCAGCCGCATAGGATCGACGCCAGACGAGAAAGCGCGCGCACCCGCCTTCGCCTGGCTCCATGCCTGGGTGGCGAGCGGCAATGCCGGTTGGTTGCCGAGTGCGCTCCCAGGGCGGTTCAGCTCCGTGCTTCCTGACTTCAAGGCGCGAGTCCTAGCGAAATGACGTCGAATGGCAGCTCGGCGGCGTCGATCCGCATCGCGCGCCGAAGCCGTTCATTCAGTCCAGGCGCAGGATGCCGAAACCGCGCGGCAGCGCACGTCCGCATATGCTCCAGCTCCTGCGGGAGCTTATTTAAGGCGAGATCAACGGCGCCGGCCATGGCTCCGGTCTCGAATGGATCGAACACCCATCCGGTCACGCCATCGGCTATTAGTTCCCGCACCGTGCGGGAACGGTTGCTGCCGAGCACTGGAAGCTGCGCCGCCACGGCCTCCGGGACCGCGTCGATCCAGGCGTCTGACAACGCTGGAACAGCGAGCAGGTCGCACTCGAGGAACATCGAGGCGAGATCCGCCCGCGGCATCTCACCATAGAAGCGCTGGCTGAGGTTCAAGGGAAGCGGCTGCGCTTCCAGGACGCCACGAAGGCAGCCTTCACCGGACCACCAGATCTCGACCGTGCGATCCGGATTCCGGTTCGCCCACGCTGTGACGCAGGGCAGCAGCTCGGCCACACCCGCCTCGGGCTCGAGATCGCCAACGTGGATGATCCGGTATGCGTCACCGTCGTTCCGTGCCCGTGGCGATTGATTGAACAATGCGAGATCGCCGGGATCACATAATGAGACGATTCGTGGCGCCGGTATGCCGAGTTCGAGGACGGCGCGGGCGAGTGCGTCGGTTTCGACCAGGACGGCGTCCACTCCCGCCAGAACAAAACGATGCAAGCCGCGCACCTTCGGCGGAAGCTGCTTCAGGCAGAGAAGAACGCGGCTTTGCGGGAGCAGGGACCGCCGCAGCACCAGGCTTACCGTCTCGGGACCGAAGTCGCGGCAGATCGTGAGGTTGGGTGAAGGTGCCTGGAACGCTGGAGCGACCTTCTGCGCGAACACGCCATTGAGCAAGCCGACAAGGCCCTGTTGATCCCGTGATTGATCGTTGTCCGTCTCACCGCCGTGAGCAGCGGTGTCTGCAAAGTTCATCGCGGCCGGAGCATAGCCCCGAACCGTCGTCCCGTGGCCTAGAACAAGGGCCACAAGCTGCTTTAAACTCACCATTGCATCGGCCACCTAGACTTGCGGGGCGCTGCTTCCCAATGGAAACTCATGACCCCGGCAAAACGAGATTGACAAGCTAGCGGACGCGGCGGCGTGAAATCTTGAGCCGCACGGTCTAGGTCAGGCGCTTAATTGGTCTAGTTCCAACGGTCCTTTCAACCCTGTGCCGCCTGAATACACTGGCCAGATAACGTTACGATGCAGTAAGGTAAGGCTATGACAGAATTAGCGGCAGCCGTTCTTGACGTCCTAAAACAGAAGCTTACTGGCCCGGCCGGCTTGGGAGCCGGGCTGCTTTTGCTGTCGATCATCATCTCGGCGCTGATCGTATTCCTGCGGTCAGGCGAGCCGCGGACGCCAATGGGTTTTCTGCGCTTTATGTTCCCGATGGACGTGCTGACCCATTCCTCTGCGCGGGCTGACTTCTTATTTTGGTTCGTGCGCAAGCTGACCAACCCATTGATCGCTTTTCCGGCCGGCGCTTCCGTGACTGCCGCCATCGGTTATGCCTGTCACGCCGGACTTTTGGCTATGTTCGGCGACGCCGGGCCTGCGGCGGAGCAGCCCTCCATCCTGACGCTCATACTCTTCACCGGCTCCATGCTCCTTGCTTATGACATATCGTATTACTGGTATCATAAGTTGCAGCACCGCTTCCCACTCCTGTGGGAGCTGCACAAGGTTCATCATTCTGCCGAAGTAATGGTGGGCACGACGAAGGATCGAATTCATCCGCTTGACGACGTCATGAATCGCATGTGGGACGGCCTGATTACCGGACCGGTCTATGGGTTCTGGCTGTTCTTTGCCTACGATCCCGTCGAACTTACGATACTGGGCCTCAATGTGTATGTGCTGCGCAACATCATTATGATGGACTTCGTCCGGCACACCCATCTGCGGATCTCATTCGGCAAGGTGGTGAACGCTGTCATCCTTTGCCCGCATTATCATCAATTGCACCACAGCACGGATCCCAGGCACTACGACAAGAATTTCGGACTGATGCTGTCGGTATGGGATCGGATGTTCGGAACCCTGGTCGTGCCGGAACCCAACGAGAGTTTTTCGTTCGGGCTGGGCCGCGAAGGCGACGAGTATCAGTCGGCCGTCGGCCTGTTTATCCTGCCACTGCGCAAGATGGGCCGGCAACTGGGGATCGGGCGGCCGAAAATGCACTCCGATAATGCGGGCCCCGCAGCGCAACTCGGCATCGAGGCTCGTCGGCAGGATTTCGTCGGATGAACATGCGAACCGAGGTCGTCAGGACCGCGAGCCGGATGGCGGAGGTCGGACCCGCATGGGACATCCTCTGGTCGCGCAGCGAGCAAAGCGTATTCCAGAGCCATGGCTGGATCGACGCTTGGTGGAACTCGCGGCGGGCCGGCGACATGTCGCGCTTATGCGTGGGGCTATCCTGGGCGGGTGACGAACTGGTCGCCGTAATGCCATTTGCAACCCGCTGGCATCGCGGTGTCCGGGTGCTCGAGTGGGCGGCCAAGGATTGCAGCGATTATTGCGATGCGCTCGTCGATCCCGAGTTCGATGATGGCTGGCGGGCGCTTGGCGACGTTTGGGCTGCCGTGGCAGCCTTTGGCGGCTTTGACATCGCCTACCTCAGCCACGTGCGCCCCGACGCCATGATATGCAAGATGCTCGATCGGCGGCGGCAGGGCGTGACGCTTAAGCCTGGCCGCCGGTCGGCTCGAAGCCTGCAAGTCAAGAACGACAAGCCGGATGGGCACTTATGGTTCCGCGGCCTAAGCAAGAAGGCTCGGAACAATCATACGCGCGGCCTGCGCATCGTCGGCGAGACTGGGCCGGTCAAGGTGACGGTGTCCGAACCCGGCGACGCGATCGAGGCTGTGGTTGAGCGTATGATCCAACTCAAGCAGCAGTGGCTCGTTGACACCAGCCAGACCAATCAGATCCTGAACAATGACGCCGCGATTCTGCGCTCGCTGGTCAAGGAACTCGCGCGTCAGCGGGTGCTGCGCGTCTTCAGCATACATTGCGGCGACGTGCTCGTTGCCGGCTCGCTCAATATTGTGTCGGGCGATACTGGAAAGGGCGACATCGGCGCGGGAACGCGCATGCAGGCATTCTTTGCCGCCTATGACCCGCGGTTCGACCGCGCTTCGCCCGGAACGCTCGTGATGGTCGAGTATCTGATGTGGGCGTTCGACAAGGGTATCGCGGAGGTCGACTTCCTCTGCGGCGAGGAGGAATACAAGTTCAAGTTCGCGAACAAACAAGTCGACCTGGTCTCATACGTCGGAGCCAAGACCCTCATGGGAAGGCTCGCCCTCGCGATCAGCGACCGGCTCGACCAAAAACGCGACGCCGAGGTGCGGACCGAGATTGCCCAGCCCGGCAGAGCGGTCGAAGTCTAGGCCGAAGCCACTGGCCGACGGGACAGCGTTGCGGGACCTGCTTCCAAGACGCCTTCGTCCGCGACTCCAGCCGCTGGCGAGGGTTCGCAGGGACATCACGGCCAGCCCGGATATCCTGCTGACGGGTACGCAGGTCGCGATACATAATGCGCTGGTCGCGGCACTGCTCGAGCCGTCGGCGCTGATATTGCTGACCGGAGCCGCGGGCCTCGGCAAGACGAGCGTCCTAGCGGCAGCGATCGAGAGCATCTCCAACCCCTCGATGCACGTCATCCAGCTCGACAAGGACGAGTGCGGGATGGACGAGTCTTTCAAATTGCTGTTCACCGCTGCCGGTCACGAGGCTTCGCGGCCGGGCCTGCCCGAACGTCGGATGGTGCTGGTTGCGGACCAGGCCGAGACGCTCTCGTCCGGGACCTTCTCCTATCTGGAGCTCCTGACCAGAATGCCCGGCAAGCATGCGTCGGTGCAGTTGGTCATCGTAGGCCGTCCGGAGTTCCGGCACTGCATCGATGGTCCGGTAGCTGACCGGTTCCAGGAGGCGGTCCCGATCCACCTGGTATTGTCGCCCCTCTCGGAACAGGATGCTTGGGATCTGTTCCATCACCGCGTCAGCTCTGTCTATGCCCGGCAATCGGTCCGACGCATGATCATGATGCTGCTGGAGCGGTCTGGCGGCGTGCCGGGCCGGTTCGACGAGGTGTTGAAGGCGGCGATCACCAGCGGATTACTTGAGGGTGCTCCGGCATAAGACCCGGCCGGCTTGGCCGCCCTGCATTCCGCCTTATGGCAGTCGAATGCAGGGTTGAACCAAGGTGCAGCGGACGTGTCCTGTCAGGCGTGGGCTGCGACGACGATTGAGAAGTGCTGGGTCGCGGTGCCGAGCAGGGTCGCCGCCGTTCCAGCCATGGTCGTGCCGTTGGCGACGACGCCGTTGACATACAGGTTGCGGTCTGTGGCGCCGGTGCCGCCATAGGCGTCGTTCAGGAACGACACGGCGACGTCGTGGGCGCCGGCCGTCATCGCCGTACCAAAAGCGAAATCCTGCACAGCGCCCGTGGCGTGCAGCGCCGTGACCGACTGCGCAGCCCCGAGCGTCTTGCCGTCGACTGCGACGGTGAACTGCGCGTCGCCGAGATAGGCGTCCTCGGACAGTTGCAGCACGAGCGGGCTGGCGGTTATCGCTGAATGCGCCGTGCCGTTCGAAAGCAGGATGGCCGGCGGCGTGGCCGAGGCCTGGCCGTCGAAGGTCATCCCATTCACATACAGGTTGCGGTCGGTGGTGCCTGTGCCGCCATAGGCGTCGTTGATGAACTGGACGCCGACGTCGTGCGCGCCGGCCCCCCACTGCCCAGTGAGCGTCACCGACTGCGACTTGCCTTGGGCGTGCAGCGCCGTGACCGTTACCGTGCCACCGACGGTCTTGCCGTCGATCGTGACGACGGCCTGCGCGTCGCCTCCCCAAGCGTCCTCGGCTAGGCTGAGCTGGAGCGTGTCGGTGGCTGCGACCGGCGGCGCGGATACGGGCGGCGGGGGTGCGCTGCCGGTGATGACGAAGCTGGACGTGCCGTTGCCCGCGAGTGGCGTTGGGCCCTGGGCTAGGCTGCCATTGAATGTGGCGCTGTCGATATAAAGGTTGCGGTCGGTCGCGGCCGATCCGTCCCAGCGGTCATTCAGGAAGGTGACGCCGACGCTGTGCGGGCCGGCGCCGAAGCTGCCCTTGAAGGTGAAAGCTTCGGTTTGGCCTTGGCCGTGCGAGGCGGTGACGCTTTGCATCCCACCCAGGGCTTTGCCGTCAACCGCGACGTTGAACTGCGCATCGCCGAGATAGGCGTCCTCGGACAGGTTCAGCACGAGGGTGTCCATCCCGGCGCCTACCGTTGGGGGTGTCGAAGGCGCAGGGGACGGGGCCGGCGCGGGGGCAGGGGAAGGAACAACCACCGAGGTTCCGGGCGCCCCATTATCCGGTGTATAGCCGGGCTGCGCCGTGGTGCCGGCCGCATTGGGGTTGCTTGAGTAGGCCCGGACATAGTTGATGTCCATCTGTGCGGTCTCGCCGGGGTTCGGTGCGCCGATCCACGAGCCCGAAGTGCCGGACAGGGTGTCGAGGAGCAGATACATCGGCTTGTTCATGTCGGCTGGGGTATTCTCCTGCGCGACCTGCTTACCGTCGAAGTACCAGGTGAGCTTGTCCGGCTCCCAATCGACTCCGTAGCTATGAAAGGCTTGCGAGGCGTTCGGGATATCGGTCCAATGCGGGTTCGCCGTATGCGTTCCGCTGGCCTGCGAGTGCGCTGTCATCACCGACGTGGTCGGATTATTGCCGAGCAGCTCCACGACGTCGAGCTCCGGCGGCCACGAGCCATCGGCGGGCAAGAGCCAGAATGCGGAGTTGAGGCCGGCGGCTGCAGGCAGCTTCATGTTCGCTTCGAAGTAGCCATAAAGCTGCGAAAAGGAGCGGTGGGTAGTGAGCTGCCCGGACAGGAACTGCTGACCGCCGACGTCGTTTCGGTTGACGTCTGCCGGCGTCGGCTTGAAGCCGATCGAGAGCGCGCCGTTGTTGACCGAATAGACATTTGCGTCGGCGGCGGAGGTCGGACCCCAGGTGGGGCTCATCGTCCATGACGTCATCGTGGAGTCGGTCGTGCCGTTTGGGGCCCAGAAATACGCTGGTTGCCAAGTCCCGGTCGTGCCGTTGTCGAACGACAGCTTGTTGAACTCGTCATCGAATGTGAGCTTGAACCTGGAAAGATCGAGCATTTTGTCCCTATTCCTAATTAACGCACCTCGCGGCAGTCCGAGATTTCTCGATTTCCGCCATCATTGAGTCTGAAGCACATAGGTTTCGGACCTATGCTCAGCCCAGGCGCACTCTATATTTGCTGATGTGGATAGGCTCAGGTCATTACTTGAAGAAGGCGTCGCCCTTGGGGTGCCAATGCAAACGGAGCGTTTATCGTTCCTTCCTCTGCTCACGGAAAAGTGAGCTATCACGCGGTCGAGAGGTAACGCTTTCGTGAGTTAAGGTGCAATGGCTAAACGCGCATGCTGATTGAGTTTTTGTCAGCCGAAATTTAGGACATGGTGCCCGGCGCCTCCGAGAGCGTGGCGCGCTGACGGTGGCTGTACGTTACGAACCCGCAAGATTGGTGGGCTGTGGGTCTCCGGCCAAGGCCTTCATCGTGCCCTGCCGGGTCTGCGGACCATGAGGAAACAATCGTTCGGTTTGTTACGCTGCCTTTTGCTTGGTGAACCCGCTCATCCGCATCTGAGGGTCAAGCATGCAGCGCCATCACGGGGTTACCGCGGACGGTGTGGGGTCGGTAAACCGTTCATCAGTATTAAAGCGCACTAACTACCATGCCGACAGTAAGTGTATGTGAGCGTTATTTGTGCTGTTGCATTGAACGCCCGCTCTATGCACGAATGAGGCCATCCTCATTTACCGCGTGTAGGGCCTTAGTCACCCGCCCATCCGGCCGCATATCACGGCCACGCCGGCGTGGCGCCATGGGCTAAGCTGCACGATTGCCTTCAGATGCGTGAAGCTTGAAACGTGCCGCTGACGTATGCCTTGTCACACCGACACAATGATCGGCGTGCGTAGTCCATATCGAGCAGCGGCCTAGATCGTTTAGTCCATGACGCGTGCAAGACCAGCTCTTACAGTTTCGTTATGAGACGGAGGCCGCGGGCGAGGCAGGACAAGGCCGGTAATCCATAACGACCGATGGAACAGAGCTTGCCGAGGTCGATAGTTTACAACGTTTGGCTTTTGTATTGTTTCATCGCCAGCTAGGAGAGTTTTTTGGTCGACGTTGTTGTAATCGGCGCCGGACCGTACGGCTTGTCAATCGCGGCTCATCTCCGTCAGACACCACTCTCGTTTCGGGTATTCGGCAAGCCGATGACGTTGTGGCGCGACCAGATGCCCGAGGGAACGCTGCTGAACTCCGACGGATTTGCGACCAACCTCGTGGCGCCCGGGCAAGGCTTTCGGCTCGAGCATTTCTATCGCGAGACTGGGCGCACGGATTATTCACATATCGGCCTGCGCATACCGGTTGAAACGCTGATCGAGTACGGCCTCGAATTCCAGCGTCGATATGTCGGTGGCGTCGACGAGGCTAGGGTCATCGGCGTCAGGCGGGAGGCCTCAGGCTTCGACGTCGTTCTGGACACCGGAGAGCAGTTGTTCGCACGAAAGGTTGTGGTCGCGGTCGGCCCCTTGGCGTTCAAGACTGTCCCGCAGGCGCTTGAAACCCTTTCGGGCGCAATGGTCTCGCATAGTTCCGATCTGCATGATCTCACGCGATTTTGTGGGCGGCGCGTCGTCGTTGTCGGCGGCGGGCAGTCTGCCCTGGAATCGGCGGCCTTGCTCCGGGAGCAGGGCGCCGACGTCACGATCTTGGCGCGCCGGCCGATCGTGTGGTTCGACCCCGCGAACGAGGACGCGCCTCACCATAACCGGTCGGCTTTGCAGCGCATGCGCAGGCCCAACTTTGGGCTGGGCCCAGGTTGGCGAACGTGGTTCTGGTCCGAGGCGCCGTATGCATTCCGCTATCTGCCGGCCCAGCTGCGCAGCGCCCGAGCCTATTCGACCTTTGGCCCGGCGGGTTCGGGATGGCTGAAGCCTCGCGTTGACGGCGTCATCCCCGTCGCATACGGACAGGTCATGGCAGCAGGCGAGCGTGGAAGGGAGGCGATTTTGAACGTGCAAGGGCCGGATGGCGATATTATCTTGACGGCGGACCACGTCGTCGCTGCCACCGGATACAAGACCGATATACGCCGTCTCGCATTTCTCAGGGGCCTATTCGGCGAGATCCGCACCATTGGCGGCGCTCCAGCGCTCAACCAGCAATTTGAGTCGAGCGTCGCCGGGCTGCTGTTCGCAGGCTATGCCAGTGCGGCAAGCTTTGGGCCTTCAATGCGGTTCATCTATGGCGCCCGGTTCGCAGCGGCCGAGATAGCGCGCTCGTTATCCCACCTAGTCGACAGCCGGGCGTTCGCCGGCGACCTCATCACCCATGAAGCGGCCTAAGAATATGCAAATGTTGCCGACCGAGCAGTTCCGCGAGGATCTCACCACCATGCCGAACGCCGCTTTTGCCCCGGTTGTCCTAGGCGGGCGTCAGTTCAGCGCAGCGACCGAGCCGCAATCACGCCGGTCTGGACGCTTGAACGTCGTTCTGATCTGCCATTTTAGCCGGACCGGGTTCAATATCCTGCGCTCGCTCAGGGCGGTCAATGCGCGGGTATATCTCGTGCACGATGATCGCTCAGCGTCGCTCCGGTTCTCACGTTATTGCAAGTTTCTGTGCGGGACGACGGAGTATGCCAAGGCCGATCCCGATGTCATCCTCGACGCCATTAACGAGCTGCATCTAAAAGTCGGCGTAGACAGCGTCCTCGCCACGGATGTTGACGCTTTGACGTTCCTGGCGCGGATCAAGGACCGCCTGCTCGCGCCGGTGTTCCCGATGGCCGACGCCGAATTGCTTGCGACGCTGAACGACAAGTGGAAATTCCACCAGCTCTGCGAGACGGCCGGCGTTGAACTGCCAAAAACCCTGTTCTTCGCGACGCGGGGCGAGGTCGACCCCGAGCGCATAGAGCGCGAGCTGGGTTTTCCCGTCATCGTGAAACCGGTGGATTCCTATGGCCAACGGGGCATTGTGGTTTGGCAGGATAAGGCGCAGGTCGAACTGTGGCTGCAGGCAGCCGGCGACGTCAATCATCATGCCATGATTGTCCAAGAGTTCATCCAGGGCAGGGACTGGGCACTGAGCGTTTTCGCCCAGGATGGCGTGATCAAGCACTGGGTTTCCTGGGTTTGCCCGGGACAGCTAGACGCCGACTATGGCATCGGCCGCTTCCTGGCAACCGAGTTCCGGCCGCGTGAGGACCTGCTTACTATGGGCCAGAAGATCGTCGCGGCGACCCGGTTTTCCGGTGTGGCGAACTTCGACGCGCGCTATGACGAGCGGTCCTGCTCGATGAAGATGTTCGAATGCAATCCGCGGTTCTTCAACCGCATGTCGGCGGCCCGGCTCAGCGGCGTGGATTTCGTACGGCCGGGTCTGCCGATCGGTGGGAGCCAACCGACCCACGTCGGTAATATCAGCTATTACCCTTGGCAGGAGCTGTTTTCCAGGCGCGGCATACGGCGGCTCTTGCGCGCTGAGTGGCGGCTCAGGCCGCTTATGCATGACCTGTATGAGATGGGAACCGATCCACTGCCGCTTATTGTGCGGAAATGGACGCAGGAGGATGAACGCGCCTGAACCAGGGCTTGGGAGGAACCGAACTGACCTATGGTCTAGCCCCTCTTCCCTTGGGAGAGGGTCGGGGTAAGGGACCTGCAGCGACCCGAGGTTCCTGCGAGCAACTGCTCGAAGCCGGCCCTTATATTGGAAAAGCTGCTGTGGTGCACGCGCCCGCCGATCAGCAGGGCTAGGATCGCCAAGCGGCGATGAGCCTAATCGCCGGGACAGGCACGAAGCCCAAGGAACAAGCAGGCTCACCGCCGCCGTGTCTGCAATGGCCATCGCAGACACGAACGCGACTTACAAGGGAGAGGGCTTCACCAAGTGGATTTTTCTCCGAAGGCGATAGCCCGGCCCGCTACGCTATCCAGGATCGGACTCTTCGAATGTCACCGCAACGTCGGCATTGGCCGACAAGCGAACTGTGCCGTCTTCAACCTCGGCGATGAGGCCGGTCGAGATGTAGTGGTGGCGCTGGTCGCCCGAGTCCTTCTTGGTCAGCTTGATACGGCCG
>JAABUM010000945.1_pt1 | contig 46476 bp, 87 predicted proteins | sample 5559161 | NCBI WGS metagenome assembly JAABUM01 (sample SAMN10711868, study PRJNA513369) | rock metagenome | isolation source: Antarctica rocks | place: Antarctica: Victoria Land, Siegfried Peak nord
GTGTGTGTGTGTGTGTGTGTGTGTGTGTGTGTGTGTGTGTGTGTGGTTGATCGTTCGAGATTTGCCCCTGGTGCAGCCCTTTGCAAAAGTTCTGTCCTTGAAATAACCTTAAACGGCCACCAGGGCCCAGGAGCGGCGCCGCGCCGGCGATCGCTTGCACGGAGCAATGAGAACTCTCAAAATTAGCATCCCGCCGGCGGTCCCGCCTCGAAGCGCCGGCAGCATGCTGTGGCGCCATCGCAAAGCCACATGTTCTAGCTGGGAGGAAGGTGTCTGGTCCGGGGGTGTCGTCTTTGGCCGCTGGCGGCGTCGTGTGAGGAGAACTGCAGCGTAATTGCCGGCAACCAATAGGTGCCCTAGTAGACAGGGACCATTTTGCGGCATGTCTCGCCGGCTGCAGTGATATTCAGCATGCATGGCCGCCTGCTCCGGCACCGTTCTGCGCGGCTCCGCGCGGCGGCGGCGGCAGCAGCAGGCGCGGGAAAGACCTGCCTTCCTGCCAGTACCACAGTTTGGCCTCGCGCCAGAGCGGCTTTTTGCCCTCACTGTACAGCAGGTTGGCTGACGGCTGCAGGCGCTTCTTCGCAGTCTGCTGCACGGGGGTCAGGTTGCGCGCCAACTTGATGTTCTTGGCGCACAGGACTGCATTGAGCTTGCGGCCTCTGCTTTTGTCAGTCTTTCTGGCGAACGACACGACGACATGGCGGGGCTTGGCATTGACACTGCCTGTGCTACGGCCCATGCGGCGCACATTGGCGATCTGGGGGCGCGGCCTGTCATCAGACTCTGCGTCCATCAGGCTGGAAACATGCTCAAGCAGCGCTGGCAGCGACTCGACCGGCGGGTGAGGCACACCATAGAACGCCTCCTGTTACATGCGCTCTTCTCAAGCGCAGTGTTGCTTGAGTCGTACACATGATTGCAGTCATGATTGCAAGTCATGCCTCCATAGTCGGCAGTGATGGGCAGCTGCAACGCACGCCGAGCATCGCACCTACCTTGCTGCGCAGGATGAGTACCTGTGGAGAAAGGGCACCTGGCGGGACTACAAGCTGACTTTCCCACTGCAGCACTTTGGCTTCAGCCAGCCAGACGCAGACGCCGCCGAGCCCGCCGCAATGACAGCGGGTGCGGCCTCAAACGCCACAGGCGCCGCGAAGGCGGGTGAAAGTGCAGCCGCTAAGGAAGCTGGGTCCGGGCAAGAGCCAGAGGCGCTGCGGCGGCTGTGTGCAAGGATCAGCACGCCAGAGCTGGAGGCCCCAGGTCACATTCGCGCTGCTTCTGCTGCAGCACTTTCAGATCGTGTTTGATGTTGGCTGTCTTGTGCGCTGGCATGCTGAAAGTTTTGGTTTCCAGCTGCGACATGCGCTGCTCCAGAGAGAGAGAAGAGTTAATGACTCCAGGGCTGTTATCTTGCCCTGCTTTTGCATCTTTGACAGCTGCTTTTTGAGCTCAGTGTTGTCCGTTTCCATCATGGCGATGCAAACCCTGTCCTCCTGCACCTTCGTGTTCAGGCTGGCCAGTTCAGCATTGAGCCTGGTGACGTCAATGGCGCTTGCGCTCGATGCCCTGATCATGTGCATGCACCTTCTTCTTCAGGCTGGCCTCATCATGCACGACGTTCTTCAGGCTCGTGTGGTTGTCTATGATCGTTTTCTGACCCTCCTGCATCTCCGTCACCTGGGCCTTCACGCCGTCCAGCATCTGCTCAAGGTGTTGAAGGGGTCAAGCACCGGCTGTGATTCTGTCCTAGCGCCCTCCATCTTCTCGGCGTCGCTGTGCTTTTGTGCCTTGGTGACACGCTCGAGGCTGTCAGGTGTGCCACTGCGCGGCCGCGAGCCAGGAGTGGGCGCGTCGGAGGTTTCGGTCAGAGGGTTGAATGACGAGGAAGAATCTGGTAACTGGCCAGCGGTGTAAGACTGAGGTGCAGCTGAAAATTTCAAAATCGGAGAGAAGTTTTTACCGCTCATTATTGCAGCGGTGGGTTATTTTACGTTTACTGTGCCTGTTCTTGCCGACGAGACGAGAGGCAGCAGGTGCTGCGGCCGCTGTCCCGACCCAGCGCTGCTTGCCGTTCCAGCCGCCAGCAGCGTGTGCTGACGGTGGCAGTGTGTTCTAGAACCTGAGATCTCAAGGTGAGTTGCTATGCTTCGCGCTGGTCTGCAAAATCTTGGGTCGTTGCCGACAGGGGGCGCCGAAAAACATGAGATTCATATTTCAGCCCTAATTTCAGCCCAGTGTCTTGTGTGCTCTACACTGAAATATGTGAGGGACAAGACTTTTGCACAGGGGTATATGACTCCAGGCTCATTCTGCAATACATCAAGTCAGTACGCTGCAATCAACGAGGTTCGTGTGGAGGTTCTGCCGTGCCCTGTAGCAGCTGGCCCTCCCAAGCATTGGGCACCAACAAAAGAACAGGTACCTGATACTAGGTCGTTCCGGCATTGCGCCATGGTTCCGTGCAGGAAAGAGAGCCCTTGGAAGCCTACAAGGGTATACTGAATCCACTGTTTCGCAGTTCCTGGTTTGCGACAGTCCGTTCCGCTGCACTCGGAGCACCGCCCGGCAAGGCTAAACAGCAACCACTGGCGCATCCACTCGCAGCAGCTGCCGCCGCTGCCGCCTGCATGCCATCCCTAGCCAAAGAATGTCGGTCCATTTCAGTCATCCACGTTTGAGGTCAGGCAGCGGCGGACTCCATCACGGACTGATCCCCCATCCGCGCCAGCTGCCGCTCGGTCTCCTCCCGTATGACGTCCCAGGCGCCGTCGATGTGGCGCTGCTGCGTGTGCGCGGCGCCGATGGCCATGCGCATTGTGAACTGGCCGCCCAGCTCCGTGTGGATCAGGAAGGCGCGCCCGCTGGCGTTGATGCCCTCCAGCACCGCAGCATTGACCTCACGCGCGACGCCCTGTAAACAAACAGATTCACATGAGATTGTACATGCAGAACAACGAAAGAGAACAACAAAGGTTGCGCGCCCGCAGGTGTTGATGCCCTCCAGCATCGCCGCGTTCACCTCCACGTGCGACGCCCTGCACATGAACCATCGCAGTGATGCGCAGGAATTCATATTGGTGATGTGGCAAGAGGTCATGGGGCCCTGACTTTTTAAGCCCTCTAGCCGCACTGATGCCAAGTGATGCCAAGTGATGCCAAGACAAGCCCTGTGAAACATTATTAGGGTTCTATTCCCAGGCCGAACCATGTGTTCCACCTCACGGAAGTAGACAAGAGGGCAAAAGTAGACAAGACAACTGTGCCGGCGTCAGAAGCTTACGGCTTGCAATTCCTGCCTTCCCCTCATCAATGTCAACAAGGTCATATCTTACTGTTGTCACCTTGACGCGGAAGCAGACGAGGCCGAAGCGCGGCGGCGCCATCAGCTCGAAGCGCTCGTCGCCTCGCACCAGGTCCGCGAAATGCGCCGCTAGCCGCATGTGGTGGCTCACGTAGGAGCGCAGGCCCTCGGCGCCGTAGGTGCGCAGCACGAACCAGAGCTTGAGCGCGCGGAAGCGTCGCCCCAGCGGGATCTGCCAGTCCTGCGGTGCAGGAAACGAAAGAAACTCTACGAGATTCATACACTGTAATAGATAGAAGGCCCTCGGCGCCGTAGGTGCGCTGCACGAGCTGGAGCTTGAGGGTGCGGAAGCGTCGCCCCAGCTGGATCTGCCAGTCCTGTAGTGTGAAGAGAAGACACGTGTGTAGGTAGAATTGAAGCACTCGCAGAAATGGAAGCCCCTCGGAGCTGTAGATGCGCAGCACGAGCCGCATGTTGAGAGCGCGGACCGCCCCAACGGGACATGCCAATCCTGCGGCAGACTGAGATTGGACGAAGCAAGTGCAGCAAAGTGCACAGCGTAAGGGCGGTTTGCGGGAGCCTCGAGGCGTTGCGGCAATGTGCACAGCACAGCTACCATGTTGAGTGACGAACATCATCACAGCACGCACTGGCAGCCTTCAGTGTGCAGTCATAAAAACAAAGCTTCTGCACCTTGTAGTCGAGCGTGTTGCCCGCAGCACGCAGGAACTCGGGCGTCAGCGACAACGCCGCCTTGAGCGGCTCTGCATCCTTCACCCACAGCGCGCAGCAATCGAAGTTCACCAGCAGCGCCTGCGAAATCAGGTGCAATCAGATTGGACAAATTTCCGTATCGTAGCAAGAGCGAGGCGCGGCCCCGGAAGCCTCTGCGTCCTTCACCCACAGCTCCAAGCTGTCAGAGTTCCCCAGCAGCGCCTGCGAAATCATTAGCTACAACATGTTGTTTTATGTAGTTTTATATCAGCTTCCGACAAAATGCCGCCTTGAACGGTTCTGCGTCCTTCTCCTCCAACTCGCAGCAGTCACAGTTCACCAGCAGCGCCTGCGGTTGGTGCGCACTCAATTGGCCGGTATCTCTTGGCGTGAGAGAAATGGCTGAGGGCGTTTTGGACACCAAGTGCGACCCGCCATGAGGCGCGGCTGAGCGAGCGCTGACGTGACATGCGGCTGCTTCCTGGCGAAGTTCTCCTCAAGAACTGATGCTGTGACGGGCATCACAACTCTGCGTCATGTCAGACTTGCAGAGCGTACTGTCTGAGGTTTCCAAGAGCTGTCGCGCCTTGTGCGGGTTGGTGCTGTAGCTGTCGCAGCCCTCGAGGCCGTCAAAGTGGTGCCGCAGCTCCGGCAGCACCGCCGTCGTGCCCGCGTACGCCGCATCCACGTGCGTCCTGCCCAGGTGATGATAAGGAACTCGCCGCTTGTATTGTGTTTCGCATAAGAGCCACTAAGAGCACCGCCGTCTTGCCCGTGTACGCCGCATCAACGTGCGCCCTATCCAGCTGGAAGATGCAACATGCATCAGCTTCATCGGCGCCAGATTGTGGTGTCTCGAGCTTGGAAGGGCCACCTCGAGCGTGGATGTCTCGAGCATAGCTGGACAGGAGCTCTGCCTGCCAGCAGCCACGTTGCAGCTGTCGCTGCATGCGCATGCAGCCAGGTGTCGAAGCAGCGTGTTGACTGGGGAAAAGACCCACACCTGCAGCTTGCTTGCTCGCAGCCAGCATGTTCCCAAAAAAAGACTCTCACCAGACAGCGTGTTGGCAGGCGACCTCGCTCAGCGGCCCCAGCGGATCCACGGCGCATGAAGACGTCGTGCCGACCGTCGCCATCAGGAAGCTGGGAATGAGGCCCGCCTGCACAGGGAATGGCACTCCCACTGAGCGACATGAGCGGCAGAGTCGTACTCAGGTACCCACTCGACACAAGTGGGGATTGGCCTCCCACGCCCCTGGAGCCTCCGTCGCAAATGGAAGCACATCGCGATCTAACAGCGCCTAGCGCTCGTCCACACCCTCATGGCTGCCAGCCTCACAGGAACGCGCTCCACGTGTTTGCACTGCACTGAAAGTATGCGCACTCGGCCGCGGCCTCGTCAGCGGGCAGCAGGTCATCGTCTAACACCTGCTGACCGACAGGTCTCCTGTGTACAGCCTTCAGCGAGTCCGCGGCCAGCGCCCAGACCACGGCACCGGTGGTCTTCTTATTTCCCCGGCTTTTGTCAACCGATCTGCAGGCTTTCCTGCATGCCAGCCTCCAGGGTTTTCAGGCGCCAGCACCCACTCGGCGCCCGCCACAACGGGCTGCATGTGTCGCCAGATTTCTTTTAGATTGGAGGTGTGAATCCTTTTGCAACCGACCTGCAAGTCCTCCTGGATGGCGGCCTTCCGGGTTTTGGGCGCCAGCCAGTCGGCGCCCGCTGGGCTGCGCCCAGCGATGTAGCACTTTCATGTTTCGAAATGGGTTTTGGATGGGAAACGAACTATGCTCTGCAACAAACCTGCAGATCCTCCTGGATGGCAGCCTCCAGGGTTTTCGGCGCCAGCGCCCAATCTGCGCCCGCCTCGGTAGCCAGCACCCGGCAGTGCGTCACGCCAGCGATCATGCACGCCTTCTTCAGGCTCGAGTGCGCCTGCGTAGCCACGAAATCTTACCTCAAAACGACATGTGAACTCAGAGTTTGAGAGTAGTGCGTCACGCCCGCGATCATGCACGCCTTGTTCAGGCTCGAGTGCGCCTGCGTAGCCACGAAAGCTAACCTCAAACCGACATGTGAAGTCAGAGTTTGAAGGTAGTGCGTCACGCTCGCGATCATGCGCCACCTGCTTCAGGCTCGAGTGCGCCTGTGCAGGCACCATTCCACAGGTAAAGACGCTTCCGTGTGATAACGAGACATGTGCATGAGACGGTAGTTCGTCACGCCCGCGATCATGCACCCCTTCTTCAGGCTCGAGTGCGCCTGCATAGTCACGAAATTCGATTGGGAACGACATGTCAAGTGTGCGCCTGCACATGCGATATATAGCATCATCAGACGCAACTGGCATGAATGACTTGGGCGCCAGTGGTACGTGCAAAATCGCTGGTGCAGGACTGACTGCGGGGCACCCCTGTCGACCGTGTGGTGCTTTTGGCATTAAAGTTACATCAGGGGCCGCTTGGCGGCTGACACAGAAGAAGATCTATGCGAACCCTCAGTACAACAACAACGCAGCCGCTGAATGCGACGGCTCAGCGTTGATTGATGTGCGCACCTGGTCAGACGTATAGACGACCAGCTTGGGCATGTCCTCCTGCGGGCGGCCCTTCATCGTCTGCGCGCGTGCCGCCAGCAGCGCTACCACCGCCGCCTCGCTCGCCGTGCCTGGTCAACGCAACATTGATTGTGAAGAACGACGAGCCTTCTACAGAGGCAATCCTCAACAGCTGTCTGAACTGAAACGCTGCGCCACAACTACCGTGCAACGAGTTGTCAACAGAACGAACAGCAAATCGGTGAAGGGACTAGCAGAGCTTGCGGCTCTGAGTCAGCAGTTCAAAACGAACCTTGGATGCAGCCGCCGCCGCCAGTCCCGCTGGTTGACAGGAAGACTTCCGGAAGGCCCAGCAGCTTGCCCAGCCAGTCCATCGTGATCTGTACAAGCCAGGCTAGAAGCGTTCAAGCAGAATGCAATACAAGCTTTACGTACGTTCCTGGAAGGAAGAAAGATGCATGCGGCAGAAATATGGCCGACTGCTGACAATGGACAGGCTTCATCATCTGTGAAGATTGCATTGTCAGCCACACCACACCGTTTCGAGCTCGGTGGCCGCCGGAGAGCCCATCCAGCTGAAGCCGATGATGTTGAGTGCGCCACTCATCAGCTCCCCCAGCAGCCCTGTACCGAGATCAGCACTGCGGCGTTCACATATTTGTGCGAGACGGCAAATGGTATACACGCGGATAACAGCACGTACAATCAGGTCGCATGACAGGCGAGCACACCTGGGAAGCTCGAGTTTGCAGGGTAGTATGCGAAGAAGTTTGGCGACTGCCAGTGTGTCACGCCTGCATCCCCAGGAATGCAGTCTCAGTCTGGATGCGCTTGCGTGCGATGGCGATCAGAGGAGGCCGCTGCAAAGCTGCAACCAGCGGTCCACAACTCAAATGGACATGACACATGCGCACTGACAGACAAATGCAACCTAGCTGGCGCTTCCGCACTCGAGATGGCGAGCACCATTGCACCAGCGCTTGTGCAATGCGCAGCACTAAACATACTGTATTGCAAAATGACAACTTGCAGATTCACCGGGCATGATGTTATCCTGGAGGTCGTGCATGATGGCGTCCCAGCCCTCGCCCTGCTCGGGCGCGCTGTCCGGCATGAGCGGCGCCAGGTACCCCGGCTGCACCTGCATGATGATATGCGCAGCAGTGTGGGCGCAAATTTGTCGCTGCGAAGCATGCCTCGATGATCAGAGAAAGCGCGGCTTGCAGCAATTGACCAGGCTCTCGAGAGTTAAGGTACTGAGAAGGAAGTGTGCCGTTGCAGTTCAAAGGTCATCCTCAATGTCAATCATCACCTGTGCACCATCGGATCTGATTGAGAACATGCGGACCTGTGAGCGGACGGGCAGATCCTCCACACGAGCGTGGTAGTCGCAGATCCAGTCCACCATCTCGTAGCCCCGTTTCCGGAACTAATAGAAGACAAGAAGGAGATCAAAAGCCAGCAAGTAATCACCTACAGCGATCATGCATGCTGTGTGGCACGACATTCAAGTGGCGCCATGGACTTTGCCGCTGCAGCACGCTCATCTGCATGCATCATGCACACCTCGTCAACACCCATTGGGTGCTGGTAGTCGCCGTCTGTCTTGCTGTGTCCGTTTGTGCCATTGGCCTGAGCTGCAGCCGGGACGGATCCGTTGCTTTTCGCCGCTGGTATGGCCTGTGCGCCATTGGCCCGCGGCGGTGCTGCGGCGCCATGGCCATTGGCAGTTACGCTGTTGGATCCTTTCGTCGCGTGCACGGGACTGTGATGCTGGCCTTCCATGTTGACGAGAGACCACCTGATACAGAACAAGACAGCAAGGCACTGCTGACTCTGAATTCCGACAGGGCCGAACCGCGGTGGCCGGCAAAACCTTGAGGTTTGCGGTCGGTTTGAGTCATATACTGGGTTAAATATGTTTGACTAACGTCCTGCAGGTTGTGAAATATTGCGCAGCAATTTACTCGTGGGCTGCACCCCTGCTTGCACCTGGCAGTGCAATATTAGTCATTAAAGTCACCATGACTGAAGACGAGGTCTGAAAACCGGCAACAATTGCAATGGGAAAAGCATGGTGGAAAGAGCATCGCCTTTCGCCGTGGAACCTTCCTGTGCAGGTTGCCTCCCAGTCGCCCTTCACTTTTGCACAGCATAGTAGAAGCACATCACGAACCGGCATCATGCAGGGCGTCGGTCGGGCTTTGGGGCAGGCGGCGCGACGCAGCAAGAAGCAGGTAGGCCACCGACTTGCATCCCGACGGCTGGCTCAAGCTCCACTGGTAGCTGGCGCTCTCGGACCAGAGTGTGGCATGCATGCAGCTCATGTCTTGGATGCTTCTCATTCCAGAGATACAACATGTCACAGAGGCCTGCATTGAAGCTTCGTGGAAATCTCAGACGACATCGATTTGCGTGCATCGGCCGACGTGGCGTCTGTGAATGTTGAGGCTCTGAACTTGCTGCCTGCTGCACCATTGGATGTATGCTAACATACGGCAATGCTTTGATTCGCCAACGCGAACAATGTGGACTCAAAACAGCCGATAGTCCCGATCTCACCAGCAGCAGCAGTGATGCTGTCTGCATGCCCGATATCAGCTCATGCCTAGCTCCATTCTTTCAACACCGCACTGATGTCTCTGCGCAGGTCGCCACGCAGCTGCAGCAGTCGCGCAACTATGCCGCGAAGGAGATTCAGTTTGGCTCCGAGGGCCGCGCCTCCATGCAACGGGGAGTGGAGCGGCTAGCCAACGCCGTGCAGGTCACACTGGGCCCCAAGGTGAGCACTACGAGGGACTCGGGAATTGGCACACGTGTAACAATTCTGCAGGCGGACATACACAGGTTGTATGCGCGGCTGCGGCGGCGCTCTGCTGGGGTCCAGCATGTTGCCCCTGGACGACTGGGTCTGCACCTGCAGTGCAACTCGCGCCGGCGGTGAATATGACCCTGCTCCTATGGTGCTGCAATACATGTGCTGCAGCAGCGCGAGCATTCAAGAGCAGTGCAGTCACTCTGCCGCCTGCTCATCAACTAAACCCGAACCCCCTCCTTCTGCAGGGCCGCAACGTGATTATCGAGCAGTCCTATGGGCCGCCGAAGATCACGAAGGACGGCGTGACGGTGGCCAAGGCCATCGAGTTCAAGGACCGCTTTGAGAACCTGGGCGCCAACCTCATCAAGCAGGTTGCCTCCGCCACCAACGACGTCGCCGGCGACGGTGCGCAACATATCGTATCCTCAGTGGAAGAAGAAGATTATGCATCACGTGATTATGCATCACGTGGTGGCAAGGCCCCAGAGGTTGCAACCCACGACTTGCCATCCGATTGTGCAACAGCCCATGAGGTCGCCAAGCTGACGTTGCGATGGCATTGCGCAGGCACAACCACGGCTACAGTCCTGGCAAGGGCGATTTACAACGAGAGCTGCAAGTCGGCAGCGGCCGGCATCGCGCCGCAGGAGATGCGCAAGGGCGTGCAGATGGGCGTCGAGCACGTCATCGCGGAGCTTAAGGGCCGCGCGAAGATGATCTCCACCACCGAGGAGATTGCGCAGGTGGGGGAACATAAGCTCAGTGATGCATGATGGCCCACCCGCATCGAGAGGCCATGAACACTGCCGCACTGTGGAGACATTTGGCGGGGTACAGCAAGCGTTACTGCTGCAAAGTCAATTCTAACACTGACTGTTATGAGGCTTCGACTGTAGCAGTCGACGAAGTTTGAAGGCAAACTACGATGCCTGCAGGTCGGCACCATCTCAGCCAATGGCGACACAGAGATCGGACAGCTCATAGCCCGCGCGATGGAGCGCGTCGGCAAGGAGGGCGTCATCACCGTCGCGGTGAGTGTCTGGCTCAATTCCGCGTGATAGCATTGATCTACACCCTGCCACGGCAATGCATGACTGGCCCCACCAGAGCCACAACACGAAAGCCAGCGGCGGCAGCCAGCAACGGCAGCCAGCAGCAGTAGCCAGCAGCGGCAAGCTGAGCGCAGTCTTCTGCTTTCCTCAGCGTCTGTGGTGCTCCTTGATGTGTCCCTGGTGCAAGCGCTGTGTCGTGTCGCCGCAGGACGGCAAGACGCTGGAGCACGAGCTGGAGGTGGTGGAGAACATGCTCCGAACACACCGGGCCGGCTCCGACGTTATATTGGAGCATGCAAGGTGCAAGCGTGTTTGGCTTGTTTGAAAACGCAGGACGGCAAGACGTTAGAGAATGAGCTGGAGGTGGTGGAGGGCATGAAGTTCGACCGGGGCTACATCTCGCCCTACTTCGTGACGGACCCCAAGACCATGAAGGCGGAGCTGGAGGACCCTTACATCCTCATCTTCGACAAGAAGATTTCTGGGTGCGCACAAGCAGCAATTCGGAGGCCAAAAAGGGCAGTAGATATGCACTTAGGCTCAGCCATGTGGGACTGGAGGCACCTTTGTGAGTGCACACCTTTCAGGACTGCACAGTCACATAGCGGCTTTTGCGGCTGCCAGTGGTCTAGGCGCAGCAGACGTGCTGTTGCTGACAGTTATCTTGCTGATCACAGGCTGGCCCCGCTCATCCCGATACTGGAGCAGGTGCTGAAGCAGCAGAAGCCGCTGCTCATCATCGCCGAGGATGTCGAGTCCGAGGCGCTCGCCACGCTCATCGTCAACAAGCTGCGCGCAGGCATGTCCCTTGGCGACCTTATCGCCTGGCAGCCAGCAATGATGCGCATTCCGTGAAATTCGAATCACAGCCTCAATTGGCAGCAGCACAGCGCGGATCGCAAGTGGAATTTTGGAGTCCGCAAGGCTTCGTTGGGTTTATTCGAAAGTTCGATGCTATTCCCTGCGCAGGTGTGAAGCTGGCGGCGGTGAAGGCGCCGGGCTTTGGCGACAACCGGAAGAACAACCTGCAGGACATCGCCGCACTCACCGGCGGACAGGTGTGATTGTGCAGCCAGCACCATGGCATAATCATGGTGTTCATGTGAGAGCCTGCTTATTGACTGCTGGATATCTGGGCTAATTTCATCTGTGGGCTGCTCTGCAATCAAGAGTCTGAGTCCTGTAAGCTTTTGCCAATGTTGAATTTGAGCATTCTGGGGGTTGCGGTCTTATGCTTCTGTGATTGAATGTGCTGCAGCTCATCAGCGAGGACGTGGGCATGAAGTTGGAAAAGGCAGAGCCGTCCATGCTGGGCCGCGCCAAGAAGGTGGGCCCCTCGATCAACCCAAATGCTGTCCCACCCCCTGCAAGCTTGCCCTGCATGCTTGCCGTGCATGAGCCCACAGCCCTCCCCCCTTCCTCCAGTGCTGATATGTTGAGCAGGCTTTGCTGCCCGTCTGAAGCACAACAGAAAGCCCCCAATGACCCCAATGTGCTGTCTGGCAACAACGAGAACAACACCCACAGTGTAACTAACGTTTTTGTTCTCAACAGGTGACGATCAGCAAAGACGACACCATTATCCTGGACGGCGGTGGCGACAAATCCGACATCGAGTCGCGGTGCGACCAGATCCGGGACGCCATGGACAACGCCTCCTCCGACTACGACCGGTGCGTTTTTTTGCTGACAATGGGAACAATTCCAGCAGCATCTGTTGCACGGCTGCACCATGTTTTCTGCAGCGTTCTGGTTCTGCAGTCCAGAGCTGGCTATAGCTGCTCTGCTCGCCCCCACTCCTTCCATCTCGTAGTTCTACTAGACCCTGTGAAAAGTATCGAAGCAAAAGACTGTCAAGTTGGCCAAGTAGCGTTGTGATTACCACTGCGCCTGCACAGTTTTGATCTGCACCGAAGATCGCCTCCACATTGTGCCTGGTCTGCTGTTCTGCACAGCAGTGTTTGTTCTCTGCAGCCTCTCAATAGCATCTGACCCCGAGATACAGATCCGGGTTCATGAGATTAGCGACGAGCTGCTGAAACCAGCTTTTCTGGATAGAGCAGAAGCTGCGGGCGGGGCTAGCAATGCTGCACGGCGGCGCGAAGATCACCAGTTCCCATGGGCAGAAACACCCTCTAATAGGTTCTCTCAATTATTTCCAGATGGCATGTTCATGTCCTTTGCAATTCAGGGAGAAGCTGCAGGAGCGGCTGGCGGAGAAGCTGCAGGATCGGCTGGTGGAGCTGAGCAGCGGCGGCGCGGTCATCAGTGTGGGCAGGCACGACTGTATGGCTTGTCACCCTGCATTGACATATTGTACCTGTTGCATCTCAGGGAGAAGCTGCAGGAGCGGCTGGCGAAGCTGAGCGGTGGCGTTGCGGTCATCAAGGTGGGCGGCGCCTCGGAGGTGGAGGTGTCGGAGAAAAAGGACCGCGTCACTGACGCGCTCAACGCCACCAAGGCGGCTGTTGAGGAGGGCATCGTGCCAGGTGTGTGTACCTTCGCGAACCGTCTGAACAGCTCATGAACAACTCACCTGCTACCTGCCTGCCTTGCACGAAGCTTGCATAGGACGCGCGCTCCTCACTGGCTGCTGCAGCTCCGTGGGTGCTCGTTTTCCCCCTCGGCTACACACCGTAGCTTTCAGATCGAGGGTAAAGTAAATAGTCTGCGACCCTCAGCTAGAAATCACTGCTGGAAGCAAAGATGCTTGTTGCATTCGGAAGCGCATACATGCAACACCCAGACATGCAACACTAGTCGACCTCTGCAGCAAGCTGCGGCAGGCGCTTAAGCAATGGGCCTCCAGCCTGGAAGCGACTGCAGAAAGCAGCGTAGTACCGTTCAATCATACCATCAGAACATTCCACCGTGCATGCAGGCGGCGGCACCGCGCTGCTGTATGCCAGCAAGGGCCTTGTGGACGGCTTCAAGGAGCGCGGCCAGCTGAAGAACTTCGACCAGCAGGTACGCCTCCGGCAAGGCCGCAAATCCAAAAATCTTGAACGCTGCAGACCTGGGTCAGCTCGTAAGTCCTCCTCCCTGGATCACCTCGCTCACTCCCATGACTGCCAGCACAACACGTGTTGCCACTTGTGTGCATAAGCGACTGGACTTGGCAGCAGATGCCCTGTGAATGGAGCACTCCTCTCTGCCTCCTTTTCTCATGAGAAACCGCCCAAGGAGGGAGCCTTCCTCGTTTTCCTCCTTTTCTCATGAGCTTCTCAATTCCGCAGTGGGCATGAAGGCGCTGGAATGGGCAATGCGGGCGCCGATGCATGTGATCGTGAATATGGCCACACGGCTGAAAGGGCATGGTCCAGGCCGGCACTCACGCTTCCAAGACTTCACATCTTGCAGGTGGGGCTGGAGGCGCTCGAGCGGGCGATGCGGGCGCCGACGCGCGTGATCGTGGACAACGCGGGCGAGGAGGGCGCCGTCATTGTCGGCAAGCTGCTGGAGAACGACCCCACCAGCAACATTGGCTACAACGCAGCCACAGGTGAGCGTGGCTTTGTACTGGCTTTGCGCAGGTTGCCAAGGCTGATGCGCTGCATGTGTAGCTGATGCATAAGTGCAGCTCGCAGTGTTGTGCGTTGCAGGCTTGCAGTCGACCTTTCCCGCCTCCATGCCTGTTTCTGATACCTTTCACGACTCGATATTCCGGCGTGCGCAGGCCAGTTTGAGGACATGGTCAAGGCAGGCATCATCGACCCTGTGAAGGTGGTGCGCACGGCGCTCACCGACGCCGCCGGCGTCGCCAGCCTGCTCACCACCAGCGAGGCCATCATCGTGGAGGCGCCGCAGGTGACGTTTCCTGGCAGCTGTTTCATGACCTGGTGCATGTTGCTGGGGACCCGCTGATGGCCTTGTGATGGTGCCGGTCATGCTCGCGTTTTCTGCTGAAGAAGGGGTGCTCTGATGCTGTGAGTGGCCGTGACCTCATTCCGCACCGTGGCGCTGTGCGCCGCATTAAGGGCGCAATCTCATTTCTGACACGTATCCTTCTTGCCCGCAGGAGAAGGGCGGCGGCGGCGACATGGGGGGCGGCGGCGGCGGCATGGGCGGCATGGGCGGAATGGGCGGCATGTACTGAGCGCTGGCAGCTGCAGCACAGCAGCGTATTTCCGCAAGGACTGCGGCAGCGCCATGGAGCCGTGCGCTCCCTGCACAGCCGCAGTGCGGGGCACATCGCCGCGTGCAGTGCAGCTCAGCTGCCGCGAACCTGCGGCGCGGGGCACGACTTCAGACAGGCAGGCAGCTGCTTGCAGTGACTTTAATCGATGGACTAGGCAGCCATGTGTAGCGCTAGACAGGTTTGGGGCGGCTTTCGCCGGGTGGAATACCTTCAGTCAGGCAGGTCGGATCTTGTGTCAGCTTTTCTCATACAACACTTCCCGGTTTGTAACTGTGGTCGCCCCGCCTGAGTGTGAAAGAGTGTGCGAAACTTGCTAAACAACAGCCCCAGCAATGGCGGTTTGGCACTTTATCCGAGACTGCTGGTGGTCTCGGAGTTTGCTCCCCTCCGATACAATCACGCTGCCGTGGTTTGATACGTTGTGATTCTGCGCAGCCCCGGATCCGATCCACACAACTCTGCTTGCACTTCACCCTTCACAGTGGCGGCTGCGACCCTGCGTACTCAGCCTCTCGAGCCAGCAGCAGGCGTGAAGCGGCCCACTTGCTCGGCGACGGACCCCGCGTCCCGAACGCCCGTTGTCGTTGTCAGAGCCGAGGCGCCGGCGGCAGGCCCAAACATCAGTGTCTAGCATCAGCTGCCAGGCTCTGGCTGGTGGCGCGTTGGCTGCAGCTCCACAGGCGCCCGTATCCCGCGCACCTTCTCACCGATCCCTCGCAAGCTTGTCAGTCGAGACTGCAGCCGCCGGCCACAGGTGAGACTGACATGCACTTCAGCCTCAATTTGATTCCTCTCACCACTTTGTGCATCGAAAGCATGCTGCCATCGCTGTGCTTCGGGTGCCGGTCGTCGCTGGACCCGCTCCACTGACCTGCTCGAGCGGCAGCCAGCTTGAGCGCCCCTTTTGTCCGAGAGCAGCTGTGTGACATCATAATGCACTCCTTGAAGGGTTTCTGGAAGGCACAAATGCCTGCAATGGACGCATTGAAAGCGTTAGGCTGATGGCTGCGCCGCCAATGGCAAACTTGAACACTTGACAAACACCTTCTTTGCGGCAGCTCTTCTCGAGACTTGTTCACTCAAGGCTGAAAATTGAGATTGCGACCGCTCGACGCTGAGCTCGTCACGTTGATGGCTTCCAGGCTTCAGCATGACACGGCACTAGCAAGAAGCGGCGTTCCCGGCAGCCTGCACGGCAGCTGCCGACATGGCTGACAGCAGCATGCAGCCGATGAAGGATCGCGTCGGAGACGCGATGATGCTACAGCTGCGTCAGATGGTGGACAGCAGCCGGTATGCCGGCGCCACGACGGCGCTCAAACTGTTGTGCCGCCTGGCCCGCGCAGGCCTCAGCATGCCCACCATCGGCATCTGGAGCAGCACGCTGCTGTGCCAGGTGCGACCGTGGTTTGATCGCCCCTTTGAACTTGGTTGCCAAAACTAGTTTCTAATGCAGACTTTGAAGCCGTGCAATCACCCCACTGCCGCCATGTCTGGCTGTTGTGCTGGCCCGGCGGCCGCGCATGTGCATGTCCACATGTTTTGACTCGTGCTGGCGCCGCAACGAAGCCCATCAACATCAGCACTGATCTTGCCATACATCTTAGCATTTGATATAAAATCCAACCAGCCCATAAATCTGTGTTCTGCTGCAGGGCTGCATCAGCCTGAAGGCGGCGGACGGAATCGTGAAGGGCATCGTGCAGCGGCTGCCGGCCGCGCGCGCGCAGGTCGCCACCAGCTACGTCGAAAAGCACGGCTGCGCGCCGGGTGTCGACGAGGCGGTGGTCTGGGACCAGCTGGCGGAGAGCGTGCGGATGCAGTCCAGCCTGGATAGCCGGGACCTCCGGGCGAGAATGCGCATGATGTGGCCTGCCGAGTGCGATTTCGATCCGTTGTTTTTGTTGTTGTGCTGTTTTGCTGCTTCTGCTCACTTGACTGCTGCGCGATGCTGTGTGCACGTGCGTTGTGGTGAGCTTGCAAGCTGTCAGTTGCTGCTGTCGTCTGGCTAGAATTTGTGCTCTGAGAGGAGGCGCATCTGGGGAGCATCAGCAAGGTCTCAGAAGACCACGCATCGTGAAACGAACCACATCGTTTATGCTTCTGGCGTCGCCACTGCAGGGAGGTCTTGGCGGCTCTAGAAGAGGGCCGATACACCATGTACGCGGCCCGCTTTGGCCGCTGCTCAGAGGTGGCGCTTCTTCTCCTACCACGAACAGCACAACAGTACTGTGTGCAGCTGCAGTGACGCCTCTGCCATGATCCACATGCAATGCGCACTGCAGACTAACATCCAGCTGTAGTGTCCAATGCGGTTCAGCTTGCATGTGTTCTATGTTGCCGTTCTGATATTGCAGCAGAGCTTCGAAGACGGAGGCAGAGATGGTGGTCGCATCGATGATCGTGCGCCCTTGCTGCCTGCAGTGCAGCGGCAAGGCGAAGCAGGGCACGTGCGGCGGTCCCCGCAGCGCGTATGCCTGCCGCCGCCGCCAGGGCTGCGAGTTGGATCGCGTGACAGCCTACGGGATCCTCAACACGCCGGTGCGCATGCAGGCCCTGCATGCCTGGTTTGCCTGAGTTGGATTTGGGGAATGGAGCTGCAATCACGGCGCCCTGCGAGGGTGACAGGGGGCATGTGCGTCTACTGCGAGGCCATGCGAGCGGGGATCACAGCCAGACCGATTTAGATGCCCAGACTGAACCCTTTCTGCTACACATCTCATGCACCGACATGTGTCGCCCTGTCATGACAGGGCGACATGAACTCTCTGATTACTTTCGTGTCCACATGTTTGCAGGAGCTCAGTCTGACCGAGGGCAACGAGTTGCGACTTTGTTGATGTGGTTCAAACTATTTCCACACGCTTTTGACTACACATTCACGTTCTTCCTTCATGCAGAAGCTCAACGTCAAGGAGGGCAACGCGTCCTGACGATGCTCATCCCCTTCCGACTGCTTCTTTGTGCCTGCTTCTGACTGTCACGCGCTTGTATATCGCAGAAGCTCAACCTCAAGGAGGGCAACGCCCGCGGCGACGTCCACGACCCGGCGTCCTGGGAGGTGCTGGCACACAGCGACAAGCCGTCGTCCACGTCGTCATCCCGCGGCGGCGGCCGTGGCAAGCCGGCGCCGCAGGTCAAGCGGCTGGCGGTCACGCAGGCAGACGCCGACTGGCATGGCGGCATCAATCAGGTGCGGGCACGCCACTTGCACGTTAGTTGACTTCCGCAGGTCGCCATTGTTCATACCACACGACGTAATGCCCTGTTGCAGCAGGCTGTAAGCCAACAGCCACTGCCAAACAGCGAACGAAATCTGCCGACGCAAAGTATGCTGGGTACTTCTTGCTCCATTTGATCCGCGGCTCGATGAGCTCCACATCGTGCTGATCTTGCTGCAGATTGCTGCACAGCGCCATAATCTCAAGAAAACACGACCACAACTCGCCTGCAACGAGGAGCGGCTGGCGGCCGTCAACGCGCAGATCTTTGAGTTTTCTGCAATCTGCTGCACGATGCAGTCAGCTCTTGAAACCTTGTCGAGCTGCTATTTGAAATACCTTTCTTTTCCTGCAGATCGCCTGCAATGAGGAGCGGCTGGCCGCCGTCAACGCGCAGATCCGCAAGCAGCGCCAGGACACAGGCCGCCCCATCGGCGACGAGTTCTTTGCGGTGGCAGCAGAGTGCGACGACAGCGCCGGCGCGGAAGCGGGAAGTGGCAGCAGGAAGCGCCCGGTTGCCGACGGCGCCGCCAGGTGCGTCCGCTTGCAGCTGTTCTCCTGATTCGTCGTTTCAGGCCTGACTTTGTTCACGTTGGCAGGCGCCGTACCAGTCACAACGCACAGGGGCCAGCTCCTCTGTGGAAAATAACAGTAAAACATGACAGCAACTGTTTTGCTTCGTCGTATTCGTTTCTTAGTTCGTGGTCTGGACATCTGCATGCATCGGCATCTGCTGCTCATCTGCTGCGACACCCCATGGCACAGGTCAGCTGCGCCGCCGCCGAAGAGGCGCCGCCGCAGCAGCAGCAGCAAGCAGCCGCAGCGGCGCAGGGCGGCAGCGCCCTCAGACTCAGAGGCCTCAGACTCGGAGGTCCAGGAGACGCACGCCTGCAGCCGCGTCACGGCGGCTGTGGCGGCGCCGCGGCCGCAGCGGGCAGCGGCGGCGCGGGCCATCTTTGCGCTGCGGGCGGCGACGGCGGAGGAGGCGGCAGTATCGATGGAACAGGAGGCCGCGGCAGATGAGCCAACGGCTGCAGCTGAGGAGGCAGTAGCGGCAGAGGCAAAGACGGCGGACGCCGGCAGCTGGACCCGGCCCGCCATGCGCAGGCGCAGAGGCAGCTCGCCGCGGGAGGCGGCGGCAGGCGGCCCTGCCATCAGCCCCGCCACCGCCGCCGCCGCCGCCGCAGGCTCCTACGGCGGGGCTAAGGGCACAGCAGGGTCCGGCCGCAGCGCCTATGCGCCCGCGCAGCCGGCAGCGTACCTGGCAGCGTGGACGAAGAAGCCCCGCAGCCGCGTTCACGACCGCCTCAGCACTAAAAGGCCGGACCGCACCGCGAGCGGCGGCAGCAGCGGCGGCGGCGATAAGGCCTCTGCGGGCCGGCAGCAGGCGGCACGCAGCGTGCAGCCGCCGCAGCCGCTCCTGCAGCGCGTTGCACATGCGCCGCTCAGCCAGGTGAAAGTTTAGCTGAATGTGGAGACTGCACATCACAATGTCTGCCTCCAACCCTTTGAGCGCCAATGCATGCGAGGCAGGTCAAGCGGTCTTGGACGAGCCAGAAACCACATCTGCCTGCTCGCTTTCGACAGACTACGTTTTCGGTTTTAAACAGCATGTGAGATAGCAGATAACAGTGTCGAACAAGTCAGAGCACAGCTCTCAGCCGACTATCTGCATATTGTGCTGCAGGACCTGGAGAATGTGCCGCCAAACCCTCCGCCAAGGTTCGGCGGGTACGGCCTCAACGGTTTTGCGCTGTCGCCGCCCGCGCTGCTGCACACCGCTGTCGTCCCCGGCTCGTCTGCGGGTGTGTTCTGCTTGCAATTCGTCTGATGTCTTCCCCAGCATTGTTATCATTGTCGTACGCCCTTGTGCAACCATCGAATCTGACGTACACATTTGCAATGACCCCCTGCACCTGGCAAGTGGCACAGCAGCGTCATGGAGAATTAGTCCGCAGCAAACTAACGCTAGGAACCAAGGCAGGCAGCTGAGTTAGTAGTCTTCCTTGCAGCACAATTGATGTGTGTCCATGTTTCCGACTGACACACATTGGCGCCCCCATGCAGACAGCAACAGCAGCCCGGACGCGTCGCCAGCGGGCTCCCCAGGAGGCTGCACCCGCCCCGCTCGCGACCCGCTGCTGCAGGCGGCGGCTGCGGGCGGGCCGGCACGACAGGACTCGCCGGTGCTGCTCCACAGAGCTGCTGCGGGGCCAGCGCTGGCACGGATGGACAGCCCCGGCGCCTTCCGGCCCAGCCCCTTCCAGCAGCCCCTTCAGACGGCGGCGGTGGCGCCGCCGCAGCTGGTGGTGGGCTGCCAGTGGTGGTCCTCCACTCAGCCGGCGGAGCCTCACTACAGCTTCCTGTCCTGCAGCGAGCAGCTGGCAGAAGAGCCATGTGCGCCCACAGCTCCCGGCGGGACAAGCTCCCACATGCAGTGGTCAGAGCCCTCCGGCTACAATCCATGCGACGGGCTGCGCTATCCGTCGCCCGCATCGCCGCTATCGCTGCCGCCGCCGCAGCAGCAGCAGCAGCAGTCGGGCGGCAGTCTGCAGACGTGCAGTGGGGTAAGCACGCCGCTCTACTACGGCGGTGCAGATGCTGGCTGCTGGCAGCCGCCGCCAGAAGAAGGAGACATCACCAGCTGGTTCTGCGAAAACGATGAAGCGTTTTTCGCAGCGCTGTGGACCCACAATGGCACCGCTGCTGCAGCCGGCGGGGGGCAGCAGAAGAACTGACGTGCCTACAGCTGCCGACGCCCCGCTCGCCACATACAGCGGCCGCCCGCAGATGTACCGCTGCCAGCCATAGCACGCGCGCCACGGTGCTCGCGTTGTGGCCGCCCCATATTGTGAGACTACCTACAGAAGTTCATAAATGCGGTCAATGAAGGCAGTGAGCAGATGCACTTAATGAACAGCAGGCAGCATGGCAGATTGATCAGCCTGGCTGCGCTGAACAAGCAGGGGCCGAGCGTCTCGGCACTGTTCCGCCAGCGGCACTGGCCGCCGCAGCTCAAGCCGGCAACTGCGAGAATAACGCAGGGTCAACAGTGCGGCTGCTGGCACAGGTTTTGCGCCAGCATTGGAACATTGATTCACAGCTTTTGTCTCGCTGCACGCACGCGATTATGAAACACCCGTAATGTACCACATCGGAAATGAGATGAAAGTCGCAGGACTCAACCTTTGTGGAGCTGCTGGCAGAGCGTGTTTGCTGCTTTAAAGCAAATTTGCGAGCGCATAAGGCAGCAAACTCTGCGTGACCCTCCCTCCCCACCCATGACAAGGTGATTTGCTGACGACAGCAATGTTGCTGGTGGTAGCAACCCAAACATCCGCCCCATAGGGTGTTGCTCTCACTGAGTGGCACTGTCTGAGGAGGCGATGTCGCCGTGCATGATGCCTGCTGGTCGTTGGTTGAACGTGGCACCGACTGACGAGCATCTGCACGGCAGAGAACACAATTCTGGGAGGTCTTTAACATGCTGCAGTGCTCTTAGAAGAGCTGCACATGTGGTTGAGGCATCTAGGCTACATTCAATGATGGCGGTTTTGTCTGGGACTGAGCCTAGTACCGCCGTTTGCCGCCGTGAGAATGATTGGCGAGAGAGACAGCAGGGTAGATAGATAGATAGATAGATAGATAGATAGATAGATAGATAGATAGATAGATAGATAGATAGATAGATAGATGACGATGAAAAATCTGGTCACTAGCCAGGCAGGACCGGCATTGCAGTTCACATAGTGTGCAAAAGAGTGGAATAGAGTCTGGCATGTAATACATTGGATGTCCATTCATCGCAGGCGAGCCAAAGCAGATTTGTGAATGCAACTTGCTCCCATGTCCATTCCCTTCCCTCCCGATCGATCGGCGACGCACATCAATGAGAACGGCCAAGGATAGCAGACTGTTCCTCATGAGCCACGATACCACCATAAGAGGCACCTGCTGATCTCTGATAACGACACAGAATACAAGCAAATCGGTAGGAACGTAAACGCGATGCTGCTGCAACAATCAAATAAACAAGTGCGCAAATACCGTCTGAACCTCAAACAGAGCTGCTGGCCGGAAAGCAACGGTTGTGGATTCAGGTGAAGGTCCATTCCTGCTGCGGCTTCATCCTTCGCTGCTGTTGCCGAGAGCGAACAGACCTATGGCACATAACCCCCTGGGATCCCTCCACACGAGTCGACACGAGTCTGCTTCGTGGTGCGGCGCTATGCGCTCACGTGAGTGCGGCCAGTCCCAGTACTGCTCAGGCCACCCCGGCTCCGTTGCTGTGGTTGGTGGAGGCCGCTGCGCGTCCAAACAGACGAGCGCCTGGTAGTTCCTCGACCGCCGCATCTGCGCCCCCACGTGGCTGGCTGCTCTTTGCGCGTGCATCCATCATCCGCTTCATGACTCCTGTGTTCTCGCACAACTTGCTTGTGTTTGTTTATGGCAAATTTTCATCAGGCATGGCCTGCAGAGTGATTGAGCATGTACACGCATCGCAGGTGCAGTTGAGAGAAGAGGTTCTGCAATTCTCTCAGGTTACGTGAAGCCATCCGTTCTGCACGACGAGGGTGCACATGGGGTGCACATGGGCAGCGCTGGCACAAGGTACCAGCGTCTCTGAAAAACGAGGGCAAAACAGCTCGCACCGCAGGTGAAGCTGAAGGGGCGGCCCTCCCACTGCCCTGCGCCACGGAGTACACACTGCCATTCAGCGCCCACACGTATCGTGCACGAATGTGTCTATAGCGGCATTGCTTTGAGGTCCAGTTGCTAACAGGCGTAAGAAGCGCAAAGACGCATTGAAGCAAGAGCCAACCATAGTTTACGAAGTGGTCCCAGGCCGCGCCCGGCTGGCGACCCAGTGCTTCTGGGATGTCCTGCCATCACATATCGACAGCTCATCAGAAGAAGGACATGGCTTTGAGGCACACTTCGCATCATCTCAGGGCTGCGCCAACTGAACCACGATAGCTTACAACGTCAACAGAGCCGTGCGTTGCTGCTGAGTACCAGTGCAGGGTGAAGGACGAGAAGCAAAGCACAGGCAGCGAAGTGCAGGAGAGGGGGAAACTCACCGCATTGCGGCGCATATAGTAGTCCACGTCGAAGCACTGCGGGCCACGTGCCGCCATCGCCAGCGTCATGGGCAGCTTCAGGAATGCGGCCTCGGCGACGCCCTCGTTGGCGGTCACATCAGCGCGGCTGGGGCCGAACAAGCTGCTGCCGTCGCCGCCGGCCATCCACGTGTCGTACTTGGCAGCGGCGCGGGCGTACGACCAGCCTGTGTATAAGATTACAGTGCCTGGTGCTCACTTGTGTTGGGTTTGCAGTCCTGCACCTGAACTGGGGTTCATGACAATGCCAAGAAGAGGGCCAGGATTACAAGACGCGGTGCACCTGTCACCGGGAAGTGCAGGTGGAATACTGCAGCACCCTCCAGACAGAATGGTAGGAGGCAGGGTGTGCCGCGCAGAAGGGTACTGCTAGGATACGTACCCAGGTCGATGAAATGCGCTTTGACCTTGACGAACATGACCTCGAACGGGTCCTGCATCGCACAACGCCTTTTAGACGTGCCTTGTGATGGTCTGGAACCAGTCAAGGTCGACTTCACTACCCACACATTGCGCCGTTCACGCTTTCTGCCAGCTGCTGTGGAGCAGTTTGCACAGTGAAAACGCAGCTGTGTGAACTCAAAGTGATTGCTGGAAACGCTGACGGCAACATCGATCAAGTCCGAGATGGGCACGATGCGGCCTGTGTGCACGTACAAGGCTGATGCCACTGTTCATGAGCGCCATGTAGGGATTGAGACCGCCGTTGCAGCCCCAGTTGGAGTGGTCCTGCCAGTCCACACCCTGCGAACACAAGTTACAAAACGTCTGCCAGCTGGTGCCATGATATCGATGGCATCCATCATAGTAACGAAGCTGGTGACACATGGTGGTAGTATACTCGAATGGATGTGCCGAGCTGAGCTGAACTGTTTCCTGTGTTTTGCTGCTGGGTGCTGAGTGCTGACTCAAAGACGCGGGTGCCGCAGCCAAGCCGCAGCTTCCTGGCTGCGTCATAGCCTGACATGAGGGCGCTCATGCAGACTATCGCATTCTCCTCGACCATGACAACAGATACCGGTCTTTCCATGCCATTTCCCAGGCTGCTGAGGAGGTCGACTCACCTGGTAGCGCCACATGAGGCAGTCGAGGCCATAGCCGGCGTTCAGGATCGCGGCGCTGGAGCCCAGCTCGGCGTGCCAGATGGCGTCGTGGATGGTGCGGTGGCACTCCAGCACTTTGCCGTCACGCTGCAGGATGCCGAGGCCCACCTGTTGCACACACCTCTGAAGTTATGAATCATATGGGCGTGTGACTGCATGCGACAGACCGAATGTTCCTATGTTCCATGACGCTGCTGCGGCGAATGTTCCATGACGCTGCTGCAGAAGCCCTTCTACGGAGATGTTTTACAGGTCGTCAAAACCTGCCTGCCACAACATTTTACAACTGCGAAGACTGAGCGCTCAGGTAAACATTCATGATCACCTTGTCGGTGGCGACCACGTAGGACTGCACATGCGGGTTGCGCCGCCACGGCGCGGTGGGATCTCCGTTCCGCGGTGAGCCTGCAGGCAACAGTGCACCCCTCATGTGACGTTGGTTCGCCTTCTGGAGTAGAAACTGCATGTATCGATGTATTGAACCCAGCAGAAGCTGCCGAAGCACATTCCATCATGCACTCAGCAGCATCTGGCGGCCGCTGAGCGCTGCCGCCGCGGCCGCCGAAACGGCAGCGAGACCCTTCCCTGTCTCGCTTGTGGACTGCAGGCTTCTACCAAAGGCCAGACGCACCTTCGCAGCTGATGGTGGGCCCAACAATCTTGACGGTGTCGGACAAGCGGCCCGTGAAGGCGGACGCCCAGTGCAGCGCTGGCGGCCAGTACGCCGGCAGCAGCGGCCCCCGTACCGACGAGTTCATGAGCACAAAGTAGGAATAGTCGCTGGTGTCCACATCCGCCTGCAGGAGCAAAATTGAAACAGCACACTCAGACGAGAGCAACAGAACTGAATGGGAGGGGCTATGTGCATTGCAGCCATCTCATGTGTCCAGGCGCGGTCATCACAGTGCCATTTGCGTCGGGTCTGTTCGTGGCTGATAGTGCGCCGCTGTCCATTTCCGTCGATAGAGAATGGGCAACATCCATTTGCAATGTGGGGCAGAGACAAGGTGGTACACAAGGCCAGCAGACAGAAGCATCAATGGGTTGCCTCTACTGACGATGGAGGAGCGATGACTGCATCACCTGCTCCAAAACCCAGCCTATGGTGCCCCAGTCAAAGCACCTGCGCAAGGCGGCAGGAGATCTAGGAAAAGTTGGAGAAAGCATGGACCCTGCTGCCAGCATGCCGCCAAAACAGATGCCAACCTGCAAACTCTGCAGGCCGACCGCGGTGCGCAGCTTACATTCGGGGTGATCAGCGTGTCCAGCAGCGTGACTGAAACAGGACAGCTCAATGCCGAGTGAAGACAGCGCGCACTCGTTGACGTGGAACTTGTAGCGTGCGTTTTCGGGGAGCTCCGGCAGGACCTGCACCAGCGGCAAGCATCAAGAAGACGGGCTGCTGAAAACTGAGGCAGCCATGCTTCAGCAGTGAGCCATTGACTTCCGCATTCAGTGCGCGGCAGCGTGCAGACTAGGACTGACGCAGCCACTCTGATGCAGCCTGAACAATGCATACAGTCCTTCACCTGCGTCATCGCCGGCGCCGGGTCCTGCTGGATGACGATGATGTAGTCGCAGCCGTCGCCGGGACGGATGCCGTGCTTGACGAAGAAGCGCAGGTTGTTGATGTACTCTGCGTTTTCCGGATGCGCTAAGCGTCAGGGTCTCAGCACAGCACGATAAAGTATGCTCATATGCGGTCATCGTTGACAAACGTATGATGCTGACCAGCACAAGACCTCAACAGGGTCGAAGAGCCAGTGCCTCAGGGCCGGGCCTGCTTGCTACTCTGCACCAGTCTCCACGCAGTAACACAACTGTTAGCGCTGCCTCTGCCTACAAGCGAGAAGATACAATGTTTTGTGTGCACAGTGCAGATCCTGTCGCCGCACCAGGACCGGTGTCGGAATAGACGTAGATGACGAGGGTGTGCGGCATGATCAATATCATTGCCGAAACGCAACCCTAAGGAGGGCATCACTGGTGGCACTGATCGCACCGGGGTCGGTGTCGGCGTAGACGTAGATGACAAGGGTGTGCGGCGGCGTGGTGGTCAGGGTGACGGTCCCGCCGCCGTTGCTGACGGTGGTCGTCGACCGCAGCAGCGCGCCCGCCAGCGTGCCCCTGGCGGATGTAGTGGAAGTAGTGGAAGGCGTTGACATCGTGCCGCTCGTGATGGCACCAGGCCGGATGATGAGCAGGCCTATGAGCGCGAGCACCGCCAGCTGCGCGGCGAAGGCCGCCGTCTTCCCCACCCGGCGCCACCTCCTGCAGTCGTACCACACGCAACTACAGCTGGTGGTGGTGATATTGCTCACAGCGTGTTACCAGGAGGTGTGTTATTGAAATGCTGCGCTGGGCGCTGGACCTTGAATGCCATCATCGGCAGCAACCTCTCTGTACATTGCCGCAGACACCGGAACACTTAAGAAAGGCATCCATTTCCGCAGCCCCGCCGCTTAAATCTGCCACAGACAGTGCCTTCACCTCACCTCGACTTGGCGCGATGGTTGCGCGCCGCCACTGTGTCCTGTAGGCCATTTGGCAGCAGCGGTGCCGCGTGGTTTGCATAGTGTGTTGCTATTCCTGGTACCACCATGTGGCCGCACTCAATCCAGGGGTTCAGCCGCAAAGGCAGGGCCGCCGCCGCACGACCCTCCTGCGCAGTGCACACGAAATGGGTTGGACGAGGCTCAGCAGCTGCATGCTGTCTCCGAGGTGCACCAGTGTCACCAGGCGAGCAATACTCGAGCAATACTTGCAGCTTGTCCGTGCACTGCCGGCTGCACATCCGGCACGGCGACTTCTCATTGATCGAGTGTGCAGATCGCAGACCGTTTACGCTTCGCGTGCAAGGCAGCACACGCACCTGACAGGCAGCACACGCACCTGACGGTCGGTCGGCAGCCGTGGATTTTCACCCCGGCGGCACCTGCTGCGCGTTCGACCAGCACGAGCCGAAGGCACGGCCTTGCTGACTATATGAAGGGCAGATCAGTCTCGTATGAGGGCCAGAGAAGCTGCAAGCCAAATTCAGGTGCAGCGGCGGCACGATCTGTGCGCGGAACCTCGAAACCCTCGTCAGAACAAGACCTCGTTGGGGGGCGCCGTCGGCAGGCAAACGAAAACGAAACAGAGCGCAGCACGTGTGACCATCTGCTGTCAGGACGTGCTTTCAAGAGTCGTGGCAGTTCCAGGTGTCTAAGCGCCGACAACTTGCAACCGGTCCGTGCAATTGGCGAAGGACTATTGGACCGCACACAAGGGGAAGCCAGGGCGGAATGGACGACGACCAAGTCAACATGCGAATCCACATCAAACGACCCTTTGCGCTGTGTGCTATCTGAACATCAGTCTGAGGCATTGCCATCGTCACCGTCAGAACTGCAGCCCTGAGCGGCGGCCGCCTCTCCTTCATACTCGCTGCCGCTGCTGTCGCCCCGACCCCCTTCCCCGCCGCCCTTTGCCCTGCCCTCCGCACCGCCCTCCTCTTCGCTGCTGTCCAAGCTGATGGGAGCCAGCTTGCGGCGCGCCGCGGCGGCGGCAACGCGGCTGCCGCGCCACTGGATGCCATCGCCGCCGCCGCCGCCGCTGGCCCCAACTAGAGCCGCGGCCTCTGCCACCGCGTCCGCCTCGTCGCCTGACGATGTGGCGGCGGCCGCCTTCTTGCCGCGACCCCTGCCGCGGCCGCGGCCGCGATCGCCCACTGCCCGGCCGCCGCGGCTGCCGCGCCCCCGCCTGCGCTCGGTGGCCGCCCCTGGCTCCGTTGCTGCAGGCACGCTGCCCACAGAGTTGAAGGCCTCCTCTGTGGACGCCAGCGCCGCGGCAAACTCAGGGTCCACCTCCTCCGCCTGCAGTGCAAGGGTGCAAGGTGGACACATAAGCTCCAATCCTTTGCGATGACACGACGAGATCACGAACCTGAATTGCATATGTGTACTGCGGTTATAGAGCACGGTAAGGCTGATATGCAAAGCCCAGGTCTCGAGCATGGCACCCTTGCAGCGTCCAGGAGCACCGCCGCTGCAGCCGCAGTGCACTCCGCCTCTTACAGCAGCCCTACGACATCATGCACGCGGTAACATGTTCAGCAGGAGTAGATCCAGCACCTCGCCGATACCGGCCGCCAGGTCGTCGAGGTCCACAGACGCGCCCGCGTGCGAGCCGCTGCCGGCGCGGCCGCGCAGCCGCGCCGGCGCCTCGCCGGCCGCCAGGTGGATGTCGGGGTTGGTTTTGCCCGAGATGCCCGCCACCGCTCTCTGCCATGACAGCCGAGGCAGGACGTTAGTGGTGAGTGGGATGCTGTATGGTGGCATGCACAAGGCTGTCCGGCTTTCATTTCTGGACTCAACACTGCGTCGTGAAGGCTCCTGAACAGTTGCAGTATATAAAGGCAGGCACAATATCAGTAAAGTGCAAGGACAGAGGTGGATACGTGGAGCCTGCTTTCTGCTTTCAGCGAGCAGAGCGTAGAAACCAGCCTGCCACCTGCGTCGTCCTTTCCTGCCTCTCTATGCAGTACGCAGTGTCCATGCATGTCTCGAATGTGCTGCAGAAAATGTCAGCACAGCTCAGGGACCAACATGGTGTTGGCGAATCAGAACAGCGGGCGCACCTGCAGGCGCGATGACTTGATCTTGGCGAAGCGCTGGGAGAAGGACAGGAAGTGGTCCATCCGCGTCTGGTCCACACGCGCATCGTGCGCCTTCAGCACCGGCACCAGCAGCTCGTCCGCCTCCACCTGTGATTGACAGAAAACGTCCTGAAAGGAGGGAGGTTGATCGGTCATGAGCTTGCAATGCTCTATGGACGAGCACTCGTCGTTCGCTTCTATCACCGGCACCAGCAGGTAGACTGCCTCGACCTTTGCGGCGGTAGACACACAAACATGTTTGTAAAAAGGGTATGGGACTGGCACGTGACTGGTTGCAGATGTGCAGGAGGCCATGCGCCTTCAGCACCGGCATCCCCAGCTTGCCCGCCTCCACCAGCACATCCTCAAACATGACGCGGATAGCAGAGTAAAACAGAGTGGATCAGAGGATTGCACCTGGCTCCAGCCCGGCTTCTTGGAGCAGGAGCGGCACAGCAGCCCGGGCCATGGTATCCAGACTCGAGGCAGCATGGAGGGTTGGACGTTTATCTGGATGCAAGCTGGATAGAGGCACACACCTGGCTCCAGCCGAGCTTGTTGGAGCAGAAGCGGCGCAGCAGCTCCAGGTCGGGGCGCCCGTGTGAGATCCTCGCGCGCGACTGGTCCACGCGCGGCTTGGCATACGCCTCCGCCACCGCGGGGTTGGGAAACGACTTGGGCATGTCCCAGTTCTTCCTGCAAAAGACGTCAGTAATATGTATTTGCTTGGTCCCAGGAATATTTGCATGCAAAACACAATTCAATGTACGCCTCTGCAACCGCAGGATTTAGGAAACAACTTGGGACATGTCCCAGTTCTTCCCGCTTCCGTAAGAGCGTCTCGCATTATCTGCGAGCTGGCATAAACCATGTGAGCCCCAGGCCAGCTGTCAATTGCAACGGCGGGTCAGTATGCCTCTGCCTGCAAGCCAGCAACGGTTTCCCAAAACGTGTCCCGACATGTTCTGGCAGACGGGTGCACATGCTCCTGGCACGGCGGAGCAGCCTCGCCAGGCCCGCCATGTGCAGGATAAAGGATGTAGCGCACCTGACAGTGCGGTGGCGGCGCTTGAACTCGCGCAGCAGCGGCAGGTCGTCCGCTTCCGGCGCCGCCTGGCTGGGCCCCGCCTCCTCCCCACCCTCTGCCTCGCCTGCAACGACGCACATGCACGCGTTGTGCCTTTCGAATTGATCGGCAGAGAAATGGCGATAGGGGCAACACTTCGCATCTCTATGACGGGCCCTGCTGGCGCCCGCTTGTGCACAACCCAGGGTCGGCCTGGCTTCATGTTTTGCAGCAGCGGGGACTTCTGCGCTGCAGGAATTGCGCCCTGCACAGCACGATCGGCTCGCCTGCCGCGTCCTTCTTCTTGCGGCCGCGGCCGCGGCCCTTGACCGTCGCCGCGCGGATGGCCTCGGCGTCGGGCGCCAGCACCCACCGCCGAAAGTCCAGCAGCGCATCGTCGCCGGCAAAGGCGTTCACCGTCTCCACAGCGTTCACGATGCCTGAGCACAAAACCTCCACTATAACCTTCTGTCAGAGTAGAGATAGGCACCGGCGTCAAATTTCCTTGGATAAAAAAGTATATATGTCAATCAAAGGGTATCTATTTCATGGTAGCAAAAATAAACCCAGCGCCTTAAAACCAGCAGCATGTTGAACAAGAGCAGACCAAGCTCATCCGGCTGGCGGCGCTGCCGGGCTCCGATTACCCGGAGGGCATCAACAGCATCGGTGCGCGTGTGCTTGTCGATCATCCCCATATTACAAAACCTTCGACTTGAACAAGAGCAGACCAAGCTCATCCGGCTGGCCGTGCTGCTGTGTTAGCCTGCGCCGAGGGCATGACTGATGTTCTCGGTGCAGCAGCCCTGTCGTCACACTTCAGGGTTGTGCTCGATGCCAGGACCCTGCTGTCCAGCTCGCATCAGTCAGTGCGTTGCTAGAAGGTCCAGGCAGAGCTTCTGGTTCTGAAGATGTGGCTTGGATTCGCAGTCAGCCAGCTTGAAATCCGATATGATTAAACGCAAAACCAGCCGTAATATGGGGATGATCGACAAGCACACGCGCACCGATGCTGTTGATGCCCTCCGGGTAATCGGAGCCCGGTAGTGCCGCCAGCCGGATGAGCTTGGTCTGCTCTTGTTCAAGTCGAAGGTCATGTAATATGGGGATGATCGACAAGCACATGCGCACCGATGCTGTTGATGCCCTCCGGGTAATCGGAGCCCCGCAGCGCCGCCAGCCGGATGAGCTTGGTCTGCTCTTGTTCAAGTCGAATGTTACGTAATATGGGGATGATCGACAAGCACCAGCGCACCGATGCCGTTGATGCCTTCTGTGTAGTCGGAGCCCAGCAGCATGGCCAGCCGGATGAGCTTGGTCTGATCCATGCCCAGCTCGCTCTCAATGTCCTTGGCGAAGTACTCCTCTACATACGCCTTGGCATCGAAGATGTGCCTGCAGGTTTTGATAGGCGTATAAGATATCATCCAAGTAGTCGACAGTCAGCTCGCTCGCGATATCCTTGACGAAGTCCTCCTCCAGGTACACCATGGCATCAGAGAAGTGCCTGCGCCCAGAGCAGAACATTCAGCGATGAAGGTGAAGTCGAAAGGGAAGAGCCCACAGTCTCAGTCATGCTGTCTCAGTGTCCCGGTAGCAGATCCTGCCATCGAATCCATGCTACCTACATCACTCAGAATGTTACTTCTAGTGGATGCATCAAGCACGAGTGCGTTTCACCAACTTCATGAGCGCGCACCGGTACACGTGGCGGCCGCCAAAGAGGAAGACGTCGCTGTCGTCCGTCACCACGCCGTCCACCAGCCCCGCTGCGTCCAGCCACGCGCACTGCGCCTCCGCCTGACACAGGACCAAACGAATTGGATGTTGGTGGCAAACTGCGCGAACATCTGGTGGCAGCTACTGCCAGGAGGAGGACGCCGTTCACTGGCCCTGCCGCGTCCATTCATGCGCATTGCGCCTCCGCCTGGAGATGCCGGTTGGACACCAGGTCACGCAGCGATGAAATCGCCCATGCAGGAGGGACTGAGCGTGACTTCTCTTCCTGCAAGCTATGCCGCAGGCACCACTGAAAGCACGTACAAGGCAACTGGTGATCCACAGACAGCGCTGCGAGTGACAGATAGACTCAGCTGTTGCAGAACACAGTACCACAAACACTCGTTCGAATCATGTAGATGCCTTCATGCCGGCGCACCTCGCCGGGCGCGATGATGTAAGGCAGGCCGAACAGCTGCAGCAGCTCTTGGCACTCCGCGTACATGTCCTCCGTCGGCGTGTCATACTGCCCCGTCTGCGCAGTAGCACACATCAATTGACGTAATGTCCATTTGCACACAGCTGGGCAGCAGCAGCAGCTCCCGGCCATATGTGTACGTGTTATCGTTGGCGGGTCGTACTGCCATATACGCAGAAGATCAAGCTACAGTAGACCCTGCTGAGTAGCTGCGCTGCAAATACTGTCTCTGTCGTATTGTCAGCTCGCTGAAGCTGCCCGGGGCCGGCGAAAGGCGGGCAAACAAGGTGCGACAGCTGGCAGTATAACCCGAATGATAGCCCGGGGTGTTGTGCCCTGTGCTTCTGAACATGTCAGCAGCAGTGTGGACGCAACATGAATGCACTCGCCCTGCGCAACACTCATCCTGCCGCCTTCACTGCCAGTCGGACAGCGAGGCGGACATAGGACAAGGGGCAGAAGCAAGTGTCCTCGATATTGCGTCGAACCATTGTGCACCCCTGCTCAGCAATCAAAGCTTCAGAGAGCTGCACGTATGCATGTGCTGCAGCATGGACAGGGGGTCGCAAGGGCGCAGAAAGGCAATGCTGCCCTAATTGCGACCATGCCACTTTTGCCTTTTCTGATGCATGGGCGCACCTTGCGGCGCGCCGACTGCCGCAGCTGTTTCTCTGCGGCGCCCAGCCGGTCCAGCTCAGCGTCGACATCAAAGCCCGGCTGCGCCGCGGCCGCCGCAGCAGCGGCCACCTCGTTGGCGCCTGCGGGGCCTGCAGCGGCGGCAGCGGCAGCTGCAGCGGCCGTGTCCTGTGGCTGGCTGAGCTGTGCGTCTGCTGCCTCCAGGGCGGCAAGCTCTGTGGTCACCGCGGCCCCTGCTGGCATGTAGGATTAGGGTTGGTCATTGTCATGGGTACTGACGTGGGCTTGCAGTCGCAGGTAGCATGGCTGCGCTCAGACTCTAATGGGGTCCGCTGCACCAGCCGAACTTGCAGGGTTGATGGTGGATGTCTTCATCTGTTGGAAGCTGTAATTCTGCATTTGAAAGCTCACCCTCGTCATCCTCGTCGTCTGCAAACACCCCAGTGCCTGCAAACACCCCGCTGCCTGCCAGCCTGCCCTCGTCGGCAGGCCGTGCCCAATCCGGCGTGGCGACCGTCGGCCGCCGCTGCTGCGGCAGTGGCGCTGCTGCCGTCACTGGGCCTCCGCCCTTCAGTACCGCTAGAGCCGCCGCCAACTCGGGCGTCCCGGTGCTGGCGCCGGCAGCGGCAGGCCGCGACGGCACAGGCCGCAAGCTGGCAGGCATTGCGGGCGCCGCCGTCACCACTGCTGGTGCCACTGAGCGGTCTGCAGCGGGCGCCGCTGCTCCGCCGGCCGCTGGCCTGGCGACTGCCTTAGCTGCTGCCTGGGGAGCCAGCACCACCGCCTGCTGCTGAGGCTGCGCCGGCGCGGCTGCAGGCTGCGCTGCTGGCTGCGCAGATTGGCCGGGCGGCTTCTGCGGTGGCGTTGCAGCTGGCATGTCAGCCAGCTTGGCGAGCCGGCGACGCTTTGGCGGCGTGGGCGCTGCCAATGGCTGCTGCTGTGGCTGCTGATGCTCCGCTGCCGCTTCCCGCTGCTGGGGTGCTGCAGCAGGCTGCATAGGAGCGGCTGCAGGCTGTTCTGTCGTAGCGTGCTGCTGCTCGGCTGCTGCAGGGCCGCTGCCATTGGGGCCGGGTGGCGACGACGCCGGAGCAGCATCTTCCCACATCAAGTCCTCCGGCTCGTCTGCACCTGCTGACGGCTGCTGCATCCCTGAACCTGCACCTGCAAGCAAATATACAAGACAATTTTGCCCAGCCGTGGCAGCTCCATCCTTGCACACTTTATAATTCACGTCTCAGCTGTGAGCCTTGAAAACATTTTTGTAGAATTTTCGATGAAAGGATCAGAGGAGTCGACCGAAATCCCAATTTCAATTGCCATCGAAATCTCACCATCACAGCGTGTAAAGAATGTCAGAGTCCGGCAAGCCTCGGCGAGAAGCAAACCTGCTGCCGCACCAGCGGCATCGCCAGCGCCCCTCGCGTTGTTGGCCGCCTCGGCGATGGCCGCCGCTGCAGCGCGGCCGCCGTGGTCCGGCCCAGCTGCTTCCATCGCCGTGCCGCTGCTTCCCGCTTCCAGGTCCACGATCTCCACGCCCCAGTCGTCCGTGTCGCGCACCTCAGCCGGGCTCGCCCCAGGGCTGCAGTGGGACGCCGGCTGCGCTGCTTTCTGCTGCTGGTGCTGCTGCCGCCGCTGCGGTTCTGGAGCTGCCTGTGGTGCGCCGCCCGATGCGGTTGCCGCCGCGGGCGCCGCAGAGGGTCCAGCCTCAGGCGCCGGCGCCGGCGCCAGGCCAGCGTCTTCCCATTCCATGCCGTCACCTTCACCGGCCAACGGCGCGGTGGCGTCTGCCGTTTCAGCTGCCCCCGCAACATCTGACTGCCGGGTTGCTGCCAGGGATGCTGTGGCTGAGGGCTGCTGTGGCGGGGCAGCAGCATCAGCAGCCGTTGCCGCCGTTGGCGCCGGCTGGCGGGCCGGCGCCGCAGCGAATTCAAAGCCCTCCTCATCGCCGCTGTCGGACAGCTGCCGCTGGCGCCGCCGCTTCCTGAGTGGCGCTCCGCGCTTCACTGCCGCTGGCGCGGCTGCCGGCTGCTCTGGAGCTTGCGGGGCGCCAGCGGGCTCTGCAGCCGCCGCTGATGGCCCTGCAGCGGCTGGCTGGCTGGCTGGCGGCTTGTCATCCGAAGCAGCAGCTGCGTCCGCGGCAGGCACAGCCAGTGGCCCGTCAGCGTCAAACCACTCGAGGTCGCTGTCCTCCTCGACGGGCGACCGTGTGATCTCTGCGCAGTGCAGATTGGCAAGCCGAGTCAGAAGAGAGCGTTGTCGGCATGATGGATGCTGCTTAGCTGACTCTCCCGAGCGCTCACCTGCAAGCGGGCAGCAAAACCTACAACTCATGGACGTGTGCGCACGATGCGGGGGGCTGGGGTCTTGTGCCTGGTAGATTGGAAGGCCTACACCCTGGAAGCGTGCCCTGAGGGCTGGCAAAGCTGGCCATTGGCGTCCCCAACAAACCCGTTCAACATGACAATCAAACAGGACAATTAAACAGGACAGGCAAAGCAGACACAACATATCAGACTTAATTTCCTTGTGGCATTAATGCCGCACCTCCTGGCGGCACGTCCTGGAGGCTGACGGCGATGGCCGCCGGCACACTGCTGGGCAGACAAGGTCCAAATGATACGAGAAACAACTGCCATGAAGACAATAATTGGCGCACCTCCCGACGGCACGTCCTGGAGGCTGGCGGCGATGGCCGCCTGCACCTCAGCATCGTCGTCGCCGACGATTTGAGCGCCGCCGCCCGCGGTGGCCGCCGCCTGCGGCTTTTCGCCCCACTCCCCCAGCTTCCGCCCACCCTGGAGCGCAGACAGATGGGTTCGACATGATGTCGAAGACTGGGCTATCAGGTTGTCGCACCTGCTGCCAGGGACTGGAGGGGAGAGCTATGAATTGTGCAGATGACGTGCTTCAATAATGGGCTGCCAGCCTACAGCCCGTGGCCCAACATCTTCTCATCAAGGTGACATACACGTCCGATTGCGCAGCCCAAGCAGCTGCACGGCACTTTTCTGACGTGCGACAGTGCTGAAAGCACTCCTGAAGAGAGCAGACCTTGAAGCCATGGCTCGTGCTCCAGAAGCGCTGGCGCCGCGCCATGCGGATACGCCACGCCGGCAGCGGGTTCCCCTCGTTGTCGTGGGTGTCCGACCTCGCCAGCTGCTGCAGCCCCGGCTGCAAGCTGCCCAGGTCGCCGCTGCCGCCGACGTCCTCCCACTCCACGTCGGCATCCACGTCTTCGTCCTTCACCTCGCCGCTGCCTATGAATTGACATATGCACACGATCACGTGACTGCAGCCTTGGCACAGTAATCTGCCAGGTTACCGCTGCCGCCGACATCCTCCCATTTGGCGTTGCCCTTTACGCCTTCGTCTTTCGCTCTCCGCCGCCTGTCAAATTGACGTGAGCACTCGATCAGCAAATGCCAGCCTCAGTTGAGCACTGTGCAGAAATCTGCCGCCCACGACATCCCAGTTCAAGCTGCCATCCACGCCCTCGTGCTTCACCTCGACGCTGCCTATCGATTGACACGAGCACTTTATCAGTTGACTGCAGCCTCGGTGAAGCATCGGCCGCCAATGTCCTCCCATTCCACGTCGCCATCCATGTCTTCATCTTTGACCTCACCACTGCCTAGTGATCACAGAAACATTGGTCAATTTCCGGCGAATCCAGTGTACGCATCGGCTGCGTATCTCAACCAAACTGCAAGCCGCAGCCACATGTGACTGGCATGAGCTGGAGAGCCCCATCACCATCTCATGTAAGGTCGAATGCGTATACTTCGCAGAACAGTCCTGGCCAGCCCACAAGTCGCACCTGTGAGGGCGCCGGCGGGGAGGTCGAAGCTGATGTCGAGCGCCGCTTCCTCTGCTTCCTGCTGCGAGGTGTCCGCCGCCGCCGCCTCCGCTTTTGCCGCCTCGGCGGCCTCGTCATGCAGGATGTACTCGCGGCCCTGCTCTGACGCGATGTGGCGGCCCTGGATTCACAGCAGAGTTAGGCTGCATCTGTGTGAGATCGCCTGTCAGCGCATTACACATTGAGCACGTTCCCAGGGGCTGCTGCCGTACCCAAGCAGCTTCACAACGAGCACACCATCTCGCACGAAAGTAAAAGTGGCAACCTTTCAGGCTGCGGGGGAGTACATTGCTAGCCTGATGTTCTCACACAGGAATGTGAAAACACGCACCTGCATGCCGCCGGGCGCGTCGCTGCCGATGGCGTCTCGCACGCTGTCCAGCTGCCGCCTGCGTGCAGCAATTGCTGTCGCGCGGTCAGCAGCCAAGCAGGGTCAGCAGCCAGCAGCTGAGGCTGAGAACTCCCTGCCCCGTCAACACAATTGCCACTATGACCGAACACTGAGTCCAGGCAGTGTGTCAGTCAGTGTCAGTCATGCGGCGCACACGCCGGGATGGGGCGCGCGCCTGAAGTTGCTGGCCTTGAGGAAGGTCTGCATCTGGAAGGTGGAGAAGTCGGCAGGTTGGCCCGTGCGCTCCACGAAGCGCTCCCGGTTGACCGCGTTCTGCGCCTCCCGCATCTTCAGCAGCATCTCGTACTGCACCGACGGCGCAAAGGTGGACAGCACCGCCGGGTCCACCTCCTGCCCCTGCATTCAATTAGAAAGTGTGTCGACGTGACAGATGAAGGAAGGAATCACACCAACAGCGTGTGAAAGATGGACAGCACCGCCGGGTCCACCTCCTGGCCCGGCGCCAAGCAAGATTTCACCTCGCAAGAAGGATGCATCTTGCGGTAGGTAGATCAAAACCGACATGGACTTGGCACTCGCTCCAAACACTTGGCGTCATGGTGTCGCTTTGCATGTTTTGACGCACCATCTCCCAGTCGGCAGCGGCCGCCCTCCCCCTTTTCCTTCTCAAACTTGCACCATTGGAACACACTTCAGATCGATCTTATAAGTCACCGAGGCACACGCACCTCGGGCAGCAGGTCCAGGATTTCGTCCGAGTCGCTACCGCTCTCCTGCCCCTCGTTCGCGGGGTCGGTCGCCGGCAGCCCCGCAGCTCGCCGCTCGTCGCGCTCGGCCCGCTGCTGCCGTGCCTCCTGAAACCGGCGGCCCGCGGCGGCCGCGCCGGCGCCGGCGGCATTTTTGCGCCGCGACCGCTCGCCGCTCGACGGCCCCGCCTCGTGGTCACTGTTGGAAGGCCCCGCCTCATGGTCGTTGGTCGACGGCCCCGCTTCGTGGTCGTTGGTGGAGCGGCCAGCGTGATAATCGTTGAACGCCTCCCACTCCTGCGCCGCCGGACTGAGTGGTCGCTTGTGAAGCCGCAAGTCCAGCCGATAACCTATGGCGGTGCTGCCAGACGGCCAGAAGTTGAGCAGCGGGCTCGGCTGCCAAGCTTGCTGGGTTCCTGCACCCACCAATGCTGCCAATGCTGGCTGCACATCCACATATCCTGATGTAGAGCGGCTTCTCAGTTTCCGCCAAACACGAACATCTCAAACCCTTGCAGAGAACAAGTGTGGTGTAACCCACCTCCTCGTCGCCGCTGCTTGCCTCGGCCAGCTGCACAGCGAGCGCCGCGTCTCCGGCCGTGTCCGCCGGAAAACCCGCTCCCAGCTCCGTGCTGCCGTCGTCCTCATCATCAGGCAGCGTCGGGTCCCACTGCACCTTGCGCTTGGCGCCTGCCGACAGCATGGAACAGGGGCGTTTGCATTGCACCAGCGCTCGCAACCTGCGGCTGGCGGTGTTTATTGTGGTTATTTGGTTGAGTGCAAAGGGTGACGCATGACGAGTCAGGCATGCCCCCTTGACCGCCAGAGCGCTGTGCCTGCCAGAGCTGTTGAGAAGAGCCGTGCATTGCGCCCAGCTCGGCGCACATCGTCTGACAGGGAGACACTGGCACCATTATGCTGACAAATCTCCTGACCTGCTTGCCGGCCGGCAGCTGCAGGGCGTGCGGCGGGCAGCGAGGCCCAGGCTGCCTCCGTGACGGCAGAGCGCGCGTCCGCAGGGGCCTCCACATCCTCTTCTGCCTGCCACCCTGCGACCATCGCTGCCGCTGCCTCTGCGCCCTGCTGCCTATCCTGCCCCTCTGCCACCGCGGCCTGCTGCTGCGCCTGCTGTTCCGCCGCCGCCTGCTGCCTCTGCGCCTGCTCCGCCTGCTGCTGCTCCTCCTGGGGCGGGAAGCCCTTGCGGCGGCGGCGGCGCTTCGGCTTCGGTGCCGGCTGCGGCAGCCCCGCCACCTGCCTGATGGCGTGCTGCCTGCCGGAGAAGCAAATGTCGCCTCAGCCAGCATGCACCTCTGTCCTGGATGTCTGAGGGCAAGCTGGTGCCCGCCGACTGACTTGCATTGGCATCGTGAGAACACGACAGACTGGAGATAGTGCAGCGCAACCTGATAATTGGGTGCAGATGCTGTGGTTTATGCATATCGCAGTGCGCACTTGAGCTGGGCGAGCAGCAGCTTCTCGGCGGTCTTGCGCAGCTTCACGCCAGAGGCCTCCTTGCGGCGGCGGCGCGCGATCAGCGTGCGCCGCTTCAATGTGGGCGTGACGCCGTCGAACACAAAGATCGGCCGCACCCGGTGGAACAGCAGCCTGTGAAGCAGTCGAAGCTTGAGACAATGCTGCAGACGCACATTTATACAATTGAAGGGCAGCAGGCGCCTCTCTGCCCGAGCTAGGACCTGCTCGCCTCATGCTCTAGGCTAAATAGACAGGCGCGCACTTGCAGATGCGGCGGAAGAAGCCGATGAGGTGGGCATTTCGCACGAGGTCGCCCTCCTGGTTACGCATCGCCTTGATGAACTGCACCAGCCAAATCGACGCATCTGCGCAGCACACGGCGCGGGCGTCAGTGCATTCTTCGGTCGTGCCCAGGCGACCGCTCGGCAGCGTCGACTTGCAGCATCGTGCATGCTTGTCGGCCAGGGCGTTTTGATAGCTCGAGGAAACCAGCAAGAGATGCCGCGTGTGCATGGCGCAGAAGGCGGTAACATGACTCCGAGCACTATGCGTCATTGTCTCACTCACCGACCGCAAGCCGCTTGTGGCCGAGGGCCTCGATGTTGACGCGGCGGCCCACCGGCTCCAGCAGCTGCCACAGACCTTGAACTCCCATGCTGCCTTCGGATGCCCGTCAGCTACCGATGCTTCGATGTGCTTTCGGGTGCGCGTTCAATGCATCGTACTGTTTGCAGGATGTAAAGCGCATCCTTTGGGACGAGTCAGCATCACAGCGACCCTCAGTCGTCAGCAAAGTATGTTCAGGGCCAAGTCAAGGCCTACAAAACACCAACACTGTCCTGGGTCAGCGTTGCGCTCAGCTGGTCATGATTTGAAAGAAGCAGTGGGCCCTTCCAGAAGATGTTTGTGCAATATGTCGCGTTTGCAGGCAGGCAAAATGGTTCATGCTGTGCTGCGCAAACCAGGGTATTCAATTAAACACCCTATGATGCTGCTGTGTGCTGTCCCTTCAAGAGCTCTGATCTTGCACGCGCGATCTGCAGCAAAGAGTCTGGGTCCGTGACCTGATCGCGCCGCAGGGGCCTGGCGGGTGACGCAGCTTGCCCGGCTGCAGAAATCAGCCCGCTTCCCGGCCAGACGGAGGCTGGTTTGGAAGCGCTGCTGGCCGGGGGCGACACCCCCGGCAGCCGGCGGCATGCACCCGCTCGTCACAGCTAGCCTGCAGGGCGCTGCTTCGCGGCTGCTATGCGCAGCGGGCCGCGTTGCCAATTACTCGGCGAGGTGGGTGGGGATTTGTTGGAATGCTTGGCAAGGTTCATGTTGGGATCTGCTTCTGCACCACAGAGGCCGACATCCGTGCGTGAGAATGATCATATCATACTCTCGGAAGTGCCGCATGTGCTCGCGAGGCACTACTTGCAGCAGATAACAGTCCACTGCGCCCAGCCATGCACTGCAGTGCGCCAGCCCTGCAATGTGACCATTGTACTTCCGTCAGTGGCAATGAAACCCTATCTTGACAGTCAGAACGTCGATATGGGCCACAGTGCACTCCCACGTACTACACGCACGGTATCTCGTTCCGCCGCTGACTCAGCCGCTGGCAATATAACATTCATTTTCACCTCTGCTTCATGTGCACAGGTTGGCGACTGGCAGGCGGCGGAGGAGGCTGCACGGCGTGCCTGCGATGCCAGGCGGCGACGTCTCTGCACTAGGCGGCACCGTGCGATGGCCGCGTCGGACGCTGCCGCCGCCACCGACGGCATTTGCCGCGAGGTTCAGCCCGCCCTGGGCGGCGCCGGGCAACAATTCAGACCGTGAGTTGCCAAGCGGCACGATCAATGCGCTACTTGACCACCACCAACAACGAGAGTCTGCAGTGTCATTTGCCACGCCAACGCATGCAAGAGACGGGTTGCGGGATCCGGGTGGCCAGACCTTCCCCTGCTGTTGCAGATGCTAATGCAGACGCTCAGTCACAGTCATCAGCTGACACGAGGCACCTCCCACAGAGTTCCAAAGCCCCCATGCGCAGGCGTGCTGGAGCTGTCGCCGTGGCGGCAGCTGCTGCAGGGCAGCGAGCCAGCGCCGCCGGCCGAGCGTGCTCCGCTGTCTGACCCGACGACGGGCCTCATCGACTGGTCGCCCGCGGTGGCCACATCGCTGGACCGCTTCTGGTCAGCCGAGCGGGGTGTGGAGGAGGCCACTCAGCGGCGGCGCCATGTGGCGCATGCGGAGCTGGACCCAAAGCAGCGGGACCTCGAGTATGTCAGGTGAGCCGCAACCTAAAACCTAAATCCTAAAACCCCGGCAGCTGCTGCGCCATGTGGCGCATGTGGAGCTGGAGCTAAAAGCAGCGGTGTCTCGAATCTGTCAGGTGGGCCGACAGTCCAGCAGTCTGCAGGGGCAAGGGGAGCGCCTGGCAACTGTGCATGTCCTCTGCAATTCTGTCAGTCTGCCCTTGAAGACCTTTTTTTTGCGGGAACTAAAATGAAGTCCCTGTTGCTCAGATCTTGAATGCGTGCTCTTGCAATTTCACTGTGGCAGAGAGGGCAGTCCAAAGTATGGTATTGTTGTGCGCAAACGTCACAGTGAGTCGCAAACGGAGATGGTCACTGCATTCTGGCGTGTCTGCAGGGAACGCTTGGCAAGCTGGGAATCCGTGACAGCGGAGTTCTCCGACGTTGATGTCAACCGCGTGGTGCGCATACTTTCCGCTCTCTTGCAGTTGCCGTTCCACTGTGAAGAGACTGAAGTTGCTGCACTAGTGATGGCAGATACATCAGGTCGACACACAGCCCGGCGATTTGCAATGATGCAAATACATCTGCAGCCGGGCAGCACCCAGGTGCACTGGCTGCCTTGCAGCATTATGTGGCTGCTTCTTGATAGGCTCTGAACACTTGCTGTGCCACTGGCAGGTGCGCAACGGCATTGACATCATGGAGAAGGAGCCGGATGTTTGGAAGGCGCGCGTACTTATTCTGGCGGCAGCGTACCCCGACGTCAACTGGTCGCAGGTGCGTGTGGCTGACCGACGCATCCACCGAGTCAAATGCATACTGTGGCTCGTGCTCAGGACACATGCAGACTGTTTCTGTCCCTCGTCATGCAACAACCGCGTCACGAAGCTCTATGCAGGTATTGTGAATTGTGCGCATCACCTACTGCTTCTTGCCTTTCCTGCTGCACACTGGGTTGGCTCATGACCCAACAACCTAGCTTTTCTCGACTCCATCTTTTGCATGCCGCGCAGTTCTTCACGGAGTATCCGTCGCTGTGCTACGTGCCGCACTCGGCGCTGTCGCGTGCCGTGAACGACTGGGCGGACAGCCTCACGGGCGCTGGCCCCTGCGGCGGTCTGTGGAACCTATGAGCGCTTGCGGGGTGCCGTGATGACAAACGGTGCTGCAGCAGCGCCGCTGCACGGGGTCTGAAGGAGTGCTGGGCGCTCACAGTTCAGGCTGCAAGGATGATTGCTGATGCTAAGCGGATCAAGAGGCCCCGGCATACGGGACGCAGCCGCCGGCAGCTGCGGCAGTCGGCAACAGGGCTGGCAGAGTGCCCGCATGGTCCAGCCGCCATGTACAATATTCTGCAGCGTCTGCTGCGCTGTACACTTAGAATACTGCTCTGCTGGTACTTTTATTTCGCCTGCGAGAAGAGACACATGAGTTGCGACACTACTTCTGGGAGGGGACGCGGAGTCTGATGAAGACACGATGGCCGGTCAGCCAGGCAGCGATTTGTTTTGTTTATATAGCAAGATTGGCCTGCCTTCTTGCTGAGCTGAGATCGCTGTGTTGTAAACAGGGAGGGATCCGAGTCGCGTCTTGTTCTGTTGATTTCTGCAACGGGGGCGCGTTACTTGTAGGGGGCAGGAGAAGTTTTGTCATCCGCTTGAATGAACTTCTCGCCGCGCACAAGAGGCAACTGACTTTCGCTCATCGTCAGCCTTTGTTAACCGCCGCAGCGCGCGATCTCGAGACAGTGGTCGATCCAAACTCACAGCGAAAGTTGTAGCGGAAAACAGTAGCCACGCGGAAGCACCTGCACGGCAGCGCCCCCGGGGTGCGCACGCGGCACAGTACCTCGTCTGGAGCCGGATCCAGCCCAGCGATGCGTGCCTGAAGCCAGAGCCGGGGTGAGTCGGACTTGTACCCATACCTCCAAAGGACCTTTGGAGGTATTGCTCGCGGCTGCGCACTGTCGAAATCACATAGACAGCGCCTGCTCGCCACCGCACCACCGGTGCCGCTGTGGGCCGCTGCCCATTCCGTGTGTGCCGTAGAGGCGGCCAGCAAGCAGGGCGGCGGGAAATGGGGCATTTTAAAACTGCACTAGGTCAGGAGACCTTCACAGCTGGATGCACCGGCCCGCCCGCCGACCGCCGCGGGCGCTCGCTCAGCTGTCGCTGGGCGTTGCATATTGCGAGTTTCAATTTGCTGCTGAGCCGGAGCGCGGCCGACGCGCAGCCATGATGACCGCCCCGAGTTGCTGACTACGCCAACCTATCGTGCAAGCGGCCCATCTCGAAAGCCGCTCCAGTAAGAGTGGCCGCAGTCGGGCATCTTTTGCTTTAGCAGGCTTCTTCTCGCTCCCTGCGCTGCCAATGCCTGGGTGTCGCGCAGCGGCGTGCAGCCAGCCAAACCTACTACAGGTGTCCTGCCCAGTCCAGCGCACACTTGGAACTTCAAGGCCGAGTAGTCACGCGCCGGGCCGCGGCGCCTCGCTGCCCTGTGGCATAAGAGATTGCAAAGCTGCGGTAGTTTAAGCGCTGTCCGATGGCCTGCCTTGTGTGGCGGATCTTGGAATCGAGGCGTTTTGGGCCTTTGGAAAGCTCTTACCCAACCGGTTGGGTAAGAGCCAACCCGCGAAAAGGCGTCACTATGCACGACTGGCGCGCCAGCCACCCGGTCTTAAAACTGCCTGTGTGTGGCATTGTATGTTCAGCCGTTCGTCTGCGATCTGGTCATTCGGGGCCATCCGGTCCGCGCCCAGCGACAACCACACACCTGTCCGCACATTGTAGGTCATCCACGCCGCGCATGACCTACTGACTTGCCTGTGGCTCGGTACAATCAAACAGCTTGTGTCCACGCTGACTCGGCCCTGCTCTCGCCTGCTTTAAGTCTTCTAAAGCCAGCCCGTCCTTCCAGCTTTTGAGCCCATCCAGTCGTAGACCAACCCATCAGCCTCAGCTCCTTACCGCTTGCTGCCCCTTGTTGCCTCGCAGGGGCCGTAGCATGCCGCCGTCTGGCACGACCGTCGTGCGAGACCGCCCCAACCAGCGCTGGACAAAGGGCGAGGAGGATGCGCTGCGGCGCGGTATTGCCAAGTGAGCGGCAAGCCGCACCGCCTGGGCTTTATCATTATGCACTCCGTGTGCATATGATTGTGTTCTCGGTGCTCGGTGCATCCTTCTGCTACCAGACATCATGCCCCTCCATCGGTCGCTTGGTCGTGACACTTGGCTATTGCGCGGCAGGCATGGCGCCGGCAAGTGGCAGCAGATCATCATGGACCCGGACGCCCTCATCGGCCCGCCGCTTGCCACCCGCTCGAACGTGGACCTGAAGGTGATGGCAATAGTCATCCTCCCATTCAAGCCATGGAAACTGTTTGTCGCTTTGTGTCGTCAGTTACATTTGCTCAGCCACTGCATGCCGCTTGGCAAGCCGCACCCCTCGAGATGAGCTGCCACATCGTTCGCGCTCCTGTGTCAACTGTGCCGCCCCATGCAACAGGATAAGTGGCGGAACATGCGGCCAAAGTCGGCCAAGGCGCAGCCGGCCAAGCGCGGCCGGCCATGTTTGTCCCCGGCAGCGCCCAGCACACCATCGTACTCCGGCGAGGTGCGGGCTGCTTTGCACTGCTGCATCACCTGGACATCCGAACAGTGACATGGAACATGTTGCTGAGGACCAGAGCCCAGCTGTACGACCGGGGCCAAGTCCAGCGAGGAAGCAACAGCCCCACGCGCATGTGTAAGACCGAGACGCTTTGCATGCGTACTGCCGGCAGCGCGACGCCGCCGAGAGGCGATGCCTTTTTCAAGTCAGCACACCAGGACCTCGCCTCTGACGTACAGGCGCCCGATGTGCAGGCGGGTGCGGCGGCCAAGCGGTCGCGCGTGTCCGAGGGGCTGTCGCTGCTGGCGAGCGCCGGCAACGCGGCCACCGCATGGCAGGCGGCGCTGGACCCGGGCAGCAACCCGCTGCTGCACCCCTGCATGCACCTGGCGCAGCCGCAGAACGCCGCTGCGCCCGCCGCACTGCAGGTAACGCCTGTTGCTGGGTTGTCGCCTTTCGCCTGAACGCGGCATGGGCGGCAGAGCGGCGCCTTTCGTGGTTGATGCTCCTGGCGTTGCGCAAGCAGATGCGTTACAGCGGGCCATACTGATCTTGACCCTCAAGCCACACACTGTGCTTCCCACGCTGGACCTGCTCTGTGTATTGATTGCTTACATGGATCTTACAGGTGATGGCATCAGCGTGGGCAGCGGCGCGGGAGCACCACCAGGCGATGCTGCTGGCGTCGCTGCGGCAGCCGCAGGGCCTGCCGACGAGCGGCCCGCTTGAGGCGCCGCAGCTGCCGCAGCCACGCGGCAGCACCGAATCAGCAGGCCCGGGCCGACGTTCCCCCGCCACGAGCAGCAGGAGAGGGTGCGCCAGCCCTGCAGTGTGATGTCCAACATTGCCTGATCTGCTGCTGGCCAAGGCGACCGTGATAGCAAGCAGTAACTTGCCAGGCGCTGGTTCCAACTTCCGGCGTCTGACGCACACAGGGTGGGCGCGCAGCTGCGGGCGGCGTGCAAGCGGCTGGACGCCGAGGCGGTCTCGCAGCTGCTGCTGGCGGGCGCTAACGCGAGCGCGCGCTGCGCCGACGGCCGCGCGCCGATGCACGAGCTGGCAGCTGCGGCAGAAGGACCTCAGGCCGCCTCCATCGCCGGCCTGCTGGTCAACATACTGCTGCACCACGGCGCGCAGGTGGGAGCCCTCCGATGCTTGCCACCTTCTGCCCCCTTGTTTTAAAGGCCGACACGTTGATGCTCATGCTTGGTGGCACTGCCATGGACGCCGCACCGGCACATGCGATGAGGGATCTCCCCAGCATGTGCACTTTGAAGCGATGAGGCAGGCTGGGGCGCTGTTGAGGCAGCTTGATGATCTGCAGAGGCAGCTGGTACATCCTACCCCGATTTGTAATTTTGTACCTTGCAGCCACGTATAATGGACTCTTGGCTCACATCACCGCGCAGCTAGGTCCGTCGGTCGTACAACCTTCACTTCAGGGGCAACCTCCGTACACATGTGGCTCCCGGGCCTTATCGATCAGGAGCGCTCACACTCGATAGGTTCAGAGTGACAGCGCCGTATTTACATGGCAGTTGTTGGGCGTTTCTTCTCCGAAGGGACAGCTTCCTTGGGCATGGTCCCACCTCGGGTCGTCGGGCCAGAAGACGACACAGGTTGTGTGGCTA
>JAABUM010000948.1_pt1 | contig 46436 bp, 44 predicted proteins | sample 5559161 | NCBI WGS metagenome assembly JAABUM01 (sample SAMN10711868, study PRJNA513369) | rock metagenome | isolation source: Antarctica rocks | place: Antarctica: Victoria Land, Siegfried Peak nord
CCGGCGCTGCCGCCCGGGCCGTCGTGATCAGCGCCGCCTGGCTTAACCGGGGTGCCCGGGGAGGGGCACCAGCCCCCTCCTCTTATTCCGAAGATGAACTACTGTAGAGATCACTCACCCACGCCGCCGCACTCTAGCTATCAGCCGGGGCCACAGCCCCGCGGCGGGCACCAGCGCGGCCCCAACGAGCGAGGCCAGGCTGCCGGCCCAGAGCAACCCGGCAAAGGAGAAGGCTTTAACCAGGCTGCCGCCCAGGCCAGCCCCACTGATGTCGCCGACGGCGCCCACGGTATTGACTAGCCCGGAGACCCGGCCACGGCGCTCAAAGGTGCTGGCCTCCACGGTCATGGCCAGCGATGCGGTCAGGAACGAGGCATAGCCCAGCGCGCGCACCACCTGCACCACGGCGATCCAGGGCAGGTGGGGTACCCACAGGTAGCCCAGAAAAACACAGCCGATCACGGCCATGGCCAGGCTGAGCAGTTGCCGGCGGCCCACCCGGTCGGCTATGTAGCCGGTGACCAACATGAACGGCACCTCACTGAGCGAGGCCAGCGCCCACAACCGGGTGATCGCCGCCCTGGGGTAGCCGACACTACGCAGATAGTTGGGCCACACGCTGTACACGGCGGTCATGGTCAGGTGCCAGGCAAACGTGCCCACCAGCAGGCTGGCCATCAGCGATGAGGCGACCCGCGCCTTCGCCCGCTGGTCTGGTGTCGCGGCCACTGGCGCGGCGGCGCCCCCTGACCGAGCCGCCGGCGCCTCACGCAAGCCCAAGGCCAGCAGCAGCCCCAGGGCAGCGAAGCCGGCGGAGCACAGAAAGGGCACTAGCGGCCCCAGTGCGTCAGCAATCGTGCCCGAGGTGAGCATAGTGATGCCAAAGGCCAATGAGCCGAAAGTACGGTACGCCCCAAGCAGCCGGTTGCGGTCGGCGCGCTCGGCGACGTAGTCCCCGATCAGGGCGACGCTGCCCACGTTATAAGCGGCCAGAGCGGCGCCCTCCACGACGCGCACCGCCAGGAGGGCCACGAAAGAACTGGCCACCCAGTAGCCCAGGTAAGCCAGAGCCAGGCCAGCCAAGCCGCCGATCACAAACGGCGCGCGACGGCCCACCCGGTCGGCCAGCCAGCCCCAACCATAGCCGCCGGCGACGCCCACCGCCGCGTACACGGTGGCGATAGTGGCCAATCGAGTGTAGTCGTGGGTCACATCAATCACGCGGAGGGGCACCAGGGCGCCTACCATGCCCGTGGCCAGGAAGACGCAAAACAACACGCCGGAGAGCCGGCCCAGCGGCCGCCACGTGTCCCGGTGGCGCCAGGAGAGCGGCGCGGCCTCCAGTCCGGTCAGACGTACCTCTCCACCCTTCAAGCCGCCACCAACCCTCTCCCCATAACCCTGCAAGCGCTCTTCAGTATGCCACAGCGCGCCAGCCCACATGTTGGGGTACCATGGCCGGGGCGCGGTACAATCAACAGAGATCAAGGAGAGCGGGCGCAGGAAGGGGGCCGTGATGACGCTGCAAGCGATAGACCATGTGATGATCGGCGTGAGCGACCTGGAGGGCGCCGCCGACACCTACGAGCGCCTGTTTGGGCTTGTGGCCACCGGTGGCGGGGATCATCCCGGCCGGGGCACGCGCAACCGCATCATTGTGCTGGACGCCTGCTATCTGGAGCTGATCGCTCCCGCCGCCGACGCCCCGCCCGATCACTGGCTGCACCGCTTTCTGGGCGGTGGCGAGGGGCTGATCCGTCTGGCCCTGGCCGACGACGATCTGACCGGCACGGTGGCCGCGTTGCGGAGCCGTGGTCTGGACGTGAACGGCCCCATCCCGGGCAGTCTGCGCTCCCCAGATGGGGCCAGCCGGAGCTGGCGGACGGCGTTCGTGGGCGCGGGCGATTTTGATGACTGGCGGCTGCCTTTCCTCATCCAGCACGACGCGATGGGCGCGCAGCGCCGCCAGCGGCTAGCCCATCCGTACGTCCCCGCTGCTCACCCGCTGGGCGCGCGTGATGTGGTCGAGGCTGTCACGGCCGTGCATGACCTGGAGGTGGGATCGGCTGCGTACAGCGCCATCTTGGGGTTACCACGGGGGGACGTCATCGGCGACGATGTCCTGTATGGCCCTCTGGAGCGGATGCGCCTGCCTCACGCCGACCTGGTGCTGGCCGCGCCACTCGCCGGCGACAGCGGGCCGATCAGCCGTAGCCTGGCTGCCCGTGGCGAGGGCCTCTACAACATTACCCTCAGCGTAGATGATCTGCCGGGCGCCGTGGCCAACTTGCGTGGGCGGGGCGTGGGCGTGCGTGTCCACGAGCCGGAGGGCGTGCTGGTGTCCGCACGCCTCAACCCCGACCAGATCCACGGCGCCCGCATCAAATTGGTGGCTCATTCCGGCTAGGGCAGCGCGTGGCCCTGCCGCGTTCATAGGCCCCTTGCCATGAGGCGGGCTATCGTTTAGAGTAGGAACGGCGCGGAGCAGCGGCGGCGCGCGGCGGCCTGCCCATTGGCCGGGTGTGCGCTGTGCTGGGTGTCCTGCCGCGTCGAAGCTTGATGAGGAAACAGAGAGCCCTATGACACTGCAAGCCATCGCCCCCGCCGAGGTCGGTGGCGTCGAGGCGCTGACGCGGCCGTCCGTGACCCCGCGCCAGGCCGACGGCGCCCGTGTGGACCTGTCGCTGGTCATCCCTATCTACAATGAAGAGGGCAGTATCCCCGAACTCTACGAGACGCTCACGGTGGTGCTCAGAGAGCAGGACTGCACCTACGAGATCATCTTTGTTGACGATGGCAGCCGTGATACGACCTTCGCGCAGCTCCAAGCGCTGTACCGGCGTGATAACCATCTACGGGTGATCCGCTTCCGGCGCAACTTCGGCAAGACAGCCGGCCTGGCCTGTGGGTTCGCCGCCAGCAGCGGCGAGGTGGTGATCACCATGGACGCCGATCTGCAGGATGATCCCCACGAGATCCCCCGCTTCCTGGATAAGCTGGCCGAGGGCTACGACCTTGTGTCCGGCTGGAAGAAGCGGCGCCATGACCCCATCTCCAAGACCCTGCCCAGCAAGATTTTCAACACGATCGTCTCCAGCACCACGCGCATTCCCCTGCACGACTTCAACAACGGCTTCAAGGCCTACCGCCGCGAGGTAACCGAGGAGTTGAAGCTATACGGGGAACTGCATCGTTTCATCCCCGTGCTAGCCTTCTGGAAGGGCTACCGCGTGGGTGAGCTGGAGGTGCAACACCATCCCCGCAAGCACGGTAAGTCGAAGTTTGGGGCTAGCCGCTTCACCAAAGGTATGCTGGATTTCCTGCTGGTGCTGTTCCTGACCAAGTACATGCAGCGGCCGCTGCGCCTCTTTGGCGGCATTGGGCTGCTGCTGTTTGTGGCGGGCGTGCTGATCAGCCTCTATCTGACGGCGGACAAACTGATCGCCGGCACGTCTATCGGCGCCCGGCCGCTGCTGCTGCTGGGCGTTCTGCTGATCGTGACCGGCGTGCAGGTGTTGGGCCTTGGCCTGATCGGGGAGATGCTGCGCAACGTCTCCTATCGCTCCCAGGAGGAGTACAGCATCAAGCAGGTGCTGGAGTGAGCGAGGCCGGCGCCGCGCGGCCAGAGACAACCGGTCCTGCCGTGCGGCCGCCGCTGTTTAAGCGCGTGCTGAGCAGCGCGTGGCTGCGCTACGGCGTCAGCGCCCTGCTGATCTTGATTATCGCGCGGAAGATTGACTGGACCCAGCTCAGCCGTGTACCGCTACGCCTGGATAACCTGCTGCTGGCCGGCCTGCTCACCGTGCCTTTTATCTTGCTCAAGGCGGCGCGCTGGTATCTGTTGCTGCGCTACGGCGGCCTGCGCGCCACCTATGGTCAGGCGCTGGGGTCGCTTGTGGTGGGCATGAGCGTGGCCCTGATCACCCCGGCCCGCCTGGGCGAGTTGACCCGCGCCGCCTATATCGCCGATCCGCGCAAGGTGCGCATCGGCGGCCTGGTCATGGTGGATAAGCTCTACGATGTAATTGTGCTGGCCCTGCTCTCCGTGGTGGGGGCCTGGGCCTGGATCGGCCACTGGGCCGGCCTGGCCCTGCTAGCCGGTGGAGCGGTCGCCGCGTACATTGTGGTGCTGCCCCGCCATGTGGCCCCCCTGTTGGCCCTGGCCCGGTTGGTGCGCCCGTTGCGGGCCAGGGTGGAGCGCACGGTGGCCAGTCTGGAGGGCCTCTCGGCGAGCACGGCCCTGGCTTGCCTGGCCCTGACGGCTGTCTCATTCGCTATCGTGTTGTTGCAGTTCTGGATTATCCTGCAGGCCTGGCGGCCCACCGGCTTCGATGTGGTGGTCAACTGTTTCCCCCTGGTCGTGCTGACCAACGCCGTACCGCTCACAATCGCTGGCTTCGGGCTGCGCGAGGGCACGGCCGTGCTGTTGCTGGCCCACTACGGTGTACCCTCGGCGTTCGCGTTCGCCGGGGCCTTCCTGATGTTCTTCCTGAATACCGCCGTGCCCGGCTTTGTGGGCGCCGCGGTGGCTCCCCTGCTACGCGGCGGCCAGGGTGGCGGCGGCCAACGCCAGGGCCACGCCGTCTCCGCCCCCTCGTAACTCACGTGGGGCAGGCGCGCGGCGCCAGCCACCTTGCCGGGGTGGTTGTGTGGGCGCTGACTCTGGCCTACATCGCCGTGTTCTGCCTGCTGTCGCTGCGCCGCTACGATGCCTTCCTGATGCATGCCCTGGACATGGGCAATATGGAGCAGGCCGTGTGGAACACGGCGCGCGGCCTGCCGTTCCACTTTACAAATATGCTGGACAACAAGATCGGCGTGGAGGCGTTTGGCACCGACACGCGCCTCTCTTTCCACGTCGAGCCGATCTTCTTCCTGCTCACGCTGGCCCATCTGCTCTACCCCGGTCCCCAGGCGCTGCTGGTCGTGCAGACTGTGGTGGTGGCCTCCGGCGCCCTGGCCGTGCGCCGGCTGGCGCGCCGACGCCTGCCCGGCGCGGCCCTGGCCGAGGTGGCCTTCCCGCTGGCCTACCTGCTGTTTCCCGCCGTGCAGGCGGCAAACCTGTACGAGTTCCACCCGGTTACGCTCACGGCGGCTCTGCTGCTGTGGGCTTTTGAGTACGCCGACGCCGGGGCCTACCTACCCTTTGGCGTGGCCGCGCTGGCCGCTATGGCTTGCAAGGAGGAGATTGGCCTGGCCGTGGCCGCCATGGCCCTGTGGATGATCCTGCGCGGCCAGGGTAGCCGCGCCTATTGGCTGCTGTGGATGGCCGCTGGGGCAGCCTGGACCGCCGTGGCCTTTGGCGTGGTCATCCCCCACTTCAGCCAGCATACCTCCCCCTACGCCTGCCGGCTGGTTGATCCCCTGCTGGTCCCCACCGGGGCGATGAGTCGCTGTCCGACCACCCGCCAGGTGTTGGCGCTATGGGTGGCCCACCCGGAGAGCCTGTGGGCGCAGCTGACCCTCTCGCCCAAGTTGGGCTACCTGCACCGGCTGTTTGTGCCCACTGGGTACCTGGCCCTGCTCAGCCCGCTGACTCTCCTGCCGGCCCTGCCCGGCCTGATTCTGATCCTGTTAAGCCGTGAGCCGCACATGTATAGCGGCGTGGCCCACTACTCGGCTGAACTGGCCCCAGCGGTGGTGGTGGCCGCGCTGCTGGGCGTCCAGTGGCTGGCCTATCGGCTCGGCCCACGGCTGCGCCTGCCGTCGCGTTTTGTCATAACCGGCGCGGCGCTCTACCTGCTGGCCATGAGCCTGGCCAATACGCGGGCCAATGGGTTCGGCCCGTTCACCGCCGGCTACCTGTATCCTCAGGTGACCGAGCACGAGCGCATCGGCCACCGGCTGCTCGCCCTAATCCCCCCTGGCGCCTCGGTGGCCGCCGGTGACATGCTCGACCCCCACCTGAGCGACCGGGCCGACATTTTCCTGTACCCCTGGTACACCCATACACCCAGCTTAGGTGGCGGCCACGGCCACCCCACCGACTACATCTTCCTGGACATGACCACAGGCGTCTTTCCGCTGGCCACGCCCGCTCTGCTGGTCCAGCAGGTGCGCTACCTGCTGAACGACCCCACGGACCCCTATAGCGTCGTGGCGGCCCAGGATGGCTACCTGCTGCTCAAGCACGGCCGCGCTGGCCCGCACAGCCGCCCCCGCTCCTTCTATAGCTTCATGTTGCCCGCTCAGCCACGGATCAGCCACCCTCTGGTGGTGGACTACGGCCCCAGCCTGCGCATGCTCGGGTACGACGTCGAGCGCGCCGAGAACGTCAACCTGCGCGCGCCCGACGTGATCGTGACGACCTATTGGCGGGTCACCCGTCCCCTGGGCGAGAAGCTATCTATCGGTGTCATATTGAGCAACGCCGATGGCGCGATCAGCTTTGCCTCGCCCAACCCGATCAGCCAGGCCAATCCAATTGACCAGATGGCCCTGGACTGGCTGCCTACCTCGGCCTGGCAGCCCGGCCAAATCGTGCGCGTGTGTTCGCTGCCCCTGACTGTGTACACGCTCACGCCGGGGGCAATTGACCTGGATTTGGTGGTGGTCCATCAGGGTGGCGACGTGGGCGCGTGGGGCCAGCGGATCCAGCCTATCGTGCGCGACGCTCCGCAACCCCTGGAAGTGGTGGAAGGAGCCACCGTGCTCAAGCTAGCATCGGCGCCCGTGCCTTTCTAGGGCTGACATCGCTGGCCCCAGCGCCGATCGGTCATGGCGCCCGCCGTAGCCGGCGCCGCAAAACAGCTCAGGCCGTGCTTGCGGTATCATAGTGAGGCCGCTATAATTGGTTGCCATCGTGTAGCCCTGACGCTACTGTGCCTCCCGCGGCAAGGGCGGAGGTCCCCACGACAGGTGTGGCCTGCGCCAGCGCGGGCAGAGACCTGTACGTAGGCGCCGCTGCACTGCCTGGCGCTCGTGGCGTGCGTCGCACGCTGGTTTGTCCACCCACAACCGACGTTAAAGGAGGCCCACGGCGCATGCTTATTCAGCTGCAGCGGCCAGGCAAGACCGAAACATCCCGCAACTTCTACCTCTGGACGATCGGCTGCCAGATGAACACGGCCGAGAGCACGGCCATCGGTGTGGCCCTGCGGCAGCGCGGGCTACAGCAAGTGGCCGCCGCCGAGCAGGCCGACCTGGTCATCCTCAACGGCTGCACCGTGCGCGATAGCGCGGAGCAACGCGTGCAGGGTCAGTTGCACCTGCTGGCTCACCGCAAGAAGTCCGACCCAGACCTGCTCGTTGCCTTGACCGGCTGCACGGTCTCACCGGACCTGGCTGAGATGGAACACCGCTTGCCCATGGTTGATTTTTTCTTCAGGCCGGGTGCCCTGGACCATTTTCTGAGCCAGCTTGAGGCGCATGAGGTGGTTGGCTTGCCCCTGGCTCATGAGCCGGTGATGAGCCTTGAGCAGCCGGTTAGCTCCTATGTGACGGTGATGCAGGGATGCAACAAGTATTGCACCTACTGCATTGTGCCCTTCCGCCGGGGCCGCGAGCAGAGCCGCACCATTGAGGACGTGGTCCGTGATGTGCGGGCGATGACCAGTCGCGGCGTGCGGGAGATCACCCTACTTGGTCAGATCGTGGATTCCTATGGCCGCGACCTACCCCAACGCCGCCATCTGGCCGAGCTGCTGGAGGCGGTCAGCGCCGTGCCCGACCTGTGGCGGCTGCGCTTCATGACCTCCCACCCAGAGTACATGGATCAACGCCTGATCGAGGCGGTAGCCGCACTGCCCAAGGCGTGTGAGCATATTAACCTGCCCGTGCAGGCTGGCGACGACGAGGTGCTGGATCGCATGCGCCGTGGCTACACCGCCGATACGTTCCGCGAACTGGCCGGGCGGATCCGGCGGACTATCCCCGGTGTGTCCATCGCCACCGACATCATCGTGGGCTTCCCCGGAGAAACGGAGCGGCAGTTCCAGCACACCCTTGATCTGCTGGCTGACGTGCAGTGCGAGATCGTCCACACCGCCTGCTACTCGCCCCGCGAGGGCACCGTCTCGGCGACCTGGGCCGATGATGTGCCGAACGACGAGAAAGAGGAGCGCCGCCGTCGCGTTGAGGCCCTGCAGGAGGAGATCGCCGCGCGTCAGAACGCGGCCCTGGAGCACAGTGTGGTGGAGATCCTGGTGGAGAGCGTGCAATCCTCGCGGCGCGACGTGCTACAGTGGCGGGGCCGCACGCGCACAAACAAGCTCGTCTTTGTGCCCCGGGTTGAGGGCGACGGCCTGCAGGGGCGTCTGGTGAAGACCCGGATCATCAAGAGCAGCCCCTGGGCTCTGCAAGGTGAGATTGTGGATGTGGTGGGCACGGGGCGCTGAGCCGGCGCGACTGCACGTCGCCGATGGTAGCGGTGGCGCGGTTGATGGGCGAACACCACGCTGGCTGGAAACAGCTATAGTATGCTCTGGGTTGCAGGGGGCTTGAGAGAGGGAGAGTAAGACACGGGATGAATGACGTACCGGTAAGCGAAGACAAGCAGCGCACCCGGCGGCAACTGTCGGATCAGGCGATTGCCCTAGCCATGCAGAGCAAGTGGGACCAAGCGGCAACCGTGAACAAGCGCATTGTAGATGATTATGGACCAGATGTGGAGACGTGGAACCGCCTGGGTAAAGCCTATGTGCAGTTGGGCCGCATCCGCGACGCGCGGAGCGCCTACAACGAAGCGCTGCGTGTGGACCCCACCAATACCATCGCCCAGCGCAACCTGCAGCGGTTGGCTGTTCTGCGCGACGAGGAAGAGACCGTGGAGCCTGAGGGCGACACAAAGGTGGCGCCAATTGATCCGCGCTTCTTTATCGAGGAAACGGGCAAGACGACCACGCGGGTGATCTTCAGCGACGCCGCCCGCGAAGTACTGGCGCGGGTGAACACCGGCGAGAGCCTCGCCCTGCGCCCGACCGACGAGGCTCTGGTGGTTTCCACGGCCAGCGGGGAGCGGCTAGGGGCTCTGGATAGCAAGTTGAGCCGCCGTCTGGCTGAGCTGATCGCTGGTGGCAACCAATACCAGGCCGCCGTGGTGGGTGTCGAGGGGCGTCAGGTGCGCCTGCTGATCCGTGAAACGCATCAGGCCCCTGCCCTGTTCAACCGCGTCTCGTTCCCCGCTGAAGGCACGGGCACCGCTACAATGCGGCCCCCGCGTGACACAACCACCCGTGACGACCTCGACGACGACGATCTTGATCTGGATGGCGAGGCCGACGCGGAGGAGGCCCCAGACGACCCGGACGACGCCGACGAGCCAGAGGTCTAGGCTACCTCCAGGTAGGGCTGGCCGGTTTGAACAAAAATACAGAAAGGGCGGGGCCGTGATGGCCCCGCCCTTTCTGTGTCCCTCAGTGCCCCGGTTTATGCCCGCCGCGCCCCCGTCGCGGCCCGTGAGGTGCGGCGATAGGCGTGGATGATGGGGAAGCCTGAGAGCATGAACAGCACGAATGCGGTGAAGACCAGCGCGTAGACGTTGTTCCATAGGGCCAGTGCAATAAACAGGATAAAGGCGCTGCAGATCACGATCACTATCGAGCTGATCAGCCTCATCCAGAAGCGCTTGCGCGCGGTGAGTGGAGCGCGTTTGCGGCCACGCCGTCGAGCCATGGTCGGACCTCCCCGCTTCTACTTCTCTTTGGCGCCCGCGTCTATCCACTTGGCGATTGTGTCAATATCGCCCTGAGCCAGCTTGGCCCCACCAAGGGGCATCGCCGGCTGCTGCTGCCCGACAATGACCTGCCACAGGTAGCTCTTCTTGCTATTACCCGCTACCACGACGGGGCCGGGCCACGGCCCGCCGGGGTGGCCGCTCTTCAACAGCTCACCATACTTCTGCAGGTTGATGATGCCCGCCGCTGAGCCGCCGTTGAAGTGGCACTGCTGGCAGTTGTTGGCGAAGATCTGGTAGACAGCCTGATACGATGCGCCGCTGGCAGCAGGCGCTCCACCCGCCCCGCCCGCACCGGGCGCGGCCACGGGGCTGCTGGTCTGGCCCGAGAAGGGCAGGTGGCTGCCCTGCGACCACCAGGTCAGGTAGAACAGGCTGAGCATGAACACGGTGACCAGGGTCATGGCCACCGGCCGCCGCCCGGGCCGTTTGTGCCAGTTGCGGTCGTAGAAGGGCAAGGCTATCAGGATCATCGTGACGATGCCGGGCAGGACCACCGTGCCCACCAACTCCAGGGGACCCTGAAAGATCGTGAGCACCTGGAACAGCGACAGGAAATACCATTCGGGCCGTGGCTGGTAGTACGACCTGTTCAGCGGGTCGGCCGGCTTCTCCAGCGGAGCTGGGAAGTTCAGCGCCAGAATAACCAGAACAATAAAGATGGCCAGCACATACCAGATCGAGCCATAGATTACCGTAGGCACAAACTGCTGGCCCACCCGTGGGCGCCGTGTTGGCCCCGACGTGGTCTGGACGACCGGTGTGGGCGCCTGCCAGCTCAGGCCATCGCCCACAAAACCCTCCGCTCCACCCGTGCGCATGCTGCTGCCCAGGTGTGCCGTAGGATCGTGCTGGCCGTCGGGCGCTTCAATGCCCCCGCCGCGGGTGCTACCGGGATTATCGCGTTCCATACGACAGCGTTCCCCTTCCTTCAGTGCCCGTGCTGGGTGGACGACGCCACCTGCGTAGCGGCAGTCCCCGGCGCGGGACTGGAGACGAGCCCACGGGGGGCGTCTGGCACCTGCTGATGCATCATCCCCTCCTCATCCTCGATCACCAGGCCGTCCGCCGCGCTGATGCCTTGAATAGTCACCAGCAAGATATGCACGGCGATGAGCATGCCGATCAAAGCCGGCAAGACGAGCATATGGATGGCAAAGAAGCGTCCCAGGGTGACACCAGTCAGCAGTGGCCCTCCACGGGCTAGCAGACCCAGCGCGCCGCCAACAAAGGGGATCGTCTCGGCGATGTTGATACCTACCGCCGTGGCCCAGTAAGACTTTTGATCCCAGGGCAGCAGGTAGCCAGTAAAGGCGAAGCCCAGGGTCAGGCCCAGCAGGGCCACGCCGGTCAGCCAGGTCAGCTCACGCGGGTACTTGTAGGCCCCCACGTAGAAGCCGCGCAGCGTGTGCAGGATGACCAATACAACCATGAAGTAGTTGCCCCAGAAGTGCATTGAGCGCACAAAGGAGCCGGCGGGCACGCTGTTCATAATGTTCTGGATGCTCAGGTAGGCGTCCGACGGGGCCGCCGGATTGGCCACGTTGCCCTGGGCCGCCGGGTGATAAAACATGGCCAGCAGGATACCCGTGACCGCCTGGTTGATAAAGGCGAACAGCGTCGCCTCGCCCAGGTAGTCCAGCGGATGCACCGGGTTAGGCACGGGATGCTTGATGAACGAATCAATCACCGGCATGATGTGCAGCCGGTCGTCAACCCAGCGTTCGACCGCGTTGTACCGCCGTGGCGGGCTCGTGTGACCGGCCATCGCTACACCCGTCCTTTAATAGTCAATGTATCACCCTGCGCGGTCACCTCGTGCTTGTACAGGGGTATGGGCGCTGGCCCGGCTACCACGTTACCCTGCCGGTTGAAGTGGCTACCGTGGCAGGGGCACTGGAACTGGTTATCGGTGGCGTTCCAGGCCACCGGGCAGCCCAGGTGCGTGCAGGTCTGCTCGAAGCCCGTGTAGGTATTGCCGTCCTTGACCACGAAGATGCCGGCCACGTCACCCTGGCCTTTGTGGAACTCGTAGGTGAGCGGCCCGGCCACCCCGTTCTTAAAGCTCAAGGTGCCTAGCGGCACCTGGAGCGGAGCGCCGCCGCCGCCCTGGGCGGGGAACAAGTAGCGCAGGGCGGCACCCAGGTAGGGGATGGCGATAACGGCGCCGATCAGGCCGGCGATGCCTAGCTGGATGATGCCCTTGCGTCCGATCAATGGCTTGGGCTTGGTATGGATAACGTGGGCCATGCCGCTCTCTCCTCTGCCTTTCTGGGGCTCTCACGCCTCTGCTCAATGATACATGGTCAGGGCGGGTTGTTCGTCTCTCGTGAGTTATTCTACAGCTAAGGGCGCTTGCGTTTCCAGTAGCCGTCTTTTCCGCTTGCTCGCTGGCTCTCTCCGCGCCCCAGAAAGGCCTTCATGTCGTCTATCTTAACCGAGCGGCTAGCGCTCATCCCGCTCAACCTGCCTCTGATCAACGCCGCCCTGACCGACCGCGCCCTGTTCGAGGACCTGCTGGGCGGCGTCCATGTGCCTCTGGCTTGGCCACAGCCGGATTTCGCCGGCATCATGCCTATCCTGGCCGAGACGCTGCGGTTGGACCCTGCCCTGGATCGTTGGACCCGCCTGATCGCGCATCGCGCCGAGGGCGTCGTGCTGGGCACGACCGGCGCGGTCGGGCCGCCAAATGACCAGGGCGCGGTGGAGATCGGGTACGACATTCTACCCCATTATCAGCGCCACGGCTATGCCACGGAGGCTGGCCGCGCCTTTGTCGGTTGGCTGTTCACCCAGCCAGGCGTGCGGTGCGTGACCGCCCAGTGCGCCGCCACCAACGCGGCCTCGGCGGCTGTGTTGCGGCGGTTGGGGTTGCACTGCGCGCATGCCCAGACCGACCTACTGCAGTGGGAGCTATGGCGCTAGGGGCAGCAGCGCGGGTGAGGCCAGCGGCTCGGGATAGCGGGCGGCGCTCTCTAGCGCTGGGGCGGCCTCATCGGCGCTGGCCGCGATAGCCACGCTGGGCAGCAGGGCAAAAGGCAGCACCTGATCCATATGGTCCACGAACATAATGCGCATGCCGCGCTGCACGTCACGCGGGATATCGGCCAGATCCTTGCGGTTCTTGCCGGGGGCCAGAAAAGTGGTCAGGCCAGCGCGGTGCGCGGCCAGCACCTTCTCCTTGAGACCACCAATGGGCAGCACACGGCCGCGCAGGGTGATCTCACCAGTCATGGCTACCTCCCGGCGCACCGGCCTTTGCACCAGCGCCGACACCAGCGCCGTGGCCATGGTAATACCGGCCGACGGACCATCCTTGGGCACCGCCCCGGCAGGCACATGGATGTGGATGTCCTGGGTCTCAAACAGCTTACCGTCAATGCCCAGCTCGGTGGAGCGGCGGCGGGCATAGGAGAGCGCCGCCTGCGCCGACTCGCGCATCACATCGCCGAGCTGGCCGGTCAGGATCAGGTTGCCCTTGCCCGGCATCAGGGCGACCTCCACGGTGGTCAGGTCGCCACCCGCCGATGTGACGGCTACCCCAGTGGCCACACCCACCTCGTCTTGCTCCTCGGCAAGGCCGTAGCTGAAGCGCGGCGCGCCCAACACATCCCCCACCACGCCCGGGGTGATCAGCTTGGGCGAGCGGCGGCCCTCGGCGATGGCCCGCGCCGTCTTGCGGCAGATCGTGGCGATCTCCCGCTCCAGGTTACGCACGCCCGCCTCGTGGGTATACTCGCGGATCAGCAACTGCAGCGCGGCATGGCTGAAGCGCAGGCCCCGGTCAGCCAGGCCATGCTCACTCACCTGGCGAGGTACGAGAAACATCTCGGCGATGCGCAGCTTCTCATCTTCGACATAGCCAGGTAACTCGATCACCTCCATACGGTCGCGTAGCGCCGGAGGCACCGGATCGAGCATATTGGCCGTGGCCACGAACATGACCCTCGAGAGGTCGTAGGGCACGTCCAGGTAGTGGTCGGCGAAGGCACTGTTTTGTTCGGGGTCCAGCACCTCCAGCAGGGCCGACGAGGGGTCGCCGCGGAAGTCCGTGCCGATCTTGTCCACCTCGTCGAGCATGAACAGCGGGTTGACCGTGCCGGCGGTACGCATCGTCTGGATCACCCGGCCCGGCATGGCCCCAATATAGGTGCGGCGGTGGCCGCGGATCTCCGCCTCGTCGTGGACGCCGCCCAGCGACACGCGGGCAAACGAGCGGCCCATGGACTGGGCAATGCTGCGGCCCAGGCTTGTCTTGCCCACGCCTGGTGGGCCGACGAAGCACAGGATGGGGCTGCGCATCGTCTTGGCCAACTGCCGCACGGCCATATACTCCAGGATGCGGTCCTTGACCTTGGCCAGACCGTAGTGGTTCTGGTCCAGCAAGCGGGCGGCCTCCCTGATGTCCAGGCGGTCCTCGGTCTGCTTGTGCCAGGGCAGCGTGATCAGCCAATCCAGGTAGGTGCGCACGATGCCTACCTCTGGTGAGGCGGCGGGCATGGCCGAGAGCCGGCGCAACTCATGCAGAGCCTTCTCCTTGACCGTGTCCGGTAGGGCGGCGTCCTCAAGCCGTTCGCCCAGGTCGGCGATGTCCTTTGTGAAGGTGTCGCTCTCACCCAACTCCTTCTGAATTGCCTTGAGTTGCTCACGCAGGTAGTACTCGCGCTGCGACTTATCAACCTCTTGCTGCACCTGAGAATGGATCTTGGTCTGCAACTCCAGCAGGTCCAGCTCCTTGCTGAGCAGGATGCTCACCTTCTGCAGGCGCTCCTGCGTGTCAACAGTTTCCAGGATATCCTGTTTCTGGGTCACCGACAGCTCCAGGCTGGAGCTGACCAGGTCGGCCAGCCAGCCTGGCTCGTCCACGTTCATGGCCGCGATGTAGGCGTCTTCAGGGAGCGACTTACTGGCCCGCACGCACTTCTCAAACAGCGCCATCACGGCGCGCATCAGCGCCTCGACCGGCACGGTCTTCTCGGTGCTCTCGGCGATCGGCTCAACCCGCGCCACCAAAAACGGCTCGGTCTGGCTGTAGCCCAACACACGCACGCGGCGCTGCCCCTGCACCAGCACGCTAGTGTGGCCGTCGGGCATCTTGAGCACCCGCCCGATAATTGCCTCGACGCCCAGCGCATAGAGGTCATCGGGTTCGATGGCCTCTTTCTCACCGTCCTTCTGCGGCACCACCAGCAGCCCCTTGTTCGACGCGTAGGCGTCCTCGACGGCGCGCAACGAGGCATCGCGGCTGACATAGAGCGGCGAGACGATGTGGGGGTAGATCACGGTGTTGATCAGCGGCAGCACGGCCAGATCGTATGTACCCGGCGCGGGCGAGCCGGCGGTTCCGGTGGCCTTGCGGCGACGCGGCATCTTTGGTGTCTCCTTCATGTGGGACGTATCCACCCACGTATTCTAGCGCATGTCCAGCCACCTCCGTGTAGAGCCGCGCCTACCAGTCGGCTACGCCTCACATCTAGCTGTCATTGCTACGGGCATGGCTCCCCTTGCGACGGGCTGCGCCTACCAGTCGGCCACCGCCCCATCGTAGCCGGTCAGGCGGGGTAGCGGCCGCTCCTGGCGGGGATAGCGCGCCGCCGCCACCTCGTCAATGTCTATGCCCAGGCCAGGCGCGCGGGACAGTTCCCAGTAGCCATTGGTGATCTGGGGTGGCGTGATCAACACCTCCTGATCAATGTAGTCGGCGCCCCACGCCGTGTTGGGGTGGACATGTTCCTGGCAGCCAAAGTTGGCGATAGAGGCGTCGAGATGCACGCACGCCGCCGTGGAGACGGGCGAGAGCGGGTTGTGCGGGCAGACGCGGATATAGTGGGCCTCGGCCAGTGCGGCGATCTTACGCACGCCGGTGATGCCGCCGGCGTGGCAGATGTCCGGCTGCACCACATCCACCCAGCCGTTCTCGATCAGCTCACGGAAGCCCCAGGGCATGTAGAGGCGTTCGCCGGTGGCCAGGGGCACCGGTGACGCGGCTTTGAGCGCGGCGAAACTGGCTGGGCTCTCCGCCCGGATCGGCTCTTCCAGGAAGTAGGGATGAAACGGCTCCAGTTCACGGGCCATGGTCAGGGCCGTGCTGGGGCTCATTCGGCCATGGGCGTCCACCAGGATATCCATCTCATCGCCCAACGCGGCGCGCAGGGCGGCCATGCGCTCTACGGTGCGGCGCACGCCTGGCCACTCCTCCACGCGGTCCTCGGCGCTGGTGAACCAGCAGCCTGTCTTAATCGCCGTGAACCCCGCGTCGCGCGCGGCCAGCGCGGCGGCGACCAGTTCCTTGACCGTCCCTCCATGCACCTGGCGATACATGCGCACGCGGTCGCGCACGGCGCCGCCCAACAGCTCGTAGACGGGCAGGCCCAGCGCCTTGCCCTTCAGGTCCCACAGCGCTATATCTATACCGCTGATAGCGCTGCCCAACACCGGGCCCATCCGCCAAAACGGCCAGCGGTGCAGGGCCTGCCAGATATGCTCAATGCGAAAGGGGTCCTCTCCAATGATCAGCGGGGCCAGGTTTGTGATGGCCCCCGTCACGGCAAGCTCCAGTCCCTCCAGGCTGGCCTCGTCGAGCCCATACAATCCCTCGTCGGTATGCACCTTGACGTAGACGTAGTTGCAGCGCCGGGCGTCAACGATGATAGTCTGGATCTCGGTGATTTTCATGTACCCCTCCCTCGCATAGTCGTGCGCTACCTGGCTTGAGCATACCAAGGATGCCCAGGGAGCTGCCTGCTTGAGTCCACCGAGGCGTCCGTTCGCCTTCCGCACACGATGGCCCACGTTCGCCCACTACACACCGCGGCGCGGCGCACGTCGGCCCTTTGTAGGGGCGTTCACTTGGCGCACTCGGTCTGTCACTACCACGACCGTTCTCATCGGTAAATCATTACAACTGAGTTGTACCAGCGCGGTGGTGGGTAGGAACGGCGCCCCTTTGCTACAATGGCCCACGATGGCCCCACTGCCTGGGGAGACCGCGCCTGAACTGGCGTGAGGCTGGTCCAGGTGGAGGAAAAAGGCAGCGGAAGGGAGTAGCAAGCATGGAAACGGGCCTGGCAGGCAAGGTAGCTCTGCTCTCGGGCGGGGCGGGCACAATTGGCCGGGCGTGCGCCCGCGCGCTGGCCGCTGAAGGGGCTGCCGTGGCTATCGCCGACCAGACGCTAGCCGGCGCGGAGGCGGTGGCCACCGAGGTGCGGGCCACGGGTGTACCCGCCCTGGGCTTGGGCTTCGACATCACCCGCCAGGATGAGGTGGCGGCGGTCGTGCGCCGGGTGACCGGCGAACTGGGCCGGCTCGACGTGCTGGTGAACCTGGCCGGCCTCTTTCAGGCCACACCGATGGAAGAGCTACCGCTGGCCGATTGGCAGCGCCTGCTGGACGTCAACCTGACCGGCATGTTCCTGTGCTGCCAGGCAGCCATGCCCGTGATGCGCCGCCAGGGCAGCGGCCGCATCATCAACCTGGCCTCGCTAGCCGGCCAGGTGGGCGGCCTCGCCGCCGGGGTCAACTACTCCGTCTCCAAAGCAGGGGTGATTTGCCTGACCAAATCAATCGCCCGTGCGCTGGGCAACAGCGGCGTCACAGTCAACACGATCAACCCTGGGCCAGTTGAGAGCCCCATGGTGGACGCCTGGCCGGAGGGCCAGCGCGAGGTGCAAATGCAGCGCATTCCCCTGGGCCGCCTGGGCCGGCCGGACGACATCGCGGGGGCCGTGGTCTTCCTGGCCTCCGATGCGGCCTCCTATATCCATGGGGCCCACCTGGACATCAACGGTGGCCTGCACATGGATTGAGCCGCCGTCCAACGAGCCGCCTACCGGTGGATTAGCCGGATCAGGATGATCGCAAACTCGTAGAGCAGCAGGATAGCCGCCCCCACGATCAGGGGTGTGATAGGGTCGGCGCCCGGTGTAATAATCATAGAGCCGGCCAGCCCACCGAAGAACGCAACTTTGCGCTTGCGCCGCAACGCCGCCGACGACACGATGCCCACGCGGGCCAACAAGGTGAGCACCACGGGCAACTGAAAGATGATGCCAAACAGCAGCATGACCATGCCTATCTGAGACAGGTATTCCTGGGCCAGTGGCAGGAAGTTAACCTCCTTGCCTTCCGTGCCGGCGATACCCAGCAAGAAGTTGATGGCCAGGGGGACCACCTTGTAGCCAAGCGTGGCCCCCGCCGCGAAGAGCACCATGCCCAGCAGGATAAAGGGCACCACATAGTGGCGCAGCCGCACCTCCACGGCGGGCACGATAAACATCCACAGCTCGTAGAGCCACACGGGCACGGCCAGCACAATGCCAATGATGATCGAGAGCTTGAGCCGGAAGGCGAACGGGCTGGTGAAGTTTGTAAAGACCAGTTGTTGATACTTCTTAGGCAGTGGCTGAACGAGCAGGTGGTAGGCTGGATGGTAGAGCAGAAACCACCCCACAACCGTGGTCGCGGCAATGGCAACTACTGCCACAATGAGGCGCGTGCGCAGCTCCTCAAGGTGCTCAATGACCGACATCTCCTTTGGGTCGGGATCGTCAATCGCCAGGATCTTCAGTCGCCGCTCTTTGGCCATCGTCTCCTCCGTGTGCCGTGCCCGCCACGGCGGCCTGCTGCTCGCTGGAACGCCGATCCACACCCTGCCGCCGCCGAACAAATCATGGCGGATAGCACGGCATCAGGCTTCTCAACGCGAAGGAGTGCGGGAGGCGCTGGTATAGCGCGCTCCGCGCACTCCTTCGCGGGGGTGCGGCATTGGCGCCGCGGCCGGGACCGGCTTACTGGTGAGGAGACACGCGCTCGCGGGTCTCCGTAGTCACCTTTTCTACCTGTTCGCCATCGGCGGTGAGGTAATGCTGCTCGTTGCGCACCTGGCGGCCTGTCGGCGTGGTCGTCTCGACCGAGCTGCGGATGCCCTCTTCCACATCGCTGGTGGCCTTCTTGAACTGGGCAATGCTTTTACCCAGAGCAGCGCCCACCGCCGGCAGCTTGCCAGGACCAACAAAGATCAGGGCCAGGACCAACACCAGGACCAGTTCGGGTAGATGTCCAATTAGCATCGTGGGTCTCCTCTCTACGTCCTACCATAGTGGTGGTAGGATACAGGCTTTTGCCGCTCACGTCCATCACCAGTAGGTTCAGCATAGCACGTCTTGGATCACATGCGCTGGCCTGGTGGCGGTCCCATGGGCTGCTCTCTCCTAAGTATACGCCCCAGAGAGGCCTCCAGACTACTACGCCCGTTTTTGGCTACCCGCGGCCTCATCACGCCTATCGTAGCAGCCCCGGCGCGACCCGCCGCACGCCCACGGTATGGCCGGTAGACGGTGTACCCAAGATGGCCCTCAGCGGGCGGCGGCAGCCTGTAGGGCGGCGGGCCGCGGTGAGCCATGGCCGGCGCCGCGCGCCTCCAGGATAGCATAGGCCAGCGCGTCGGAGAGAGCCTGCTGGCTGGCGACGATGATGTTAGGCGAACTGCCCACCGTGGTCCAGGAACGCCGCTCGTTGGCCGACTCGATCAGCACGCGCACGATAGCGGCCGTGCCGGCAGCCCCATCAACCACGCGCACCTTATAATCATGCAGACGTACCCGGCTCAACTCGGGGTAAAACCCGATCAGTGCCTTACGCATGGCCTGATCCAGCGCGTTGACTGGGCCATCGCCGTCCGCCGCCGTGTGCATCACCGTGTCGCCCACCCTGACTTTGACTGTGGCCTCCGAGAGCACGTCCAGGGCGCCGCGGCGCTCGGTGACCACCAGGAAGTCGAGCAGGGTGAAGGGCGCCTGATAGCCGGGGCTGGCCCGTTGGATCATCAGCTCCACGGAGGCTTCGGCGCCCTCAAACTGGTAGCCCTGGCTCTCCAGGTCTTTGATCTGGGCCACAATGGCCGCCGCCTGCTGGGGGTCCGGCCTGTAGGCCGCGCCCAGGCCAGCCAGGCCACCCTGGTCCATCTTGGCCAGCACATTGCCGCGCCCTGATAGCTCGGAGATCAGCACGCGCTGCTCGTTGCCCACCAGGGTGGGGTCCATATGCTGGTAGGAATGGGCCGTCTTACGCATGGCGGCCACGTGGATGCCGCCCTTGTGGGCGAAGGCGCTGTGGCCCACGTAGGCCTTCTGGTTGTCCAGCACCGCGTTAGCCACCTCGGCCACCATATGCGCCGTATTGGTCAGGCGGCGCAGGTTCTCCGGCGGCAGACACTCGTAACCCATCTTGAGCTGCAGCGTGGGGATGATTGAGCAGAGGTTAGCGTTGCCACAGCGCTCACCGTAGCCGTTGATCGTGCCCTGCACATGGTCCGCGCCGGCCTCCACGGCGGCCAGCGTGTTGGCCACGGCCAGTTCGATGTCGTTGTGGGTGTGGATGCCCAGCGGCGCCGCGGAGCCCAGGGCAGCGCGGACGGCCCGCGTGATCTCGGCGACCTGGTGGGTCAGCGCGCCGCCGTTGGTGTCGCAGAGCACCAGGCGCTCGGCCCCAGCGGCTAGCGAGGCGCGCAACGTGGCCAGCGCATACTCAGGGTCAAGCAAAAAGCCGTCGAAGAAATGCTCGGCGTCGTGGATGACCCGGCGGCCCTGGCCGCGCAGGTAGGCCACCGAGTCGCCTATCATAGCCAGGTTCTCCGGCAGCGTGGTCTCCAGAACCTCGCGCACGTGCAGCACGGAGCTTTTGCACACCAGGGTCAGCACGGGGGCGGCGCTATCCAGCAAGGCTTGCAGGTTGGCGTCGGCATGGGCCAGGCTGCCGGCGCGGCGGGTCGAGCCAAAGGCGCAAATGGTGGCGTGGCCCCAGGTCATGGCGGAGGCGCGCTGGAAGAACTCCACATCCTTGGGGTTCGAGCCAGGCCAGCCACCCTCAATGTAGTCCACGCCCAGGGTGTCCAGTTCGCGGGCGATCTTGATCTTATCCGAAGCCGAGAGGCTGATGCCCTCACCCTGCGTGCCGTCGCGCAGCGTTGTGTCGTAGATCTCGATCCTGCTCCCCATGTGCTTAGTCCTCCCTTGCCTACCGTCAGCGCCGCTCGCCGCCGCCACAAACAAAAAGCCCGTCCCCACAACAGGGACGGGCTATTACCCGTGGTACCACCCTTATTAGCCGGCCCACCATCGCTTGCTCAATGCGCCTTTGGTGAGTGGCTCACTCGTCTGGGTACGTCTACATACCCACGCCTCTGATAACGGGCGGCGGCCCCGGCCACGCCTACCGCCAGCGCCTGATGAGGCGCGCTCGGCTTGGGTGGCGGCTCAGGAGTGATGTTCTGGCCATCGCCGCTGCCCCGTTCCACCACCCCGGGGCTCTCTACAAGCGTACGATGTGCCGTACTGTCTCCCTCAACGCTGTTGGGGCTATTATCACACGGGTCAGGGGGCCGTGTCAATCCGTTCGCAACTGATCAACTTGCCTTCATATAACCTTGTAGTTATAGTGGCACAATGTGGGAGATCGAAGGGAGCGATGAGTTTGCCGAGTGGTACGGTCGCCTCGACAATAACGATCAGATCAGGGTTGAGCTGGCCATCGCACGGTTGCAGGTGGGCGGGCCCGGCCTGGGCTGGCCGCTGGTAGACACGATCAAGAGTTCGCGCCACGGCCACATGAAGGAACTACGGCCACGAGGCGGTCACCTCCGCGTCCTTTTCATCTTCGACCCACGCCGGGCGGCCATCCTTCTGATTGGCGGTGACAAGCGTGATCGGTGGAATGAGTGGTATGCGGAGATGGTTCCCGTGGCCGACAGCATCTACGACGCATATCTGGATGAACTCAGAGAGGAGGGCTTGCTATGAGCGGGCATCGTAAGTGGTCAGCTATTCGCGTGTCCAACGGTGATCGAGAGCGGCAGGCATTGGTCGAGCAGGAGGCCCGCCTCACCGACGTGCTGCTGTCCCTCTTTCAGATGCGTGAGCGGCGGGGCGTTTCTCAGGAAGAGTTGGCCCGCATCTGGGACACCTCACAGCCCAACGTCTCCAAGATTGAGCGCCAGAGTGACGTCCTTGTCTCAACCCTCCGCCGCTACGTCGAGGCCCTAGGAGGACGGCTGGAGGTGCAAGCGGTTTTCCCCGAGGAGAGGGTCGTGCTGGACCTTGATGCTCATGCGCCGGGACAGGAGTATGCCCACGCGGGAGCCAAGGCCGTGGCTGAGGCAACCTCTTGAGGTCACGCCCATAATCCGACAATCCGGTCGCGCCTTGACATCGGTCCAGCGTAGCTGATAAACTCTACTAACGCAACGGCCGCACCGTGGCGCGGTTTGTTTTGTCTTGCGCCGCGTGTACGTGTCGCTCAAGTCTTGATGAGGATGTACCAGACTGTGTTCGCTATCGTTTCCACAGGCGGCAAGCAGTACAAGCTCGCCGTGGGCCAGATGCTGGAGATCGAGAAGCTTGATCTGCCGGTCGGCAGTGAGGTCCATCTGGACAATGTGTTGCTGGTCGCCGACGGCGACACTGTGACCCATGGCCAGCCTACCGTGGCCGGGGCCACCGTGACCGCGCGGGTGGTCCGCCAGGGCCGGGGACCCAAAATCATTGTGTTCCGCTACAAGTCCAAGTCGCGCTATCGCCGCAAAACAGGCCATCGCCAATGGCTGACTGAGATCCTGGTGCGCAGCATCAACGCCTGAGCGCCGCCTAGCGGCGAGTAGGCCGGATGATCTTCTGACGAATAGAGTATACTGGGGATAGGTGGGCAAGAGATGGCTCATAAAAAGGGCGTCGGCAGTTCACGCAACGGGCGCGATAGCCAGTCGAAACGCCTGGGTGTGAAACGCTACGGTGGTGAGCATGTGCGGGCCGGCGGGATTATTGTGCGCCAGCGCGGCAGTGCTTTCAAGGTCGGCAACAATGTGGGCATGGGCCGGGACTACACCCTGTTCTCGCTGATTGACGGCCAGGTCAAGTTCGAGAAGCCGTTGCGGGGCCGGCAGCGGGTGAGCGTCTACACCGCGCAGGCGAGGCTGGCCGCGCCAGTCGTCGAGCCGGTCAGCGTGGCGGCCATCCAGGAGTAACCGATCACAGCCCCAGGCGTCTGGGGCAGCACTGGGGCTGTAGCTCAGTTGGGAGAGCGCTGCGTTCGCATCGCAGAAGTCAGGGGTTCGAGTCCCCTCAGCTCCACCTCTCGTGTCAGATCAGCCAGAGAGGGCGTCCGGCACTGCCAGACGCCCTCTCTGCTTTTTCCCTGGGTCTGCTATTCCACGGATCAGGAGGAGATGACCTGGCGGTTTGTAGGAGTGCCCCTTGTAGACGCCCATAGCCACCATGGACGCCCACTCCCGGTGTGGCTATCCCGAGGTTTGGGTTACGCTGGCCCCACCCACGGCTGCCGGCGTGGGCTGCCGATCCTGCTGGGTTGTCTCGTGGCGAAGGATGCGCCGCAGGATGGCGATAGAGGTGGCATAGGTGGAGTCCATGCCGTAGTAGGACAGGGAGTGTGAGCCCAGGTTGCGCCCCCGGGTGTACGGTGTATCCGAGGCATAGTGCAGGACACCCACCTCGCAGGGTGGCCGGTTAAAGTTGATATTCTCTCCCACCGGGTAGCGCGTGGGGTAGCTGAACTCGTAGAGCGCGTCCAGGTAGGGTCCCGCCTCCATCTCCACAACGGTGTAGTTCTCGCGGTAGTACAAATCCAGGTACTGGCGGTTCTGCAGGAACGTGCCCTTCACGGCGACGGCTTTCTGGTTGTCTAGTACCGAGCCATAGCGCAGGTAGGGGGCCACATCGGCGGCGCGGAAGCAGTTGTCTAGCCAGTAGGTGTTTTCGGAGTGTTCGTCGTAGACCACATCGGCGATCATCACGTCGCCGATGCGCCCGTTGAGGGTAGCGGCTTTGCCCAATACATAGGTGGCCCGCAGGTCCACCACACTCTCCACCACGCGGCGCAGGATGTGGTAGGCCTGCATGCCTAGCGGGTAATCAATGTTGATCACGATAGCCCGGCTGGCCGCCAACCGCTCCATGTCGTCCATATGCAGGCGGGGGTCCAGGTCACGCGGCTGCAGGCGGGCCAATTCGATGATCTGCACGTCCACCTCAATGCCCGAGGCGGTTTTGACGAAGTGGATGCCCCGCTGCTGCTCTTCCTCGGTGCGCTGCCGCCACACCGCATCGGTGCCGCCGCGCCCGTGTAGCTCCTTGCTGGCGTAGTACAGGAAGTTGGGCCAGCCATCAGTCCCGCCCGCTGCCTGGAGGCGCTCGTAAGCGGGCCAGAGCACATCGTCACGTCGAGCGGCGACCGCCCGGGTCAGCTCCTCACGTCGGCGCAGGGCGAAACCTGAGAGCGGGTTGACCAGGCTGTGCCGGTTGCTGGACACAAAGTAGACCGGCCGGTCGCTCAGCCCCAGGTCGCGCACCGCCGCCTGAACGGGACCCCACCAGGTGCGCGTGGCCCGCACATAGCCCACGTGGGAGCCTTCCAGCAGGCGCACGGTCATGTTCTTGCGGCCGCGGCCAATTGTCTGCAGGGTGGGCCACAGACCCTCGCCCCAGATCGCGGCCAGCCGGTCCCAATCGGCGGCCCCGATGCGCAGGCGGCCCTGCAGCGCCCTGGCTAGCTCAGGGTACAGCGGCGAGTCCACGCCTACCCCGCTCTCCAGGATGTGCTGCGTGCTGGGGTTGGCGGCGATCAGGGCATGGAGCTTGTTCCACTCGATCTGGTAGGCGGTCAGGCTGGGGGCCAGATCATCCACGTCCGACGACGAGCCAATATATACGGCCAGATAGTCTGCCCCATCGTACCGCCAATGGCGTCGCCGGCCCTGGGCGCCGACCACCTGCCAGGATTCGACGTCGGTCATGCCGGCGCGCAGGAACGCCGCTTGCGACTGGCCCATCACCACGTGGCTGACCTGGGCCAGGCACGCGGGCAGCCGCCACACCGTGTAGATGAACGCCGACATGTCGGGGGCGCCATCGCGCCCACTGGGGTGCAGGCTCGACGATGTGTTGAGGTGGACCTCCTCCAGCGCCTTGACCGGAATGGCCCCCGAGCTGCGCAGCAGCGTGTTGTAGGTGCGGATATACAGCTCTACATCGCCGCGGCCTACCGAATGTAGTTCCTGCTCCTCGCGGTTGTGCCGCCATGGTTGCCCGGGCTCCGCGCCCTGCCCCACCGTGACGTGGTCCCGGCCCACCGGGTCCCGCTGCTCCTGCCCAGGCGCCAGGATCTCCCCCAGGTCTGCCGTCCATTGATCATCCCGCATGCAAACCGCCTTCTTCCAGGGCGTCCGCGGCCTACCCCGGGCCGCCGTCCTGACCATCACTCTCAAGCTCAGGCGCGTTCTGGGCGCTCAACCAGCAGCGCCAGCGCTCCTGGTCGCCCGGCTCCAGGCGCTCGGCCCACTCCCGCGCCGGGCCTCCCCCGCGCAGCGCGTCCATCTCCTCCAGCCAGGCCTGGTAGCGGCCCATCCGCCGGGCCAGGACCAGAGCCACCCGGTGGTTGATCGCCCACCAGGGGCGTTGATGAGGGTACGATGGCATATACAGACCGTAGGTCTCCAGCCGCCAGCGTAGCGCCTGGCCGCCTCCCCGGCCGAGAGTGCGCAGATGCGCCGCTACCAGACCGAGGCCATGTACTCTGGTGATCACCCGCTTACCCATGCCCTGCTGTTCACCCACCGCGGCTGGCCTTTGCTTATAGGTAGTTTGGATCTGCCGCGCCCCCAGAGGCGCGGCAAGCCGTGTCACACTGAGCTACGCTATTGTAAACCTTGCCCAAGATCAAGCATAGCATCGCCGTGGCGCATAGCGTGGGGTCGCGGTATACTATGCGTGTTGTGCAGAAACGTAAAGAGGGCGCCGACGTGATGATGAATAGAAGAATACGGCTGGCCTGAGCGGAGCCCCCGAGGGACCCTCCTAGCTGAGCAAGGCGCCTGGACCCTCCGTACCTGGCGCGTACCCCTTTGTGTGCTGGTCCTATCGAGTGACGGCTCCGCACCTAGTCGCACTGCCATTGTGGCTGTGCGGCTTTTTTGCGTCCTGAATCTCGAAAGGACTACCCGCATGACCCACGACTCTAGGCCGACCCTTGCCCACTCGCAGAACTTTCTGACCAGCACACGCCTGGTGGATCGCCTGCTCAGCGCATGCAGTATCGGCCCCGCTGATGTGGTCTACGATATCGGTGCCGGCAAGGGCATGATCACGGAACGTCTGGTCCCGCGTTGCCGTTGGGTGGTGGCCGTGGAGCGCGACCCCGTCCTCGCCGCTCATCTCCGTCATAGGTTCAGCGGCGTCCCTCAGGTGGCCGTGCTGGGCGCTGACGTCCTGAGTATCACCCTGCCGCGTACGCCGTTCAAGGTGTTTGCCAGCATCCCGTTTAACATCACCTCGGCGATCATAACCAGGCTAACCACGGGAGCGGGCCAACCCGAGGACAGCTACCTTGTCGTGCAGAAGGAGGCTGCCAGCCGTTTTATAGGCCAGCCCGGCCAAACATTGGCCGCTCTGCTGCTCAGGCCGTGGTTCGAGCCGACGATGCAGCACCGCTTTCAGCGCACCGACTTTGCGCCCGTGCCGTCCGTGGAGACCGTCTTGCTGCGCCTGCGCAAGCGAGGTCCCCCGCTGCTCAGCCCTGGCGAGGCTCAGATCTATCGCGATTTCACCACCTACGTCTTCACGGCCTGGCAGCCCTCACTACAGGCTACTCTGGGCGCCGTCTTTCCTTCACGGCAGCTGGCCCGGATCTGCCAGGCCGCCGCGCTCAGCCCGCAGGCGACCCCGTCCAGCGTCTGCTTTGACCAATGGCTGGAGCTGTTTGGGCAGTTCTTGCGCACCAGCGACCCCTCACATCGTCGGATCATTCAGGGTGCCCAGCGCCGCCTGCAGGTCCAACAAGCCCGGGTGCATAAGAGCCATCGCACCCGCGCAAACCCGCGTTACCACGGGCACACGCCCCGCCAGCGCCCCACAGAGAGGTAACCACATCGCTGGTGGTGGCAGGACAGGGCGGGTCGCGCTATACTGAATAAGGTGCCTTCATCCGTGGATCGCGGATCCGCAGGTTGCCGATTCTGGGTTCTAGCGAGTACATCAGTGGCAGCCGTGGGGCCTCGCACAGCGCCGTGTGCGAGGCCTTTTTTTGTGCTGCTCGCGCACAGGCGCGTCCCATGCGTTTGCGGGGCCGCCGAGCAACACTCATAATGACAGACAGCAAGCCCCTGGCTTGGAGGAGTGAGACGTGAGCCTGCAAATGGGAATCGTGGGCCTGCCCAACGTGGGCAAATCCACACTGTTCAACGCGTTAACCTCGGCGGGCGCCGCCGCGGCCAACTATCCTTTCTGCACGATTGAGCCGAACGTGGGGCGGGTCAATGTGCCCGACGCGCGGCTGGACACGCTGGCCCGGTTAGTCAAGCCACGCGACAATAACGTGGTGCCCACCTGGATGGAGTTCGTGGACATCGCTGGCTTGGTGCGTGGGGCCAGCAAGGGCGAAGGGCTGGGCAACCAGTTCCTGGGCAAAATCCGCGAGGTAGACGCCATTGGGATGGTCGTGCGCTGCTTTCACGACTCCAATGTGACCCATGTGGAGGGCGGCGTAGACCCCATGCGGGATATCGAGACGATCAATACCGAGTTGGCCCTCTCCGACCTGACCACGGTGGAGCGCGTGCTGGCTAACGCGCAACGGGCCGCCAAATCAGGCGACAAGCGGCTGATCGCCGAGGCCGGCTTCCTGGAGCGCCTGCGCGACCACCTGGACGCCGGACGCATGGTGCGCTCGTTTGGCTCAACTACTGAGGAAGAACGGGCCACGCTCGAGGAACTACACCTGCTGACGGCCAAGCCCGTGCTCTACATCGCCAACCTGGATGAGGGCGATCTGGCCACGCTGGAGACAATCACGCCGCCGCTGCTGGCCCGCGTGCGCGACTACGCCGCCGCCGAAGGGGCCAGCGTGATCCCGGTCAGCGCCAAGCTCGAGGCCGAACTCTCCGAGCTGGACGAGGATGACGCCCGCGCCTATATGGAGGAATTGGGCCTGTCTGAGGGTAGCCTGGGTCGCATGATCCACGCTGGCTACGATCTGCTCGGGTTGATCACCTTCCTCACCGCTGGTGAGCCGGAGGTGCGCGCCTGGACGATTACCCGGGGGACCAAGGCGCCAGGGGCGGCTGGCAAGATCCACTCGGATATCGAGCGGGGCTTTATCCGCGCCGAAGTGACCTCTTTCGAGCACTTTGTGGCCTGCGGCTCGGCCACGGCGGCCCGGGAGCGCGGCCTGACGCGCATTGAGGGCAAGGACTACGTGATGCAGGATGGCGACGTGGTGTATTTCCGCTTCGCCGTGTAAGGGCTGGGCGCCGCGGTACGATCAGGTAGTGTCCTCACCACAAAGAGAGGGGAGGGATAGCATGTTCTGTGCGAACTGTGGTGGTCCGGTACAGGTTGAGGCGACGTTCCGCGGCCGGTACGGGCATCCTATGGCCGGCTCCGACGGGCTGGCCAGTTCAGCCAGCGGCGCAATGCCCGGCGTCGGCGGCTATACGGAGCCTGAACCACTGCTGCACGACCCCGAGGGGATGATCGTGCCGGAGATATCGCGGTTAAGATCGAGGGTGAACTCGTGCCGGTGGTAGACGTGGAGCTGGGCGGGCGGGAGAGTGTCTACTTCGAGTACCACATCCTGCTGTGGAAGCAACCACGGGTGTAGATTGGCACGCGCAGCGTCAAGGGCGCGGTCAAGCGCATCTTCGCCGGGCTGCAGATTTTTGTCACCCAGGCGCGCGGCCCCGGCAATATCGCCTTCTCACGTGAGGCGCCCGGCCAGATTGTGGCCCTGCGTCTGCGCCGTGGCGAGGAGGTCCACGTGCGCGAGCACCAGTTCCTATTGGCCAGCAGTTCGGTGGACTATGGCTTTTTCCGCGTGAAAGGCATCGCCAACATCTTCCTTGGTGGCACGGGCTTCTTCATTGATAGCTTCCGGGGCACTGGCGACGATGGGTTGCTGCTGGTACATGGCTACGGCAATGTGTTCACCAAAACGCTGGATCGTGGCGAGAGCCTCGACGTGGAGCCGGGCGCCTTCCTCTGGAAGGACGCGTCGGTCCAGCTGGACACCACGGTAACCAACCTCAGCACGGGCCTCTTCGGCGGCGCCTCCTTCACGCTCAACCGGTTCACTGGCCCTGGGCGCGTGGGCATGCAATCCATGACCTATCACGCTCCCACCGCCCCCGAGGAGAACTCCGGCGGCCGCGGCTTCAACATCAACCTGGGCTGAGGGGAGTCGCGGCGCCACCTAAAGCCGATGTGTTCAGCCTCAGCGCCCAGCAAACCAGAGGCGTGCGCACCGGTGTTGTTGTCGGCGATCCCATGGCTCCGTGCTGAGGCCTGCCGGCAAACGCACCGCTGCAATCATCGTGATGACCCACGCTGTAACTACGCGCTTTTGGGCGCTGGCGGCATGGGGCCAGCTCTCCAATCCCGCGAATGGGAGCTGGGTAGCACGTGAGCAGCCTCATTGTGCGCGGGGACCTCTTTCGCTAATACTGGTAGGGGTGACAATGTGGGTCAATGTTCCACCAGGCGCAGGTAGTAGGCCAGCTGGCCGTGCTGGGCGTCATAGCGGATCTCCACGCACTGGATCGCCGGGGTGAGGTCGGCGATCAGGTACTCGGCGCCCAGGGGGGCAGTTACCTGGCGGGCCGTGAGCATCTGCCACCTGGCCACGCGGATCTCCCGCTCTGCTTGCGAGGCAACCGTGCCCAGGGCGTGGTAGCCCAGGTGCAAAGTCCACTCCCCATCGGTCCTGTTAGCGATCACCACCGTCTCCTCGTCCCCCGTAGGCGTGGCCACCGCTGTTTTGGTCCAGGGCAGGCGGAAGCGATCCCGCAGGCCCTGCCGTTGGGGGGCTGGGGTTCCGGAGCCGGCGACGGTGTGTCCAGGATGGGCGCTGGTGCGCGTTCTAACACGGTGGGCATGGACGGCTCCTTTCGCTGACTCTCTTGATGATCATCACCCGATAAAACGAGCGGCGCGTAGGCGCGGGTACCTCTGTGCTACAAGGTCGCGGTAGCGTGGCTGGCGGCGGCGACCACCACCCGAGCCACCGCGGATAGCGCTCGATAAGGTCAGAGCGACGCCGCCCGCGCACGTTCATGGCTAGCGCCGCTCCCCGGCCGAGCCCCAACCAGCGCGTCGGCGTCGCGCGGGTCCAGAGCGGCGTTGACCGCCGAGCTGAAGCGCTGCCAGTCGTCCCGCCGCCGCTCCAGCTCATCGGACCCCGCGGGTGTCGTCCAATAGTATTTGCGCGGTGGGCCTTCGGCGCTGGGCCGCCACTCGCTGGCCAGCAGGCCGTCTCGCTCCAACTTGTGCAGTATGGGGTATAGCATGCCCTCGGCAAAGGTGAGCACCCCGCCGGTGCGCTCCCGCAGCGCCTCGACGAGCTGGAAGCCGTACATGGGCTCCTGGGCCAGGGCGTGCAGCGCCAGCAGGGCCGTGCTGCCCTTGCGCAAGTCTTGCACTGGTCTCCTCCCTTCCTACACCTCCATTGGCGTGTCATCGCCTGTACCTACGTCTCATAGGTAGTGGCCCATCATAGCAGGCGCCCCGGCCGCCGTCAATACAGCGGAGACCACGGGCCAGGCGGGGCTGGCCCGCCCCTTGAGCGCCGGGCGCGCTTGCGGTATAGCGTGGCTGTGAGTACCATGGAATGACGCCATCGCCGCACATGCTCCTACCCGTCGTACAGGGTGACCATGGCGTGGGAGGCAGTGCGCTGGGGAGAAGACGCCATGGCCCGCACGGATCGTATTCAGAGGCTGGAACGGTTGCGCTACGAGCGCCGGGGAGTAGGGCGCTCGGCGGAGCAGCGCCGCCTGGGACCCACCCTTGTCTCGTTTCTCCTGCTGGCCGCTCTGCTGGTGGTGGGCGGTCAGTTTGCGCTCAGTCGCTTCAGCAGTGCCCTTGGTCCGTCGTCGGACGTGGCCACCTCTGTTCCCGTTCATGTGATCACCTTTGAGGTGCGCCAGGGCGACTCGCTCAACAACGTGGCCGACCGGCTAGCCGCGCGGGGAGTTGTTCCCAGTGCGGCTCTGTTCACTGTGCTGGCCAGGTTCAAAGGCCTGGACGCTAACCTCACGCCCGGTGTCTATCGGGTCCACGCTGGCGGCGGCATTCAGCAGGCAGTTACCGACCTGATGCCGACCAACACCACGAGCTCCACGGTAGGGGACAACTCGGCGTTGGCGGCTATCGGCCACGTCAAGGTGACCATTCCCGAGGGTTATCGCATTGAGGAGATCGCCCAGCGCCTGCAGGAGAAGAAGGTCACCGACGCCCGCACATTTATCGCCCAAGCGCGCCATAGCTACTGGAAGACCAGTTACTACACCGTGCTCAAGGGACGGCCCGCCGGGGCCTCGCTGGAGGGTTACCTGTTCCCTGAGACCTATGATTTCGACATTTATACCGACACTGTCCGCAGCGCCCGTCAGGCCATCGGCCAAATGCTTGTTCTATTCCAGGCCAGAGTCAAGCCTGATATGGTCACGGCGTTCAAGAAAGAGTTCCACACCACCGATGGCGGACTGGCCCTCTATAAGGGGTTGGCCATCGCGGCGATGGTGCAGCGGGAGGGTCAGGTGGCCAGCGAATACCCCCATATCGCTGGCGTGTACATGAACCGCCTGCGGCCCAATAACGGACAGACCTTGTTCCTCGACGTGGACGCCGTGCTGCGCTACGGTCTGGGCTATGACAAGGCCACCAAGTCGTGGTGGGGGGCCATCACGCCTCAGGACAAAACGGCGCAAACGCAGTACAACCCCTTTGGGCCTGATCCCAAAAACATTGGTCTGCACTTCGGCCCCATCTGTAACCCCGGCCTGACCGCCATCAAGGCCGCCGCGCACCCGGCCAAAACCGCCGACTTCTACTATCTGGCCAAGGGTGACGGCAGCGGCACCCACGGCTTCGCCCGTAACCTGGATGAGTTCAACCAACTCATGGGGCAGTACGGGTACACCACCCAGTAACGCGCTGACCAGGCGACTCCATGCACCGGCTGGACGGCGCTCCTGCTGGGGGCGAGTTCGAGATAAAAAGGCTGCCTGCCACTCTACCGCTTCTCTGAGGGCTGGGAGGCGCCCGCGCCGGGGGCGAACCGAGTGAGGCGGATTAGCGCCACACCTCGGGGTTGACCAGGCTGGGGGGCCGTTCGCCGCGCAGCACGGCCAGCACGTTGTCGGCGGCCAGGGTAGCCATGCGGGTGCGCGTCTCCAGGGTGGCCGAGCCCAGGTGGGGGGCCAGCACCGTGTTGGGTAGGGTGTTCAAGCCGGCGCTCAGTTCTGGCTCACGCTCGTAGACGTCCAGCCCCGCACCGGCGATTGTGCCGGACCGCAGCGCCCGCACCAGGGCAACTTCGTCCACGACGGCGCCACGGGACGTGTTGATCAGGTAAGCCGTGCGCTTCATCAGGCCCAGCTCGCGCGCCCCGATCAGGTGGCGTGTCCGGTCGCTGTAGGGCACGTGCAAGCTGACCACATCGGCCTGGCTCAGCAGCGCGTCCAGCGTAACGTGCCGGGCGCCCGACTCGGTCTCCAGTGTGGGGTCGGCGGCGTGGCGTCCATGATACAGCACGCTCATGCCGAAGGGGCGAGCGCGGCGGGCTACCGCCTGGCCGATGCGGCCCAGCCCCACCAGGCCCAGTGTCTTGCCGTATACATCCGTGCCCAGCATGAACTCGGGCGCCCAGGCCCACGTCTCGCCGCGGCGCAGCAGGGCGTCACCTTCGGCCAACCGACGGCAGACGGCCAGCAGCAGCGCCCAGGTGAACTCCGCCGTGGCCTCGGTCAGCACGTCAGGCGTGTTGGTCACAGCCACACCGCGGCGCGTCGCCTCATCTACGGCGATGTTGTTGTAGCCCACGGCGTAGTTACTGACCACGCGCAGCACCGGCCCAGCGGCATCCAGCAGTTCGGCGTCCACCATGTCCGTCAGCGTGGTCACCAGCGCGGTGGCCCCGCGCGCCGCGGCCAACAGCTCCGCGCGCGGCATGTCCTGCTCCTCGGCGCCGACGGTCACCGCGCCAGCCTCGCTCAGCGCCCGCAGGGCGGGACCAGGCAAGCGGCGGGTGACGACGATGCGGGTCACCGCCGCGCCTCCAGGGCCACGCGCATGCGCCGGATGGCCTCATGCACGTTCTCCAGCGAGGTGGCGTAGGAGAGGCGCAGGTACCCCTCGCCGGCCTGGCCAAACGAGCTGCCCGCCAGGGTAGCCACCCCACCCTCTTGCAGCAAGTAGTCGGCGGCCTGCTGTGAGGTCATGCCGGTGCCCGTGATGGTGGGGAAGGCATAGAAGGCGCCGCGCGGCGCCGCGCAGGACACACCAGGCAGCGTGTTCAGGCCAGCCACCACGGCCTGGCGGCGGCGGTCGAACTCGGCGACCATCGCTTGCACTGGCTCATCGGGGCCTTCCAGCGCGGCCACGCCGGCCAGTTGGGTGAACGCCGCCGTGCAGGAGTTGCTATTCACCATCAATAGGCCCAGGTGCGCGGCCAGGTCAGGCCGCATCACCCCGTAGCCCAGTCGCCAGCCGGTCATGGCGTACGCTTTGGAGAAGCCATCCAGGATCACCGTGCGCTCGGCCATGCCAGGCAGCGCGGCGATGCTGTGGTGTTCGGCCCCATCGTAGACCATCCGCGCATAGATCTCGTCGGAGAGCACCAGCACGTCGTGCTCCTGACACAGGCGGGCGACCTCTCGCAGCGTCTGCAGGGGCAACACGCCGCCAGTGGGGTTGTGCGGTGAGTTCAGGATCAGCAGGCGAGTGCGCGGGGTGATCCGTCGCCGCAGGTCGTCGGGGTCGAATGAGAAGCCCTGCTCCTCCCGCAGGGGCAACGGGATCGGGACGCCATCAAGATACGAGATCATGGAGCGATAGATGGGGAAGCCGGGGTCGGGGTAGATCACTTCGTCGCCGGCCTCCACCAGGGCCAGGAGTAGAAAGAACAGGATCGGCTTGGCCCCCGGCGTGACCACAACCCCATCGAGCGAGACGGCGAGGCCCCGGCTGGCTGCCACGTGGCGGGCAATAGCCTCGCGCAACACGGGCATGCCCACGGGTGGCGTGTAGTGGGTATGGCCACCACGCAGGGCGGCGACGCCTGCCTCGACGATGTGGTTGGGGGTAGCAAAGTCTGGCTCCCCGATCTCCAGGTGGATCACGCTACGCCCCCCCGCCTCCAGCGCCTGGGCGCGGTGCAGTACCTCAAAGGCGCTCTCCGTGCCCAGCCGCCCGCCACGGTGAGCCAGTCGGAGCGGCGGAACCTCTCGGCCGCTCGATGCGCCTGCCCCCACTACCCCACCGCTCTCCGTCATGGCGACTCGTCCCTCCCCGTAAGACCGCTATCCCGAGGGCGTGCGCGCGCACGCGCCTCCCCTGCTTCTATGATGGTAGTGTACGACCCGCGTAGCGGAGACTGCAATAACCCAGCGCGACAGCGCAACCGCATGTGTTCAAGCAGTCCTACCAGGCGGCCAACAGCCCGCGTGGCAACGGCCGGGGCATTGGCCTGACCATCTCACGGCATAGTACCCAGCAGCACGGGGACGTTCTCACAATCCACAGCGAGGAAGGCGGGCAGGGGGCTATGGTACAGTTCTCCCTGCCTGATGGCGCTCCAAGGGCCTGATTCAGCCAGGCCGACGCTGGCGCCTCCAATAAGATATCCAGATATACTGATGTGGGCAGGGTGCGCCGCGCACGGGTCAGGCTCATTTTGGGCCACGGTATGGGGCGCGTCAGGCCACGCCGGCTGGGGCGCTGTGGGGCAAAAGGCTGACGCCGTGCGAATGTGCGCGACAATGTGGCCAGCCGGTCAGGCTGATGTATGAGGGTAAGGTGTGATGACAGCGCGATTACGCGAACTGGCCAGGCGGCAGGAAGGTCCGGCGGTTGAGTTTGCCAGCCGTCTGATTCAGACGTCCAGTATGCCAGGTAAGGAAGGCGATGTGGCCGCCCTGATCCAGCGTGAGATGGCCGCGCTGGGCTACGACGACGTGAGCGTGGATGGGGCGGGCAACGTGATCGGCGTGGTGCGTGGCTCAGGTGGCGGCCCGACGGTGATGTTCAACACGCACATGGATCATGTGTCGCCGGGCAACCCGGCTGCCTGGACCGTGGACCCCTTTTCGGGCGTCGTGCGCGATGGCTTTCTGTGGGGCCGTGGGGCGGTGGATATCAAGGGACCGTTGGCCTGCCAGGTTCATGGTGTAGGCATGCTGCGCGGGGCTAACCTGCGCCCGCGTGGCGACGTGTTCGTGGTCTGCGTGGTGCAGGAAGAGGTCGGTGGGGTGGGCACGCGTTACCTGGTGGAGCATCTGCGCGCCGACCGCGCCGTGGTGGGTGAGCCAAGCTCCAATAGCCTAACCCGTGGTCACCGCGGGCGGATGGAGTTGATCGTGGAGGTGCGCGGGCGCTCAGCCCACGCCAGCATGCCCGCGCGCGGCGTGAACCCCCACTACGTGCTGTCAACGTTTCTGGAGAGCCTGCGCCATCTGCCCATGGCCGAGCATCACCTACTGGGGGCCTCAACCGTGGCCCCCACCCTCTATCAGACCGACCAGACCAGTTCAAATGTGATACCCGCCGTCTGTCGGCTGTACCTGGACTGGCGGAACATCCCCGGTGAGTCGCCAGAGGAAGTGCTTGACGTGCTGACCCCCCTACTCAACGCCGCGCTGACCGAGGGCAGCGCCGGCGAGATCACCGTCCGTAGCGATCAGCTGACCACCTACACGGGCCACCAGGTGTTGTATGGCGCGCTCTTCCCCGCATTCGAGACGCCAGCTGACCACGTCGTAGTCACCGGGGCGCGCCACGCCCTTGAGACAGCTCTGGAACGCCCTGTTGCGGTGGGCGTCTGGCCTTTCGCTACCGACGGCGGTCACCTGATGCAGGCCGGGATCCCCACGGTTGGCTTTGCCCCCGGCGACGTCGCCATGTGCCACGTGGCCGACGAGCGCATCTCCATCGCCCAGATGGTTGAGGCGCTGGCCGGCAACGCCGCCCTGGCCCTGCATTTAACTGATCCCCAGGTGGTCGGCGAGTGAGGGTGGCAGCCTGGCCCGTTCCGGTTGAGCAAACTGGGACTACCGGTAACTGAGCGACGCGGCATACGCGCGCTACGTATTAGTGCAGTGAGGAGGAGCGCATGGACCAGTCACCCCTCCGTGGACGGCGTGCAGGCGGCCAGCGTGGCAGTGCAGTGAGGAGGAACGCATGGACCACCAGTCACCCCCAGACATAACGGAGCCTCTCGGCGCCGCTGTGCCTGCCGCGTTGCGGTCGGAGGCGACGCCCGCGCCGCGGCAAATCGCCGAGGAGCGCCGTCTGATCGGGCCGCTGCTGGCCGGCTCCACGCTGGCCCTCTGTTTTCTAACCTGGGTGGCCGCGCGGCCCCGGCCAAACCGGGTGGACGTGGGTATCACCACGTGGTTGCAGCGGCCCAAGTCGCGGCGGTTCTTCATTCTGATGCGTCTGATCAGCGCGCCGGGTTATGCGCCGTTCACCCACGCTGTCGTGGCCTCCACGGCCACTGTCCTGTGGGCAGTCGGCTATCGCCTGGAGGGGGTGTTTGCCGTGAGTACCATGGGCGCTGGCACGGCTACCTCCGTGCTCAAAGTGCTGGTGGGGCGGCCCCGACCCGACCCCCGGTTCAAGCGCATGCTGGTGCAGCTCAAGGACAATAGCTTCCCCAGCGGGCACGCTACGCACTACTCGGCGTTCTACGGCTACCTGTTCTTCCTGGCCTATCGGCGCATGGCCCCATCACCGCTGCGCTCCGTGTTGCTGGCCTTGTTCGGATCGCTGATCGTTCTGGTCGCTCCCTCGCGGGTCTACCTGGGCCACCACTGGGCGAGCGATGTGACCGCCGGTGAGTTAGTCGGCTTCACCTACCTATTTGGTATGCTGCGGGCTTACCTATATCTGGAGGATCTCACCACGTGAGCCAGACCGGTATGCGCGACCTCCTGCACAGCGTACATCTCCTGTCCAGGGCGACCAGGTTTGCATGAGGCTGTACCCTGACCGCCTGATCCTGCGCGTCGGCTACGCCTTAGCCGACGCCCTGACCCTGATCTGGCTTGTGCTGTGGGTCAAAGTGGCCGAGTTCATCTACAACACCGTAATGGCGCTCAACGTGGTCGCCCAGAGCATCACCCACGCCGGTGAGGTGATCAACGCCCTGATCGTCAACTTCCAGGTAGAGGCCCAGCATAATATCCCCTTCATCGGCGACTGGTTAGCCGGCCTGGGCCGCCAGTTCAACAATGCTGGTGGCCCCTTTGTGCAGTTCGGTGGGGCTACTGCCGTGGCTATCCACAATCTGGCCGTGGCCCTGGCGCTGCTCATTGGTGGGCCACCCCTGCTGGCTGGCCTGCTGACTTACGTGCCCTGGCGCTGGACTCATACCCGCGAGTTCTCCAGCTTGCACACCGTGATCCGGCGTGTGCCCGCCTCCGACGAAGCCGCCACGCTGCAGGTTCTGGCCGCCCGCGCCCTCTATACCCTGCCCTTTCACGTGCTGCTGCAGTATTCGCGCAACCCCATTCAGGAGTTTGCCGCTGGCAAGTACGAGAACCTAGCCCGCGCTACCATGGCTCAACAGGGCCTGGATCTTGACCGCTACATCGCCCCGGCCGCGTTGCCTGAGCCAAGCGATGAGCCGCCGTCAGCTTGACAGAGCCCCCATGCCCATGGCTACACTGAGCGCGACAGATGGTGGGTGGTATGGCTATTGCAGCGTGTGAACCAGTAGCCACACGCCCTCTTAAAGCGTTAGCTTTGTGGGGCGTCTCCCCTGGCCCCTCTCCTGATCCTGGAAGGGATGATACCGTGACGCGACTCCATGGTCTGCTGGCCCTGCTCCTGATCACCGCCGGGGCCTGTTTTTGCCTGGCCAGCGCTCTTTTGACCCCAGCGGGGGCGGCTGACCAGCGTGGCCTGCCAGGCGCGCCGTTTGGTGGGCCGATCCGCCTCTTGCTGGCCGATCCCCAGGACGCCCGCCGAGTCTACGCCGGCACCCTGCACAATGGATTGTTTCGCAGCTCGGATGGCGGCGCGTCCTGGCAATCCGCCAGTACTGGCCTCCCACCCAACAGCTCGATTAGCGTGCTGGTCGCCGATCCAGATAACCCCAGCACGCTGTACGCCGTGGCTGACCCCACCGACGAAGCCGCCGCGGCCGTGGGCAGCCTCTACAAGTCGGTGGACAGCGGGGCAACCTGGAGGGCCACAGGCGCAGGCCTGCCCTCCTCCAGCGTGACCGGCTTGGTCGTCTCCCCGCAGGTGGCGTCCACCCTCTACGCGGCCACGGCGGCTGGCCTGTACCGTAGCGCCGACGGTGGGGCTACCTGGTCGCCCATGGGGGGGGCCGCCGCACTGACGGCGATCCTGGTCTCACCGCGGAAGCAGGGCCGGGTGTTTGCTGGCTTCTCGCGGGGCATCTACCGCAGCGATGACGGTGGCCTGACCTGGACGCCGGTCGCCGCCGATGGGCCAGCCTCCGAGGCCTACGTGAACAGCTTTGTCGTGGATCCCATCAATCCATCTCTGATCTACGCGGCCACCAGCGGCACTGGGATCCTGCGTTCGACCAACGGCGGTTTTACATGGGAGGCGGTGAACCATGGCCTGAGCACCCCTTATGTCCTGTCTCTGACCCTCTGCCCATCCAGCCCGCGGCTGCTCTACGCCGGCACGGCCGACGGGGTGTATCGTACGACCAGCAGCGGAGAGGCCTGGCAGCAGGTGGCCCTCGGTGGCGCGCGCGCCGACGCGGTGGTCTGTTCACCAGCAAACTTGGCCGTCGCCTACGCGGGCTCGGTCTCCGGTGGGGGGGTAGTCAAGACCACGGACAGCGGCACATCCTGGGCGCCCGCAAACGGTGGGCTGGCTAATCTGCTGGTGGAAGATATCGCCGTTGTGCCGGATGGCGCGGCGCTCCTATTGGCCAGCGGTGACGGCCTGACGCGGAGCGCCGACAATGGAGCAACCTGGGCCTTCACGGCCCTGGGTCGTGGAGCCACCGCCTCGGTCAGCGCCTCCACCGCGCCTGGCGCCCACGGCGTCGTCTACGCGGCGCTACGGACCAGTCCTGCCCTTGTGCGGAGCGGGCCGTCATCCAGCGCGGTAGCGCGCTCAACCGATGGAGGTGTGACCTGGCAGATCGTGGGGCTGCAGGGTCAGGGACCTACCCTGGTGCGAGCCAGCCCACTCACCCCGAGCCTGGTCTACGCGGCGACCACGGGAGGCGTGCTCTACCGTAGCGCCGACAGCGGGGCCACCTGGCAGCCTGTGTATGGCGGCGCTGGTAGCGGCGCCCGCCGTATTGTGACCCTGGCCCTTGACCCTCACAACGCTCAGCGCGTCTACCTCACAACATCGGATACCGCCGGTGTGCAGCTGCTGGTCAGTTCTGATGGAGGCGCGTCGTGGCGCGCCGCCCGACTGGGGGCGGCCAGCGGAGCGGCCGCGCTCGACCTGCTCAGCGTCGTCGCCGATCCTGTTCGCCCTGGGCAGGTCTACGCGGCGGGTAACGGCGTGTATCGCAGCGCCGATGGTGGAGCTACCTGGCAGGATACGGGGCTGCTGCGCAACTTGCCCAACCTGCGGCTGCTGGCTACCCCGGCTGGGCTCTACGCCATCAGTGACGGACGCCTGTTCCGCTCCACCGATGTCACCGTCACCTGGCGGGAGTTGATGCTGCCCGTGGCCCCGGCCGATGTGGGCCGCGTCTATAGTTTGGCCCAGGGTAATGATGGCGCCCTCTATCTTGGCACAACACGCGGCCTTCTGACTGTCTCGCCCGCGGTGGCCCTGCCCAGCCCGACTGGGCGGCCCGGACCCACGGGGACGCCTACTGTCACGGCGGCCCAACTGACTACAACTGCCCTGCGCACGTCGGGCCTGCTGTCGTATGTGCCGGTGAACGCGCTGAACCAGAGCGTCACACCTTCGCTCACCCTGTTCAATGCGCACGCCACAACCAGCGCGGTAGACCTCTCGCTCGCCGTCTCGGCGTCCAGCTCGCTGCACCTGGTCCTCTCGCCCTGGCAAGTGCTCCGAGTTCCGGTCACCGCTCTGCTTGCCGTGGGCGTGCTACAGGAGAACCGGCCCACGCTGATCGCCGTGCGGGCCAGCCAACCACTAGCCCTGCGGGGCGACCACACCATTGCGCTCGACGCCGCTCGGCCCATGCAGCCGAGCGACATCTGGTACCTGACCACTGGGCCAGCCCCCCGGCGCGTACTATGGGTGCTGGCCCTCGGCACGCGGCCTACCGACGTTACTGTTGAGGTACACGCTGCCAGCCGCCCCACGCGGCGGCTCACCGTGCTGGTTGATCCTCACCACGCCCAGCAAATTGCGTTGGATCCGTTAGCTGGCCCGGGTGGCTTCGCCGCCGTGGTGCGCAGCGCTGACCACACGCCGTTGGTCGTGCTCCAGGCCAGCGCCGCGCGCCCAATTCTGCAGATGGGCGCCTCCACTCCAGCGCGCGCCTGGTACTACACCTTCCCAGGAGCAGAGGCCAGGGCCACGGCCACGCTGACCCTCTACAACCCCACGGCGGCACGATCCGTGGTCAGCGTAGCGTTCTGCCACGGCGGAAGGCGCATACACCGTGGCATAGTTCTTGCCCCTGGCGCCCTGGATCATATTTCGTTCTCAGGCGGCCTGGTGGCGGCTACAGTGAGCAGCTCCGCGCCGCTTGTGGCGCAGGCCGAGATAGCGACCCCCACCGCTGGCACGCCCCAATGGGAGGAGGGAACTAGCGGCCTGGGGGTCTCCTGGGTGGAGGCTGGCCTCGTCAGCCTTTTTAACCCGACGGCTCAGCCAGCCAGGCTTCTATCCACCCCGCTGCAGGGTGGGGGTAGCGTGCGCACCTATACCGTTGCTCCCTGGTCGTCCGTAGAGGTCGGCGCAATCAATGGCAAGAACGGCGGTGGCCAGGGTGTTCTGCTCCAAAGCACGCTGCCGCTTGTACTGGGACAGGGTCTCCCCATGGCTGGCGGGGTAGCGCCATCTATTGCCCTGCTGATCATGCGTTGAAAGGCTGGCTCGTCATGAGTTCACCATAGAGTACACTGAGGGTGGTTTGGTCCCTCGCCGTAACCCGTCAACCGGCCTACCCGCCAATGGTGGGATCGCGTTTGGAGGGAAGCCCGCATTCCTGAGGTAGACAATAGTAGCGCAAGCGGGGTAATATAGAGATATGGAGATTATCACTGCTACATCTGAACAGATTACACTTGAGGAAATGGCGGCCCTGGCCGATTGCAACCCCAAGACGATTAGGCGAGCAGTAGGCGTGGGCAGTTTGCCGCGGCACTATGTGAGCAGTGCCCGCGGCCCTCAGCTTGTCTTTCAGCCTGACGATGTGCAACGCTGGCTTGAGGAGCGCCGTGATCGGCATCAGGGGCGCCGCGCCCACCCTCGACGCCCGACCGGCGCTCCCTCGTGGGCGTCGCTGCATTCAGACCTGGAGCGCCTGCACAGCACAATGGGCGAGAACCAGCGCATGATTACCGCGTTACTGGATCGGCTGACTACCCAACTGGGCGCCCTGTCTGAGCTGCAAGCCTCCACCGCCGACCTGGCCCGGCGCCTCGCCGAGTTGCAGGCCCGCCAGGCCGATCTCTCATCAGCGTCCGAGGTACACGTGGAGCGGCTGGCCCGCGCCTGACCGTGCGACTACCTCCCGCGCCCCCGCACATCCTGTTGTCTCGCGGTGGCGCTAGCGGGTGTTGCCTGGCTAGCCGTGCGCGCCAGCGGTTTTCTTGGCCTTTGAGTAGTAGAGGTGAATCTTCAGCGCCGCTATGGAGCCGTCCTTATTTGCAGTGCCTAGCACATAGACGCGCATATCCATTTTCAGGTCGCGCGCCGACCTCGCCTCTAGCTTGTACCAGTAAGTTGTGGCACTGGTTAACATAACCATGTGAACGACCGATAGTCGGTCTCGCACCTTGATCTGGTGGGCCGCGATGGCCACAATGTGCCCCTGCACCCGCACATGGACCGCGGCGGCCCGCGCCACCCCTTGGGGGGCTATTGTGGTCAGCAGCGCGCCCACCAGCGCGATAGTAGCCAGAGTGTGCGCGTGCTTCCGAGTGATGATGTGCCACGCCGACGCCGAATTCATACCCATGCTCCCTTCCCGTGGTACAGCTGGCCAAGCCTGGCCCCCTGTACCGCGCGCTCAAGCATCGTGACGGAACTCGGGTAGGCTTGAGGCTATTATATATGCCCGGGACCACGTCCGCGGCCAGAGCGGGGACGCTGATGGCGCTCTGAGGGGACCCCGCTCTGGCCGCGCAACAGGTAGGTATACAGCGCCGCGCCCGTCACGATGCCCACGCCGAACTTGAGTAACGCTGGCGCGGCGGAAGGTGACAGAAAGCCCTCCAGTGTGCCGGCGATGGCTAGCAGGGGTACGGCGCCGAAGAGGAGGGTTACGCCACGGCGGGCCGCCGCCGTTAGTTGGTCTTGACGGCGGCGTGGACCGGGCCGCAGCACCGCCCAGCCCATGGCCAAGCCCGCGCCTCCCGACAGGAAGATCACGCTTAACTCAATAACGCCATGGGGGAACACAAACGACCACAATCCCAGGCTCAGGCCATAGGCCTGACACAGTCCGGCCACCGTGCCCAGCATGATGCCGTTTGTGATCAGGATATACAACGTGAGCAGGCCGCACAACACACCGCCGGCAAACGCCAGAATGGCCACCCGCATGTTGTTGGTCATGATAAACGACGCCGCGGCGGAGTTGGTCCCGCTGGGCACGTCGAACCATAGCTGATGATGCCGCACCAGTGAAATGATCCCGCGCGCCGTTGCCGGCAGCAGCAGGTTAGCCGCGTCGGGGTGGGTCACGGTGACGGCGAACGAGAGCGTCCCCGCCAACGCGGAGATGAGGAACGCGGCCAGCACAAAGCGGCCCATCTCGCGGAAAGCCTGCGGCAGCCCCGTGCTATAGAACACGACAAGCCGACGCAGATCCAGAATCTCCGTGCGGTAGACGTAGGGATGGGCGCGGGCCACAAGGGCATTGAGGTAGCGGGCCACGTCGGCGTGCGCATAGTCGCGCTGGGCTAGGGCGAGGTCCGCCGTGGCCTGGCGATACAGCGCGCCGAAGGCCAGCGCTTCGCGGCCCCGCAGACCTGCCTTGCGACCATGGCTCACCCGGGCCAGCAGCTCCTCAAGACGATGCCATGTGTCCTGCCGACCCCTGATGAACTCTTCGACGCGCATCTCTACTCCCCACACCCCGTTTCGCCAGAGGCGTCCCTCGACACACTGACCAGGGCAGTGCGGCCACCCTGCCCTAGCCTATATCTCTGGGTGCAGAAGATCAAGGGGCCACTGGCCATATTGGACGTAAAGAGGGATACCACCACCGGCCGCCGTCAATGCCTGGGCCACCGCCTCTATCCCAGCGAGGACTACCCGATGGGTGATGGGTACCACGGCCGCTTGGCCGATGTCTTCACGACCTGAGCGAGCAGCAGTCCGGTGGGACAGACGTGCGGTGGTCGGCCGCACTTGCCAGCGCGTACGCAGTCGCTGAACGCGCGCTTGATGGCTCCGATATAGCTACTCAGGCCGTCCACACAGACCAACATCCTCATGGTCAGCGCGCAGGCACGGATCTGCACAGCCAACGCATGGATCAGCTGCCTATCCCGGTGGACACTGAGCACGCCACCCAGCCAGAGGTGGGACGGCACGACCATTGCCATCGCCTGCCAGCCGCGTGCTGTGCTGGTTGTGCTGGCAGGACTCGCGGGCGGGCTCTGGTCCTCTGTCGCCGTCTTCTCGACCTGGGGAGCTACATATCTTCACGTAGAGCCCGCTCGCCTGCACATGCTGAAGATTCACCTACCCCGCCTGCATCAGATGGGTATGCATCCGCTAGCAGTGTGCGCCCGCCCCAGGCACGCCAGGCGGCCACTGTGCGTTCGCCCAGCCCGAAGGCCGCCGCAATGGCTTGCCGTGGACACCCATGCGCCAATAGCGTCACCACCGGCGCTGATGTACGCAGCCCCCGGAATGCTGTTCCCATCGCCGGGCCAAAGGTGCCCCCACACGTATGGCAGCGATAGCGCTCCTCCTTCCGGCTAGGGATGCGAATGGCACCTTGCCCGCGCACGCCCCCTATCGCGGTAGTGCTCGTTCGGGCAGAAGTGGCTCCTCTGGTCCCTGCGGTCTGTCAGCCTCCTTCTCCTTCACGCTCAAGTGAGGTGGTACCGAATCACACTATTCCTAATTGTCCAATCGGGTATACTGGCATCATGAAGAGGGAGGCAGCGGCATGAGTAGTGGCGCATCAGCATTGCGTACAGTGCCTCTCCGCCGCTACCAAGGGATTCCGCGTGATGATCTCCGTGCCTACGTGACGGCAAAGAGTAGTCGCACTCGCCCCCGCTACAAGTGGTTTGTCTATCCGCACAGCTTCTCACGAGAATTAGTGGATGCCGTACTTACTCGTTTCCCGGTTGGGCGTCAGCCTGGCAGTGTCATCTATGATCCGTTCGTGGGCGCGGGCACGACGCTTCTCGCATGCCAGGAAATGGGCATCTCAGCTTATGGCATCGACCAACTACCTCTCTCTCAGACGCTGACCATGGCCAAGGTTGCGGCATATGATGTTGATTCGCTCAGACACTCGTGGCGGCACCTTAATCGCGCTGTCCTCAAGGCCACGGCGTGGCCCATTCCAATATCGGACATTCCTCTTATCCGGAACGCATTTGATCCTGCGATGCTCTCCCGTCTTATGTTGCTCAATGGACTGATCACTGAGATTGTAAGCGATGCAACAGAGCAACTCTTGTTCCGCACGGCATTGCTTTCTATCCTCGAAGAGTCCAGCCGTGCGCGTAAGGCTGGCGGTTGGGTGCGTCTGTTCCCTTCTGCCCCTTCAGCACTGACACTCATGCCCCGCTATAATCGCCAAGTCAAGCGCATGCTCAAAGACTTACGCCAGGAGCGCAGCCCACGACCGGAGGGCAATTGGCGTGTCGATGTGGGAGACGCCCGCACACATCTCGTCACCCCCAAGGTGGTAGGAGTTATATCGTCGCCGCCTTATCTCAATCGGCATGACTACACGCGAATCTTCTGCCTGGAACTGGCGCTTAGTTTCGTATCTGGTCAGCAGCAACTCAAAGACTTACGCTATCGGTCCTTACGCTCACATGTCGAGGCGCGCAAGATTGATGTGCCGGCATCCACATACATCATGCCAGCCTCGTTGCGCCGTACACTGGATGAACTCACGACACGTAGGCTCAATGATGGTCGACTACTCCAAACCATTGAAGGGTACTTTGAGGATCTACACGCGACGTTGGGCTGCATCCGCGCCTCATTGCAACCGGGGGGCTTCGTGGCCCTGGTGCTCGGCAACTCGCGCTTCTCTGGCGTGACGATTCCGGTAGATGAGATTGTTGCTGAGATTGGAGAGATGGTCGGCTTAGGCTGGCGCGAGACGTGGATCGCCCGCCACCGTGGCAACAGCGCTCAGCAAATGGCTAGCTTTGGGCGCTTGCCATCACGCGAGAGCGTTATTCTGTGGACCAATGATGAGTGAGTTGCTCCTTGATGCCGATCCCGGTCCGCGTAGCGTCTACTTCACAGTGCTACGTGATATGGTGCCGTTGCTCCAAGAGATGCCGCTAGCACTCACACCGTTGCATCGTCGCGGCCTTGACGAGGCTGTGCTCCGCTCTCCGCGCTTGATGCGACGTCTTTTTTCGAGAACAACGACCTGGCATCATGTGGCCGCTCTTCAAGTGTTAGGTCTCGTAACCCATGCGGCGTCGAAGTATGGGCTGACCGACACGGCATACGAGTTGCTGCGTGTCGCCTGCGTCGGCGCGTCGGATCTAGGAGTAGAGGAGCGCGATCTATTTCGCAAGATGGTGTTAGCTGCGCCCGTCGTCAAACGCAATTTCGTTGCCTTGTTCACCGGCAACAGTGAGCAAGACTTCCTTACGCAGGGAGAAGCAATCCGTGTTTACCCTAGTGGTCGCAAGCGCTACACCGTCGACGGGCTGGCGTGTGGAACGATCCCGCTCACCGAAGTGCAGACCACATCCATCATCTGGGGCATCCGGTTATGGTTTGAGCAACTCGGACTTTTGGATGAGTTGCTCGTACCAACGCGCGAAGGCTTGCCGACTGATGGGAATAACATCCTCTTCCCTGTCTGGGACGGCACGTGCGCAGACGAGGCTGTGCAGCATTTCTTAGAACTCTTCGTGGCCTATGTGGCGGGGCAGCGACCCGCCTATGGGGACACAGCCATTATCAGCATCCCGGCGCTACTCTATACATTGTGCCCACAAGCCCATCTCGCGCCATCACTGGCTAAGCTGGTGCTCACGTCTCTGCTCCGCGACCATCCATCTGACATTTTCGCGGAACGGGCCTCCTTGCCCGTACTATATATAGGTGACGTGCGCGGGACAAAGGCATCGCAGGCCAAAGTTGCAGACGCCTTCTTACGTCTCGGACGGACCTACCATTCTCATCTCCATGTATCACGTCGGCTTGACATGACCCGTGCGCCTTTAGGAGTACAGCATGGCTAACTCTGATCTGTTTCGCTTACAAGACGCACTTAGGGACGCGGCAAAACAAAACTGCCCCAAAGGGGGTATGCTGTGTCTGGGAGCAGACCAGGCGGAGGGGACGGCGTGCGGAAGTGGGGAGAGCATGGAGCTGAGCGCAGAGGTCAAGACTTT
>JAABUM010000949.1_pt1 | contig 46402 bp, 43 predicted proteins | sample 5559161 | NCBI WGS metagenome assembly JAABUM01 (sample SAMN10711868, study PRJNA513369) | rock metagenome | isolation source: Antarctica rocks | place: Antarctica: Victoria Land, Siegfried Peak nord
TTACTCGCCAGGATCACACCACAGAGCCGGCCGCCTCCCTCGGCTCAATGCCGCACAACCGACCCGACTATCCAAGCCTAAATTCCAAACCCGCCTGTATCAAAGTCGTTGACACGTTCCGGTATGCAGCGGCTTCTGCGCCACTTTCATGCGGGGTCAAGGCTCCGGTGCATGAGCCAAGGTTGATGAAAGGGCAAGTGGGCAGAGCCAACGAGGCTGCAATGCGGTCAACTTGGAGGCTCGTCCTTTGCACCTCCTCCCGGGCCACACCCTCGCATGCCGTTGCTCGCCATCTTGAGCGGGCACAAGCCCGCCAATTGCGGCCCAGCCAAGCAGGCTGATTTTTGTTTACATCATCAAAATAATATCGTAAGCCTTACGACAGGAGATAATTGCTCCGAGAGACCTGAAGGTGGACAATTTTAGCATGAGTTCAGTTTTTTATACTGCCGCCCTTGCTACCGCTGCCCTTGTCATTTGTGCCGGTGGTCCTGCCGCAGCAGCTGTGATCACCTCGCAGGACCTTAGCTGGACCAATCCGGCCGGCGAGAACTCCGGAGGCGGGTCGAGCGCGATCACCGCAACAGCCCCGCGCGACGGGAACGGCTCGGTCGAGCTGTTCGGCGACCGCACGCGGTTCATCACCGGCAACCAGTTCTCGCAAGCCAGCAACCTCGGCGCGCTCAGCACCGTTCTGGGTCTGGCATTCGATTGGCGGGTGGCGGCGGGCAGCGTGGCAACGTTGAACCCGGACTACACTCCGGCGCTGCGGTTGCATGTGTGGGACGGCGGCCAGCGCAGCGAGCTGATCTGGGAAGGCGTTTACAACAACGTGTATGGCAACGAAGCGAGGGACACCTGGTACTCGACGACGTTCAGCGACCTGTTTTACCAGAACAAGGCCGGCGCTGGCGTTACGACGCAGGGCGGGTCCCAGGTCAACCAGACCGTCGCGCAGTGGATCGGGGCCTACAGCGCCAGCGCCTATGTGTCCGCGATCAGCGTGGGCGTCGGCGGCACGGCCGGGTCGGGCTACCATGCGTTCGCCGACGACGTGGTGTTCGGAACGACCGCAGGCGCTACGACCTTCAACTTCGAGACGGCATCCGCATCGGCCGTGCCGGAGCCGGCATCCCTGGCGCTGCTCGGCGTAGGCGTGCTGGGCTTGGCGGCAGCACGCCGCCGCCGCCGGGGCTGAACGCCCTTCCATCAGCCGCGCCAGCCTCGCACCATGGCCCGCCAAGGACCGGGCGCGAGGCTGAAGGTTGTTCCAGCTTGGCAGGATGCCCCCAGGCCAGCCAGCCCGCCGCGCCGATGCCGGTCCACACGGCGTACGCCGTGCCCATCGGCAGCACCCGCAATGGCTGCGACATGCACCAGAAGCTGGCGGCCGTCGCTACGACAATCGCCGTGTTCCAGGCCAACCGGGTGAACCCATCCAACTGCTTCAGCGGCACGACCCAAACGACCTCGAGCGCCCCGGCGGCAGCAAGCCGCAGCTAGAACGCGGTCAGCCTCTATGCGACCCGCAGCAGCTTCTGCGCCACGACCGTCTCGGCGATCTGCACGGCGTTCAGCGCCGCGCCCTTGCGCAGGTTGTCCGACACGCACCAGAACGACAGCCCATGCTCCACGGTCGGGTCCTTGCGGATGCGGCTCACGAACACCGCGTCCTCCCCGGCGCAGTCAATCGGCGTGATGTAGCCGGCGTCCTCCCGCGTATCCATCACCACCACGCCGGGCGCGTCGCGCAGGATGTTGCGGGCGTCGGACGCCGTCACCGGCAGCTCGAACTCGACCGTCACCGCCTCGGCGTGGCCGATGAACACCGGCACGCGGACGCAGGTGGCCTGCACCAGGATGTCGGCGCCCAGTATCTTCCGGGTCTCGACCACCATCTTCCACTCCTCCTTGGTGGAGCCGTCGTCCATGAACTTGTCTATGTGCGGGATGCAGTTGAAGGCGATGGGCTTCGGGAACTCCTGCACCGTCAGCGGGTCGTTCACGTACATCGCGCGGGACTGCGCCCACAGCTCGTCCATGCCGTCCTTCCCCGCGCCGGACACGGACTGGTAGGTGCTGACCACCACGCGCCTCACGCGAAAGCGGTCGTGCAGCGGCTTCAGCGCCACCACCATCTGGATCGTCGAGCAGTTGGGGTTGGCGACGATGCCCCGGCGGATGCGGCCCAGCGCCTGCGGGTTCACCTCCGGCACCACTAGCGGCACGTCATGCTCCATGCGGAACTGGCTGGTATTGTCTATCACCAGGCAACCCGCGGCGGCGGCGCGCGGGGCGTGCACGGCGGACACGGCGGCACCGGGGCTGAACAGGGCGATGTCCCAACCCTTGAAGTCGAAGGTCTCCAGGTTCTTGACCTTGAGCACCGCCTTCTCGCCGAAGCTCACCTCCTGGCCGGCGCTGCGCGGGGAGGCGACGGCGGCGATCTCGTCCACCGGGAAGTCCCGCTCGGCCAGGGTCTTCAGGATCTCGCGCCCGACCGCACCCGTGGCGCCGACAACCGCGACCCTGTAGCCCATGTGCCTTCTCCGTGTTGGTCCCCGGTGGTTAGCGAGTCCCGCCCGGCGCGGCAAGCATCACGGGTGCCGCAGCAAGGCGTCCCGGTAGACGCCGGTATGCGCCGTGCCGTCCGCGCCGATGGCGCCGCGATACATGCCGCCGCTGTTGAACGGCATGGCCACGCGCCCGGCCCGGTCCACGGCGACGAAGCCGCCGTCGCCGCCGATGGCCTCCAGCGCCGCCATCACCGCGTCCGCCGCGGCGTCCAGGCCCTTGCCGCCCAGGCGCATCTGCGCGGACAGCTCATGGCCCGCGGCGATGCGTATGAAGCTCTCGCCGTGGCCGGTGGCGGACATGGCGACGGTGCCGTCTGCCCAGGTGCCGGCGCCGGGCAGCGGGGTGTCGCCGATGCGGCCGGGCAGCTTACCGGTCATGCCGCCGGTGCTGGTCGCCGCCGCCAGGCGCCCGGCGGCATCGCACGCCGCCGCGCCCACGGTGCCGTGCCGGTCGGCGTCGTCGCGCACCCGGTCCGCGCCGGACAGCACGCGCTGCAAGGCGTCCCAGCGGCGGCTGGTGTGGAAATAGGCGTCGTCGGCGAACGCCACGCCCTGCGCCCGCAGAAAGGCCAGGGCGCCGTCGCCGGCCAACAGGACGTGCGGCGAACGCTCCATGACGGCGCGGGCGGCCAGCACCGGGTTGCACGGCCCGCGGATGCCGGCGACGGCGCCGGTGCGGAGGGTGGCGCCGTCCATGATGGCGGCGTCCATCTCCTGCACCCCGGCGGCGGTGAACACGGCGCCGCGGCCGGCGTTGAACAACGGCTCGTCCTCCAGCGACATGACGGCGGCGGTCACGGCCTCCAGCGCCGGGCCGCCGGCGGCCAGGACGCGGTGCCCGGCCAACAGGGCGGCGCGCAGGCCGGCGTGGTGGGCGTCGAGTTCCCCCGGCGCCATGCGTCCGGGCGGGATGGTGCCGGCGCCGCCGTGCAAAGCCAGGGAGTGGGTCATGCCAGCGGTTTGACACCGGGCCGCGGCGGCGCACAAGGTTCCGGCATGGACGCACCCACGGAAGCAAGGCGGTTCTCCCCCAGTGCGGCCCGCAACCGCGATCCCATCCTGCAGGCGCTGCGCCCGCGCCTGCCCGCCGCCGGGCTGGTGCTGGAGGTGGCTAGCGGCACGGGGGAGCATTGCGCGCACCTGGCCGCCGCCCTGCCCGGCCTGCGGTTCCAGCCGACCGACCCGGACCCGGACGCGCTGGCCAGCATAGACGCCTGGTGCGGCAGCCTGCCCAACGTGCGGCCCGCGCTGGCGCTGGACGCGGCGGCGGACTGGCCGGTGGCGGCGGCGGACGCGGTGCTGTGCATCAACATGATCCACATTGCGCCCTGGGAGGCGACGGTGGGGCTGATGGCGGGCGCGGCGCGGGTGCTGGCGCCGGGCGGGGTGCTGGCGCTGTACGGGCCGTATATGCGCGATGGGCGGCACACCGGGCCGGGCAACGTGGCGTTCGACGCGGACTTGCGGGCACGCAATCCCGCTTGGGGCGTGCGGGCGCTGGAAGACGTGGCGGCGCTGGCTGCGGCGGTTGGGTTCGGGGTGCCGGAGGTCGTAAAAATGCCGGCAGATAATTTGATACTCGTGTTCCGGCAGTAGGGCTTCACCGCGGCAGCACTGCACCTCCGGGCCGGGATGGCTGGAGACGGTCCATCGCCAGCCTTGCGCGGCAAGGCGCCGGACAAGCAGCAACGTCGGTCATGGCTGCTCCCGGCACTCGGGTCTTGGTGCTCGGGCATATCTGACCGATATCATGCTATGAAGCCTGCTGACTTGATCCGCCGCCTGCGCCGTCTCGCCACCAAGCGCGGCTGGTCCATAGAGGTGAAAGAGGGTGGCAGCCATACGAAGGTGGCGCTGGGCTGCCAAACCACCGTGCCGCGCCATGCGAAGGACCTCGGCACCGGCCTGCTCCAGGCGATTCACAAGCAGCTCGGGCTGTCACCAAAGGATTTGGAGTAACGGCCATGCGCTACGCCTACCCCTATGTCGCAGTCCCCGAACCGGAAGGCGGGTTCTTCATCAGCTTCCCCGACATTCCCGAAGCCCTGACGGGCGCCGCAACGGCAACGGAGGTCGAAAGCATGGCGCGCGACGCCCTCGTGACCGCGCTCAGCTTCTACACGGATGCCGGTCGGACCATCCCCTCCCCGTCCCATGGGCACAAGCTGGTCGAGGTGCCGGTCCTAGCTGCGCTCAAGCTGGCGCTGCACGACGCCATGCTGGCCCGCGGCATGTCGAACGTGGCGCTCGCCCAGCAGATGGGCACGGACGAGAAGGCGATCCGGCGCATGAGGGACCCGACGCAAGCCACCAAGGTGGACAGCCTGGAAGCCGCCCTGCGGCTGCTCGGGCGGCGGGCGGAGGTCAACGTGCTGGCAGGCGCAGCCTGATTGGGGCCACGCCTGCTGCCGCCTCCGCCCCGACGGCGGCTCTGTCCCGCTAGATCACCCGGTCCAGCGGCTGCGCCTCCACCGCCGCGCTGCTCGCGCCCGGCCGCGCCAGCGCCGAGCGCAGCTTGTCCCGGTCCAGCTCCCCTTCCCATGCGCTGATCACGATGGTGGCCACGCCGTTGCCGACCAGGTTGGTCAGCGCCCGGCACTCGCTCATGAACTTGTCTATGCCCAGCACCAGCGTCATCGCCGCCACCGGCACCGGGTTGTCCGGGATCGCCGCAAGCGTCGCCGCCAGGGTGATGAACCCGGCGCCCGTCACGCCCGACGCACCCTTGCTGGTCAGCATCGCCACTGCCAGGATCGTCACATACTGGCCAAGGCTTAGGTCCACGCCCACCGCCTGCGCCAGGAACAGCGTCGTCAGCGTCATGTAGATGTTGGTGCCGTCCAGGTTGAAGCTGTAGCCGGTCGGGATCACCAGCCCGACCACGGGCTTGGACGCGCCCAGCCCCTCCATCTTGAGCATCATCTGCGGCAGCACCGTCTCGGACGACGAGGTGCCCAGCACGATCAGCAGCTCGTCCTTGATGTAGGCGATGAACCGGATGATCGAGAACCCGGCCATCCGCGCGATGCCGCCCAGCACCAGCAGCACGAACAGCAGGCTGGTCAGGTAGAACGTCCCGATCAGCCCGGCCAGGTTGCCCAGCTTGCCCAGGCCGTACTGCCCGATGGTGAACGCCATCGCGCCGAACGCGCCGATGGGCGCCAGCCTCACCACCAGCCCGATGATGCCGAAGAACACCTTGCCCGCCGTGTCTATGGCGTGGCTGACGCCCGACGCGCGCTCACCCAGCCCGCTGATGACCACGCCCGACAGGATGGAGATCAGCAGCACCTGCAGCAGGTCGCCGTTGGCGAAGGCGTCGAAGAAGCTGCGCGGGATCAGGCCCAGGATGTGCGCGACGGTGCTGTCCTTGGCCGCCGCGTTGGCATAGGTGGCGACCGCTGCCGGGTCGAGCGTCTTGACGTTGGCGCCGAACCCGGCGCCGGGCTTCACGACCTCGGCCACGACGATGCCGATCACCAGCGCGAAGGTCGAGACGACCTCGAAGTACAGCAGCGCCTTCAGCCCGACGCGGCCGACCTTCCTCAGGTCGCCCATCGAAGCGATGCCGTGGACGATGGTGCAGAAGATCACCGGGGCGATCATCATCTTGATGAGCGCGATGAAGGCGTCGCCGAGCCACTTCATGGACTTCGCCGTCTCGGGCGCGACGTAGCCCAGCAGCACGCCCAGCGCGATGGCGATCAGCACCTGGATATACAGCACCTTGTACCAGGGCTGCCGGGGCGCCACCGGCAGGGCAGCCGGACGGGCGGCGTAAACGTCATCCATGGCGCGGCCCTCCAGCGGCGGCGTGCGGCGAGGCCGCGGCCTGGTCCATGCGAAGCGGCGGCATCCGGCCCGTGTCGACCATGTGACGTTCCCTGTTCCCTGCTTTCGGCACTACCGGATGGCGCGCGGCTTGGCGACCTCTTTTTAACGGCGATGCCCGGGTCTAGGGTCACGCGGACCAGAACAACCAGGACGACCCGCAATGCCCGGCCCCGGCCACGTCACCGCCTCCGTTATCGCCCCCGTTGTCGCCAACGTCATCCCCGCCCCCGTCCAGGCCGCCGTACCGGTCCGCGGCGGCGGCAGCTTTCCTGTCCGCCGCATCTACTGCGTCGGCCGCAACTATGCCGCGCACGCCCGGGAGATGGGCCACGACCCCGACCGGGAGCTGCCGTTCTTCTTCATGAAGCCTGCCGACACGCTGGTGACGGGCGGCGCCGACATGCCCTATCCCACCATGACGGCCGACCTGCACCACGAGATGGAGCTGGTGGTAGCCCTGCACTCCGGCGGCACGGATATCGCGGAGGTGGATGCGCTGTCCCACGTCTGGGGCTATGCCGCCGGGTTGGACATGACCCGGCGGGACGTGCAGGGCGAGGCGAAGAGGCTCGGACGCCCCTGGGACATGGGCAAAGGCTTCGACCACTCCGCCCCCATCGGGGACATGGTGCCGGCCGCCGGCATCAACCCCGGCCGCGGCGGGATCGAGCTGCGGGTGAACGGCGCCGTGCGGCAGTCGAGCGATCTCGGCATGCTGATCTGGAGCGTGCCGGAGACCATCGCCTTCCTGTCCCGCCTGGTGCGGCTGGAAGCCGGCGACCTGATCTTCACCGGCACGCCGGAGGGTGTGGCCGCCTGCGTGCGCGGGGACGTGCTGGAGGGGACAGTGGAGGGCGTGGGGACCGTGCGGACGCGGATCGTGTAAACTGCTTCCTGCTCCCTCTCCCTCCGGGAGAGGGCCGGGGTGAGGGAGGCGGCAAGCGCGGACCTCGCCCACAGCAGGGCGAGGCTGTCCTGGGACGGGCCGGTGCGTGCGGCTTCCCTCACCCCGACCCTCTCCCGGAGGGAGAGGGAGAAGGCATCAGGCGATCTGCAATGACTGCACTGCCGCCTCCAATTCCTGGAAGCTCGGCATGTGCTGGTTCGGCGCCATCTTCCGCCCAGTCTCCACGCTCACCTGCGGCGCGTTGCCGTGCAGGTGCGCCACTAGCACCGCGCGTATGACATCAAAGTACTTGCTTTCCTCCTCGATGACCCCCTTCAGCCGCGCCGCGAACGGCCCAGCCATGCCATAGGCCAGCAGCACCCCCAGGAACGTCCCTACCAGCGCCCCGCCGATCATCGCGCCCAGCACCGCCGGCGGCTCGCTGATGTGGGCCATAGTCTTGATGACGCCTAGCACCGCAGCGACGATGCCCAGCGCCGGCAACCCGTCCGCCATGTTCTGCAGCGCATGGACGCTGTGCAGCTCCTCGTGGAGGGTCTTCTTCAGCTCGCGGCCCATCAGGTCCTCGATCTGGTGCGGGTCGTCCGCGTTCATGCCGAGCATCCGCAGGTAGTCGCAGATCATCGCCGTCGCGTGGTGGTTGGCGAGGATGCCCGGGAACTTCCGGAACGCCGTGCTCGCCTCGGGCTTCTCGATGTGCGGCTCCAGCGCCATCGTGCCCTTGCTGCTGGCCAGCCGGGTGAAGAAGAACATCAGGCTCAGCAGGTCCACGTAGTGCGATTTCTTGAACGTGGCGCCCTTCAGGATCTTCTTGAACCCGCCCAGTGTGTGCTTCACGTCGTGCATCGAGTTACCCATGACGAACGTGCCGATGGCGGCGCCGCCGATGGTCAGCAGCTCGAACGGCATGGCCTCCATCAGCGGCTCCATGCTGCCGCCGGCCAGCACGTAGCTGCCGAACACGCACACAAGCAGGAACACCAGGCCGCCGATGGTCAGCATGGCTGCGGCTACCGGCCGGGCTGCGAAGGTGCGGACGCATCGCGCAGGGCGCCGTCGCGTGCAGGCGCATCGCGTCCCACGGCGCCGCGCGCGGGGCCGGCAGGCTGCGCGCCGCGCAGGGAGTCACCAGGCTGCGCGCCGCGCAGGGGGATGTCGCGCAGGACCGTGATCGCGATGCGGCGGTTGGCGGCGGCCAGCCTGTCGGCGACCAGCGGCTCCCGGTCGGCATGTCCGGCGACGGCGCGGATGCGCGCTTCCGGCACCCCGGCGTCGGTCAGCAGCCGCCGGGTGGCGTTGGCGCGGTCAGCGGACAGGTCCCAGTTGCTGCGCTCCGCGCCCCGGTAGGGCTGGGCGTCCGTGTGCCCGGCAATGCTGATGCCCTCCGGCAGGCGCAGCAGCACCGGCGCCACCTTGGCCAGCAGCGCCCGCGCCCGGTCGTTCAGCGCGGACGACCCGGTGGCGAACATCGGCTGCCGGTCGGCGTCCACGACCTGGATGCGAAGCCCCTCCGGCGTGATGTCCACCTGCAACTGCTGGGCGATGGCGGCCAGGGCCGGGTCGGCGCGTACGGCGTCCTGAATGGACTGGGCCGCACGCTCCAGCGCCTGGCGCTCCTGGCGCTCCGCATCGGCACGGTCCGCAGCGGTCCGGGCCTCGGCAAGGGGGTCGCGGCCTGCATCCCTGCCTGTGCCCTGGACGGCGCCTTGGGCGTTGCCCTGCCCAGCACCCTGAGCGGCACCTTGTGCGGCACCCTGTCCTGGCCCGTCCGTCCGTCCCGCCAGGTCCGGCTGGCCCAGGCGGGCCGGGTCGGCCTGCGGGTCCGCGTCGGCCGGCGGCGCGCGCAGGGTGGCGGCGGTGCCGCCCTCCCGTGCCGTCGGCACCAGCGCCGCGCCAGCCTGCAGCTTGGGAGACTGGCGGGCGGGGATGTCCCCCTCGTCCTCGTCGCTGTCTATCACCGGATGCGGCGGCGACAGCACCACCTGCACCGCGCCCTTGGTCGAGGCCAGGGAACCGTCAATGTTGGGCGTCGTGCCGCCGAACGGCTGGCCGAAGCCGGACGTGGTGCGGGCCATCACGTTGTTGGGGCTGAAGTAGTCGGCCAGGCCCCGCCGCTGCTCCTCCGTCGTGGCGTTCAGCAGCCACATCAGCAGGAAGAACGCCATCATGGCCGTGACGAAATCGGCATAGGCGACCTTCCACGCGCCGCCGTGGTGCCCGCCCTCCACCACCTCTTCCCTGCGGATAATGATGATCGCCTTGTCGCCGCGCTTCTTGGCCGCCATGCCGGATCCCCTCCTGGGATGGGGGGACGCTAAGGGCTGGGGTTTAAGGAAGGGCTAAGCCGGACGGGCCAGGACTGTCGAACGCCAGCACCGGGCCGGACCAGCGCCGCCCGTCCCCGTGATGCTCCGACGCGCCGCCCGGCAATGCCTGCACGACGCAGCGCCAGAAAAGCTGGGCGGCAGGGTTGTAGCCGGCGACCGCGACCTCCCACTGTCCCGACCGGTCGCGGAACACTTGCAGCGCCGCACGGGTGCCGACGCCGGCGCGGCGGTGTTTCCGCAGAATGAAGAACTCGGCAACGGCGCGGTCCACGGGCCGATCCAGCGCCGACCACCGGTTCAGCAGCACGAACCCGGCGACGGCGCCATCGGCCCGGATCAGCAGCGGCTCCCGGTCCGGCTCCCGCCAGTAGCCGTCCAGGCCGGGCAGATAGGGGAACAGGCCGTTCGCATCAACCTCGCCGTAGATGGAATGGCGCGGGGCAAGCTCGGAGAAGTCGTGCAAGTAGAGCTGCAGCAGCCGCTTCATCAAGCCACGCTGCTCCGGCGATGCGGGCAGGACGGAAACGGATGCAGGACCGGACATGGCCAGTCAGGCCAACGGCCAGGGCGATTGCATATGGCGCATGTAGTAGCAAAACTTGCTTTTTTGTGGGCCTGCCATGGCTGTCGAACCTCGATTTCCGTGCCGACGAGGCCGAAAAGGGCAGGGTTCCAGTTGTCCCAGCACCCACGCGGAGCATGGAATTCTACTCTGGAGGCCATATGCAATCGCCCTGGGCCAACGGCAGCATTGCACAACCCATCATTGCGAGCCGCCCCGAACATGGGGACAGGGGTGCAGCCGGCACCATCCCTGCCGTCCCCCGCCGCGCCGCTGCGCTCCCTGCAATGACAGGCTGCTGGGACGGGCTGCCGGCGGCCACCGGCATCACGCCGCCAACGCCCGCGCGAACACCGCCGCGTCCACGTTCCCCCCGCTTAGCACCGCGCCCACCACGCGCCCGCGCACCTCGAAGCGCCCGGACAGCAGCGCCGCCAGGGCAACGGCGCCGCCGGGTTCCAGCACCAGCTTGAGGTGCGTGAAGGCGAAGGCGATGGCCGCCAGCACCTCCGCGTCCGACACCGCCAGGCCGCCGGCCAGGCGAGGCTGGTTCAGGGCGAACGTCATCTCGCCGGGCATGGGCGACAGCAGCGCGTCGCACAGGGCGGAGCCGCCGGGCGGGTTGCCCTGCCGCGTACCGGACCGCAGGGAGCGCAGGGTGTCGTCCGACCCCTCCGGCTCCACCGCCCAGACCCGGGTGCCCGGCGACGCCCCCTCCATCGCCAGGGCGCAGCCGGCCACCATGCCGCCGCCGCCGGTGCAGACCAGCAGGGCGTCCATCGTGGCGTCGGCATCCTCCAGCAGCTCCAGCGCCAGGGTGCCCTGGCCGGCGATGACGTGCGGATGCTCGAAGGGCGGAATGATCGTGGCGCCGGTGCGGGCGGCATGGGCGCGCGCCACGGCCTCGCGGTCGTCGGTGCGCCGGTTGAAGCGCACGATCTCCGCGCCCCAGCGGCGGGTGCTGGCGACCTTCACCTCCGGCGCGTCGTCCGGCATGAACACCGTCGCCGCCATGCCCAGCGACGCCGCCGCGCAGGCCAGGGCCTGGCCGTGGTTGCCGCTGCTATAGGTCAGCACCCCGGCCCGGCGCTCCGCCTCCCCCAGTTGCAGCGCCGCGTTGGTGGCGCCGCGCAGCTTGAAGCTGCCGGTGCGCTGCAAGCACTCCGCCTTGAGCAGAACGGTGCCGCCGGTGAGCTGGTCCAGCAGCAGGTTGCGTATCGTGGGCGTGCGGACGACCTGGCCATGCAGGCGGCGGGCGGCCCCGGCAACGTCATCCGGCGTGGGAAGTGCCAAGATGGGAAATGGCAGAGTGGGAAATGGCGGCGTAGGAAGCGGAGGCATCAGCGGCTCCTCGGTGTGGGCAGGCGCACGAAGGCGGCGCCCGGCTGCGGGATGGCACGGTAGGCGCGGAAGCGCTCGGCCTCCACCCCGTTGCGGGCGCGGACCAGCTCGCCCAGCGGTTCGGCAGCGGCCCACTGGGCGGGGTCCGGCGGCTCGCGGTGGCGCTGGCTGATCAGCAGCAGGCCAGGGCCGCCGGGCATCGTGCCATTTGCTGCGGCCGGCAAGCGCAGCAGGGACCAGCGCGGGCCTTCGCCGGGCGCGTCGCCGGCCAGCACGGGGCCGGGCGCCCACCAGGCGAGCAGGGACGACACGCCGTAGTTCTCGGCCGCCAGGTATCCGGCGCCGGATGCGGCACGCAGGGCCTCGGCGTCCCGCGCCAGGGCGTCCCAGCCACCCAGGCGTATCAGCGCCGGGTCCAGCCGGCGAGGCAATGCCAGCGGGGCGGCGGCGGCCTGCAAGGTGGCGGCGCCGGTCAGCAGCAGGCCCAGCGCCGCCGCCAGGCGCCACCACCGGGCAGCCCAGCCGCCAAGCACCATGGCCCCGGCGGCAGCGGCGGCGGCCGGATACAGGATGGCCGGCCAGTTCGCCTGCACCCGGTCCCCCACGGCGTGCTGCACGAACACCAGCAGCCCCGGCAGGATCATCGCGGCCAGCAGCGACCAGGCGGGGTCCCGGCGCCAGGCCCGGCGCGCGGCGGCCCAGGTGCCGGCGACCAACAGGACGAAGACCAGCGGCGTCGCCAGCCCGGCCTGCCCGGCCAGCAGCTCCCCCAGGTGCGCCAGCGCCCGGCCGGGGTTCCAGTCCCCGGCCCGCCCGCCCTGCTTCGCCAGGCTGACCCAGCCGTGCCCCGCGTTCCAGGCCAGCACGGGGGCGAACAGCGCCGCCGCCACCGCACCGCCCGCCCACAGCCAGGGGCTGGCGAACCATCGCCGCAGCCCCGGCACCCACGCCAGCCACAGCACGATCCCGACGCCCAGGAAGCCGCCGGTATACTTGCTGCACAGCGCCAGGCCGGACGCCGCGCCGGCCAGCAGCCACCAGCGCCCCCTGCCGGTCAGCAGCACGCGGGACAGCGCCCACAGCGCCAGTATCCAGAAGAACAGCAGCGGCGTGTCAGGCGTCATCGTCACCGCGCCCGCACCCAGCAGCAGCGTCCCGTTGAGCAGCGCCGCCGCCGGCACGCCCGCGCCGGGCCGCACGGCATCGGCCGCCTGCACCAGCAGCACCGACCCGGCCGCCGCCGACAGCGGGCCGAGCAGCCGCAGTCCCAGCGCCCCCTCCCCCGCAACCCGGCATCCCGCCCGCATCCACAGCGCCACCATCGGCGGATGGTCCAGGTAGCCCGGCTGCAAGGCGTGCGACCAGGTCCAGTAATATGCCTCGTCGGCGGACAGCGGCAGGACGGCGGCGGCCCACAGGCGCAGCCCGGTCAGGGCCGCCAGGGCCAGCAGCCAGGGGGCATGACAGGGCATGGCACCCTCGATCCGCTGCCGCGGCGGCGGCGTCAAGACTACGGTGCGGACCGGGAACGTATCAGGGGTTCGGGTGTTACGTCGGTGGGATCATTGCTGGAGGCAGGGACATGGGCGACGGCATACTTTATACGGTCATCATCGGCGGGCTGGCGGGACTGGTCGCCAAGTTCCTGATGGGCGGGCGCGAGTTCAGCGGCTTCTTCATCACCATCGCGCTCGGCATCGCCGGGTCCGTGGTGGCGACGTTTCTCGGCCAGGCGCTGGGATGGTACGGCCAGAACCAGGGGGCGCGGTTCATCGGCTCGGTCGTGGGCGCCGTCATCATCCTGGCGGTCTATCGCATGTTCGCGCGGCCCAGGACCTACTGACGATGCCGCGCCGCCCGGGACCGGGCTGCGCGGGGCTGGCGCTAATGGCCCTGCTAGCTGGTTGCGGCGCCATCGAGCGCGGCCCGGACTTGGTATCCGCGCAGACGCCGCCCGGCACCGGGATCGTCAACGCCGCGAGCCAGCCGCAGCCGCCGAACAGCCTGCCGCCCGGCGCCGCCGTGTCGGGGCCGGGTCCGGGCGCCACGCAGCGCAGCTACCTGACCCTGACGTTCGGGCGCTGACGACGACGAAAACGCCGAAGATGACGCGCTTGGCCCTTCTTGCTGCGGCGGTGGCGTTGCCCGCAGGCGGGATTGGCACGTTGCGGTTTTACAGCAACGCCGTCGCTACCCTGTTCGCCGGGTAGTCCGGCATAGATTTGCGGGCGTTGCGGCTGACACGGGCGAGGTTCGTAGCGCGGCGACGCCCGGAGGCTGACGCGTCAGCTTGACGCGGGGTCATCGCACATGGCGGCTTGCCCGCCTGCTCCCTCTCCCTCCGGGAGAGGGCCGGGGTGAGGGAGGCCGCAAGCATCGGTCCATGCCAATTGGGGGCGTGGCGCCCGCTTCGGAATATGCCGCCCTTGCCGCTTCCCTCACCCCGGCCCTCTTCCGGAGGGAGAGGGAGCAGAAGCGGCCTGCTTGCCATGTGCGGTTAGCCTTGCAGCTCGACCTGCCTTCGTTGACGGCTGTTCGGCACACTCCTTAAAGTCTTGGCAAAGCCGGCGCACCATGCCGCCGGAGCGATGGGGGCGGCCATGGCCATACGGCGACACTTTATGCTTGCAGCGGCGGCCGGCCTCCTGGCCCTGGCGTCGGCAGGGACGGGCGCCGCCGAGTATCCCGCGCCCCGTGAAGCCGACTGGGTGGCGCGCGACTTCCGCTTCCACACCGGCGAGGTCATGCCGGAGATGCGCGTCCACTACGCCACCGTCGGCAACCCGTCCGGCGAGCCCGTGCTGATCCTGCACGGCACCGGCGGCTCCGGCGCCGGGCTGCTCGGCCCCGGCTTTGCCGGCGAGCTGTTCGGCCCGGGGCAGCCGCTGGACGCCAGCACGCACTTCATCATCCTTCCCGACGCCATCGGCGCCGGCAAGTCGAGCAAGCCGTCCGACGGCCTGCGCGCGGCGTTCCCCCACTACGACTACGCGGACATGGTGCAGGCCCAGTATCGCCTGGCAACCGAGGGGCTTGGCCTGAAGCGCCTGCGCCTGGTGCTCGGCAACTCCATGGGCGGCATGGAGACCTGGGTGTGGGGCGTGACCTACCCGGGCTTTATGGACGCACTGGTGCCGATGGCGTCCCAGCCCACGGCGATGGCAGGGCGCAACTGGATGCTGCGCCGCCTGCTGGTCGAGAGCATCCGGCAGGACCCGGCCTGGATGGGCGGCAACTACCAGGTGCAGCCGCCCTCGCTGCGCCTGGCCAACGCCCTGTTCGGCGTCGCCACCAACGGCGGCACGCTGGCATTGCAGGCGCACGGCGCGACCCATGCCAAGGCCGACAAGTTCGTCGAGGACCAGCTCGCCCTGCCGCCGCCCGCGGACGCCAACGACTTCATCTATCAGTGGGGCGCCTCGTCCGACTACGACCCGGAGCCGGCCCTGGGACGGATCACGGCCGCCGTGCTGGCGATCAACTCGGCGGACGACGAGCGCAACCCGCCGGAAACCGGCGTGACCGAGCGAGCGGTGCGGCAGGTGAAAGGGCGACTGTTCCTGATCCCGGCCAGCGAGCAGACGCGCGGCCACGGCACCACCGGCTTCGCCAGCTTCTGGGCGCCGCAACTGGGCGAGTTCCTGCAAACGCTGCCGCGCCGTCCCGCGCAGGAATGACGGCCGTTGCGTCCTGTTCCGAACTGCGGTCGCACTGCCGCTTCGGGCAGCCGGCAGCGGAGCTTGCCAGGGGCTGACGCCCCGGATGCGCCCGGCCTGCGGGCCGGGTGACTGCCCGCGAGCCGCATCCGTCCGGCGCATCCTGCCCGGCGCACCCCGGATGAGCATCGAGGCGAACGGAGGCAGCGTTCATTGGCTGGGCACCCCCGATGGCCTGCGCCTGCGTGCGGCCCATTGGCCCGCGGGACCGCGCGGCACCGTGCTGCTGCTGAACGGGCGCATCGAGTTCATCGAGAAGTACCTGGAGCCGGTGCGGGAGCTGCAATCCCGCGGCTTCGGGGTCTGGGCGCTGGACTGGCGGGGGCAGGGCCTGTCGTCGCGGCTGCTGCCCGATCCGGTGCCGGGCCATGCCGTGCGCTTCACCGACTACCTGGACGACCTGGACCTGCTGCTGGACCGGCTGGTGCTGCCTGGCTCGCAGGGGCGTCCGCTGGTGATGCTGGCGCACTCGATGGGCGGGCATCTCGGCGCGCGGCTGCTGGCCCGGCGCCCGGGGCTGTTCGCACGCGCCGTCTTGTGCGCGCCGATGCTGGACTTCCGGCGCAAGCGCGGCCTGACGCTGCGGGCGGTGCGGCTGCTGGCGGGGGCGGCCTGCCTGGTTCCCGGCGTGGCGGCGCGTCCCGGGCCGGGCACCTCCCGCCTGCCGCCGCTGGACCGCCCGTTCGAGGGCAACCCGCTGACCGGCTGCCCCGGCCGCTATGCCGCCGATGCCGCCTGGATGCGGGACCAGCCGGCGCTGCGGGTGGGCGGGGCGACCTGGGGCTGGCTGCGCGCAGCGTCGGCCAGCATCGCCGCGCTGAACCGGCCGGACGCCGCGCGGGCCATCACGCTGCCGGTGCTGGTGCTGGTGGCCGGCGACGACCGGCTGGTGGACAACCGCGCTACCCGCCGCTTCGCGGCGCGGCTGCCGGATGCGGAGTTGGTGGAGTTCCCTGGCGCGCAGCATGAACTGCTGCGGGAACACGACCGGCATCGCATCCTGGCCTGGGCCGCGGTGGACCGGTTCCTGGCGCCGTTGTAGCGGCGCGGACGCCTACAGCGGCACCCCCGCCAGGCTCCGGCTCGTGCGTATCGTTTGCAGCGTCTGCACCCGGCTGACCGCCGCCGCCCCGGTCAGGCGCTGCGTCAACTGATTCTCGTGCGCGGTGTCCCGCGCCACCAGCCGCAACAGGAAATCGCCGCCGCCGCGTATCATGTGACACTCCCGCACCTCGGGCCAGCCGGCCACCATCGCCTCGAACGCCGACAGCACCGCCTCCTTCTGGCTGTCCAGGCCGATCAGCGCGAAGAACACGATCTCCCATCCTAGCCGGGCCGGGTCGGTGTCGGCGTGGTAGCCGCGTATGATCCCGGCCTCCTCCAGCCGGCGGACCCGGCGCAGGCACGGCGGCGCGGTGATGTCGGCGCGGCGGGCCAGCTCCACGTTGGTCATGCGACCGTCCTCCTGCAGCTCGATCAGGATGCGGCGGTCAATCGTGTCCAGGTCCGGGTGGTCGTCGCCAAGCTTCATGGAGTCCAAAGGCCCTCGTTGCCGCGCAACTTTATTACAAGGAGCGCGGCGTGGGAACCCTTTGCGGCGGGGTGACACCGGGCAACCGGGCGTCCTCAGCCCGCCGGCTGCGCCATCGAGCGCCGGCCTTCCGCGCGCAGGTCGTCCACGATGTAGTCCCGCAGGATCGGCACGGCGTCTATCCGCTCGGACAGCAGCAACTGGAACACCATGTTGCTGCCGTTGGAGAAGCCCACGTCCACCGCGGCCAGGTACCATTCCCACATCCGGCAGAACCGCTCGTCGTACAGCTCCGCCGCCCGCGCCCGGTTGGCGGCGAAGCGGCGCCGCCAGTGCTGCAGGGTGTAGTGGTAGTGCAGCCGCAGCACCTCCATGTCGGCGACCCACAGCCCTGCCCGCTCGGTGCTGGCGAACACCTCCGACAGCGACGGCACGTAAGCGCCGGGGAAGATGTACTTGCGTATGAACGGCCCGGTGCTGCCCGGCGGACGCATCCGCCCGATGCAATGCACGAAGGCGAAGCCGTCCGGCGCCAGCAGGCCGCGTATCTTGCGCAGGTATTCGTCGAAGTGTCCGACGCCGACATGCTCCATCATCCCGACCGACACCACGCGGTCGAAGCGGCCCTGCAATTTGCGGTAGTCCAGCTCGCGGAACTCCACCAGGTCCGTGACGCCCGCCGCCGCTGCGGCCTCCCGCGCGATGCGGAGCTGCTCGGGCGAGACGTTGATGGCGGTGACATGCGCGCCCGTGGTGGCCGCGATGTGTATGGCGAAGGCGCCCCAGCCCGACCCGATCTCCGCGACCGTCATGCCCGGCCGCAGCCGCAGCTTGGCGGTCGCGCGTTGCAGCTTGCGGCGCTGCGCGGCCTCCAGCGTGTCGGAGGGGTTCTCGAACACGGCGCAGGAGTAGTTCAGGCCGTCGTCCAGGAACAGGCGGTAGAGGTCGGTCGAGAGGTCGTAGTGGTGCCGGGCGTTGGCCTTGGCGGCCTTTTCGGGGTTGGCCTGGTGGACGCCCTTCATCGCCCGCCAGCCGCGGCGCAGCAACGCCTGGGCGGGGTGCGCCGCCAGGCCGCCGCGGTTGGCGGCGAACAGTTCCATGAAGCCGCCGACGTCCGACCCGTCCTCGAATGTCAGGGTACCGTCCATGTAGGCTTCGCCGGCGTGCAGCTCCGGGTTGAGGAACAGCTTGGTGTAGAGCCGCGCGTCGTGCAGCCGCAGGGTGACGGACGGGCCGGGGCCGTGGCCGCCGAAGCCGTGCGCCGTGCCGTCGGCGGCGACCAGCCGCATGGTGCCGTTGCGTATAAAGCGGTTGAGCAGGTTGGCGAGCAGCCGCAACCGCAGCGCGTCCGTCCGGGCATGTGCCATGTCGCTGGTGTCCAGTGGTGGTGCGCCGGGTCCGTATCACGCGGGCCGGGGACGGCCAACATCGTGCCGTCCGGGGCACGGCCGACGCCGCGCCTCGCTTGCAAGCCCTCGCGCGCCGCCCGATATTCCATCCATCGCATTGAGGACTCCGCGCCGATGCCCGAGACCATCACCACCCGCGTGCTCATCATCGGCGCCGGGCCAGCCGGCTACACCGCCGCCATCTACGCCGCCCGCGCCGGCATGGACCCCGTGCTGGTGTCCGGCCTGCAGCCCGGCGGCCAGTTGATGATCACCACCGACGTCGAGAACTACCCGGGCTTCGAGCACGCCATCCAAGGCCCGTTCCTGATGGACCAGATGGAGAAGCAGGCGCAGCACGTCGGCACCCGCATCATCAGCGACCTGGTGATGGCGGTGGACTTCAGCCGCCGCCCGTTCCGCTGCACCGGCGACAGCGGCGACATCTACCTGGCCGAAACCGTCGTGATCGCCACCGGCGCCCAGGCCCGCTGGCTCGGCCTGCCGAGCGAGAAGCGCTTGCAGGGCGGGGGCGTGTCGGCCTGCGCGACGTGCGACGGCTTCTTCTACCGGGGCAAGCAGGTCGCGGTGGTCGGCGGCGGCAACACCGCGGTCGAGGAGGCGCTGTTCCTGACCCATCATGCCTCCAAGGTAACGCTGGTGCATCGCCGCAACAGCCTGCGGGCAGAGCGCATCCTGCAGCGCCGCCTGTTCGAGCATCCTAAGGTCGAGGTGGTGTGGGACACCGCCATCGAGGAGGTGCTGGGCGGCGGCTCGCCCGAGGTCGTGACCGGCCTGCGCCTGCGCCACCTGCAATCCGGCGAGGTGTCCGACCTGCCGGTGGACGGCGTGTTCATCGCCATCGGCCACACGCCCAACACCACGGTGTTCCGCGGCGAGGTGGAGCTGGACGAGGAGGGCTATGTCGTCACGCGGCCGGGCCTCACGCAGACCTCGGTGCCCGGCGTGTTCGCGGCCGGCGACGTGCAGGACAAGCACTGGCGCCAGGCCATCACCGCCGCCGGCACCGGCTGCATCGCCGCGCTGGAGGCCGAGCGGTTCTTGACGGTAGAGGCGGTGCCTGCCGCAGTCACGGCACAGGCAGCGGAGTAGCGGCGCCCTGCCTGTCCTCACCCTTCGGCGAACACCCCCGAACGCACCAAATGTCACGGCCAGGTTAGCCTGAAGGATTGTGGTTAGGTAGATCTTGGGGCGCGACGCTTGCAGGGGACGGGCAGCCCCCTGATGGCGCTGGCGCCTGCTCCGCGAAGCTTCCTTACCCCAACCTGCCTCCTTCGGGAGAGAGAAGGAGGCCAGCCGTTAGCCTTCGTGGCATCGTTCTGCGCGCGTCCTGCCCTGCCGCCCGGCGATCATGCCCTCATGCTGAATGCCAGCACGCGACCACATGCCCCGGCGCAACTGCGCCCCAAACCAAGGGCCGGTCGCAATCCGCCGCCCGACGCTCGCATCTTGCGGCATACCGGCACGGCGGCAGGTCGGTGCGGCGCAGATCCGGCAGGTGGCCGGGGATGGCGTGCAGGTCGTCAAGCACCCCCGCGCCGGTCGGCGTCGCCGCCAGCAGCCGGCGCGTGTAGGGGTGACGCGGATGCGCCAGCAGCGCCCGCGTCGGCGCCATCTCGACGATGTGCCCGGCGTGCATCACGGCGATGCGGTCCGCACGCTCGCTGGCCAAGGCGAGGTCGTGAGTGATGAGCAGGGTCGCCATTCCCGTGTCGCGCGCCAGGGCGCCGACCAGGTCCATGACGACGGCCTGGGTGGTCACGTCCAGGCCCGTCGTCGGCTCGTCCGCGATCAGCAGCGCCGGGCGGGCGCAGACGGCGATGGCGATCACCACGCGCTGGCACATGCCGCCCGACAGCTCGAACGGATAGGCGCCGGCGCGGCGGGCCGGATCGGGGATGCCGACGGCGCGCAGCATCTCGACGGCCTGCGCGGCGGCGGCGCGGCGGCCCAGCCCGGCATGGCGGCGCAGCACGTCGGCGATCTGCCGGCCGATGGGGCGTATGGGGTTCAACGCCGCGCGAGGGTTCTGGAAGATCATCGCCGCCCGCCGCCCGCGCAGGCCGGCCATCACGCGCGGGGACACCGCGGCCAGGTCCGCCCCTTCCAGGATCGCGCGCCCGCCCGTCACCTGCCCGGCGGCGTCCAGCAATCCAAGCAGCGCGAACGCCGTGACGGACTTGCCGCTGCCGCTTTCGCCGACCAGCGCCAGGGTCTCCCCTGCATGGAGCGTGAAGCCCACCCGGTCCAGCGCGCGGACCGTGCCGGCGCGGGTGCGGAAAGCGACGCTCAGCCCCTCCACCTCCAGCACCGGCGCGGCGGGCGCGGGTGCTGCGGGCGCATCCGGCAGCAGCAGGTCCAGCGCCGTCACGTGCGCCGCCGGGGATCAACGATGTCGCGCAGCCCGTCGCCCAGCAGGTTGAAGCAGAACACCGCCAGCATCAGCGTGGCGCCGGGGAACAGCGCGACCCACCATTCGCCGGACACGATGAAGCTGGCGCCCTCGGCCACCATGATGCCCCATTCCGGCATCGGCGGGCGGACGCCCAGGCCGATGAACGACAGGCCGGCGGCGTTCAGGATGGCGTAGCCCATCGTCAGCGACATCTGCACCGTCATGATCGGCATGATGTTGGGCGCGACCTGGCGCAGCAGCACGGCCAGGTCCCGGTGCCCCGCCACGCGCGCCGCGTCCACGAAGCCCGCGTCCCGCCGCGTGCCGGCCTCCGCCCGCGCGACGCGGACATACAGGGGGAAGTTGATGATCGCCGTCGCCAGCACGATGTTCGGCACGGTGTTGCCCAGCGCCGCCACGATGCCCATCGCCAGCACGAACAGCGGGAACGCCATGATGGTGTCGGCCAGGCGCCCCACCACGGCCTCGACCCAGCCGCCATAGAACCCGGCCGCCAGCCCGGCGAACCCGCCCAGCACGAACACCAGCGCGACCGACGCCGCGGCGACCCCCAGGTCCAGCCGCGTCGCCACCAGCGCGCGGGACAGCACGTCGCGCCCAAGCTGGTCGGTGCCGAAGGGGTGCCGCAGGCTGGGCGCCTGCAACGCCGCCATCGTGTCGCTCGCCAGCGGGTCATAGGGCGCCACGGCCGGGCCGAGCAGCGCGGCCAGGACCAGGAAGGTAAACAGCGCGAAGGCGAAGCCGGTGACGGGGTTCTCCGCCACGGTGTGCCGGGCGTGCGCGAGGGCGCTCATGCTGATCGCGCTTCCTGTGCCGTCACTGCAAGGCGCACAGCGCTGCGGCATCCCAAGGGCCGCAAAGATTGCCGGCCGGCGCTGCACGGCTCCCGGGTCGCCACGCCGCAAGCTGCCCGCAACGACAAGGCTCCATGCCAGACGGCTTCCTGCTCCCTCTCCCTCCGGGAGAGGGCCGGGGTGAGGGGGTCTTGGCTGCGGAACGGGGCACCGCCGGCGTAGCGGGACCGAAGCCCTACACGGGAAAGGGCGGCGCTCGAAGACCCCCTCACCCTAACCCTCTCCCGGAGGGAAAGGGAACGAGAGCGGCATTTGACGGCGGAAGGCGCTGCGCCCTCATGCCGTACGCACCCGCGGGTCCAGCGCCCGCAGCAGCAGGTCTATCCCCAGGTTCAGCAGCACATACAGCACCGCCATCGTCAGCACGAAGCCCTGCACCGGCGCGAAATCCGAGGCGATCAGCGCCTCCACCGCATAGGAGCCGACGCCGGGCCAGGCGAACACCTTCTCCACCAGCACGTTCGCCCCCAGCAGGAAGCTGAACACCATGCCGAGCGTCGTCACCACCGGCAGCAGCGCGTTGCGGAAGGCATAGGCCAGCACGACAGTCCCGGTGGACAGCCCCGAAGCCCGCGCCGTCCGCACGAAGTCCGCGCCCAGCACCGCCAACATGCTGGCCCGGGTGATGCGCGCGATGGGCGCCAGCGCGAACAGCCCCAGGGTGCAGGCCGGCAGGATCAACTGCGCCAGCGCCCCGCGGAACCCTTCCCAATCGCGCGCCAGCACCGCGTCCACCAGGAACAGCCCCGTCACGGTCTGCGGCGGCGTCGCATAGGCGTCCAGGCGACCGACCGGCGGCGGCGACCAGCCCAGCAGGAAGTAGAACACATAGACCAGCAGCAGCCCGGTGAAGAACACCGGCAGGCTGACCCCCGCCGTCACCACGACCCGGCACAGGTGGTCCATCCACGACCCCTGCCGCACCGCCGCCACGATGCCCAGCGGCACCGCGATGCCGACGGCCAGGAACAGCCCGGCCAGGGTCAGCTCCGCACTGGCCGGCAGCCGCGCCGCCAGGTCCTGCAGCACCGGCTGCCCCGTCGTCAGCGACATGCCCATGTCGCCCCGCGCCAGGGCGGCGACGTATGAGAGGAACTGCTCCGGCAGCGGCCGGTCGAGGCCCAGGCTGTGGCGTATCTGCTCGATGGCCGCCGGGCTTGCGGTAGGGCCTGCGAAGTAGGCCGCGGTGTCGCCCGGCAGCACGCGGGTCAGCACGAAGGTGAACAGCACCACCCCCGCCAGCGCCGGCAGCGCGCCGGCCAGCCGCAGCAGGACGGCGCGCACGGGCTATGCCCCGTCCGGCGCAGGGGGACGCAACCGGACCGCCGCTGCCGCCCCATGCACCCGTCCAGCCGGAACGAAGCCGTTCGACCCGGCCATGCCTCAAGCCTTGGTCAGCGAGCGGAAGTCCGGCTCGCGGCACGGCCAGAACTGGTAGCCGCCGATGCCGCGCTGCATCGCCACGTCGTGCAGCGGCTGGCAGACCGGCACGAACGGCACCTCGTCCATCGCCTTGGCCAGGAACGCCTGCACGTCGCGCGCATACACGCCGGCCTCCTGCGTAAAGCGGGCGCTGTCTATCAGCGCGTCCATGTCCTTGTTCTGGTAGTTGCTGGTGTTGAAGATCGAGTTGCTGCCGTACAGGTTCCAGAAGAAGAAGTAATCCGGCCAGTCCAGCCAGCCGCCGAAGCGGTTGATGACCATGGGCGCGGTCTTCTTCACCAGCTCGCCGCGGAAGTTGGCGCCGGGTATCTTCTGGATCTCCACGTTGATGCCGATGGCGCCCAGGCTCTCCTTGACCAGCACCGACATCGGCTCGGCAATCGTACCGGACCCGGCGTCGAACAGCAGCGTCGTGCCGAACCCGCCGCCGGCCTCGGCCACCAGCTTGCGCGCCCGGTCCATGTCGGTTGCATACGGGTAGGGCTGCGGCCATTTCTGCCCGGCCGGCGCCTCCGAGGCGCCCCACATCGGCACGCCGCGGCCGAACAGGGCGGCCTGCATGATCTTCTCATACGGCATGGCATAGGCGACGGCCTGGCGCAGCCGCTTGTCGGCGAACGGCCCGGCCTGGGTGTTCATCGCCACGTACCAGATTGCGTTGGGGATCGGCACGCCACTGACCCGTATTTTGCCGGCCTCCGCCAGGTCCTTGAAGTCCTTGGGCGGCAGGCCGTACGACATGTCGGCGTCGCCGTGCTCGATCAGGGCGCGGCGGGTGCTGGGGCTGGGGATGTCGCGGGCGATGACCCGGCGCATCTTCGGCAGCGGGCCGCTGCGCCAGTCGTCGAAGCGGGCGTAGATGGTCTCGTTGCCGGGCTTCCAGGACTCGACGCGGTAGGCGCCGCCGCCGGCGACGTTGTTCTTGAGATACTCCTTGGCCCAGGGGTCCCCGGCGGCGGCGTTCTTCTGCGCCTGCTCGCTGTCTATGACGAAGGGAATGGTGACGCCGAGGTTCGGCATCAGCAGCTTGTCCGGCCGCAGGAAGTCTATGCGGAAGGTGCGGTCGTCCACCGCGACGAACTGCTCGGGCCTCTCCATGGACCCGGCGTTCATCTGCGTCGTGGCGAAGCCGCCGATGCTGCACGCGCGGTCCAGCGACCACTTCACGTCCCGCGCCGTGACGGGCCGGCCGGAATGGAACGCGGCGTCCCGCAGCTTGAACGTCACGCTCATGCCGTCGGACGCGACCTGCCAGCTTTCCGCCAGCTCCGGCTCCAGTTGCGTCAGGTCGTAGCTGAGGGTGCCGTCCGGTAGCGTCGTGCGCTTGAACCGCACCAGGCGGTCGTAGCAGTTGAGCGACACGCCGTTGACCGGCTGCGATGCGCCGATGCCCTGCATGTCTAGGCTGTTGGGGCCGTATTCCTGCACGATCAGCAACGTTTCGGCCCGCGTGGGCACCTGGGCCGCCGCGGGCCGGGCGCCGAGGGCCGTGCCGGTGGCAGCCAGGCCCGTGACGGCGAGGAAGGTGCGGCGGTCCATGGGCGCGTCTCCTGGGAAGCCAGGGCCACGATGCAACAGGTGTGCCGGGCGGAGGACCGCAGCCGGGTCAACCTACTGGGCTGTCTACTTCGCTGCGGAACCTGCGCGAATACAGCCGGATTATCGGCCTGCGTTGCGAAGACTGGCTGACGGGCCAGATACCGCTCACACCATGCGCCAAGCCCACCACATTCTGTACATCCAGACCCGCGGCAAGGGCTTGACCGACATCACCCGCCCGGTCCTGGACTGGACCGCCGCCCTGGGGATCGCCGCCGGGTTGCTGACCCTGTGGTGCCGCCATACCTCGGCGTCCCTCACGGTGCAGGAGAACGCCTCACCCGCCGTGCGCGCCGACATCGCCCGGTTCTTCGAGGACCTGGTGCCGGAGGACCCCGCCCGCTACGCCCACGGCGACGAGGGACCGGACGACATGCCGGCGCACCTGCGCGCCATGCTGACCGGCACCACCATGGGCATCCCCGTCCTGGACGGCCGCCCCGTGCTCGGCACCTGGCAGGGCTTGTACCTTTTCGAGCACCGCCGCGCCCCGCACCGGCGGGAGGTCGTGCTGCACCTGATCGGGGACTAGCGCACCAGCGCCTGCATCCCGCGCTCCAACTGGTCCGTCAGCCTGTCGAAGTGCTGCAGCAGGTCCTCGCTCAGCCGTGCGACCTGCTCCTGCCCGGCGACGGTGCCGGGCTGGCGCAAGACGGCCTGGAAGGCGCTCCAGCACGCCGACGCCCGCGCCAGCTCGTCCGCGATGTCCGCGTTGCTTAGCGGCAGCGCCGACAAATAGGCGAAGCCGGCCACCAGATCCGCTTCCGTCCCGGCCGTGTCCACCGCGGCGCCCAGCAACGCACCCAGCAACGCCTCCTTCGCCAGCCGCTGCGACAGCATCCGCTGGCGGCCCGCCACGTTGATGACGTGCAGCGCGGTGGCCAGAGCCGCGACCTCCAGGTTGCCCGTCAGTTGCTCGGCCTGCAGCAGCACCTCCTCCGCCAGCGCGTCCATCTCCCGCAGCCGGGCCACCGCAGGCGGGGAGCGCAGGGCGTCGCGCAGGGCGGCCCAGGGCCGGGCCACGGCGTCCAGCAGGTCGCCGAAGGTCGGCTGCGACAGGCTGCGCGCCAGTATGGCCAGGTTCGCCTCGACGGCGCCGATGCTGTCCGCCAGCAACCCCGTTGCCTCCGGCAGGCGAGCCGGGCCGCATTGCAGCGCATACAGCTTCACCACCCGCTGTGACAGCATACGCAACTGACCCGCGCGGTTCACCGCCTCCCCGTATCGCGCGGCGTCTATCACCGTCTGCGACACCTGGCCGATGCGCTGCTTGCCATGCATCGCCGCTGTCCGCAGCGCGCGGTAGGCTTCCTCCTCCCGCAACTGCCGGGCGCCCATCAGGATGCCCTTGGCGCGGTCCACCAGCGTCCGCTCGGCAAAGCGCCGGTTCAGGTCGGCCAGCTCCCCCTGCATCGCCTGGTCCCGCCGGAACCGCGCCTGCGCCAGGTGGACGACCGAGCGCAGGCGCCCCTGGCTGTAGCCGTTCACGACATAGGCATGGACCCCGGCCTCGGTGGCGCGGGCGATGCTCTCCGCGTCCGGGTCGGGCGTGAACAGCACGACGGGCCGCGGGGCCGAGCTGGCGACGCGCGCGATGCCCTCAAACAGGATATTCCCGGGCCTGTCGTCATAGATGATGATGAGGTCTGGCTCGTTCCTAATCACGCTTTGCACTAAATCCGTGCAGTCTGCCATGCCGACCACTTGCAGCCCAACGGCGGCCAGGTCGTCTGCGAGGGCTGGGGCGCCAGGGCCTCCGCTGGTCAGTATTACGGCAGAGGGCATGGGCAGGACCTTCCAGGCGAGGCGGCGCCCCCTGGCAACGCAAGTTCCGCACCACGGCCCCGGACCGGCACATGGTTGGCACGCGACCTGCATAATAGGTGCCGGGTCACACTGGCGTGACCCGACTAACGCCCGCGCACTGCGCGTCATGTCCACGCCGATGTGGATAGCCTTGTGCCTCCTGCCCCGGCCCATGCCGGGGCGCACTGCCTGGAGGTCCATATCGTGTCTGACGCTTCGCTTGAGTCCGACAACGCCCTGCTCGTCAAGAACAACGCCCTGCTGCAATCCAATGCGGCTTCCTTGAAGGGCAACCACGCCCTGCTTGAGGAGAACCACGGCATCGTCGCCGGCAACAGCGGCACGCTGGCCGGCAACAAGAAGGCGCTGGCCGCCAACACCGCGACCCTGACGGCGAACGCCGCGGCGCTGGAGTCCAACAAGTCCGTCCTGGACGAGAACCACGGCCTGCTCGACGCCAACAGCGCCGCGATCAAGGGCAACGCCACGGTCGTTGCCGCGAACGCCAAGGTGCTGGCCGGCAATTCCGAAAGGATCGGCGCCAACAGCGAGGCGCTGTATCGCAACACCGCCCTGCTGACTGAGAACAAGGCGACCGTCACCGCCAACAGCGAGATGCTGGCCGGCAACCACGGCCTGCTGGAAGGCAACAAGGACCTGCTAGGCGGCAACGCCTCCAAGCTGGCCGCCAACCACGACGCCCTGGCGCGCAACCATCAGGTGCTGGCGTCCAACGCCGGCGCCGTCGCCGCGAACTCCGAGGCGCTGGAGGCCAACCACGCGCTGCTGGAGTCCAACAGCCGCCTGCTGAAGTCGAACGCGGAGATGATGCGCAGCAACCACGACCTGCTGCTCGCCATCGCCGCCAAGCTCGGCGTCGCCGCCTGATCCGCCCTGCCCCGGCGCCGCGCCGGGGCAGCCCCCCTTTCCCCCGCAAGCACCGGAACCCCTATGCAGTCCCAGAAAGCGACCAGGATAGACCTTTTCAGCTTCTCCACCCCACAGATGCGCGCCTTCCACATGAGTTGGCTGGCGTTCTTCGTCTGCTTCTTCGCCTGGTTCGCGGTAGCGCCGCTGATGCCGGTCATCAAGGGCGAGTTCAAGCTGACGCCCGACCAGATCGCCAACATCGGCATCGCCGCCGTGGGCATCACCATCCTGGTGCGCTGCGCCATCGGGCCGATGTGTGACAAGTACGGCCCGCGCCTGACCTACACCGTGCTGCTGGCGCTGGGCGCCATCCCGGTCATCGGCATCGCCTTCGCCAACTCCTACGAGACGTTCCTGGTGTTCCGCCTGGCCATCGGTGCCATCGGCGCCAGCTTCGTGGTCACGCAGTTCCACACCTCGGTGATGTTCGCGCCCAACGTGGTCGGCACCGCCAACGCCACCGTCGGCGGCTGGGGCAACGCGGGCGGCGGCGTCACGCAGAGCGTCATGCCGCTGCTGCTGGCCGCCGTCGTGGGCTTCGGCGTGTCAACGTCGCTCGGCTGGCGCCTGTCCATGATCGTGCCCGGCGTGATGATGCTGATCGTGGCCGTCATGTACTGGCGCTTCACCCAGGACACGCCGGAGGGCAACTTCAAGGACCTGCGCGCCCGCGGCGTCGAGGTGGACAGCGGCAAGAAGGGCGGCTTGGCCGTCTTCAAGCAGGCGATGGGCAACTACCGCGTCTGGATGCTGGCAATCACCTACGGCGCGTGCTTCGGCGTCGAGATCTTCATCCACGGCGTTGCGGCCAGCTACTACGTGGACCGCTTCGGCCTGACCTTGGCGTCCGCCGGCATGGCGGCGGGCAGCTTCGGCCTGCTTGCGCTGTTCGCCCGCGCCCTGGGCGGCATCACCTCCGACAGGATCGCCGGGCGCTTCGGCCTGGACGGGCGCACCTGGCTGCTGTTCGGCCTGATGGTCGGCGAGGGACTGGGGCTGCTGGCGTTCAGCAGCATGGGCACGGTCGAGCTGGCCATCGCCGCGATGCTGGCCTTTGGCCTGTTCACCCACATGGCCTGTGGCGCGACCTACGCGCTGGTGCCGTTCATTGACCGCAAGGCGCTGGGCGGGGTGACGGGCATCATCGGCGCGGGCGGCAACATCGGCGCCGTCGCGGCCGGGTTCCTGCTGAAGTTCAGCGGCAACCTGCCGAGCGCGCTCTACTCCCTGGGCTGGGCCGTGCTGGTCTGCGCCTGCTGCGCCGCGCTGGTGCGGTTCAGCGTGAAGCACAAGCAAGCGGAGCAGCGGCTGTATGACCAGGCCATCGCGCAGCGCCAGGGCATCTCTGCGACGGATGCGACCGCAGCGGCGTGACGGAGCCAGCGGGGCTGGCACAGCAGTCAGCCCTGCCCTTTGCTAATGCTCTTTGAATGGTCAACTGCTGCGTCTATTGCACAAAATATGGGCGCATCAGGGCTGGATGAGGCGTTTCCATTCGTGGAAGCCGCCCGTCCCGGCTGGCCGGAACCTGCCAGCCGCTTTATTGTGCATGTCACGAAGGAACCACGGAACATGACCAAGTTTTCAGGCTCAATGCAGGACTGATGGACAGCCTCCCCACCATCCTGGGCACCGCTACGCACTGTCCCTACTGCGCCTTGCAATGCGGCATGAACGTCGTGCAGACGGAGGGCGGCTGGGACATCGCATCGCGCGACTTCCCGACCAACCGCGGCGGCCTGTGCCGCAAGGGCTGGACGGCAGCGGAGCTGCTGAGCAGCCCGGACCGCCTGACCACGCCCTTGATGCGCGACCGCAAGGGCGGCCCGCTGCGCCCGGCCACCTGGGACGAGGCGCTGGACCGCGTGGCCGCCGGCATCCAAGCCATCCAGGCCGCGGCCGGGCCGGACGCCGTTGCGGTGTTCGGCGGCGGCGGGCTGACCAACGAGAAGGCGTATGCACTAGGAAAATTCGCTCGCGTGGCGCTGCGGACGGCGAACATAGACTACAACGGCCGGTTCTGCATGGCGTCCGCCGCCGCGGCGGGCCTGCGCGCCTTCGGGATGGACCGCGGGATGCCGTTCCCCATCGCGGACATCGCCGCCGCCGACTGCGTGCTGGTCAGCGGCAGCAACCCGGCCGAGACCATGCCGCCGATCATGCAGTGGTTCGACGAGGGCCGGGGCCGCGGCGCCCACCTGATCGTTTCCGATCCGCGCCGCACCGCGACCGCCCGCGCCGCCACCTTGCACCTGCCGCTGACGCCGGGCACCGACGCGGCGCTGGCCAACGGCCTGCTGAACGTCGCCATCGCCCGCAAGCTGATCGACCCCGACTACATAGCGGCCCGCACGGTCAACTGGGACCGGGTGCGCCGCACCGTCGCCAGCTACTGGCCCGACCGGGTGGAGCGCATCACCGGCGTCCCGGCACGCTACGTGGAGCGGGCCGCCGTGCTGCTGGGCGAGGCGGCGCGTGCCGAAGGTGGCCGCGCCATCATCCTGTCCGGGCGCGGCACCGAGCAGCAGAGCCATGGCGTGGACAACGCGCTGTCCTTCATCAACCTGGCGCTGGCGCTCGGCCTGCCGGGCCGGGCCGGCAGCGGCTGGGGCTGCCTGACCGGCCAGGGCAACGGCCAGGGCGGGCGGGAGCACGGGCAGAAGGCGGACCAGTTGCCGGGCTACCGCCTGCTGGCCAACCCGCAGCACCGGGCCGACGTGGCGGCGGTGTGGGGTGTTGCGCCCGAGAGCCTGCCGCAGCCTGGCCTGTCCGCCTGCGAGCTGCTGGCGGCGACCGGCGGCGCGGACGCGCGCATCCGCGGCCTGCTGGTGTTCGCCTGCAACCTGCTGGTGTCCGCGCCCGATGCCGAGGCCCTGCGCGCCCGGCTGGACGCGGCGGAGCTGCTGGTGGTCGCCGACCCCTTCCTGAGCGAGACCGCCGCCATCGCCGATGTCGTGCTGCCCGTCGCCCAATGGGCGGAGGAGGACGGCACGATGACCAATCTCGAAGGCCGCATCCTGCTGCGCCGCAAGGCCAAGGCGCCGCCGCCCGGCGTGTGGACCGACTTGCAGGTGATCGCCGGCCTGGCTTCGCGCCTGGGCGCCGGGGCGCACTTCACGGGGGACGCGGAGAGCACGGGCGAGGAGTTCCGCCGCTGCACGTCAGGCGGCATGGCGGACTACGCCGGGGCAAGCTGGGACCGGCTGCCGGCGGAGGCCGGGGTGTTCTGGCCCTGCCCGGACGAGCTGCACCCGGGGACGCCGCGCCTGTTCCTCGACCGCTTCGCCCACCCGGACGGCCTCGCCCGCTTCCACCCCGTCGAGCATCGCGGCCCGGCGGAGCAGCCCTGCGCCGACTACCCGATGATCCTAACCACCGGGCGCGTCATGGGCCACTACCAGTCCGGCACCCAAACCCGCCGCGTGCCCGAGCTGGCCGCCGCCGAACCTGCGGCCTACGCCGAGATGCACCCGGACACCGCCCGGCAGCACGGCCTGCTGCCGGGCGACCGCGTGACCCTCAGCACCCGCCGCGGCACCGCCGGCATGGCGGTGCGCCTGACCCGCGACATCCGGCGCGACACCGTGTTCGTGCCGTTCCACTGGTCCGGGGAGGGCAGCGCCAACCGGCTGACCATCGCCGCCCTCGATCCGGTATCCCGCATCCCCGAGTACAAAGCCTGCGCCGTCCGCCTGGACCGCGCGCAAAAGGAGCCTGCATGAGAGAGAGCACCCCCCGCATCCTGGTCGGCACCCATGCCTTCACCGGAGCGGGCTACGACACCCCGGTCGCAGTCGGCGTGTCCTACACGGTCCCGGCCGACCGCCGGGCGCAGACCGTCTATTTCCGCGGCGGCAACAGCACGGCGGAGATGGTGACGGTCGTGCTGGCGCGGGACGGCGTGCCGATGCGCAGCTTCCCGATCGGCGCCAAGGGCGGAGTACACATCCCGCTGGTCGTGGTCGAGGACCTGCCGCCCGACACCAAGCTGGACCTGCACGTGCTGGCCCCGGCCGGGCTGGGCGGGACGCTGACGGTGGACATGGGCTTCGTGGAAATCTAGGAGGGATTCGGCAATGGACGGCATGACATACGGCGCCACGCGCCAGCGGCTGGTGGTGGTCGGCAACGGCATGGCGGGCGCCCGCGCGGTCGAGGAAGTGCTGGCCCGCGGCGGCGCGGACCAGTTCGACATCACGATGTTCGGCGACGAGCCTTACGGCAACTATAACCGCATCATGCTGTCCAACATCCTGAGCGGCCAGCAGGACGTGAGCGAGATCTACATCAACCCGCTGGACTGGTACAAGGAGCACAGCATCCGCCTGCACAGCGGCGCCCGCGTGACGCACATAGACCGCGCCGCCCGGGTCGTGACCGCCGACACCGGCCAGCAGGAGGAGTACGACGTCCTGCTGATCGCCACCGGCAGCCGCGCCTTCATCCCGCCGATGGAGGGCGCCTGGAGGGACGACGGCAGCCTGCGCCCCGGCGTGTTCGCCTTCCGCGGCATAGACGACTGCACCGGCATCATGGCCCACGCCAAGCGGAGCAAGGTCGCGGCCGTCATCGGCGGCGGCCTGCTGGGGTTGGAGGCGGCGCGCGGCCTACTGAACCACGGCTGCGAGGTGCATGTCATACACCTGGGCGCGCACCTGATGGAGATGCAGCTCGACACGGCCGGCGGCCTGATGCTGCGCCGGGCGATGGAGGGCATGGGCGTCACGGTCCACCTGGGCAAGATGACGACGACCATCCTCACGGAGGGCGACGACGCGCGCACCGCCAAGGTGTCCGGCCTGCGCTTCAAGGACGGGACGGAGCTTGCGTGCGACATGGTGGTGGTGTCCGCCGGCATCCGCCCGAACGCCGAGATCGGCGCACGCGCCGGGCTGACGGTGGAGCGGGCCATCGTCGTGGACAACGCGATGCGCAGCCCGGACGACCACCGGGTCTATGTGGTGGGGGAGTGCGCGCAGCACCGCGGCAAGGTCTATGGGCTGGTGGCGCCGCTGTGGGACCAGGCCAAGGTATTCGCGGACCAGGTGACCGGCGCCAACCCCAACGCCGAGTACATGGGCAGCAAGCTGGCGACCAAGCTGAAGGTTATGGGCGTGGAGCTTGCCAGCATGGGCATCACCGAGCCGAAGGACGACGGCGACGAGGTGATCCAGTTCAGCGAGCCGAGGCGCGGCACCTACAAGAAGCTGATCGTGCGCGACGGCCGCCTGGTGGGCGGCATCCTGATGGGCGACATCAGCAAGGCCGCCTACCTGATGCAGGCGTTCGACCGCGACAGCCGGCTGCCGGACGAGCGGCTGGAGCTGCTGTTCGACCTGGGCGCCCCGCCGCAGGCCGTGACCTTGGACGAGATGCCGGCGGACGCGCAGGTGTGCAACTGCAACGGCGTCAGCAAGGCCGCCATCGGCGCCTGCGTCGCGGGCGGCGCCAAGAGCACGACCGCCGTGATGAAGGCGACCCGCGCCGGCATGGGCTGCGGCTCCTGCAAGTCGCTGGTGGGCGAGCTGGTAGAGTGGTTCGCGGGCGGCCAGGTCGAGGAGGACCCGAGCATCCACTACTACGTGCCGTGCATCTCCATGACCAAGCCGGAGCTGGTGGCGGAGGTGAAGCGGCTGGGCCTGCGCTCGGTGTCGGCAGTGTTCGCCGCGCTGTCCGCGACCGGCGAGGACGCCGCGAGCAAGCCGCCCTTGGCGAGCCTGCTGGCGACGATCTGGGCGGGCGAGTACGACGACGAGCGGGACGCGCGCTTCATCAACGACCGCGTCCACGCCAACATCCAGAAGGACGGCACCTTCTCCGTCGTCCCCGAGATGGCCGGCGGCGTCTGCACACCTGCCGAGCTGATGCGCATCGCCCAGGTCGCGGTGAAGTACAACGTGCCCTTGGTGAAGCTGACCGGCGGGCAGCGCATAGACCTGGTCGGCATCGCCAAGGCCGACCTGCCCGGCGTCTGGCAGGACCTCGACATGCCGGCCGGCACCGCCTGGGGCAAGAGCTACCGCACCTGCAAGAGCTGCATCGGCACCGAGTTCTGCCGCTTCGGCCTGGGCGACAGCATGGGCCTGGCCACCAAGATCGAGCGCCGGTTCCGCGGCATAGACAGCCCGGCCAAGATGAAGCTCGCCACCGCCGGCTGCCCGCGCAACTGCTCGGAGGCGCTGGTGAAGGACGTGGGCCTCGTCGCCATCGGTGAGGGCAAGTGGGAGATCTACGTCGGCGGCGGCGCCGGGGCGCACATACGCAAGGGCGACCTGCTGTGCGTCGTGGACGGGGAGGACGCGGCGATCCAGGTCAGCGGGCGCTTCATGCAGTACTACCGCGAGAACGCGAAGTGGAAGGAGCGCACCTACACCTTCGTGCCGCGCATCGGGCTGGAGCGCATCCGGGCCATCGTGGTGGACGACTCCGACGGCGTTGCGGCGGCGCTGGACGCGGCGATGAAGGCCAGCACGGACGCGGCCTACGACCCCTGGAAGGAAGCCATCGCGCCGAAGACGGCCAACCAGTTTGCGGAGGTGGTGGGTGAGTGACGTGATGCCTGCCGCAGGATTGGACCACCGGGTCGGCCCGCTGGACGCGGTGCCGCGCGGCGAGGGCCGGGTGTTCGCCGTCGGCGGCCAGCGCCTGGCGGTGTTCCGCACCCATGCGGACGGGGTGTTCGCGACGCAGGAGCGCTGCCCGCACCTGGGCGGCCCCCTGGCGGACGGGCTGATGGACAACGGGGCGGTAATCTGCCCGCTGCACGACCGCACCTATGACCTGCGAAGCGGCGACGGGCTGAACACGGAGTGCCGGGTGCAGACCTACCCGGCCCGCGTCGGCCCGGACGGCGTCATAGTGGTGACGCTCGAAGCGGAGTAGCCGCCCACCCTGCCCTGCCCCCTCTCCCTCCGGGAGAGGGCCGGGGTGAGGGAAGCCGCGAGCGCCGGCCCATCCCGGAGTGGAGCCATGCGGCAGTAAATCAAAGGCCGATGCGGATGGCCAGTTGCCGCCTCTATTCGCTCTGGCCCTTATGCCGGTGTCCCTGCCAGCACAGCCCCTAAGCCGCCTCCGCCGGGTTCCGGTGCCGCGCATACAGGAACTGCAGCACCTCCGCCCGCGCCGCGATGAACACCGGGTCCTGCGCCAGCGCCAGCCTGTCCCGCGGCCGGGCCAGCCCAACGTCCAGCACCTGGCCGATCATCGCCTCGGGGCCGTTGGTCATCATCACGATGCGGTCCGACAGCAGCACGGCCTCGTCCACGTCATGGGTGATCATCAGCACCGTCGTGCCCAGCCGGGCATGGATCGCCATGACCTGGTCCTGCAGGTGCGCCCGCGTCAGGGCGTCCAGCGCGCCGAAGGGTTCGTCCAGCAACAGCACCTTGGGCTGCATCGCCAGCGCCCGGGCGATGCCGATGCGCTGCTTCATGCCGCCGCTGATCTCACCGGGGCGCTTGTCGGCGGCGGGGATCATCTGCACCAGCGCCAGGTTCTCGTCCACCCAGGCCGCGCGCTCCGCCCGCGTCTTCGAGCGTCCGAACACCTGGTCCACCGCCAGGCGCACGTTCTCGCGGCAGGTCAGCCAGGGCAGCAGGCTGTGGTTCTGGAACACCACGGCGCGGTCCGGGCCGGGGTCGCTCACCTCCTGCCCGTCCAGGATCACCCCGCCCGCCGTCGCCCGCAGCAGCCCGGCCACGATGTTGAGCAAGGTGCTCTTGCCGCAGCCGGAGTGCCCGATGATGGACACGTACTCGCCCCGCTGCACCGACAGCCGCACGTCGCGCAGCACTGGGGGCTGGCCGGGCTTGAACCTCATGCTGACGTCGGAGAACTCCAGGAACGCCTTCATGCCCTTAGGCCCCCGCCGTGCCGCGCGTGACCAGGCGGCCCGCTGTGGCGATGATCCGGTCCAGCACGAAGCCGACCAGGCCCACGTAGATCAGCGCCACGATGATGTCGCTGATGTTGCTGCTGTTCCAGGCGTCCCAGATGAAGAACCCGATGCCGACGCCGCCGATCAGCATCTCCGCCGCGACGATGGCCAGCCAGGACAGCCCGACGCCGATACGCAGCCCGGTGAAGATGTAGGGCGCCGCCGACGGCAGGATGATCTTGGTGAAGAACGGGATGCCGCGCAGCCGGATGACGCGCGCCACGTTGCGGTAGTCCTGCGGCACGTTCCTGACGCCGACGGCGGTGTTGATGATGACCGGCCAGATCGCGGTGATGAAGATGACGAAGATCGCCGAGGGCTGCGCGTCGCGGAACGCTGCCAGCGACAGCGGCAGCCACGCCAGCGGCGGCACCGTCCGCAGCACCTGGAAGATCGGGTCGAGGCCGCGCATCGCGAGCGAACTGGTGCCGACCAGCATCCCCAGCGCCACGCCCGCGACGGCCGCCAGCGCGAAGCCGACGACCACGCGCTGCAAGCTGGCCAGCAGGTGCCAGAACAATCCCTTGTCCAGCCCGCCGCGGTCGTAGAACGGATGCAGGATCAGCTCGTGGCTGGTGGCCCAGACCTTGGACGGCGGCGGCAGGCTGGAGCCGGGCAGACTGGCCGTCAGCTCCCATACGCCGCCGATCAGCAGCAGCATCGTCAGTAGCGGCAGCACCGTGGACGCGACGTGGCGCAGGCGCACCGCCAGGCGGCCCGGTTCGGGCAGTAGCGCCCTGTGCTGGGCGGCGGCTTGCGATACCGGGGCGGGCAGGATGGGGGCGGGCAGGACGGGGGCGGGCTTGGGCGTGCCGACGGTGGCGCTCATGCCGCTATACCCCGGTCTTCTTGATCTTCAGCGCGGCCAGGTAGGCGGCCGGTTCTGCCGGGTCGAACACCTGGCCGTCGAAGAACGTCTCCTTGCCGCGCGACGTGCCCGCCGGCATGTCCGACGCCGCGACCCCGGCCGCCGCGGCGCCCGCGCGCCAGATGTCCTCCCGGTTCACCGCGGCGATGGCGGCCTTGGTGTTGCTGTCCGGCGGCAGCACGCCCCAGCGGATGTCCTCGGTCAGGAACCACAGGTCGTGCGACTGGAACGGGTAGCTCGCATGGTCCGCCCAGTATTTCATGCGGATCGGCGACCCCTGCACCTTGCGGCCGTCGCCATAGTCCACGTTGCCGGCCAGGCGCGGGCCGATGTCGGCGGGCGGCACGTTGAACCAGGCGCGCTTGCCCAGCATGGCGGCAAGCTCCTCCTTGTTCTCCAGCTTCTCGGCCCAGATCTGCGCCTCGATCACCGCGGCCGTCAGTGCCACGGCGCCGCGGGGGTTCTTCGCCACCCAGTCCGCGCGCATCGCCAGCGACTTCTCGGGGTGGTCCTTCCAAATCTCGGCGGTCAGGCAGGCGGTGTAGCCGAGGTTCTGATGCACGAGCTGGTCCGGCCACGGCTCGCCGACGCAGAAGGCGTCCATGGTGCCGACCTTCATGTTGGCGACCATCTGCGGCGGCGGCACGACGATGGTCTGCACGTCCTTGTCCGGGTCTATGCCGGCCGCCGCCAGCCAGTAGCGCATCCACAGGTCATGCGTGCCGCCGCGGAAGGTGACGGCGACCTTGTTGTCGGCCTTGGCGGCAAAGGCTGCCTTGAGCGGCCCGGCGTCCAGCTTCGCGCCGCTGGCCATCAGCGCCTTGGACACGCTGATCGCCTGGCCGTTGGTGTTCAGGCGCAGCAGGATGTGCATGGGCACCAGGGTGCCGTTCTGCACGACCTTGCCGTTGCTGATGAGGTAGGCCATCGGCGTCAGCAGGTGCGCGCCGTCTATGCCGCCGGAGCCGCTGCCCAGCACCAAGTTGTCGCGCGTGCCTCCCCAGGACGCCTGCTTCAACACCTCCACGTCGGGCATCCCGTACTTGGCGAACAGCCCGCGCTCCTTGGCGGCGATCAGCGGGGCGGCGTCGGTCAGGGCGATGTAGCCAAGCTGGGCCTTGGTCGTCTCCGGTCCCGTGCCCTGGGCGTGGGCGCCGCCGGGCAGGGCGGCGCGGGCGGCGGCCAGGGTCGCCGCGGCGGCTGCCGTGCGGAGAAGGGTGCGGCGGGAGGCTTCGGTCATGCAGGTCCCTGACGGTGGACGTTGAGGTTGATCGGCGCGGAAACTACTGCGTGACGGAGGGCGGTAGAAGGTTTTTAAGTCGGAAGAAGTGCAGTATCCGGCCTGATACGCCTGGACTGTTTGCAGAAACGCCCATGGATTATGCAATTGCATGAAACCAGGGCAAATGCTGCTCCCTCTCCCTCCGGGAGAGGGCCGGGGTGAGGGGGGTCTTAAGACGCGGTCCATGCCGGCACGGGGCTGTGTTCAAGCGGCGCCATCAGCTTGTCATCGGCAGCCAAGACCCCCTCACCCCGACCCTCTCCCGGAGGAGGAGGGAGCAGACGCGCACTTCCGATTGGCGAACGGGGCGCGACTGGTGCCAGCGGCACGAACTCTCCGCCAGCCCGCGCCGGCCGACTTCCAATTGGCAACCGGCGCGCAACTGGTGTTAGCTGCCCAGCCACGCCGCGCGCAGAGTCGCGGCGCCGCCGCACAGGGGACGCTCAGGGCATGGATTGGGACAAGTTGCGCGTGTTCCACGCGGTCGCCGAGGCCGGCAGCTTCACCCATGCCGGCGAGACCCTGAACCTCAGCCAGTCCGCCGTCTCCCGCCAGATCTCGGCGCTGGAGGAGAACCTGCAGGTCCCGCTGTTCCACCGCCATGCCCGCGGCCTGATCCTGACCGAGCAGGGCGAGAGCCTGAACCGCACCGTCCGCGAGGTGTTCGCCAAGCTGGCGATGACCGAGGCCCTGCTGACCGAAAGCAAGGAGAAGCCTGCCGGGCGCATCAAGGTCACGACGACGGTGGGCTTCGGCAGCTCCTGGCTCGCGCCGCGCCTGCAGGGCTTCCTGCAGATGTATCCGGACGTGACCATGAGCCTGCTGCTGGACGACGCCGACCTGGACCTGGCGATGCGCGAGGCGGACGTGGCCATACGCATGCACGCGCCGAAGCAGCCCGACTTGGTGCAGCGCCACCTGATGCAACTGCACTGGCTGGTGGTGGCGCACCCGGACTACCTGGGCCGCGCCGGCACGCCGACCCGTCCGGAGGAGCTGGACGATCACAAGCTGATCCTGTTCGGCGACTACCGCCCGCCGGTGGCCGATATCAACTTCCTGGCCGAGGCCGGGCGGCGCACCGGCCAGCCGCGCCGGGCGCTGCTGGAGGTCAACAGCCTGCACGCGATGGCGATGGCGATACGCTCGGGCATGGGCATCGGCGTGCTGCCGGACTGGATGACCGGGGAGCTGGACGGCCTGGTGCGGCTGCTGCCGGACATGAAGGCGCCGAAGGTGGACGTGTTCTTCGTCTATCCGGAGGAGCTGCGGAACTCGAAGCGCGTGGCGGTGTTCCGCGACTTCCTGCTGGCCCGGCTGCAAGAGCTGCACTAGGCGGCGCGGCATCGGGCCGCCGCGCTGGCAGCCCCGGCGCTGGCCGGATGCACGGCCGATCCGGCGGCGGTCACGGGATGCGCGGCGGTGCCGTGCCTCCCGCCAGCCTGTCCCGAGGCAAGGGGAGCCGCTCCTTGCCGGCGCGACTTTCCAGGGCGGGCCGCAAGGCGCTGACCGACGCTCCAGGGCGTGTGCCGGATGTCCTTGCAACGCCATGCGCCTCCTATCGTTATCGCCTCCGTGCCAGAGGCCCCGACCAGCTATCGCAGCGTGCAGTACGCCTCCCTCCACGGCAAGGGCGTGCTTGTCACCGGCGGCGCATCGGGCATCGGCGCCGAGATGGTGCGCGCCTTCGTGGCGCAGGGCGCAGCCGTGCAGTTCCTGGACATAGACAGGGACGCCGGCCCGGCGCTGGCGGCCGAGACCGGTGCCAAATTTCGATCCTGCGACCTCCGCGACATCCCGGCGCTGCGCGCGGCCATCGCCGCTGCGGAGGCCCATGCGCCCCTCAGCGTGCTGGTCAACAACGCCGGCCGGGACGACCGGCACGAGCTGTTTGCGGTGGAGCCGGACTATTGGAACGAGCGGCTGGCGCTGAACCTGAACCACCAGTTCTTCGCCACCCAGGCCGCAGCCCGCGCAATGGCCCAGCGTGGCCACGGCTCGGTGATCCTGCTGGGTTCGGTGTCCTGGATGCGCGGGCGCCCCGGCATGGTCGGATACACCACCGCCAAGGCGGCGATCCACGGCCTGACCCGAACCCTGGCGCGGGAACTGGGCGGCGCGGGCATCCGGGTCAACTGCATCGTGCCCGGCGCCATCCTGACGGCACGGCAGCAGGCGCTGTGGCTGACGCCGGAGCTGAACCAGCGCTTCCTGGACGACCAGGCCCTGAAGTTCCGGCTGGACGCCAGCCACGTCGCGCGCATGGCGCTGTTCCTCGCATCCGACGAGTCCGCCGGATGCACCGGCGCGGACTTCATGGTTGACGCCGGGCTGGCGCAGAACTAGCACCATGGAGCTTCGCATCGGCAACGGCGCCTTCGCGGTCTGGCACGATGGCGCCTGCCTGCTGCGCCACACCCCGGCCGAACCCTGCTTCTCCATCGGCCGGGGCGAGGGCCGGTTCCGGATGCACCGCGGCAACTTCGACATCGCGGGCACGGTGCTGGCCGTGGACGTGCTGGCGCACGCGACGGTGCTGGACGACCGGATCGAGCTGCGGGCGTCGCCGGGCGCCCCGCCTCGCCTGACCCTGCGCGTCACCCTGGACGGCCCGCGCGCCATCATCGCGTTCCGTCCCGCCGATGACGGCGACAACCGCCTCTGGGTCCGCCTTCCGGCCACAGCGGACGAGCACGTCTGGGGCTGCGGCGAGCAGATGTCCTACCTGGACCTGCGCGGGCGCCGCTTCCCGCTGTGGACGAGTGAGCCTGGGGTCGGGCGCGACAAGGCCACCGCCATCACCCGGCAGGCCGACGCGGCGGGGCGGGCAGGCGGCGACTACCACACCACCAACTACCCGCAGCCGACCTTCCTGACCTCCCGCCGGGTCGCGGTGCATCTGGAGATGACCGCCTACTGCGAGTTCGACTTCACGGCGCCGGACCATTACCTGCTGGAAGCCTGGGCCATCCCGGACCGCCTTGAGCTGACGGCGGCGCTCAGCCTGCTCGATCTGGTCGAGGCGCTGTCGCTCCGGTTCGGCCGGCAGCCGCCGTTGCCGGACTGGGTGCTGGGCGGAGCGATCCTCGGGTTGAAGGACGGCGCGCGCAGCTTCGAGCGGCTGGAGGCCGTGCTCGCCGCGGGCGCCCGCATTTCCGGCCTGTGGTGCGAGGACTGGTGCGGCGTGCGCGAGACCAGCTTCGGCCGCCGGCTGTTCTGGGACTGGCAGTGGAGCCGGGGCCGCTACCCGGACCTGCCGGCGCGCATCGCCGCGCTGCGCGCCCGGGGCATCCGCTTCCTGGGCTACGTGAACCCCTATCTGTGCGACGACGGCCCCTTGTTCCGGGAGGCCGAGGCCGCCGGGCACCTGGCGCGCGACGCGGCCGATGGCACCTACCTGGTGGACTTCGGCGAGTTCGACTGCGGCATCGTTGACCTGACCCGGCCGGAAGCCTGCCGCTGGTTCGCCGGCCGGGTGATTGGCCGGGAGATGATCGGCCTGGGCCTGGCCGGCTGGATGGCGGATTTCGGCGAGTACCTGCCGGTGGACGCCCGGCTGGCGAACGGCGTTGACGCCACGCTGATGCACAACGCCTGGCCGGTGCTGTGGGCGGAGGTGAACGCCGATGCCGTGGCCCGTGCGGGGATGGCGGGCGAGGCGCTGTTCTTCATGCGGGCCGGGTTCACCGGCGTGCAGCGGCACTGCCCGCTGCTGTGGGCCGGGGACCAGTGCGTGGACTTTTCCCGCCACGACGGGCTGCAAACGGCAATCTGCGCCGCGCTGTCGGCGGGGCTGGTGGGCAACGCCTACCACCACTCCGACATCGGCGGCTACACCAGCCTGTTCGGCCTGGCCCGCACGCCGGAGCTGCTGATGCGCTGGGCGGAGATGGCCGCCTTCACGCCGGTGATGCGGACCCACGAAGGCAACCGCCCCGGCGACAACCTGCAAGTGGACGGCGACCCGGCGGTGCTGGCGCACTTCGCCCGCATGACGCGCATCTACGTTCATCTAGCGCCCTACCTGCGCGGCGTCATGGCCGAGGCCGCGGTGCATGGCTGGCCGGCGCAGCGGGCGCTGTTCCTGCACTTCGAGGACGACCCGGCCACCCATGCGATCCAGGACGCCTATCTTTACGGCGCGGACCTGCTGGTGGCGCCGGTGCATCAGGCGGGTGCGACGAGGTGGCGGACCTATCTGCCGGCCCGTGCGGATTGGGTGCATCTCTGGTCCGGCACGCCGCATCCCGGCGGCGCTTCGGCGACCGTGCCGGCACCATTCGGCCAGCCGCCGGTGTTCTACCGCGCCGACACGCCGTTCCGGGCGCTGTTCGAGGGCGCGGCGCGGTTGTGACACCGCCGCTTCGGCACGGTGCGGCAAGGCCGACCAAGCGTAGGGCGGATCAGCGAAGCGCCATCCGCCAAACCGGCACCGAGGCATGGCGGATGGCGCTGCGCTGATCCGCCCTACGTGCAGGCAGCGCCGGGCCGGGCAAAATTACCGGTATGGCCTCTCCCGCCCACGGCGCTAAGCTGGCGACAAACGCCCTGGGAGGGGATGAGGATGATCCGATGGGGATTAGCGGCCCTGCTGGCTGCCGCCGCACCTGCCGCCGCAGCCGACCTGCGCGTCTCGTGCTACTCCGACGGCAACGAGTGCGAGGTGACGCGCGACCTGGCCGGGCGCTTCATGCGGGCCAACCCGGATGTGCGGATCACCGTTGACCAGGTGCCCTACAAGGCGATCCAGGAAAGCCTGCCGGTGCAGCTCGCGGCCGGCAACGGGCCGGACATCGCCCGAGTGACGGACTTCGGCGCGATCTCCCGCTACTTCCTCGACCTGCGCCCGCTGCTGAGGGACACGGCCTATTGGGACGCGAACTTCGCCGCCACCCTGCCCTGGATGCGGGCCGGCGCCGGGACCACCGGCATCCACGGCCTGCCGACGCAGTTGACCGTCACCGGCCCCATCGTCAATGCCACCCTATTCGAGCAGGCGGGCGTGCCGCTGCCGGGGCCGAAGGCCACCTGGGACGACTGGGCCGCCGCCGCCGCCGCCGTGGCGAAGGCCACGAAGACGCAGGCCGGCATGGCGATGGACCGCAGCGGCCACCGCTTCGCCGCCGGGGCCATCGCCTATGGCGCGCAGTACTTCGCCGGGGACGGCACCCCGGCCGTGACCGATGCGGGCTTCAGGGCGTTCGCCGAGCGTTTCGTCCGCTGGAACAAGGACGGCACGGTGGAGCGCGAGGTCTGGGCCGCGAGCGGCGGCAGCGCCTACCGGGACGCCTTCGAGGAGTTCGCGGGCGGCCGGGTCGTGGCCTATGTCTCCGGAAGCTGGCAGGTGAGCCGGCTGCAATCCTCGGTCGGCGACGGCTTCGACTGGGTGGTGGCGCCCCCGCCTTGCGGCCCGGCGTCCTGCACCGCCATGCCGGGCGGCGCCGCCTTCGTGGCGTTCAAGGCCACCAAGGCGCCGGGGGAGGTTGCGCGCTTCCTCGACTACCTGGCCAGCGCGCCGGTCTATGCGGAGATGACGGCGCGGACGGCGAACATCCCCGCCCATGCCGGCTTGCAGGCGTCAGGGATTGACTACGACCTGCCGGCCCCGGCGAAGGCGGCGTTGAAGGCGTTCACGGCGGCGGCGGCGGGCATCTCGCCGGTCGCCTACCGCTTGCAGGGCTACATCCTGAACCGGCCGATTTTCAACGCCACGGTGTCGCGGCTGTCGCAGGTCATCGTGGGGGAGCTGACGCCGGACCAGGGCTATGCGCGGATCGAATCGGACGTGCAGGGCGCGCTGGCCGCGTCCAAGTAGGATGCGCGCCCGGCTTCGACACGGCGTTGGCCTGGCGTTCGGCGCGGCGATGGACCTGCCGGAGCGGCCGATGCGCTGGGCGCAGCGGCGGCTGGGGCCGGGGCTGGCCTGGCTGTTCGTCGGGCCGAACCTGGTCGTGTTCGGGCTGTTCACCTTCCTGCCGATCCTGCTCAACGGCTGGTACGCCCTGACCGGCGGCACGGACCTGCTGCCGGGGGAGCGGCCCTGGGTCGGCCTGGGCAACATGCGGGCGCTGCTGGCCTGCGGCAGCTACCTGGACCCGTCATCGTGCCAGCGGGACCTGTTCTGGCACGGGGTCCGCAACACGCTGGCCTTCGTCGGCCTGCAGGTGTCGCTGATGGTGCTGCTGAGCGGCGTCACGGCGCTGGCGCTGAACAAGCCCATTGCGGGGCGGGGCTTCTTCCGGGCGGCGTTCTTCTATCCGGTGCTGCTGTCCCCGGTGGTGGTGGCGCTGATCTGGAAGTGGATATTGCAGCGCAACGGCGTGCTGAACGCGGCGATCCTGGCCGGCGGCGGACAGCCGGTGGACTGGCTGCTGGGCGCCGGCAGCGCCTTTGGCTGGACCGTGTTCGTCAGCATATGGGCGCACATGGGCTTCTACACGCTGATCCTGCTGGCCGGCCTGCAGGCGATCCCCAAGGACGTTTACGAGGCCGCGGCGATGGACGCGGCCCGGCCCTGGACCCGGTTCCGCCGCATCACCCTGCCGCTGGTGATGCCCAGCCTGCTGGTCGTCCTGGTGCTGTCGCTGATACGCGCGGTGCAGATCTTCGACGAGGTGTTCGTGCTGACCGGCGGCGGGCCGGGGACGGCGACCACCTACATGGTGCAGTTCATCTACGAGACCGGCTTCGCGCAGCAGGTGCGGGAATACGGCATGGCCTCCGCCGCGTCGCTGCTGCTGGCGGCGGTGCTGCTGGTGCTGACGCTGCTGCAACTGCGCGCCACGCGGCGGGCCGGTGGGTAGGGCCGATGAGCAGGGCTGATGAATAGGATCGCCGGCTTCCTGCTCGCCACCCGCGGGCGTCAGGGCCGGGATTGGACGGACTGGGCCTGCTACGGTTACCTGCTGCTCGGCGTGCTGGTAATGTTCGGGCCGGTCGGGTGGCTGGCGCTCAGCTCGCTCAAGACCCCGGCGGCGCTGGACCAGGCGCCGCCCACCTTGCTGCCCTACGAACCCGTGCGCGCCGCGGTGCCGGGGCGTTCGGGGGAGCTGCCGATGTTCCGGGTGACGGCGGGCGACCACGCCGGGCAGGTGCTGGCGGAGGTGCGGCGGGTCGGGCTGCAATCGCAGATGGTGGACCCGGCGGCGCCTGGCGCCACCATACGCGTGCCGGTGGCGGACCGCACGCCGGTGCTGCGGCTGCGGGCGGCCTGGTCCAATTACGCCGACGTGGTGCGGCGCTTCGACTTCCTGCGCTACTTCTGGAACAGCGCCTTCATCACCGTCGTCGCCACCGCCATCACCCTGCTGTTCAACGCGATGGCGGCGTTCGCGCTCAGCAAGTATCGCTTCCGCGGGCGGGCGACGGTGTTCCTGCTGATCCTGGCGACGCTGATGATCCCGCCGACCATCGTGCTGGTGCCGAACTACCTGATCGCCGCCTCGCTCGGCCTGGTGAACTCGCCCTGGGGCGTGATCTGGCCCGGCGTCGCCACGCCCACGGGGGTGTTCCTGCTGCGCCAGTACATGCTGACCCTGCCGGACGAGCTGCTGGACGCCGCGCGCATGGACAACGCCAGCGAGTGGCGGGTGTTCTGGCGCATCGTGCTGCCGCTGTCGGCGCCGGCGCTGGCGGTGCTGGCGATCTTCTCGGTCATGTGGCGGTGGAACGATTTCCTGTGGCCCATGGTCGTGCTGAACCGGTCGGAGGCGTTCACCTTGCAGCTTGCGCTCAACTCCTTCCAGGGCGAGCTGACGACGCCGTGGAACCTGGTGCTGGCGATGACGGTGCTGACCCTGCTGCCGGTGACGCTGGTGTTCCTGGCCCTGCAGCGGCACATCACGCAAGGCATCGCCTCGGCAGGCGTCAAGTGAAGCGCGGGGCGACGTAGGGGATGGCCGCCCTCAGCCTGCGCGGCGTGTCCAAGAGCTTCGGCCCGGTGGACGTGATCCAGGGCGTGGACCTCGACGTGGGGGACGGCGAGTTCGTGGCCTTCGTCGGCCCGTCCGGCTGCGGCAAGAGCACCCTGCTGCGCCTGATCTGCGGACTGGAGGCGGTCAGCGCCGGGGACGTCCACATCGGCGGGCGGCGGGTGAACGACCTGCCGGCGGCGCAGCGCGGGCTGGCGCTCGTGTTCCAGTCCTATGCGCTGTATCCGCACATGACGGTGCGGCAGAACATGGCCTTCGGGCTGGAGAACCTGCGTATGCCCAAGCCCGAGGTCGAGGCACGGATCGCCGAGGCCGCGCGCATGTTGCGGTTGGAGCCTTATTTGGCGCGCAAGCCCCTCGCCCTGTCCGGCGGGCAGCGGCAGCGGGTCGCCATCGGCCGGGCCATCGTGCGGGAACCCGGCATCTTCCTGTTCGACGAGCCGCTGTCCAACCTGGACGCCGAGCTGCGCGTGAAGATGCGGGCGGAGCTGGCGGGGCTGCACCGCCGGCTGGGCACGACGATGATCCTGGTGACGCACGACCAGGTCGAGGCGATGACGATGGCCGGCAAGATCGTCGTGCTGCGCGCAGGACGGGTGGAGCAGGCCGGACCGCCGCTGGAGCTTTACAACGCGCCGGCCAACCGGTTCGTCGCCGGGTTCATCGGGTCGCCGCGGATGAACTTCCTGCCGGGGCGGGTGCAAGCGGCCGGGCCGGACGGGGTGCGCGTCGGCGTGGAGGGGCTGGGCGAGGTGGTGGCGCTGCCGCGGCACGGCCTGGCCGCCGGCGACGCGGTGACGCTCGGCATCCGGCCGGAGCACTTGCAGGAGGCGGCCGACGGCCTTCCCGCAACGGTCGCCGCCGTCGAGCAGCTTGGCGGGCTGAGCTACGTGCGGCTGGCGCAGCACGAGGCGGTGCTGCAAGCCGCCGGCCAGACCGCGCTGCGGCCCGGCGACACCATCCGGCTGCACCTGCCGCCCGAGCGCCTGCACCTGTTCGACGCAGACGGCAACACCCTGGCAAGTTGTTGAGGCCGCTGCCTGCTGCTCCCTTTCCTTTTGGGCTACCGCATTCACACATTGTGGTTGCGCCTGGGATGGAAGGCTGATTCGGTGCGCGTGTTCGGGTTGGGGC
>JAABUM010000950.1_pt1 | contig 46377 bp, 76 predicted proteins | sample 5559161 | NCBI WGS metagenome assembly JAABUM01 (sample SAMN10711868, study PRJNA513369) | rock metagenome | isolation source: Antarctica rocks | place: Antarctica: Victoria Land, Siegfried Peak nord
CAGACGCGGCGCCGGGATTGGAGGTGCCGGCGCACGGCGTCAAGCCCGTCACCTGCCTTCACGTGGACCTGCACAACAACCTGCTGTGGACAGGTGTGCCCGCTGCGCCATGTCGTGTGCCATTGTCGCAAACTCTCAAAACTGGCCAGCTGCTGCAGCGAGCATGCAGACTCTGTGAGGGCTGCAGATCCTGCGGCCCTGCCTGGGACTACGGTGCGCAACTACACGGGTGACAGCGGTACGGTGATAGCACGAGAACAACTGACCGTTTCAAGGTGCCCGGACAGCATGTCAAACCGCATGTCTGAGAATGCTGCACACTGCCGCAGGCCACCACGATGGCTGGGTGTGCGGGTACACGCTGGGCGACATGCCGGGCGCGGCGGTGGAGCGGAGCTACTGCTTCCAGGTGAGTGCCGCGTCACAGTGCCACGACATGTACATCATTGAACACGTCCTTGTCGCCAGGCGCTGCTATCGGTGGGCATTCCGGTTTCGGATTGGACAAGGTGTTGCAGTCACGATCTGTTGCGACTGCACCCAGGCCTTCCGCGGCGGCTCCGTCACCGCGCTGGTGGCCACTGCGTGGGGCGACCTGTGGGCCGCCAACTCCCGTGGCAGCATCCGGTGCGCTGCTCGGTAGTAGCTGCAAAGCTGTCCCTGCACTGAACGCACTTGGTGTTGATGGCCTGGAGCTGGGACGATGTTCCTCCGGCGCAGCGTCTGATTCTGCAAGCCACTGAGAGGGCAGAGGAGAACATGTCATGAAGCAGATGCTCCGTCAACGTGTTTCGTCTCGTTGCATCCGAGTGCTGTGCATCAAACAGGATATGGCCGGCGAGCGACGAGGGGCCGGCGATGGCAGGGGTGGAGGCGCGGGAGCTCTGCCGCGGCTCCTCCTTGGCAACCTGCATCACCAAGATCACTTGACGTGTTGTACTGTTGTTGTCGCAGCATCTGGCCGGCGAGCCACGAGAACCCCGCAATGGCAGAGGTGGAGGCGCGGGAGCTGCGGCGCGGCTCCTCTGGCAACCGGCCCCACGGCGGCGCCATCTCCTTCCTCGCCCTGCCGCTGCCCGGCCAGGTGCGCGCCTTTCTCATTCATCCACGAATGAATCCAAGAATGTCAAAACCACATGAGTTGGCATCCTTGCTGCGTGGGAGACTCTCCTACATGTGGCATCGTTCACACAAGAGTGTATGTCCCAGCAGGAGTGTGTCCAGCTCGGAATTCCCCATTCACGACACATCAGCTTGGTAGTGTGCAGGTGGTCTGGAGCTGCAGCGGCAAGACGCTGTGTGTGTGGTCTGCCGACACCGGCGCATGGCTCGGCAAGATTGGCGGCGACCGGGAGCTGGAGGAGGCGCCGCTGCCGATGCCCTCGGCTTTTGGCGAGTGGCCGAGCAGTGATTCGATGTCGAGCTTCACCGGCGAGCATGGCGCGCACCTGCAGATCAACAGCGCCAAGGTGAGCATCAACTTTGGAGTCAACTTTTGAGCATTCATACCAAAATGCCATCTTGATATTTTGGCAAGTTGCCTGGCAACGAGTCGCTGTCCAGCTCCACTGGCGAGCACGGCGTGCACTGGCGGATCAACAGCACGAAGGTGCGATTTGATGTAGCAGGTATTCTACGAGCAGCCAGACGGCATGCGGTCTCAATCTCTGACTGCTGGGGGTGAGGACGCATCTTCTAGCTTCACCGGCAAGCATTTTGCGCACCTGCAGATTTCTAGCGACAAGATTCGGCCAAGGGGATGCTGGAAGCTGAGCCAGAGGTCGGAGGACTCGGAGAGTTAAGATGTCGAGGACTCGGACGCTGTGTCGAAGTGTGCAGATTTGTGTTGCTGGCAAGCCTTCAGCGCACCCGCCTCTTCTTGGGTGGTTGTTCTTCGGGTCCATCAGCAAACCAAAGCATAGATAGGGACCAAAGCACCTGAGACAAGCCAGCCCCTTGCGCGAGCTGCATATCAGTAAGTGCATCACGCAGACAACGCGTCTGCGACACTTGTGTCACTGATCCACTACACACAGCCACTAGGGCTGACCATGGACACGGCCGACGTTTTACCGGCGTCAGGCGTGTGGCTGCCACTGGCTTCAGAAGGTGCCTTGTGACACCTTGTCGATGGACTGAATTAGTCTATCGTGGTTCTCTGGATCCAGGATCCTCTTGGGTCAGGGCGGAATGGTGGTACCCGTGGGTGGCTGTTGCTGACAATCATGGCCTGCACCACAGCAACCTTGGGAGTCCCTATCAACACCCGCGTCTTGCGCTGGACAGGGCCTGGACATGAACGCCGCCGGCGGCGTGGCGGTGCCCGGGGCCTGGCTCTCGCGGGACGAGGAGGTGCGGCGGCAGCGCGCCTGGGCGGAGCAGACGGACACGCGCCTCGCCGGCGTGGCGGAGCAGATGACCATTGCCCGCGACAACGTCGCCCACACCGCAGGCGTGCCGTTGACCCAGCAATGCATGCACGCGCCCTGCGGACAACACCGTTGATGATCCGTGCGGGGCATGTCCTGATGCGCTGCACGCTGGGCACAGTACACAGGGGAACTTGATTCTCGCCCACTGTATTCAGGGCAGACAAGCTGCTGCGCAAGCTGGGCACGCGTGTTGCGGTGGATATCGACGGGCGCGGATTCACAACACGTAATTGTCGCAGACCAAAGATTTTATTCTCTGTAAGAATAAGAGCGCTGCATCCAAGGCAAGCAAGCTGTTGGGCAAGCTGCGCAGGCGCATCGCGGCGCGCATCGAGGTGCAGGAGGGCGACGGCGGCGGCGCCTCCTTCTCCGGCGCGAATCGCTCTTTAGAAAACGGTTGTTTGCTGCAGCCAAGGCGGCCAAGCCACTGGGCAAGGTCGGCAGGCGTATTGCGGCGCGCATCGAGGGGCAGGTTCCAGCTATACAACTCGTCTAATCGAGTACACAAAAGTGATCCTGCGTAACTGCTGCAGCCAAGGCGGGCAAACTGCTGGGCAAGCTGGGCAGGCGCATCGCGGCGCGCATCGAGGGGCAGGAGGCCGGTGGCGGCGGCGCCTCCTTCTCCGGCAGCGAGCGCCCCACCTCGGCAGAGCTGCCGCCCGCTGCCAACTGGTCGGCGCACAGCAGCGACCGTGGCGTCGAGCCCGAGGCCAGCCCCCACCACGGCGACATCAAGGCGCGGACATGTTTCCATATCACCTCCATTCATTTATGTGGTTTAACTTGCGCAAGATCATGCAGAGGCTTCGTCACTTGCAATGACACACCGCAACCAGCGTGAGCAGTAAATCCGCCAGCCCGCACCATGGCGATGCCAAGCTGGCGCGATTGTTTCCCTGCACATGGGATGTCGTGCACACTGTGGCAACATGCAATGAGATGTGCCCAGCAAACTTTGCCTCCTGGGCAGATAGCGGCTCAGCATGCTCAACCATCAACGTTCAGCACCCATCTGAATGTGTCACTCCTGGAGGGCTGCGACAGGGACCAATAGAAGCAGCTTTCCATAATGAGCAGCCGTTCTGGAGTGTTCACGTGTGCATGGTATGTTGTGGACGACCAGATTTCAGATGGTCACTTGTGTCTCATGCGTGTGTCCTTGCGCACTGAGACATGTCACCTGCAAATGCAGACACGTGGCGCAGCTGGCGCATGCCGCAACTGCGTGACCTTGCAAATCTCTCCTGCAGGTGGTGGCACCGCGGCTCTGTGTGGGAGAGGGTGCGGGGAAAGAGGGTGTGCTGCGCAGCCACAGAGACGGAGGACGGAGGGCATTTGGCGGTGGTGACGTGACCGACTCTGATTTATCTTACCCTGCCCTCCTGCAGGTGCTGGTGGCGGGGCCGGACGGGTACCTGTGGGCGGGGCACAAGGGCGGCTTGCTGGAGCGCTACACCGCCGGCGGCTGCCTGCAGTGGTACAAGGTGCGCGCCCGCTGGGCCACATTTGCCGCACTCAGGCCGGTTGTTTTGGATTCAGTTGCAACCAAGTTGAATTGAATCCAGTCATATCAGGCAGCGAGGGTGAGGCGCGTGCTGCAAATGCTGAGCCTCCTGGTTCTTGGCATCGAATTGGGACGCTTATCTCGCGCCCTGTGTGTGCGTCTTCGCCCTGAAAGGAGGACCTCGAACCCTTCTTCATTTGCTCACCAGCAGAAAATGGGGGTCGCCGCATGTCCGGCCTATGCAACATGTCTCAAAAACCAGGAGCCAACTCGCTGTGGTACTCCTACCTGCAGGAGATGGGGTCGGCCATACGCTGCGCGGCGCCCGTCGCCGATCGCCTGTGGCTGGGCCTCGCCTGCGGCTCCCTGCGCGTCTTCTCCACAGGTGCGCCCGTCTATCCCGGAAGTCTAGGCTGTTGTTAAACAACACAAGTCTCTACACAATCTTTCTTTCTGCATTTCTGTTCGTCAGCACCGTCTTCCTCAGTCCAGTTTGCCCTCTTCATGGATCACCTGTCCTGTCAGGTCTATCTGCTCAACACACTGCCCTCACTGTGCATGCAGGTGCCAAGCCCGCCCTGCTGGCGCACTGGGTTGCGCACGACACCGCGGTGGTGGCGCTCACACAAGCCGGGCGGCGCGTGTTCAGCCTGGCGGCTGACGGCGCCGTTCGCGGCTGGGCCGCCGGCGTGCCCAGCGCCGCCGATGACGACTGCAGGTGCCGGCAATTGACCTCTCAGAACTGCGTATTTCGAGCTCTCGAAGCCGGCATGGAGTGCCCAGGCCCGCCCACGACGGCTGCAGGTGCTGAATCGTGATCCCGAAACAAGGAACACCCACAAATCCTGTCAAGCCGAGCCAAAATTGTGCCCAGCCCTATGCACGACGACTGCAGGTGCTGGCTGGTCGTGGTGTGCAGATCACAGTATGCCGCAGGACCCTGAAGCAGAGGCGTCACTGCTTGGTACTGAGGCCTCGAACTCGAAATTACGGTCGGGCCATGGCGCACGCCGTGGCTGCGTGGCTGGCCACAGCACCATGCATGACCTGGCCATGGAATGATGCATCGAGGCCTAGCTTATCGAGGCCTAGCTTACTGAGGTCCTGGTTCGTTATCGTCCAGGAGCCAAAGCTGCTCTGCAGGTCTCTGGTTAGCGCTGCTCGTTCCTGACTCTGCTCTGGATCTGAGTTGAAAGGAGCAGGGAAGATAGCGAAAGTGGCATTTGGCCAGCTTTGACAAAACACGACTCCTTGTCAGCACTGATTGCCGAGCCTCGCTTGACGAATGTAGAAAGGGTTCATCTCGTCATCTGGTGCACTTGACCGCGCTAGTGACGGACATTGTATGGAATGCCGCATACAGAGCAGAGCTGGAGGCGGAGATGGCGCAGCTGGTCTCCCGCCGCTGCTACAACTGCGTTGGCATGACGTGGAACGTCAACGAGCAGCGGCCCGAGGACTCGGCCGCCTTCAGCGCGCTGCGGGACGCAGCGGCGGACGCGCACGTCGCGGCCGTGGGGCTGCAGGAGATTGAGATGGGCGGCAGCAGCGTCGCCATCGCGGCTGCGAAGGATGCCATCGCGCGGGGCCTGCTGGTGCGGGCACGGAGTAGCCCACTGTCGCTGGCGGACTCGTGTAGCTGACATTTCACTCGATTGCTCAGTGGTTGCACTTACCTGCCGGACAAATGCCGAGTCCCGGATCTTCAGTCGGTCAGGGTGCCATCACAAATGCGCCATCGGAGACCGCCAAACCAGCGCCTGAGGGTGTGTCAAGGTGTGTACGGCACTCAGGAGAGGGGCAACGCAAATGCGCACTGGTGGGGGCAGGCGGTGTGCCAAACGGGTTTCAGGAAGTCCGGCCCCTGAGTACTTGCTGAAAGCCTGCTGGATCATGCTCATGCAGGAGAAGGGCAACGCGAATGCGCACTGGTGGGGGCGGCGGTGCCTGAGGGCGCTATCGAGCGCCGCTGGCGGTGCCTGGACGCAGGTTGGCCTGCGCCAGCTGTCTGGCATGCTGGCCCTCGTCTTTGCGCGCCAGGTGCGATGGCTGCCTGAGCAACTTGAGATCCCCACTTTCTGCCTGAAAGGACGCGCAGGGCAGTGCCCCAGTCGGCCTGCGCCAGCTGTCCGGCATGCAGGTCCTCAGTTTCGTGTGCCAGTTGGGCAGTACTGTCTGTTGTAAGATGGCCAACATGTACGGTTGTCTTCTCCATTCTCGATCGACAAGCGTGACAACTCACTGGGCTACCATTTATTCACAGCTCCCCAGTTGATCACACCACCTGCTGTTGTTCCATAGGAGCTGAGCAGGGGGGTGGGCGAGGTGGCATCGGCAAGCGTCGCTATGGGCGTGCTGCACGTGGGCGGCACCAAAGTATTGTGCATTCATGAGTTCAATGTCGCTGCGTTCCTGCAGGAGCTAAGCGAGCCGGTGGGCGAGGCTGCGTCGGCGAACGTTGCCACAGGGGTGTAGGGCGTGAGCGGCGACAAGGCGCCTTTCGTATCATCGTACTGTCTGCTCCCTGTTGAGCTCTTCAAGTGATATTGTGCAGGAGCTGAGCGAGGTGGTGGGCGAGGTGGCGTCAGCGAGCGTCGCCACGGGGGTGCTGGGTGTCGGCGGCAACAAGGGCGCCGTGGCGCTGGGCTTCACGCTGCACCGCCGCCGCGTCGCCTTCATCGCCAGCCACTTCGCCGCGCACCAGGCACGGACTCGTTCGGGTGGCCTCCGATTCGTTTCCTGTGACGGCGGCACGTCGGCAGGCAGCATGAGACACCACAGTGGGACGTGGTCTTGCCCAGTAGACAGCCGGGCTCAGGGGCGTTCTGGCAAAGGGCGGAAGATCGTCCTCTTTGGTGTTGCGCTGCCCAGCAGCTGCCCAGCCAGGCCTGCCCATCCCTAGCGCTGGCCAGCAGGTCTGGGGAGCAGCAGGCGTTCACGCAAATGAGTGCACTCTGTGCCTCTCACTCGAGCACTCTTCGTGTAAAGGGCGCCCCCTACCCAGCTGATCCCCAGGCGCTGCCTCGCCGTCATCGCACTCGCACAATCTCCAGGATCAGCAGCCACGTCCACCGTGACCGCCACCAGGCGTGCTCTTCACTGGAAAGCCTTGGTGCATGGTGGGAACGGGACGGCACGCGCCCGCTGCTGGCTGGCAAGATCCTGCAGGACACGCCATGCCGGTAGCATCCTGCGGGAACCTAACAGCTGACAGGGCCGTGTTTTCTGTTGTCCCCGCTTGCATTTGCAGTGGTGCGCAAAGCTTCCCGCTTTGCTGTGCCTAACCCCTTGCGACATACTGCCACAGGGTGCGGTGGAGGCGCGCAACGCCAACTACGCGCAGATTGCGGCGCAGCTGGCCTTCAAGCGCGCGGGCTGGGTGGACGAGGAGGCCTCCGCCGCGGCGCTGAAGCAGGTGGGGTCGTCAAAGCGGCTCGGGGTCGGCGCAGCGCCCGAGGCGGCGGACGGCAGCGAGGCCGAGGACCTGGCGGAGGAGGAGGAGGAGGGCCAGGTGTGGCTCTCAACTTCAAACCAAGCTGGTGTGACATGGGAAGCACTGGTTGACATCTGTGCTGTGAAGTCGAGGCGGCATACGGCAGCGAGGCGGAGGAGCTGGTAGAGCAGGAGGTGAGGTGTGGTGTGGTGTTGGAACTACATAGCCATGAAGTTGGAGAAACCGTGCCTCTGTCGAGGTACACAAGGTACAGGGGAGGGCGACGCACATTGGGTGGCGACCCCAATGTTTCAAGCCTTCGTGCACATGCACAGCTACATCTGGCACTCCGTTTTGGCAGGTGCCTTGCAGTGAACTGTGGTCAGGCTCGGTCGACTCGGTGTTGTGACCGGACACCTACCAGCGGCCGCTTGGTCACACACACATGAACTTGCAGCACCTGCTCCTCCATCCTGTCACAACAGTCGCAAGGTGCAGCCATCTACAGAAGGTTCGATTCGTGCTGCAGTCGGCGATGACAGTTGGCTCCCAACCAGGCCCTTTTACAGCTTGTCTCTCCATTCCTGGCGTAAACAACGACCTGGATTTGCAATCGCTGCCTGCAGGGGGAGGGCATGCGCGCGGCGGAGCTGCTGGTGTGGATGGGGGACTTCAACTACCGCATCATCGGCGAGCGCGACGCCGTCGTAGGCTCTATCCGCCGTTTCCTGCTGCAGGACAACACGGTCGCGCTCCAGGACCTGCTTGCCCAGGTGTGCGTGCTTCCGGTTGTTGTCTTTTACTTCTTCTGGGATTTGTGCTGTCATCATCCTTGTTTTGTGTCTGCTTTGCAGGCTCTACCTGCTGCAGCCGGTCGGCCCCTGGGCATGCTGTTCTGTTGCTGTGTTTGCTCCCGATCATGACGCAGCTGCGCTTTTCGAAACTTTGCCCCGAGCAAACCGGGAACACACCCGACGCAGCGCCACCACCATCTTCACCTTTCTCTTATCCATTCGTTTCGATATTTCTTATCAATTCCTCCACAAATAAGTCCAGTTCGACGGGAGAAGGCGGCGGGACGCGTGTCCGCTACCTGCACAGGGCGTCCAGCTTTGTAGTTTCGGTTTATCCCTTCCATTCGGTTGACATTTCTTTCCTTCATCTCCACCAAGAAAGGACCAGCTTCAGCAGGATGATGGCGGCTGGGCGCGTCTTCCATAATTGCACGAGGCGCCCATCCTTCTCCTTCCCGTCACCCTTTTCTCTCCTTCCTTTTCGTCAACCTCCCTGTTACAAAAACGGGACCAGCTGCAGCGGGAGACGGCGGTGGGTCGCATGTTCCGCTACCTGCACGAGGCATCCATTCTTCTGTTTCACGTTATGCGCTCCTTTCTTTTCCAACTACCAATCAGTCTCCCACTTGATATACACAGGACCAGCTGCAGCGGGAGATGGCGGCGGGTCGAGTGTTTCGTCACCTGCACGAGGCCCCGATCCGCTTCGCACCCACCTACAAGTTCGACAAGGGCGAGGTCAGCCCGCACGCCTACGACAGCAGCGAAAAGCAGCGCGTGCCCGCCTGGTGCGACCGCGTGCTCTTCCGCGGCACCGAGCTCACCCGCCACTCCTCGCAGGTGTGCACGAGAAAAAAGGCGGATTAGTCCTTGTCAATGGTCCGTATTCTTGGTTTTGGTTTGACCAATAAAGGAACAGCAACAGCAAACTCCCAGAGCTGAATCCAGATGCAGCGATTTTGGCACTGGTGTGGCCACTCCGCATGCTGGTGGCCTGCCATGGCTTGAGCAGAGCATGACGTTCAGGCCCGCAGCACCAGACCTACTATCGGCAGCGCATTTTCTTCCTCTGGGCGAGCGTGCTGCGCATCCTCGTTCACGCCCTGCCCTGCGGGCCGACTCAAATGTCGCTGTCCTGGTTTGACAGGCGCACTCGTGTGTGATGACCAATCCGCACAGTGCCAAACGACATCTTCGGGCGCAGCACAGGGGGAGCCCACTACCGGACCCGATGCTGGTAGCCTGGTTGCTACAGACTGTCCACGGCTTGATTCCTGGCAAATTCGCAGGTCCGTACAGCTTTGTCTCGCGGCGGTGGTGACGGAAGATTTCCGCGTGAACGTGCACCAGGTACAGGTCCAGCCACATGAGTTACGGGGAGTAAGTCTTGTCTCGCTGCAGGGCATCTCGTGGCGCAGCACGGAGAGGGCCCGGACGCCCCGCAGTCGGCGCTCACAGCCAAGAGAATCCGACTGAAGTGAACCACATACTCCGAGGTGCTTTCCTTTAGTATTGCTGGGGGGACGAAGTTCGGTCTTGCAACGCCACAGGGCATGTCGAGGCGCGCGGACAGACCCGGACGCGCCCGAACCGGCGGCGGCGGCGGAGGAGATCCGCGACAAATGCACAAGTACTGGAAAGCTGCGTCTTTGTGGTTCCGGGGCTGAAGTCCGGTCTTGCAACGCCACAGGGCATCTCGAGGCGCGCGGAGGACCCAGACGCGCCGGAGCCGGCGCTTGCGGCGGAGGAGATCCGCGTGAAATGCACAAAGTACTGGAGCGTGCCGCACGCGGTGGAGAGCGACCACAAGCCGGTGCTGGCGCGCCTCGCCATCTCCATGCCCGTCACCGACCAGGTGCGCCTGTGATGTGTGATACATGAGCGATATCAGCTAGAATGAGAAGCGGCACTATAGAGAATCGGCAGCAGCACAACAGAGGTGCTGGCGCACCTCGCCATCTCCGTCACCGATCAGGCATGCACCCTGTTTCCTACTCAGCATCATGCGTATAAAAAGCATCGAATGCACGACAGACGATTAGGATCACAGCTGTTCCAGCAGTCTGCATTTCGAGATTGGAAGATGGAATGCAACCTAGTTCACCGGAAGCGGAGCTTCTCACATGCTTCGCAAGCATTGGATTAATGGATTGGACCAACATTAGAGGATTGGACCAATATTACAGTCTGTCAGACCGCGATGCGAGGTTTCCAAATGCGGTGTGCGCTCCCCTTCGAAGGCTCCATGCTTCCCGTGATGCAGGCCAGGGAGCGCATGCAGGCATCGCCATCCTGGCGGCCGCGGATGTACGCCCGGCGGAGGCACAGGGCCAGCCCAATGTGCACCTGACAACCTACTTGTTCATGGATTCACACAACTGCTGCAGGCCAGGAAGCGGGCGCGGGCGTCGGCGATCCTGGCGGCCGCGGACGCGCGCATCGCCGAAACAGAGGGCCAGCCCGATGTGCACCTGCTGCCCAGCGCTGTCGAGCTGGAAGCAGGCAGCCCGCCGGGCGAGCTCGTGCGGCTGGTTAACCGCGGCGCTGCGCCAGCAATGTTCTGCCTGGGCCCTGCATCGGTGGGTCCGCACTGGCAAGACATCCACAGGCTCGGCAGCAACACCACGACGCGCCTGAGGCTGAACCACTCTCGCATTGCCTGGACGCCACCCAGGGAATTGCACTACGGGCTGAATGCTGGATGCAATAATGTGCTGTCATCTTTGTCGACAGCTCCAATGCCCTCGATGCAGGGCGGCGGCATTGCGCGGGACGGCCTGCCGTCATGGCTGCAGGCGCACCCGGCGAACGGCGTCATCACGCCTGGGCAGACTGTTGCGCTGCACCTGGGGGCACACTCGTCGCAGCGGACCCGGCCCCAAAAGGTGCGAAAGTAACCTGCAGACTATGACCATCAATGATGATCACCTCACATCAGTTATACCCATGTCACGGGAGATGAGTTCATTGAGTTGTGCCACCTGCATCCTGCCCTCTCGCCTCCTGCGCGCTTTGAACTGCAGTGCCCAGGCGTGATATATGTGAGTGAGTTGTATGTGGACCTCCGAAGGTGCGGGTGCTGCCGCTGAAGGTGCGGGTGCTGCCGCTGACGGCGCTGAGTGGCGCGCAAGAGGGCTCCTCTGAGATGCGGAACGGTGTTAACAGACTGAGATCATTTTGATGAACCGTTCTAAACAGTTTCCTGCAGGCCCAAGCTGGCGGTGCGGCTGCTGCCGCTGACGGCGCTGGGCGCGTGATGGCGGCTCCGAGCAGCACACCTATCAAACTTTACTGATTTTGGCGTGCTGACCAGTCCAACAAATCACTTGCAGGCCAAGCTGGCTGTGCGGGTGGTGCCGCTGACGGCGCTGGGCGGCGCACGGGAGGGCTACTCCGAGCTGCGGCTGAGCGTCACCTGCTCTCCCAGCACCGGCCGCGGCCCCCTGGCCTCGTTGCGGCAGAACGCCGTGTCCTACGCGCACCACTGATCGACGCAGGTCGAAGCAGCAACCACCGCTACTGCGTTTGAATCCGGTCTGGCGGTTGCCGTGGCCGGCGGCGGCAGGCATCAGCGCGGGCAGCCTGCGAGCAACCGGGATGGGGCAAATTGGGATACATGAGGGGCTTCAATGACATGGCTCGAGCTGGGCACTGTGCAATCGACCCCTGTGTACATTGGAGACGGAGAGTGCTGGCAAGATCCGGGGCTCTGCTGTGAGAGTGTTTTGGACTGTGCTGCGCGCGGTTCCTGTTGTACGAGTGGCTCTGACATTGCAGCTTCACTGAATAAGACACACTTTTCAACGGCAACTTTGCGATCACTGGGAACCACCAGCAGCGAGGCCCGCTAGACGCGCAGACACAAAGGCCCAGTAGAAATTGAAGCCGCCGATGCGGCCAAACACATCCAGCAGCTCCCCCGACACGTAGACGCCCTGCACAAGCCATGTCGGGAAAAGGAATAGCGGCCTGCAGATTTCCGCCGGCTGGATCCTCTGGTTGGCCATTGCTGTATGCATAAGCTGCTTTCGGGGCAGGCAACAAACGGAGTGTGCGATCGTCCACATCAATGCCGTCCAAACTGCGCAAGCGCCACAGCGGCGTGCCAACTGGCAAGGTGCACGCACCGGCAGCTTGCGGCTTTCGCAGGTGGCGCAGTTGATCTCGCTGAGCGGGATGCCACCGCCTGTGACCTCCGCCTGCATGACAAACAAAGGCGATGCAGATCATGTCTGGGCAGGACCGATGAATATTCAGGTGTCAGGTGTCTGGTAGCGTCAAGGACACCTTCCGAAACCTCGCAGTGTGAGCACAATTTCCCGACATCCGCCGTAAGAAGGTTCGACATGTTTCTGTTTGTATACTTCCCACGCCCAGGGACATGGTGCCCCACCTTCGGGTACCCTTCATGGCCTGTGATGTCCACGGGGCAGGCCGTGAGCGCCGCCAGCAGCGCCCGCCGCTGTCCCTTGCGCAAGTCCGCGGCGCGTGTGGCCCGCCCGTCGACGCCCGCTGACGCGCACAACGCCTGCCAAGCATTCGAGCCTCACGCGCGATTATGATTGAGTCGACGGCTGCCTCTCGTGGTGGGTGCCGGTCAAGCAACATGCCCGACAAGCGTCCTCGAGCATGTCGGTGTGCATTCAGCTGCGCGGCCCACCTCGGCCAGGCGGGTTGGCAGGCCTCGTCGGTGCAGGACGCTGCCCACCGCCTGACCGCCGGCGTCTGCCAGCGCCGCCGCCCAGGAGTCCTGCTCCTCGCCCGTCCAGTTGACTGTCAGGGCTGCACCAAGAACCACAGCACATGTCAGGTTATGCACAGCACATCTCCGGGGAGCAGTTTGTGAGCTACAGTAACGTAAGGGCTGCACTTAGTGCAAGTGGGCAGACGGGATAGCCTCGTTCCATCGTTGGAAGTTCAAATTGCGCGTGTCAACGAAACCCCAACACTCCAGACTCTGAACCCCAATCCACATGATAGCCGTCCAGCGATATGATCGCGTGGCGCGATAGGTACAACGCCGCAGTTCACTGCAGAAACCCCTTGCAGTATTGTGCTTTCCATATCAAGATGTGAGACCCTGCCTGGCGGCGGCGTGTCTCGCTCCAGCGCCATCACCGCATGGTGCGACAGGTCCAGCACTGCCGGCCCTGTGACGCCGCGGTGGCTGAACAGCAGGCTGCCGCGCTGCGCCACCGCCGGCTTGGTCTTGCCCTTGGCCTTGCGTGCGGCCAGCTGCACGCCGTGCACCGTCAGGCCTGCGGCCACACGGCAAGGGCGTCAAGGAAGGAATTGGCACCTCTGCTGCTGTGCTACGCCGGCGTCGGAACTCTATGCCGACGCCGGAATGGCCAGGCTCTACCGCTGTGCTGCTTCGAGCTCCGTGAAGCTGTGCAATCGATTGCACCTTGTCGGGCGACCTGGCACTAGGCAGTGATGCAACGTTCGCCACCGTCTGCTTTGGGTAGTTCGAATCTTCCGCCTCACCTGCCAGCTGCGCGCCGCCCGGGTGCGAGCCTTTCAGCGGCGTCAGCGCTGGGTAGGGTGCCTTCAGGCTGTGCCCCAGCCGCTGCAACACTGCCCACCCTGTGCCGTCTGTGCCCATCTTGGGGTAGCTCTTGCCGCCCGTCGCCATCACCTGCGCATCAATCAATCTCCTGCTAGGTGGCTCCATAACGTCAAACTCTGCATGCACCCTGCAGTTTTGCCTCTCCTGTTGGGACCCGTCCAGAGCGGGACTCGGGCTGGCGTAGTGGCGTTCAGGGAGCTGTCAAAAGGGTGCAACGCTTTTGACTGCTGGGCCTGCGCTCGGTCTGCCTGAAATTGGGCACAAGCCGAAACTGGAGGACTTTGCAGCGACCTGGAGCACGGAAAACAAGATGCAAAAAGCGCACCACGCGCTGCGCAGTGAAGGCGCCGCCGACCTGAGTCCCGCAGCGCCACCCGCCGGTTTCTGGCTCGGCGTCCAGGGCCGCTAAACCCTGGCCGTAGCGCACCGCCACGCCCGATGCCGTGCACGCCGCGAGCAGCCGGTCTCGCACCTGAGGACGGCAGCCGGAACATGCCATGGATATAATTGGTTGGCAATATTCGTTCGCCTGAACTACCAGTGCAGTAGTTGGGCTCGCATTTGGCTGGATCGAGTGGTGTACATATACCAATATGCGGCGGCCGCACCTCACGAGAGCTGTTGCTGGCGGGAAACCACTTGCAGGTGGCTTCCTCCATGGCGAGCTGCAGTCCGACTTCATTCTCCAGCCTGCATCACATGTAAGCAACCCTCACTTCGCCATGATCGAGCAGCGCTTCACAGGCACGGCAAGAGGCGCACGCCATGATGGGCGGCGAAACATGCGGGCCTGGACTGCAGCATAGCATGCTCTCGTCTAAGCTTGAGTGGAACTTGGACGTAATTCTCCGAGCTCACCAAGCTTTGCAGTCGTCGACGGGCCAGGAGGCCAGCATGCCGCGCAGCGCGCCGGCGCTGGATTCCGTGAAGAAATCTCGTCCGGCGTCCACATTCTGGGGCAGCACGTTGCTGCAGCGCATCAAAGACCCGCCGTTCATGAATTTAGGCTCTGATGCGGAACAATGAGCTCGACTGTCGTCGCTGGCGCTGCAATCGGATAGTCAGGCGATCGAGGCGGCGGGCGCGTACCAGCGGGTGCCGCCGCTGATGAGGATTTTCCTGCCCGCCTCCTGCTGCTTCTCCAGGATGACGACCTGCGCACGACAGCACTGCTCGCTATCCTGCAGTGTTATTGCTCGTTGGCTGTGCACTGCTCTGTGGCATGATTTACCGTGCAGCCGCCATGCGTCCCACGATAAATCTGACACCTTTGACGCGGTCGTATTGCAGCTGCGCTTCCATCATTGACCATTAAAATTCTTTTGAGACGTCCGTATGATCACAGACACTCTGCCGCGGACCTGGGCTCCCTGCTTCGCTGCAAAGTATGCGGCTGTGAGGCCGGCAGCTCCACCGCCAATCACGAGGACATCTGCAGAACCGGCATCTGATCGGGCTGCGGCTCTGCACAGCCATCTTCTGGGTCTGAGAAGTGCGCCGTGCGTGCGCCGGACCTTCAGCCTGCTGCCGCCATCAGCACAAGAGCATTGGCGCGGCAGCCGCTGACCGCGCATGCGCTCGGGTTGAGTGCTGCTCGATATAAAATTGGTAGGGCCTTTGAATATGGTTCACCAATGATATGCCGCAGCCTTTCGAACCCGTGAACGAACGAACTAGAGTGCGGATTGCCAGCTACGCAAGCGATGGCAGATTTGCTCTTCAGAAAGGTTTTTGAGTTATTATACTCGCCATATGGCAGATTACCCTGAACTCACAAGCACTTCGACGAACTTGACTTCTGCTTCGGGAACGAACAGAAGAGTGAATGTGCATGCCAATTGGCGAGCTGATCATGCTGACGTCACTGTAAGAGCGGGTGCAGCTCGAGCGGCACTACAGCAGATTGACCAATACATAAAGCAATAGTATCACAGATGATTGAGTATCGCGAGGACTGACCACCGCTGGTAGCTGTGTCACATTTTTGCCCAAGCAATCCACCACAGCGCCTCCCACAGGCAAGGTGGCAGAGTCACGCTGCCCGTGTGCTCCGTCACGACAGAGCCACGGCGCCTGTAGCAGAAGTACTCCGGCCACGACCTGGAGCTGCAGCCCTCAAAATAGATCCAGCTGCTCAGTGCAGCGCACATGGGCGCGCACGAGATCTTGTGTGCATGCACATGAGCGGTTGCCTCTGAGCAGCACAAGGACTTTCAGCCAGCGCTTCATTCCCATCGGCGCACCTCGCGCGCCTCAGATGGAGCTTGCGACCGCAGTAGCACCCGTGCCGACATTGTCGGCGGGTGACGCCATGCAGTTCTGGCGCATGCCGGCCGGCGTGACGGTGCGGCTGGTGGACAATGCTGCGGACCTGGCTCAGATGGAGGAGCACATCATGGCGGACGCGGACGCGTGCGGCATCGATGCCGAGTGGGCTCCGGGCTCCGCCAACCCCTCGGCAGCGCTGCTACAGTTGGCGTTCCGCTCGGCGGCGACCGGCGACTGCATCACGCTCGTGCTGGTGCGATCCATCAGCTTGCAACGGTACTGCAGCTCATGTGTAGCCTGTGGCATATGCTGGTGCAGATGCGGACAGCGCTGGCGACCAAATGCAATAATGCAGGTAAGCAGCTGTCGTGGCATACGGGTGCAAGTGCAAGTGCTCGTCCAGCACGAGCCTACGTTTGCGGTGTCACGATCGCAAGGATGCCTCCAAAAGAGTACATCGTATTATCTCTTTTAGCAGCCTGCAACCTTCCACAGGAACTACTGGCGCTTGCTCACAGCATCCTCCTGAAGCTGTGTTTCTGAACGATGGCAAACTTCATTCCTGAACCGTCTTTCAATCGCTTGCATGCATGCCGCAGGACCTGCTGGCACTGCCGCCTATGGCAGACACCGCCTTTGTCCGCCGCGTGCTGACCGACACCAACTCTAAAGACATTTTCAGAACCATCACCAGAAACTTCCCAGAATCGGAGGGTAGCTTAGGTTTCAATCCCTGTGCTACCCTCCGCTGCCGCAGGACCTGCTGGCGCTGCCAACCAAGACGGCGGCCGCCTTTGTGCGCGCGTGCTCACCGATGGCGAAAATTTGAAGTCAGCTTGGGCACAATAATAATTTTCTGCCTTCATATTTTATCAACTCCTGCGCCGCCATGCCACAGGACCTGCTGGCGCTGCCGACCGAGGCGGCCGCCGCCTTTGTGCGCCGCGTGCTGACCGACGGCGCCATCCTGAAGCTGGGCTACGCGCTGCCGGGCGACCTGTGGGCGCTGGCGGCGCGGCTGGGCCTGGCGGCGGTGCGGGAGGTGGCGCCGGCGGTGGACGTGCGGCCGCTGCAGGCGGCGCTCAGCCGGGGCGGAGGGCCGCTGCCGAAGGTAAGTCCCGGAGACAGATTCCGGAGAGGTTTTGTGGTGTCTCTGAACCCATATCAAGAATCTCACGGGAGTGGCGCCGGCGATGGATGTGCGGCCACTCAGCCGGGGCATCGAGCCACTGGCACAAGTGAGTCCTGTTGTGTTTCCTGTCATATTGAATTATGTTGCTGCGGGACATGGCGCCGGCACTGGACATGCGGCTGCAGCAGGCGGCACCAGGCCGAGGAACGGATGACCGCGCTACGGCGTCTGTGATGTACCTGCCACGCTCATAAGCCATCACTATTTCTGCAGGTGCGGCTGCCAGGACTTTCGGGACTGGTAGAGGCGCACCTGGGAGGGCTGCCGCTGGACAAGGCGCTGCAGTGCTGCGAATGGGAGGCGCGGCCGCTGTCGCCGGCGCAGCTGGACTATGCCGCGGCGGACGCCGTATGCCTGCTGCACCTCGCTGACGCCATGGTGCGTTTCTCTTGAAAATGACGCAAACGTAAGATGTGAAGCGATCAGGCACATGGAAGGCCCAACACCTGGCCTATGCAGGGGCCAACACCATGGTGAATCCCGCTGGAGTTGCAGTAAATATCGAGATAACGTGTGCAAGCGAATGGTGCAGCTGGACTATGCCGCGGCCGATGCCGTGTGCCTACTGCACCTCGACAACGCCAAAGCGAGCTGTGGTGTCTGCTGTGACACCACTTGCGATCTCGATTCAATGCTGTGGAGGAACTTTTCCCAGAAGGCAGCTGCCCTGATTGCACCTTGGCGGCAGGCAAGCATTTTTTGGTCTCTACTCACCGCACAGTGCTGCTGTGCCTGCAGGCGGCGGCCGCGCCGCCGGCGCGGCACCCGCTGAACCGCAGCACGCAGGCCAGCCGGCCGACCGGCGGCGGCAGGGGCCGAGGCACGGCCGCGCGGCCGGGCATGGGCCGTGCAGCGCCCTTCGGCAGCCCCGCGCATCTAGGCGGCTCAGTCGCCGTTGCAGAGGCTGCCGCAACCGCTGTCGCCGCTGATTCTGCTGCTCTAATTTTGCCTGCTGGCGCTCACCTCAATCGTATGGCGGCGGCAGGCTGCGGCGGTGGAAGTAAGCAGGACAGTTGCAGCAGCGACGACAGCAGCGGCGTCGATGGCGACGGCGGCAGCGGCGACGGCGCTGGCGGCGCGGCGGCGCAGCGGCGGAGACTCAGGAATGCCGTGACAAACCACTGGGGCGAGTCCTGGTCGCTGAGCCACGTCAGGGGCAGGAAGCTGGTGGGTTTTGAACACCGCTGCTGGTCTTGCAGATGTGTGTTGCATGGACAGCGCTCAGCCTGTCTGAATCTGGTGCAGGCAAGTCCGCTACACACATGGCGGTGCCTGAATGGACCGCCTGGAGCGACATCTCTTTGAAACGCCCATCATCATGCAGGTGCACGGGCAGCTGACGAGCAAGCTGGCGAGCATGGCGGAATCTCGCAGGAGCACCATCGACGATGCCACAGGTGAGGTTGCTGCTCTGCTGCCATCGGCGCCGCCATACAGGATCAGTTTTCCAGGCACAACCCTGTGCACATGCCACCAGGGCTGGGCTTCCACCGAAAAAGGATGCTTATATACTTTGCACTGTTGCAGGGCGTCCAGCAAGGCTGCCGTGGAGCCAGCCGGAGCATGCACGATTCGTGTGTGACGTCATGGCAGGTGTGTTGAACGAATCGCATGCGTAGCTGCATGTGCATCGCTGAGCCGCTTTGAGAACCTAGAGACACATTCTCATCTGCTCCTCCTGCACTCCCAGACACCCGTAAGGCATCAATCCGGACGGCGCGCTAATCTTGACGATGCGCTGTGCTTACATGATTTCAAATGACGTTCCTGCTGCGCCACAGAGGGCCTGGCGCGGCAGCTGCGGCTGTGTGGACTAGACGCCGCCTCAGTGCCGGCGGACCCCGGCAAGGAGCCCCGCCACCGCATCTACAGGTGGGGCAGGAGCCCAGACCGGGACATTCTCTTCCAGCCACAAGTAGGTAACACAATTGCGTCTAGGCAACGCCTTTACACCTATAGCCCACCACCAGCACATCTTGGAAAGTGCATCGAAACTGTCATGTGTGGCCGGGTGGAGGGCGCTGCGCAGAAGCGGCGGGCGCGAGCGGCGGACCACGCCTGCTGTCCTGCACACCTCCAAGAGCTCCGCTTTAGCTTGAACACCTATTTCAACCTTGTTGCATCAGGGCGTCGAGGAGTGTGCGGCGGAGGAGGGGCGGGTGGTGCTCACCGTAGACCCTTGCACTCGCACCAAAGGCCGATGACACATGGAGTTTTGAAGCAAGATGGCCGCATCATGCCTACAGAGCGCTGGTGGAGTGCGCGGAGGAGGAGGGGCGGGTGGTGCTCACTGCCGACCGCGCCTTCATCGCGGGCCGCTACTGCGAGGCGGCCTACTTCGTGCGCGGCCTTGACAAGAAGGCGCAGCTGCAGGAGGTGCGGATTGAAAGCTTGAACCCCTATGCGACTCCCGGCTTGAGGGCATCCTGCGGTCGACTGGGATTTGAACCTTCGGCTGCTGTGGAGGGGCGGCAGCATCCCGTGCGAGCGCCGTGTAAGCACCGCTGGGTGATGGGAATTGTCGGAATAGGATGGAGTCACCTTGCTGTCTTCCATCGAGCTGCTGACTACCACCGGACGCGCCGTTGGTGTGTAGCCGAATGCTAATCTGGTGTGGCGATGCAGGTGCTGGCTGCCTTCTCGATCGACACCAGCGCGCTGGGCCTGCTGTCGCGCTGCGCCAAGTGCAACGGCGAGTTCGAGCTCAGGTACGCGCTTCTGAGGCTTAGCACAGGATGTCAGCTCTTGGAACTACATCCGCGGCAAGGGCTGTCGCAGTGCTCCCCTTCCGCAATGCTGATCCATCTCTTTGTCAGCAGATTGGTGTGGTCCTGGACTCTGCAGCGTGGGTTCCTGGAAGTCACCATGCATGATGGTGAGATTTGACAGATGTGTCAGAGTGCACATGAGAAAGGTTTCAACCATAGTTGCGCTGCAACTGATTCTATACCTACTCTCCCAACAGGCCGCTGACAGCGGCAGAACTGCCAGAGGGCGCCAATGTGCCAGCGGGCGTGCGGGACGCGCACCAGCACTTCTGGCGGTGCTCGCGTTGCGGCCAGATGTACTGGCAGGGCGCGCAGTACGACAACGCCGTGGGGCGCCTGACGCGCGACCTGGAGCGCTGTCAGCGCGATGAGTCAGCTGGGTTCGGTGGAAAACACTGCACATATTGAATATATCCAGTTGCGCCACCTGTAAGGCAATGCCGGTGGGCGCCTGATGCGCGACCTGGAACGGTTGTCGCATTGCTAATCTTGACAAGAACGGTTTCTGGTTGCCAGATGAAATCGCCAATGCTATCTGGTGCCTACATGTGACCCGAAGCACTGTCGGCCCTCGAGGCAGCTGAGATGAATCAAATTTGTGCTTGTTGCTGGCTAGATGAGCACCAACGATTTTGCTGTGTCTGGTTGAGTTTTTCATCGATCAGTACACATGCCATGCGATGTTGTCAGGCCACTGGCATTAAGCCAGCTGCGTCCATTTCGAGGTACTGTTTTGGCAAACGGGAAGACACGGCCCAAGAGGTATTTAGCCTCTCGACTGCACAAGCCGGCCCTCAATCTCTCATCCGGCAGCACCTGCTCTGGCTGCAGACGGCCGCCGTTGAGCAGCTGTTGTACATCAGTCAATCGTCTGCGGAGAGTACCTCGGAGCACTTCCACCTATAGCATGTGCTACACCTCACAGCCCTCAGCAGCCGCCGCATACATGCCGCCGCAGCGGCTGCGGCCCGCCGTCCTCTCCGACCAACCTGAATTTCCTCAGCAGGTTGGCCAGCGACGCGGCGACCACCCTGTAGTTGTTCCGCGCGTAGCCGCCCGACAGCACCATGCAGATGGGGACGCCTGCGTCCGCGGCGGCGTGGAACACCATCTCGTCCCGCGACGCGACGCCGGCTGCCGACACCTTCATGTTGCCCAGCGGGTCGCCCGCCAGGATGTCCGTGCCTGCAAGACGAAAGTCGTGAAGGTCACGACATGTCATACGGGGTTGATTTCAGAAAAGATTATGCTGCGGGCGATGCACGACCTACTGAGCGCCAGCGGTGATCCAACACTACAGATCAACCTTCCATTCAACAATCGGGTTTTGGGTTTCGCACAGCATGATGTTGTGCAAGAGTCTGGAACATTCTCACCTGCATTGTACAGCACGATGTCTGGCGAGAACTCTGCAAAAGCGCGCTCCAGCGCGCCTCGCGTCTTCTCCAGATACTCCTCGTCCCCGATGCCTGCAAAGCAGCTCAGCCACAGGTTTGCACTGAGCCAGAAGACGCTGATGATTCCAGCGGCATTGCATGCTGGGAAACATGCGGCACAGCGGCTGGGCCGTGCATGGCGGGTGTCTCGGCAGGCATGCCTCGTCCTGCGCACCACAGGAAATGCCGATGTCGATGTCTATGGCAGCCTTGGCCCTTGCGTCTCCCGGCCACAGGTCCTGCATGAAATCACCACACTGGCTTGATAGGCGAACGTTGCAGAGCGTAAACCACGTCCCCTGCACGAGTGGCAACACCCTGCAGCTGCAGGTTTGTTCCTGGCTGTACGCACTGCCTCGCTGCACATGTTGGACGATAGTCAAACATGTGTGCTGCCAAGGGCAAGCCGTGGGGGCGCCACATGTGCCTTGCATCTGCCGCACGAGCCATCAGTAGCGCACCTTCCCATAGATATCCAGTATGTAGAGGTCCTTATCCTGGAAGTGCAGCTTGTCGCGCTCGTGCCCGTTGCCCTGAGCGGGAGGCAAATCTGGAGACCTCAGGCAGGCACACGCTTTGCGCTTCCAAAGCCACAGCCCCAGGTGGCGCATTGCCAGCGCTGAAAGCGTGCATGAGATCACCAGCCGATGCAACTCCGGCTGCTGCCCTCCCCTCCCTTGTGCCCAGCACAGTGTTGGCTGTATGGATGTTCCAGCGCACAACATACACGCCAAAGGCAGCTGCAAGCGCAACCACCAATTCTGCCTTGCCTGGTGCACGTCGAGGTCCACAAAGAGGCACTTTTGCACGGCGCCGCCAGACGCAGAGCGTACACGTCGCAGCGCCAGTATCAAGTCGCTATATGCGCACCTGTACATTGTACAGGAACCAAGATTGGCGGGGCAGAGCGCTGAAACTCATCTGCAAGCGGACAGACTCTGGAAAGAGCGGGGTACAGCACTCCCTTGCGAAGGACTTGGATATTCTGGTTTTCAGATTTGTTTTGTGACACAACGCACCAGCCCGAGCCGTCCTCGAAACAGGCGTGGTGCATGCCACCACCGATGTTGATGCTCCAGCCACAGTCCAGCGCCAGCCCCGCCGCCTGCGGCCCGCACCGCCACGGCTGTCACCCGCACGGCTGCCGCCTGCCGCCAGACTGTGGGCTCTACTACAATGCAACAGCAGGCGGTCCGTGCCTGGCATATTGCTTTCAGTTTGGTAAGCCACATGTTGATGGACGGCTACAGGTCAGGGCAGCCCGATGTCCCGCACCAGCATCGTCCCGCCGACGTGATGCCTGAAGGGCCGCATGACCTGCGGCATGCCAGCAGCGCATCTCGTCACCCAAGGCGCAGCCCTCCGAGATGCTGAGAGCTCGGTAGACGGAGGCAACCATGATGCAAGCACCCGAATGTGCACTGTGGTGCATTGTTCAGGCTCACCCGGCTCTGCACCAGGCAGTTTGGCAGCAACCCCACCGGCGGCAACTGGATAACCTCCGCCACCTGCACGGCGCTGCGGTTTGCCACCAGCTCGACCAGGCATCATCGCCGAGATGCATGGATACGCTGCTGTGCACTTTCAGTCAGCAATAAGGTGCACTCTTGCAGACCTGGAACTCACCTTGCGGGAGCTGTTGTGCAGCTGGTCCAAATACTCCGCTGTGTGCACATCCCGCAGCTGCTCGACTGTCACCTCCACCGGCGTCACCAGCTACGCGGCGCCATACGAGCGAGGACCACAAGAGAGTTTAGACGTATTTCACAAACTCAGCCGCAGCTCGGCGGCTGCAGGCAGCAGCAGTCATCGCGAAGTGCATACAGCGGCAGCTGCGAGCTGAAGTTTTGATGGCGCCTTTGAGGCAAGAGCGTTTGGCAATCGGGTATGGTTGGCACATGTGCTGACGCACACCTGCTTCTGTGTCACCAGGCCCTCTGACTGCAGCACCTGGACGACACGCTTGAACTTCCAGCTGTCGAACGGATGCACTTTTTCCAGGCCAAAAAACCTGTGGAAACAGCAGCGCTGCCATGCCCATCCAGCTACCATATATTTGATGCATATAGCGCATAGTTGATACAAGAAAGACAAGCATGAAGTTGTGTGAGCTGCTTCGATGCGACGCCGCGGCTCACCCTATGTTGTAGTTTGTATGATAGACGATGGGCAGCTGCTCTGCACTCCTCCATCCTCCAAGATCACTGTACGCTGCTTTGAGGGCATCGCTGACAGGTGCCATCTTCCCTTGGGTTGATGATTTCTGGGGCCGCATGCGGGCTCCAAGTGCCGATGTCGCTGTTCAGCAAAATGTTGGCATGGCATGTCACATGGCTACTCACACACACTCTGTGCGTGTGTACGTCACAACCCTTAAGGCGAGAGACCAGTGTGTGGGGACGCTGTGGATGTGTCGGAACGAGGAGCACACTGCTGATGGTTCAAATTCTGTTCCTCGACCAGCTGGGGTTCAGGCAGCACCAGGCTCATACCCGGAATGAATGCGGCATGACTGGAGTGAGGCGAATGGCAGCACGGAAGAGATCGTGGTGCTGAATGCCACAGTCTCCGCTCGATCTTCATTGCGGGATTGCATTTCCTCTTGGATCCCACAAGCAGCTTGCTTTCTTTTGATCTGCATGGACCAACACCTTCCAATTATGGGGCAAAATGCATCATGTTGTCCCGTCTTCCCTTATGTCAATAGCACCGATCAACTCGAGGCGGCCTGCTGCCATCAGACGCGGGAGGGCGCAGATCCACTTCTGCGCTTCGGCTGCACACCCTATGTTGCCTGTTTTGACAGACACAAGCGACGACATGCCTCGCAGCGCGCCCTCGAACCCAGCAGGATATCTGGCCAACGAGACCTCCAAATCCTCCAGGCGCGTCAGACGCCACATGCTTGACGGCAGCGTTTTGAGCGACACCTTTTCCGCGGTGCATGCGTGGTCATCGCAGATTCCCATGCTCACAAGAAAATCGGCTGAAAATTTTGGCAAAAAGTCACGATCGTCTCTGGGATCGCCGCCTGGCGGCAAGCCGCAGCTGCCGCTGCGGGTGCGTCACAGAACTTTGGGTCCCCTTGTGGCGTTCAGTGTTCGACAGCTAGAGATAGGTAGAGCAAGGTGCAGAACTGTGTGCAGCCCCCATTTTGCCAAGGTGTTGTACGAACTCCAGCTGTTTCAAATTGTCCTTCAATGTGCACCAGAATCGAGTTCCTGCGGTGAAACCGAGATCAAACCTTGTGTGACAATTATGCAAAGTACCAAAGTCGTTGCTACTCCACTACTCTGCCGCTGCGCCGCTCAAGGCGGTTGCGCAGGCACATGAGGCGGCTCATCACTCAGGCTCCCTGGATGCCGGCCAGCCGCCCCTGGCAGATCTCCAGCAGGTCCTGCCGGTCCTTCTCCACCCGCTGCAGCTGATCCTGGAGGCCTGCACAGGCCGCCAGTGAACGGCTCAAAATATGAGAGGTGAGCATCGCCGTGCGAACAAAACTTCTCACTTGCAGGATGGCAGCAGTCAACGCCCTGCAACATACACCGAACGATGCCATGTGTCTGCAGTTGCCATAATCTTCGCTCTGCCAGGAGGCGGGTACTACCGAGCTGCACAAGGCAAATGATTGTCGGATGCTGGCGCACCGGCAATGTGGGACTTGAGGGTCTCGCGCGTCTGCAGGCCGCGCTCCAGCTCCGTCTTGCAGGCTGTCAGCGCGAACTCTGCCTTCTTCAGCGCCGCCGCCTGCCGGCAGATCTCCTCCTCCTTGGCCGCCGCCTGCACGGGCGCGTCGCCAGATGTCAGGTGCTGTGCAGCAAGGTGCTGTGGCCAACAGCCTCGATCCTGGCTTTACAAACACAATCGCAGCCCCGTTTGACCACAAGAGCACAACCCACTATGGCCGCCCGGGCCAAGGCAAGATCCCCAAACTCTTGCGCTGTGTGGGTCACAGTCGCTTACTCCAGCTGTGCGTTCTGACGACACATGCGCTTCAGAATACTCGTTTCTTTACAAGCGACGCACCTGGGACAGGGCGCGGTCCTTGGACTGCTGCGCCGCATGGTAGCTCAGCGTCACCTCCTCCAGCTCCCGCCGCAGCGCAGCGTTGTGCTGGCCGATCTGTGCGGCCGCGGCGGCGCCGAGCGAAGCCTGCTCCAGGCGGCGCTCCAGACCTGCGGCCCGCGCCTCGGCGGCGGCGCACGCCGCGGCTTTCGAGTCTAACGCATTGCGCAGCTCCTGCAGTAAGGACCACGCGAAGCTCGGCATATCACAGCAAGGTCCTCACAAGGCGTGTGCGAACTTGGTGCTGGCGGGTGTGCCCGCTTGTGTATTTCGAGTGCTGGCATCAAGACACCTTTGAGATGATGTCAACTCATTATTGTGGCATTCATGAGGTCGGCATCCCACATGAGGCACCCGGCATTGCCCGGCACGTCACGCGTGACTCTGCATGCTCTCAAGGCAAAGCACTGCAATCTGCTTTTGGTGCGGGGATCACCTGCTGCTGCACTTGCGCGACGGCGGCCTTCTGCTCCGCGGCTCCAGCGGCGCAGCGCGCGGTGTGCAGCTGCCGCTCGCGCTCGGTCGCGCGTGCCGCGACGTCCTGCGCCTCCTTCGCCGCCGACGCCTCAAGCCGCTTCACCTCGCTGCGCGAGCAAGAATGCATCACGTTTGAACATGTTCAGATGGAAGCAAACTGGATGCAGTTGAGTGCTTGGCACGGATGCCGCAACCTTGCCCTGCGCCTCTTTCTGTGCTGCCGCCGCTTCCAGCCGCTTGATCTCGCTGCGTCAACAAGGCAGGGTAGAGCACTCATACAGGATTAAGGCGCCCTGCAGACACCCCTCTTGCTCCGTTCATGCTGCATCTGTAAGACCATGTTGCAGGTTCACATCACAGGACTGACATCATGCACCAGATTGATTCGTGTGCCTGTTGCAGGAAGGACCTGAGCCAGCGGCCGGCGCACCTCTCAGCAGCTGCACACTGCTTCTTCAGCGGCAGGTACTTCTGCTCGTGCAGCGCCCGGAACTGCGCCTTCTCCTCCGCCTTTGCCGCCCGCAGCTGCTCATTGACAGCAATTACACATCTGGTTGACTCTCAGGGCAGCGTTGTAGTAGGACTCGCACAGGTATTGTATTCGCTGTAATGAAGCGGGCCAGAGAGTCTCACGATACAGGGCATTGCTCTGCAGCCATGCACCATGCTGCCTGGAGACGCTCTGCTTATCAATTCATGCTTCCCGGCTCCAGCATCAGGCAGTCAGTACGACAAGCACCTGCGTAATCTGGTTGGACATGGCGGCATTGTCAGCGGCTGCCTTGTCCAGTTTGGCACCCAGCAGTCGGGCCTGTCCTTGCGAATCCACCTGCACCATTAGCAAGCACATTATTGTACATTTGCAGCCAGCGATCGCACACAGATGCAGGGTCTATTAGTCGTGCAACAGTCAGTGCATCGTGAGCGCAGCAACAGTCCATCCCAAATGTCAGAGTCTTCCCACCTGCAGGCCGCTGATGCGGTCGAGCAGCTGGGACACAGAGTCGCGCGCGCCGGCCGCCTCCGCCGCCAGCAGGCTGTTCTGCTTGCGCAGCGCCGCCGCCTCCTCCTTCAGCCGCGCCGCGGTGTCCTGCCAGACAGGAAATGCACTTTGGCACCAGCGCAGGTTCCATGGTGCGGCAACTGAGCATGTGACAGGGAACAAACTCTGCCAGCAAAGTCGTAACCTGTTGCGGCAGGGATCGCAGACGCGAAACAGCCGCCGAGCAAAACCCAGGGTGCATGCGTGTCACCCAGCCGCGGTCAGTGGGACGCTTCGCTGGGCCTGTTTGCAGATGCTGATGGCTGTAGAACGACTGGCACTTCCCAGGCCCGCAGGGGCCTCGCCGTCGTCTGCAGCCTCGAATTCACTTGAAGAGGACAACTTGAACCCATCACTTCACAGCACCACTGGACAGAGCCGCAGCAGCACTGGGCTCACCCGCAGGGCCTCGCCGTCATACACGGGCTCGAACAGCAGGTTGGGCCGCGCCGCCTCCGCCAGCGATGCCCGCCGCTCGTGCCGCTGCCGGTCCTGAGATGATGCAGCCTGGGAGGGCGCCGACGACGGCGACTCGGCCGCCAGGCAGGCGCGCAGCGACTTTATGTGCGGCGTCAGGCCGACCCGCAGGTCCGGGCTTGCGGCGTCCTCCTGTGAAATGTTGTCTCTCAGCATCAGAGTTGCAAAAAGACACAGGCTATGCACCTGTTGGCGTCCACCTGAAGGAGCTTGTAAAGCTCAATCCTCACAGCATGGGTTGGCACAAGAGGCAAAAGAGGCACACCTGCCGTGCGGCGGCATTGGGAGGCGACATCTGCAGCCCGAAGCGGCGCGCCGCCGGCGTCGCGGCGGCCGCGGCACCCAGGCCGCCGCCGTCAAACGCCGCGGGCATCTCGATGTCGTCACCGTTGGCGCCGCCCTCCATGATGCGCAGCTTGCTCACGGTCATGGGGTAGGGGCAGCTGTCGCGCCGGCTGCCGCTGCCCGGCGTCTCCTGCACCGCCTGTAAGATGAGAATTGATGATCGAGTCTGACAAAGCACGGCAGGACAGCTATCATGCGCAGCAACTGTCGTGCTCAGCACTGCAAAGCTCCTCATTAGATCAACCATGCACCGAGAATCGCATCAAGTAATCGATCTTGCCAGCTTGATCCGGAACGTTTGGATTCGAAACATGAAGCAGGCACGGGGCGCATAACATACCTGTGTGAGGCTGCGCAGAGACGAGGCTGAGCCGCTGCCCGGCGTGCCCACGCCAAAGGCCAGGTTGCTGGCCACCGTGAATCCCTGCGCCACGGCCGGCGGGCTGACCGGCGTTGCCGCGAGTGCGGCGGCCGCTGTACCGCCGATGACTGCCGTCGGGTCACCCAAGCCCACCGCTGGGTTATTGGCCGTCGCCGCCAGCGCCGGCGGCGAGGCCGTCCAGGTTCCCGCGACCGGGCAGTCCGCCTCTGCCGGTTCAGCAAAGCTGACGCTGCTGGGCGGCTTGCGGGCCGTCATGGGAGGCGCCGCCGGCGAGGCAGGCGCCTCCTCGGCGAGGCACTCAATCGCCTCCTCAGCAGCGGCCTCTGGCACCTGTTGCGCCGGCGGAGAGTCGGCGGCCGCCAGCGCAGGCTCAGCCGCTATGGGGATGGCCAGCGGTGAGAGGGCCGCCTGCTCCGGCATCTCAGCCGGGGCAGTGGCCGGAGCGGTGGCAGCGTCATCCTGCTGCACCTCTGGCTGCTCCGCCATGGCCAGCGGTGCCACAGGCTCCGCAGCCAGCGAGGCAGTCTCTGCCACCGCTGGTGTGCTGGACGGCAGAGGCGCGACCGACTCCTGGCCGAAGAGTGCGGCCTCTGTGTGCCCTGACGGCGCTGGCGACGGCTGCTGCTCCTCAGCTGCCAGGTCGGCATGCTTCCCCTCCGCGGCAACGCAGACATCAGCTGCCGGGCTCTCGGGAGCACGCGCCGCCAGGGTGGCAGTTGACGGTGTACCAGCCGGCGACGAGCCTGCTGCGGTAGCGGTCCACTCATCGGCCACCGGCGTGGGCATCTGCTGCGCCGCGGGCCTGTCGGCGACCGGCGTGAAGGGCATGAAGCCCGAGGCAGCAGCGGCCTTGAAGGGTTCCGGCGAGGCGTCCGCCAGCTGCTCCGCCACCGCCGCCTCTGCCGCTGGCTGCAGCGGCGCCGCCGACGCTACTGCCTCTGTCTCCTCCGCAGCTGATGCAGCCTCCGCCAGGGCCTGCTTGTCGTATGCGCTGTACCACATTGCGGGCGACCAGGTGCTCGCCGGCGGCGTGCCAAGTGGTGCAGCCTTCAATACCGCCACCTCTGCCGCTGGCTGTGGTTGCGCTGCCGCAGCCGTCTCTTCTGCCGCCGGCGCAGCCTCCACCAGGGCCTGCTTGTCGTATGCGCTGTACCGCGTCGCGGGCGACCAGGCGCTCGCTGGCGGCGTGCCGAGTGGTGCAGCCTCCAACGTCGCGAGGGCTGCGGGCTGCACGGCGGTCGCTGCCGACGCTGCTGCGATTGGGTTGTCCACTGGCTGTGTGGCGGACGTCTGTGTCTGAGCGGGCTCAGGGCTGCCAGCCGCCTCGGGCAGCCGCCAGGCGACGCCGGCGGTGACGACCGCGGGATAGGCCGGCGGGCTGGCGGCGGGCGGTGACGTGCCGGCGTTACTGCTCGCTGATGAGGCTGCGGCGGACGATGCCGGCGGGCTGCCGACGGCCTGGACAGACATGCCAGCGGCGGCGTCGATCAGCACCGGTCTCTCTGGGCTCAGTATCGCCGGGGTCCGAGGCATTGGGCTGACTACCGAGCCACCGACCGGCAGCGAGCTCTGCGGCAAGGGGTTGCACAGCCAGCCGGGGCTTTGCAGCGAGGCCGCCAGCGAGCGTCGGCGCTCCTGGCGGCTGCCACTGCCGCTGCTGCCGCGGTCGGCGCTGAAGAGGGAGCCGTCTGACAGCGCCGGCGACGTGAGGCACAGGTCCTCTGCGGCCTCCTGTGAGTCACAGACGAGAGAATTCATCAGGCCCAGGGCAGGTTTCCCATATGAGAGCTGCCACGCTACAGGAGTGAATATCTGCAGCTTTGCTAGCCATGACAAGCAATATATTAGTATAGTCAACATTGCAGCTTACACGCTCATGCATGCCTGCACCTCGGGGGTTGCGTCGTCAGGCATGATGAGCAGCGACAGCGGCTGGCAGCGCGTGGCGGCGGCGATCGCGTCGTGCGAGTCCAGCATGCGCGCCGCCGCATCGAAGGCTGGCTGCAGCGGCGCCAGCGGCGGCAGGGAGTCCAACTGCTGCGGCTCTGCCTCCTCGTTGGCTGCACTGGCCTGCTCTGCGTGTGACGCAGCCGGCTCCACTGCCGCAGGGGACTCTGCCGCCGCTGTCACAACTGGCGACACCGCTGCAGAGGCTGTCGGCCCGACTGCCGGTGTGGCTGCTGCCTTGGCGGGAGCTGGCGCTGACGAGCTGAGCGGTGGGCTGCTTATCTGCGGCGACGGGTAGTCGACCAGGGCGGCTGCAGCTGGGCTGGCGCAAGCTGCAGCTGCCTCCAGGACAGCCTCAACGTCAGCGTCGCTGCCCGCAGCGTCCGGCTCGGCGGCCGCCTCGACAGGTGGCTGCGGTGTCGCGGCTGCTGCAGCATCTTCGGCCGCCTCATCTGATGGGCCGCTGCGAAGGGCTGTCGGCGTCCCGCCGGGCGCCGGGCTGGCTGCGGACTCTGCTGCAGGCGACAGCGGCGCCGCCATGATGGTGGGTGGGCAGGCTGGCTCGGAGTCTTCCTCCACCGCGATGGTGGCCGGCGTGCTTGGGCACATTGGCTCAGCGGCAGGGCTTGTGCCTGCGTGCGCGGCCGCGGCCTGCACCTGCAGCGGCGCCGCCGGCGCTGCGAGCTCGGCCGTCACCAGCGGAGACGCGATGGCTGTGGCCGCCGCTGGCTGGGCAGCTGCGTCAGGGCCGCCCTGCTGGGACTTCTCCACAGCCTGCAGAGCAGCCATCACAGGACTGTATACAGTAAATAAAATGCAAATGGTGAAGTAATGCACACACGCAATACCATATGTTGCGATGTTATGGCCATCTCGGTAAATCGAACAGCATGCAAGTTGGTCGATCGGGCAGTCGGAGGTCGAATGCGATCAGTAGGTGAAATAGGTGCATTTGCACACCTGCTGCACCTTGGGCGAGTCTGGTGATGAGCAGATGGGGCTGCACGCCAGCACCGCCTGCATCGCGATGGCGGTGCTGGCCGCCGCAAAGCCGCCGGAGCCGGCGGCGCCCGGCGTGTACGGCGTCGCGCCGCCGACAGTCGACGGCGTGGCGATCTCCGCCGTTTGCGGCGTCGCCACCGCCGCGGCGGCAATAAGCTCCGGCGTGCGCTCCCACTGCGTTGCCGCCGCGCGGCTCTCCGGCAGCGGCGAGATGCGCAGCATGCCGCCCTCCGCGCCGCCGCCGCCGCTGGCCCAGCCTCCGCTGGCGCCACCACCGGCAGACCTGGCCGCTAGGCTGGGCGACTGGTCGGCGAGCCCATCGCCGCCACCGCGGCTGCGCTCGGCAGGCGACAGGTTGAGGCCAAAGGGCAGCGGCGATACTTCGTCATCGTCAGAGAATGCGCCCGGCGAGGCCGGCAGCTCTGCCGCCGGCGTGGAGAACACCTCCGGCGACACCGGTGGCGACGACGCCGGCGCGGGCGAGGCTGCGATCGGCGAGCCCGGCGGCTCGCCGTTGTCCATCTGCCAGCGCTCCGAGCTGGGCGGCGGCAACTGCGGCTGGTCTGCGGCCGTCAGCTCTGCCTCCGCCTGGGATGCTGGGAAATCGGCTTGCGGCTCCAGCGCTGGCTGCGGTGACAGTGCAGCCGTGCCTGCGCCAGTTGAAGCGCTGCTGCTGGGCGCGATGCTGGCGCGTGGCATCGACCAGCGGCCGGCGGCGGACCAGGCACGGTCGAGCATGGCGCCAACCACCGTGCGTGGCGCAGACCTGCTGCCGTGTGCCGGGCCTGCGGCCGGCATTGTGTCGGCTGGAGTAGCCGCCACGGCATCCGCAGGAGGCATTGCGGCGGCCGGCTCAGCCGCCGTGGCAGCTGCGGCTGCGGCGGCTGCCTCTGCTTCAGCAGCCATCGGGGAAGCGGCTGCGTTGACGTCTGCGGCGGACGCCGCTGCAGGCGAATCCCCCGCGGCGGCTGGCGTGGCAACATTCTGGATGCCGGGCGCCACCTCTGGCGACTGCATGCCGCTGAAGACGGACCTCGCCGTCGGGCGGCGGGTGATGGACACCGTTGAGGCGTCACTCAGTGCAGGGCTGGGCGGCTGCTGCTGCGGCGTCGCCGCCTCGGATGCTAAGTCCTCCTCTGGCGCGGGTGCAGTGGCCCCGCCTGGTGCAGCGGCCCTGCCTGGTGCAGCGGCCCCGCCTGGTGCAGCGGTGACCGCGGCCTTGGCGGCGGAGCTGACAGCCTGCAGCGGCATGCCTGCGTCCACGGCAGCGCCTTTCGTGGCCGGCGGCGGGGTCTGAGGCACAGGCGAGCTGCCCCCCGACAGCTGCTGCTGAGGCTTGTTGTGGCTCACTGACGCCTCCGGCGATGCTGTTGCGCCAGTGCTGGCCAGCTGCACCGGCGTCGGCGGGGCGGCGGCTGCAGGACTTGAAGCAGCTGGGGTGGCAGCCGCCAGCGGCTCCTTGGCAGCGGCCGGCGTAGTCTCTCCTGCTGCAAGTTCAGCAGGCTGGGTGCCTGGCGGTGGCGCGCCGCCAGGCGGTGAAGCGCCGCACGATCCAGCGGTACATACGGGCGCCGCGGGCTCGTCTGCCAGCTTTGCTGGCATGGTGGCCAGCTGAGTCTCCTTGCTGGCGACGTCTGACGGGAAACTGGCGGCGGCCGCTGCAGCCGTGGAGGCTGCTGCTGGTGCAGCGGGGGAAGGCTGCCGCTTTGGGACACTGCCCGGGGCACCAGCTGTCAGGACGGCGCCGCCGCTCCGGCCGGCTGAGCCTGCGGTACAACGAGTGGCGTGGTGATCAGCAGCTGGTGCATACTCTGTGCAAGATGAGAACCTCGTTTCACTGCACCATGCAGCAGCTGTGGGCAGCCCCAGAGCAGCCAATTCATCTCGAAGTGCATGCCCATCTGTCAGGTGAGCGTCCACCTGTCGTGCCCATCTGTCGTACAAGTGCTTGGATTCCGAGGCTCACCTGCTGAGAACGCAGGGCTTGGAAGCTCTGGCGATGGTGCGCGCGATGCAGCAGCTCGGGAAGGCTCCACGTCCTCACTGACGCTCGCCAGGGCTGCATGCAGAATCACATACGTGAACAAGTGGCTTTCAGTGAGCGCCTGACCGTGCATGCAAAGGGGGAATGCTCCTGCAAATCAAAGTGATTATGTCCGCTCACGTTGCATATCATCCCCACCAGCAGCAGCTGCTGCTTGTACGAAAGGGCTCTGCATCTCTGTTGGCTAAGAAAAGATTACACAGGCACACCTGTGTGGCGCTTGGGAGGCAGACCAGCCCGTGCTGGCGGACCTGCAGATTGGGATGAATGTGACCAGGGTGAGCAAATGATGGTGAGCAAATGATGGACACGACAACTAGTCTTGACGGATGTTGCAGCGTGCAGTCCTGCACAACTCCAGCGCCAACACGCTGGCGCTGAGGTGCATGTCAGCATCGTGAGCAAGAGCATGCGCTCACCCAGCTTGCCAAAGCTAGTGCCAGCAAAGCCGCCGCTGGGCAGGATGCTCTTTGCGCCTGGTGGCACACCTGTTCACGAATAAGAACCAGTGAGCCACGTTCTACAAAATTTGACACGAGGAAACGTACCCGGCGCAGCTGCCGATGCATTCAAACGGAATGGGAGCTCGGCAACGTTGCCCACCTTTGGGTAGCGGCTTGCGGACCACGTCAACCTTCGTCTCCCAGACGCCGATCTTGCAGCGGATGCCGCTGAGCTGCGCCAGCGACTCGCGCCGCTTTGCCGCCAGTGCGTCCTGAGGAAGCGATGGAGAGCACGATGCAGAGCCGCTGAGACGATGATCAAGATGGTGGAGTGCGTCTTGGAATAATCGTGAGTTGAACGATATGGCATCGATGCAGCCGCATTGTCAACTCACCTGCTGCGCAGCACGGTGCTGGTCGAAGTCGAAGGAGGTGGCCGGTTGGAAAGCGAAGTCGCTTTCGTCGCTGAGCCCGCCAACGCCGTCTGCGAGTAGGATTCAAACAACGTCATCGGAACTTGACTCCCAGCATGTCTGAGAAGGACCACACTGTGGGCTGAAAGCGGTTTTGAAGCTCCTGCTGTGCATGGTCATGCAAACCAAAGGTGCTGTGCCGAAGCAGGCTCAAGCTGCCAAAGCACGCATCACGTACCGGCGACATTCTCCTTGCCCGACTGCATGGCTGCGCACTGATGCTGTGCTCCGAGCCGGTGCTTCGATATGGTGCGCGGTACTTTGGTCCAAGACTGCAGCGCTAGAGGGCTGGCACAACTGCGGGGGTCTGGCGATCAAATGACAAGCGGTCTGTTGTGTGCCCTACCTCAGCTGCATCGCGGCAGCACAAAGACGCAAGCTCGCTAATCGATGAATGCGTGCAGGAAGTGCAACAGTGCAGCTGTCGCACAAAAAGTTCGAAAGTCTACGGAAACCGTGCAGCGTAAACCCTGAGGATGCCGATTTCACTGATTGCCGGTTTCAACTGCGCTAGCGCCGTGATCGATTGATGCTGCATTGTAAAATTTACTCGAGACGCACTGTTGCGGTGCTTCTTATCGGTACAGCAGACTATCGATTGCATTTCAAGATAACTGTCGGTCCGTTTGGCGGTTCCGGCAGTCGTCCGCGCGCTGCCCAAGCGTTTCAATATTGACCTTGAGCTGCAGAGAATCGCATAAGCACTTTCCCAACGTGTTCTGAAACCCTTTTTCACTTCGCGCTCCGCGCGTTCTCGTTCTCGAGGGATAGCACTTAGGTGTTCGAATCTCTTGGGCGTGCCCACAAGTCGTCCCGAGTCTGAGCGTATCAACGGACATGATGGCGAGACAAGTCATTTTCATCACAACCGCATGAGGCTTGACGCTCACTGGCCGGTCGCATAGCACAAATGCAGCAGCAGCAAGCCCCCTCGGCGGCGGCGCCGCCACTCCACTCACGACGGACATCCGAGCTGTCCCAGCCTGCGCGGCCTCGCAGCTGGCTGGGCCATGCCGGCCGCGGCGACGGCGACGGCGACGATCTGGTGGCCCTGGTGCAAGCGGCGGATGAGGAGGTGGCCCGTGCCTGCGTCCAGCAGCAGGCCGCCAGCAGCCGCCTCGCACGAGAGGTGAGGGTTCAATGTCCGTGTGGGATGGGAAGAGGAGCGAAGAGGAGTAAGCTCGGGGAGTGCACCTTGTTTGGAGGCACAGTCCGTGCTACCCAGACATACGCCATTCTTGCGAGCGCTAGATGTCCTCACACGACCACGCAATCTGTTGGCGACTTTTGTGATTGTCGAGGCAGTCAGTGCAGCAGGTATGCCCTTCGTGTTCTTGGTTGCTCGCCTCATGCATCATTCCCTGGCACCTTCGTGCAGGAGGCAGCGCTCAGCCGCGGGCTTGCCGGCATCACGCTGCGGCCCAAGCCGCCGGAATGGCTGGCGGTGAAGACCGGCACTCGGCCGGAGCGGAGGAGCAGCCTGCAGTCCAAGCAGGCGGACGAAAACCTGATGGTGAGACCTACTTGCAATGATCCCTTGCACGACTGTCAGTCAGTCACTCAGTCCTGGAGACCACGGCATGCGATGGTTCCTAATGGAAACCAAGCGGCGCGCCGTCAGCTTTGATGCCTCCCCTGCTGCAATCTTTGATCTCAAGCTGATTGCCGCATGCGTTATAGGCGGCCGGCAGGCTGCTGCCCGAGGTGGTTGCCCACGACGAGTTCATCGGGCGCACGGGCACCCATGATGGCTGGCACCCCCAGGTGCATTCCCCCATCCAAAATCACTGCCACGCGCATCTCGTAGAGCCCTGACTCCGCGTGACAATGGACTGATGTCAGCTGGCTGGCGAAGAGTCCTGGTAGAGATCCATATGCCGCTGTTGCTACAGTGCTATTCCGAGGGTTTGGAGGAAATTTGGAATGCGGACTGCAACATGCGCGCCACTGCAGGATGCCGCAGACTTTGACAGGGCGGTGGCTGCGGCGCGCGGCAATTACAGCCACGCGATCCGCATATGCTGTGACACGATGCCGGCGCTGGGCGAGGATGGCATCCGGCAGCACGCCTGCTGGCACCGCGAGGCGGCGGAGCTTGCCGCCGGCAAACGCGCCGCCCTAGACAGGTAGGCGATCTCTGTGCGAGCAGGCTGCAGGAATAGAACATCTACTGCGTTAACGACTTGCATCAGCACTGAAGTCTGAGGATGCCACGTGCTGCATGAGGGCAGCATCTCGGCCTTATCTGCTGCGCACCTTGAGCAGTTGTGCACGAAACGAACTGGAGACTGCAGCTGATTCAGAGTGGGTGTGCCACAGGTGGAGGGCGGCAAAGCAGGCGGAGCGTGCTTCTGCAGCTGCCGCAGGGTTCGACCCAGCGGCGGTAGATGAGGCGGAGCAACGAGAAGCTACGGCAGTTGAGCGCCGAGCCAGGCGGTAGGTATCAGCGGATATATCGTGTTCCACCAGGCTGCAATAGCAGACTGTGTCATGGCGCTGGCTCTGCAGCTACGATTCGTTATGGTCGTGTCCAGTGCTGGCAAGTCGTTTGTTTTGAAAACCGCTACAGCTGGAATGACAGCGCGACATCCCATGAATTGCTGCAGACACCAGCCCCGGGTGGCGCTTTGTCCTTGAAGAATAAATTTGCCGTGGCTCACTATGAGGCTCCACCCCCTGGCTGCAGGTCAACGAAGGAGGCGCTCCAGCAGTGGCGGGCTGAGAAGGAAGCGGAGGCGGCCGCAGCAGCAGCCACAGCGGCAGCAGCTGCCGAGGTGATGGCGCATGAGGAGCGCGAGGGGCGCAGTGCCGCGCAGCGGGAGCGCCGGGCGGCACTGCAGCCGTACTTCTCACAGCAGGCATGTCGTCCAACAGGCTGGAGCAGACGATCACTTCCCGGAGCTTAGGGCTGCCCTTCTCACTGAGCAGATGAGCCTGGTAGAAGCTGTGCAAGACGGTCGAGGTGCACACATCAGCACTCTGCATCCTGCACAACAAGCACAGCCTCGCTGGCAGCTATGCTTTCAGTCATGCGACAGCACTGTGCAGACCGCAGCACATGCCCTGCCACAGGAAGCGCTGGCGGCAGCAGCGGCCACGGCGGCGGCCGAAGCAGCGGCTCAGAAGCCGAAACCAGACCCCCGAGCGACGGCGCGGGTGCGGATGCGGCAGCTGGATGCGGAGAGGAGGAAGCAGGCGGCGCTGGAGGAAGCGGGATGGGAGGCCGCTCGCCAGCGGGAGCGCAAGCAACAGCTGGTCCAGCAGGTCAGTCTGGGCACCCTGCTACGCTGCCAATCCTGCAAGTCCTTTCAATGCAGCGAGGTGTCGTCTGCACCCGTCAGAGCTGGAAGAGCAGATGCGGCAAACACTGCTGTGGCAAACCAGACTCCACATGCGTGGCTGGGCAAGCGCAAAGATTGTTCATGTAATGTATCCGAAGCCATGCATACCTTGGTCGCTCTGTAAGCCTCTCCCTCAACAAGTCAATCTTGCTATGTGCAGGCAGCCGCAGCGGTCTTGGGGCCGGTCAAGCGCGACCCGAGGCGCTTGGTCAAGCCGACGGCCAGCGCGGCCATCCGGGCGGAGGCGCGGCGGGCAACGACCACGGTGCCGCGGGACAGCGGCTACATCCGACACGTGGCGCCCCGCCGCACCGCCAGCTGGACCGGCTCCTCCTAGAGAGTTGTTGGCTACCTAGTTGATGATGCCGGCATGGGAACCAATTTGGGAAAGTTGATTGACATGTATGCGGCGCATGAGACCTCCTGGCTGTTCATTAAAGCTGCAGATGAAGAAGTGCAGTCTGAGTGCACTCCATGTGGTGGACGGTGGCACTCGTCAGCATCTTCCATTGCATTGCGTGTCTAATTACAACTTCACCGCAACAAAATATCATTGACGACTCCAGACTGGATGAGAATGTGTTTGGTGACGCCATGTCTGAGACGGGACGTCACGGCCGATCACGACAGTGCATGATCCAGTGCTCGCCTCACAGCAACAAGGCCTGGTGAGGACCCACAAAATTGAATTGAGTGACTGAGGTAATCGATGCCGCCGCCTCTCAGAGTCTGACGGCCAGTGCTGTACGCACTCCGATCAACAGCCGCAAAGCCGTCTGCTGCCCTGCCTGGTCGTCACGTCGCTCCAGCGCGGATGCTTCACATCGTTGAGAGCCCCGCGGGGAAAAATCTGAGGCAGCAAACACCACCGAATCATTCCAAACGCAAGCAACATTGTACATGCCATCACGTTTTGCAATCAAGATGAAGTTCAGGCGGCATCACTTGCTTCATAGTATGCTGGTCAAGGTCGCTTCGCAAAACATACCCGCCAGTGCCGTTTGCGCTGCCGAGGGTGACGATGCTTACAACCTGCGCGCATGTACTGTAGTCAAACTGCTGCATTGACGTATTATGCGGCACGGCACCTGTCACTTGGCGCAAGCCGCTACGATTGGACAGCCGCTGTGATCGTTGCACAGGCATAAACATTCACTCAATCATCCCGATTTGTTGTTTGTGTGCATGTAGCAGTGATGGCTTGCCACACCTGCGCCGGCGTGCGGGAGAAGGCGATGCTGTCTGTGGAGTTGGCGGGCACCTGCATGTCGCACGGCGGCGGTCAGCGTAAACGAAGTATTTGGTGATCGCTTCGAATCATCTGCTGCGATGTGGTGCACACAGAACTTGTTTCTGTCCTGCCGCCGCTGTTGCACATAGCTGCTCCGCCGACGGCTGCCTCGCCGCCCACCCGAACATGTGAAAGGCAGGGCAGGGCGGCAGGCAGGGCGGCACGGGCAGCTGACTCGTGATGCATTGGGAGAACGAAATCATGAGGTGACATGCTGTAGGCTCCGGAGACCCATGTGAGGTCAGTGTCCTCACGATGTTGGCCATGCCGTTGAGGATGATGCCCTGATCATCGGCGTTGGCGCCAGTGGTGTTGGACGCCATCGCGCGCAGCGTCGCGATGTTCTGCAAGCGCAGAAGCACAGCGGAATGAGACTTGGGAGGTCATTGCGACTGGGTTTCTGGGATGCACATTGCTCGCTGGACGAACAGTGATGCGGGATGATTGCTAGCAAGACGACGCAAGCAAAAGCCGTGCGGCCCCCCGGGCTGCAGCTGCTGTCACACCACACGCTGTGGCCCATCGTATCGTTCACAGGAGCTTTCCCGTTCACAGGAGCTTTCCACCACAAGAAAAGAATTTGCTCACCGAGACGATGGTCTCCACAGTGACGCCTGCAATGCAAAGTGCAGATGTCAACTTCGATTTGAGAACAACTATCCTGAGCTGCATGCAGTGGCAATGAGGACCAGACAACAGTGGAGCGCTTGCCGTAGGGCGTGGTGGTGTTTGCCATCTGGTACAGCTTGGAGCGCACGATGCCGGCGTGGTAGGCCTCCACCGCCAGGATGCCCGCCGCCGGCGTCAGGTACGCCTTGTTGGTGATGAGCGCAGCAGCGCCCTGCACACGGGGAGGAAAGGGGGAGCTCTTACAGTTTCATGACCCCAGACTTCAACACCGTGAATTGAAATAAGTGGAATGTGGAGCATAGCTCATCTACCGTAATTTGTCCAGCAAGTGGAGTTTCGGCGATATGCGCCAGGCACTAGAGGGATCAGCACGGCTGATGCAGGCCGAGAACTATGCTGGTCGGTGGCAATGAAGGACTGCAAAGAAGTTGCAGAGGGGTGCACCTTGTAGGCGGTCACACCAACGTCCTCGAAGATGAAGGCACCTGCATAGGTTCGGAGCCGCGTCACGGAAAATGAATCATGACGACGTACACCTTTGCGAAAGGCGTAGGCCAAAGCGGAAGGCAAAGGCAGAACAGAGCACACAGCTTGGCCACGCAGATGTAAAGTGAAGACGGCAGGTCACCATGCAGGAAGAAGGTAGGTCACCATGCAGGAAGAACAGGTCGTTGGCGTAGGGATTGAAGGCCGGGCTGAGCGTGGTGTTGAAGGCGGCGTTTGCCGCGGCGGCAAAGGCGGTGCCAATGTTGATCTGCGGCATCGCGACCGCGTCGGCGCCCAGGGCGGTGCGCAGGAAGCGCACGTGGTCAAGCTCGTCCGCCGCGATCTCAGCAGCGTACGCCTGCATGGTACAATATTAGTCTGTCGAAATCGGAGCTGGAAGCTGTGTTCAATGGACACGCAGCACTCGGACTGGTTCAATGCCCAGAGGAATTTCTGGTACAGGTGGGTCTTGATTTTGAATCTCACCGCAATCGGCTGCGTCAGGTTGGCCTTCATGCCTCCAGTGGAGGCCGGGCCACCGCCCCTGCAAGTGTCACGAAAACTGGACTCAGCACGGCTGCACTGACGTTTGAAAGGCAAGGGTCGTTCTGCAAAAGCCGACGTGAAGCCGGGGGTTGGGGTTTGATAGATTCAAATGGAGCAGCCAGTGAAAAGTTGAAATGCGCGCGTCGCCGCACCTGAGGTTGGTGGGAATTCCACGCCCATTGACGGCCCAGGAGTCTGCGGAGAAGAACCAACAGTCGTTGATGGATCTACAGACGCCAGATCTTTCAACACAGGCAACACTGCCACACGTACAGCACTCGGCAGGTTCAGCGAATAGGAGTGCGCACAGAATTCCGCCTCGAGATACTCCAAATTCAGCGCGAAATTCAGGATGTCTGCGGGTGAGGGCTCAACAAGGTCAGCGCGGGTTCGATACGGTTTGCATATGACACACATTCGTTCGGACCACTCAAGAAGCAGCTTGGGGAGCAGATGTTGACGCTGGGGTGGTGGCAGCGTGCGCACGCAATGGTGAAATGCAAAGGTGAAGGGGAGCATGCGCAGGCAGTAGCAGAATGCCAACTTGTTGATTGTAAATCTTTATACACAGCCATACCTGTGTCCGTGAGGTTCTGCGCCTGTTGAGCAGCACCAAGCAATGCACTCAGCAAATGTGAAGTGCAGCGACACAGTCGCGTCAATCCGACCAGGCACGCTCGCAGTCAGGCGATGCACAGCGTTTAGCACCTGTGCTGGGAGAGCTGCGAAGGCCGCAAGGACGCCCAGCAGCACGACGGCGGCAGTCGAGGCCTGTTGCAACTCAGCAACGAACACACTTCGAGCAGTGCTCTTCAGGTGTACTCGCCTCTACAACTGCGGCGCAGTCTTGGACACTACAAGCTGCTATGTGAGCGCTGAAGAGCTTGCTGTGCTCTGTCTCGAATACATCGGCACCTCGCGGCGCTTGCACCACAAGCAACTCGAGCGCCGGGCGCAGGCCGCAAGACGCATGCTTGCTTCGGCCATGCATGCATGTGATCGTCTGTGCCCACCTTCATAGCGACCGGCAGGGCGGCTCGCGTCCTGCAGCGATCAGCAACCCAACGTCACTCCCGGCGACGCAGCTGGTTTCACAGGCACGCTGCGGCGCCCAGGCGCCACAGACGGCACGCTAGTAGCATCCATCAGTCAGGCACGCAGTATGAGACGGGCAAGGCGGGGCACCCTGCCGCATGGGCCATTGTAACGGACTTCATCACCAACAGGTCGGGCTGCGCCGCACGCCGCGCACCTGGAGTTGGCCTTCGCCGTTGGCGTGCGAATCGGATGCGCGACCGATTGGTGATGCGTTGAGGAGCGCGTGTACAATTTGTGAAGCGCCTCGACATCGACAAGTACTTTCTTCCCAATGCAAAATGCATCGCAGCTTCCGAAGGGCGGGACATGTGGCCTGTTGTCTGACACTGCCCGACAGGAAGGGGCGCCTTGACACTCTGTATCGCAAATTTCACGGACGTTGGTAAACCAAACATCATAGATTTTGTTGATGGTCGGGAAGGATCGCCTCGATGTGCCTGTCATGGCTGAGTAGTCGCCGCCGCCGCACGGCCGCGGCAATGTTGTGCGCTGCCGGCCTGCCCCTGGCGTGGTTTCACGAGAAATGCCTCTGACTGCAACGTGTGCTGGTGCATACTTCACGTCGCCTGTCATGGCAGCTTTGTGTGTCATCCATGCATCTGAGTGGAGCTTGATTCGTTCCAGGACTACGTTGCAGACGAGCGACCACTGAAAACCTTGCACGCAGGCGGGGTGGAAGCAGGGCTCTCATGAACGAGACGATGACACCTGCTTTCACCAAGACCAAGCACACCTAGCATAGCGATTTGCGAAAGTTGTCGATGATTCCTTCGATGAATGGAATGGCACGTCCTCTTGCGGGTTTACTATAAGAGCAATATGGTATTTTGGCGCGTGCGTGCATTTCTGCTCGTTGGCATGCCTTCCCGCCCTACTTGATGGAGCCGTTGAGGCCTGGCAAGGGGAAAAAACGGCAGCGTCAGCACTTGCAAACGGTGGAGTTTGTGAAATCGGATGCAGCAGGTTGGTTGCAGCTGCTCGACTTGGCAGGAGGCTGAGCAGGGGGGAGGCTTGGCGGAAGAATCGGCGGATCAAACACCACATTTCGCGACGCCACAGCCCAGAAACACACAAGTCAATGCTCACTAAGCAGGCTCGACAGATCAGTGCGAGCAGTGACAAGAGAAACCAGCAAGGAGGGCTAAAGCCACGCGCCTGACGGGAAGAACCTGCAGAGGCAGCAGACACCTCTGATCAGCAAAACTAACGATAGCAGGCGTGATCTCTCGCGGCTTTTACTTGCTAATTAAACTGCTTGCAGCATCACTCCATGCATGAAGCGCTAGTTCCTGCTCATGCTCTGCAAAAACTCACCCGCCCTTGCCGCTGCCGCCCAGGTACACGATGGAAAGGACCTCGCCCGTCGTGCGGCCAAAGGCAATCGAGTTGGCGTCCCTGCAGCGAGCACGACATCATGATGACTCCGTGTGCACTTGGAAAGGACAGGATCAACGGCGCGACGGGGCAGGTGGCTCTTGATCTTTGGATCCATACTAGGCGAAATCACAATTCGCGCACGTTGGGACGATGTTCGCGCGGTCGCTGTATTCGCTGACGACGATGCCCTGGTCCTTCCCGCCGCCGGCCATGGCGCGCAGAGCGGAGATGGCGTTGACGATCTTGTAGACCTGCAATCACGCAAAATTCGCAGGTGGTTGATAAACAATTAACAAACTCTAAGGTCGTCATCGGGTGTGATGCAGAAGCGAGGGTGTGGCAAATGCATCACGCTGGCGGTGCAATTGACAAGTCGGGAGTGCATGTTGGGATAGTAGACACACCTTGACGGGATAGGGGCTCGCTAAGGTTTGCGCCTGTGAAAAGGAAGAAGTAGAACAGGGTTGGAAAAACCAAAGAAGCAGAAGGCGCCTGACCGGAGCGCACGCACATGCATTTTCATCAAGCTCGCGCGGCGCAGCAATCAGGGAGCCTTGGTGCAGTTATTGTGGCTGCCTGGGCGGATGTGATTCTCATCAGCTGCATTCTTCAAGGAATGCAATTATTCGACGCACCTTCTGGTACAGCAGGGCGCGGATGGCGCCAGCGTGGTAGGCTTCGACGGCCAGGATGCCGGCGGCGGCGCCCAGGTAGTCCTTGCTGGCAATCAGCGGGGCGGCACCCTGCGCACACACGACATCAAGGTGATCTGAAGTGTTTTCTGCAGTGTCCGCAGCAGGCGCATTGTCTGCAGCAGTGTCGCCGACAGCAACAGGAGCGCAGGCTGGACACTGATCAGAAGCGGGGCAGCTTGCACCAGCACGATGCGCACAGCCTGCCGGCTCTCAGGCACAGCCGGCTTTCTGAGAAATGTCCACGTAATTTGATGTACCGCTAGTGGCAACGTGGCAAACTGACCTTGTAGGCGGTCACACCAACGTCCTCGAAGATGAAGGCGCCTGCAAGCCAAAAAGGTAATAACATGAGTTGTGGAGAATGGATCTTCTGTGCAGCACAATGCACAAAGGCATGGCATGAAGGCCAATATGACAACTGACGAGGCAAACAAAATATATGTTGAGAAGGATCACCGTGCAGGAAGAGCAGGTCGAACTTGTTGGCGGCGTAGGGAGAGAACGCCGGAGAAAGGGTTGTCATCAGTGCCGCGTCAGCGGCCGCAGCAAATGCTGTGCCACTGCAGCCCGAGGATAAGAACAGAGTCAGAAAAACGGTTCCTTAGGATGCAGGTGAAGTTGGCAACGATGGCAGACGACAGCCAGCATGCACCAGGCCGCCAAAGTGGCACAAGGGCACACAATCTGATCAACAGGCGCAAGTGCGCCGCGAGCAGGGCGCGCACATGTTGATGCTGGGCTGAGGGACGGCGGCGTCGCCGAGGGCCATACGCAGAAACCTGACATGGGCCAGCTCGTCGTTGGCAATCTCGGTGGCAATCCTCTGCACGGGAGGAAGCAGGAAGCGGAGGTTCAGCAACCATTCACCACAATGGGATGTATCTGCTGCGAAGCGGCAGACACACACTGGACCGTCAAGGTCACCGTGAGCATGGCGCGGCCAATTGATATAGGGACGTCCGATCAGGTGGCGCTGCACTTCACACATGTCCTTCGAGGCGCTGCAAGACTGCTGCTCGAGGCCATCGCAGCACAACCGGCAACATCGTGGCCATGCCGCACCCACCTTGACGTTGCCGGTCATGAAGGTGGCCTTGCGGCCGCCTGTTGCCGCAGGACCTCCGCCCCTGAGCGCGACAACGCGCTACCATGAGACGTTTTGTGCAAAGTGGCTGCAGAATCACTCTAACCGGCCGATGCCTATCGAGTGTGCGTTCAACTTCAGCCGGGCGCACCTGAGCTCCGCGGGAATGCCCGACCCAGTGACGGCGTGCACATCTGCGGCAAGCATGATGGCGAATCAACAGCTGAATATGCACGGTATCTGTCTGTGCTCGTATTGCCTGCCCTCATGTGTGTCGTCGACCATCAACATTCGGGCCATGGTGGAACAGCAGAGGGGAGTGCGCACAAAATTCCGCCTCGAGATACTCCAAGTTAAGGGCGAAGTTGAGGATGTCTGCAGCCACAACAGAACAGGACTCAGGAGAAGGGAGGCTGTCATTTTCGTCACGGCGTGGTCAAATAATGTGTATGGCCGCCACTAAGCGCTAGTTTGCATCGCCGCCGCCGCCGAGCGCTGGCGCAGAGTCCAATTAGTGACGTCGTCATTGCACCAGCTGCTGGCTGCGAGACGTGGGGTGCGAGAATGTGGGGTGCGAGAATGTTGCATGCGAGATGATAGGAGCTCACCAACATCGGTGATGGTCTGCGCCGCCTGCGGTGCACCGGCGTGTGCAAACCATCAGCAAACACCTTGGGCACGGCGATCGGGTCGGGCACGGTCATCGGGTCGGGTGGCAATGTCGACAGCAGCAACCAGAACCAGCAGGTGCGCTCAGAACTTACCGCAGGCACGACGGCAGCAGCGCAGAACGCCGCAGCGGCGAGCGCCGCGAAAAAGACACCCTGTGGCGCAATGTACGGGAAGTTATTTGCTGACGCAAACACGGTGACGTCTGCAAGCTGGCAACGAAGCCAAGAGACTGACAGCCTAAAGGCGTGAGTCATGGCCGCAGGGCGTCTAAACGGATGCTTCAACGTACAAGTGAGCCGTGTACACGGTCCGTCACGGCTGTGCCCACTCAAGAGCGGCGATCGCCGTCTTTAGCAGAAATCACAGCGGCATGGATCCGCCGGCCTGGTGCTGCAGCTGGACTGCCAGCCTCACGAGCAGCTGGCCCCATCGTGTAATGCTTGAGACCCACCTTCATGATGTGTACTGGCTTGTGCTGGGAACGCCAAGGGTTCAGAGCTCTGCGCAGCATGCTGGAGTGAGGACTCGGCACGAGACACCAGACCGGCGCGCGCACAGCTCGTCCGCATGCGGACGGCATTAGGCAGCGTATTACACTGCTGCTGTCTGTTGCGAGGCATACAGCCAGCATGCTCACCTCTTAGTAGCCCCTGACTGCCTGGTCGCAACGCCTGTCGACGAGGAAAAAGTCCGCCAAGCAAGCGCCGCAGCAGTGCACTGCGCGAGGCCACAGCAAGGAAAGGGCCCACTACTTACGGCTGACAGGAAATGTGTCGAAGTCCCGTGCGGAGTCTGTGTAGGGAATCTGGCCTTCGGATCTCTAACGAATAGTTAATGCCGGGCAGCTTCCCCCCACCAGCGGAAGTCATGCCTCCTACACCGCACATCTTGAGGCCAGGATAGGGACAAGTATCTGTGCCCACCAGGCCGAACGCCGTTCTCATGCAGTCGTGTTTACTGGGCACGCTTGGCAGTATCTTCTTGGTCGCACGGGCGAACAAGACACCGCACAAAAAGCCGGTGGCGCTGCGGACATGCCGCAGATGGCTGATGCGCTGGGCCAG
>JAABUM010000951.1_pt1 | contig 46357 bp, 39 predicted proteins | sample 5559161 | NCBI WGS metagenome assembly JAABUM01 (sample SAMN10711868, study PRJNA513369) | rock metagenome | isolation source: Antarctica rocks | place: Antarctica: Victoria Land, Siegfried Peak nord
CATACGCCGTGTACTGCGCCGCCCCCCGCAGCGCCAGCACCTTGGTGATCGCCGCCGTCAGCGACGTCTTCCCGTGGTCCACATGCCCGATCGTCCCCACGTTGACGTGCGGCTTCGTCCGCTCGAACCGCTGCTTCGCCATGATGTCCCCTTCCCCTACACGTACGTCGTATCGTTTTATGCGTCCGTGCGCCGCAACCCCTCGCAGGGACAGCGAAACGGAGGGGGATGAGCGCTCACCCCACCTCCGTTTTCGCGGTTAGCGGCGATTCTTCTCCACCAACTCCTCGGCCAGCGCCGTCGGCACCGGGGCGTAGTGGTGGAATTCCATCGAGTAGCTCGCGCGCCCCTGCGTCATCGAGCGCATGTTGCCGACATAGCCAAACATGTTCGCCAGCGGCACATCGGCGTTGATCACCTGCGCGTTACCGCGCGGGTCCATGCCACCGATCTGACCACGACGGGCGTTCAGGTCGCCCATGATGTCGCCCATGAACTCGTCGGGGGTGGTGACCTCGACCTTCATCACCGGCTCCAGGATTTGCGGGGAGCCACGGCGCATCGCCTCCTTGAAGGCCATCGAGCCGGCGGTGGAGAAGGCCATTTCGGAGGAGTCCACCTCGTGGTACGAGCCGTCCACGAGGGTTACCTTGACATCGACCACCGGGTAACCGGCGTAGCTGCCCGAGCTGAGCGCCCCCTGGATACCCTTGTCGATCGCCGGGATGTACTCGCGCGGGATGACACCGCCGACGATCTTGCTCTCGAATTCGTAGCCCTTGCCCTGCTCCTGCGGGGTCACATCGAGCACCACGTGGGCGAACTGACCCTTACCACCGGTCTGCCGCTTGAAGGTGTGATCGATGTGCGCCGGGCGGGTGATCGTCTCGCGATAAGCGACCTGCGGCTTGCCGATATTCGCCTGCACGCCGAACTCGCGCATCATGCGGTCGGTGATCACGTCCAGGTGGAGCTCGCCCATCCCGGAGATGATCGTCTGGCCGCTCTCCTCGTCCGTCCGCATGCGGAAGGTCGGATCCTCTTCGGCCAGACGCAGCAGCGCGTTGGTCAGCTTATCCTGATCGCCGCGCGACTTCGGCTCGATCGACTGATCGATCACCGGCTCCGGGAAGACGATCGACTCCAGGATGACCGGATTATCCTGGTCGCAGAGGGTATCCCCGGTCGTCGTGTAGCGCGGCCCGATGATCGCCGCGATATCGCCCGCCGAAACCTCCGTGATCTCCTCGCGGTGCGCCGCGTGCATCTGCAACAGACGCCCGATACGCTCGCGCTCGCCCTTGCTACTATTGTAGGCATAGGAGCCGATCGTCAGCTTGCCGGAGTAGACGCGGATGTAGGCCAACTTCCCGACGTGCGGATCGCTGACGATCTTGAAGGCGAGCGCCGAGAACGGCCCATTCGGGTCGGCCTCGCGCGGCACTTCCTCGCCGGTCCGGGGATTGATCCCCATCAGCGGCGGCACATCGAGCGGGGACGGGAGATACGCCACGACAGCATCGAGGAGCAATTGCACGCCCTTGTTACGCAGCGCCGTGCCGCACAACACCGGCACTAGCTTGCTGCTTACGGTGGCAGCGCGCAGCGCCCGCCGCAACTCATCGATCTCGAAGGTGCCACCCTCGAGGTAGCGCATCGTCAGTTCCTCGTCCGTCTCGGCGATCGCCTCGATCAGCTCCAGGCGACGCGCCTCGGCCTCCTCGGCCATGTTCGCCGGGATGTCGGTGACCTCGATATCCTGACCGAAGTCGCCGTGATAGAGGACCGCCTTGCCCTCGATCAGATCGATCAGCCCCAGGAAGTCCGCCTCGCTGCCGATCGGCAACTGCGTGACCGCGACCTTCGCGCCGAGGCGATCCTTGGTCATCTCGACCGTGCGCCAGAAGTTGGCACCGGTGCGGTCCATCTTGTTGACGAAGCAGATACGCGGCACGTTGTACTTGTCCGCCTGTCGCCACACCGTCTCCGACTGCGGCTCGACACCGGCGACGGCATCGAAGACGACCACACCGCCGTCGAGGACGCGCAGGCTGCGCTCCACTTCGACGGTGAAGTCGACGTGGCCCGGCGTATCGAGGATGTTGATCCGGTGGCCCTTCCACTCGGCGGTCGTCGCGGCGGAGGTGATGGTGATACCGCGCTCGCGCTCCTGGGCCATGTGGTCCATCGTCGCCGCGCCGTCGTGTACCTCGCCGAGCTTGCGGATACGCCCGGTGTAGAAAAGGATCCGCTCCGTCGTCGTCGTCTTACCGGCGTCGATGTGGGCGATGATCCCGATATTGCGCGTGTTCTGCAGCGCGGTCTGCCATGCGGGCACCTGCTGCTTGACATCGACTGCCATGAATGGTCTTGCGTCCCCTCTGCCGCCTCCAGGCGGCTCACAACGTCACGAAAGTACGAACGACGGAGTACGTTGCTCGACGACAGCCAGCGGAGTTCCCGCCCGCGTCGCTCGTACTCCGTTTAGAAGCGGCCGTAGTGGGCGAAAGCCTTATTCGCGTCGGCCATGCGGTGCGTGTCCTCGCGGCGCTTCACCGTCGCGCCGGTGTTGTTCGCCGCGTCGAGCATCTCGCCGGCCAACTTCTCGGCCATCGAGCGCCCGTTGCGCGCCTTCGCCGCCGCGAGCATCCAGCGGATCGCCAGCGCGAAGCGGCGATCACCCTCGATGGTCACCGGCACCTGATAGGTCGCGCCACCGACACGCTTCGGCTTGACCTCGAGCACCGGCGTGGCGTTCCGCATCGCATTTTCCAGCACTTCGAGCGCGTCACGCCCGGTGCGCTGATTCACAATGTCCAGGGCACCGTACATGATCCGCTCGGCGAGTCCTTTCTTGCCACGCTGCATGATCTTGTTGACCATGCGCGTGACCAGCACGCTCTGGAAACGCGGATCGGGCAGCAATTCCCGCTTGACGACCTTCGCACGCCTCGGCATCGATCTCCTCCGTCTTCCGCCGTATCCGAGCGAAACCCAACGATCCCGCTCGCCTCACACTCATCACAGTAGCGAGCGCCAGCACTCGTCCACCGGAACCACCACCAACACCAGATCGCCGGAGGCGTTGTGTACGGACACAAACCCACCTGCCGTTACTCACACTGAAGAGCGGTCGACCGAACGTCGGGCCGCTCTTCACCAGTGATCCATCGGTTCCGTACCGCCAGCAGGGTGACGCGGCCCGAGAGCCGCGTTGAACAACGCCTACTTCTTCTTCGGAGCCTTGGTGCCGTACTTCGATCGCCCTTGCTTCCGATTCTCGACGCCACGTGTGTCGAGAGCACCGCGGATGATGTGATAGCGCACGCCCGGGAGATCCTTCACACGACCGCCACGGATGAGTACCACCGCATGCTCCTGGAGATTGTGCCCCTCACCCGGGATGTACGCCGTAACCTCTTGCAGGTTACTCAGGCGAACGCGGGCGACCTTACGCAACGCGGAGTTCGGCTTCTTCGGCGTCATGGTTCGGACTTGCGTACAAACACCACGCTTCTGCGGCGCACCGTTCGAGCGACTGGTCCGCCCGGTGAGTGCGTTGTAGGTGAAGCGTAGTGCCGGTGCCTTGACCTTCTTCACGACGCGCTTGCGACCCTTGCGGACCAACTGGTTAACTGTCGGCATCGAAACTCACTCCCTTTCGGCGACGGGGCTACCCGGCTTGGCGTCCGTCCGTTGTCCGTCGTTCCCCGCCGGCGAGGGGCCTTCCCCCGACACAACACGGGCCGGATATTCCGGCCCATGCACAAGGGGGGAGTATAGCAGCGGGGTACTGGCGTGTCAAGGCAAAATAGCCCGGTAACGCTGGGGATATGCGCGGGCGCGGCGGGCCTGCGCGCCCGCGCCTTGACAGCCCGCCGGGTGCGCCGGACACTCAACGGGCCGATGACCGCAACAGGAAAGGAGAGGGCCAGGTGAAGATCGCCTCAATCCGCGCCGCCGCAATCACCGTCGCACCGCAGCACACGACGACGCCGCGCGTCCCGCGCCAATCGACCGATGGCTTCATCAGCCCGCTGGCGCGCTACCCGGAGTTCCGCCGGGCGGACTGGATGGGTCGCTGGGCGCGCACCGCCTGCGTGGTGACCGCCGAGGATGGCACCTGGGGCCTCGGCGTTACCCTGCACGGCGGGCCGGTCGAGCGGATCATCAACGACCACTTCGCGCCGTTGCTCACCGGGCAGAACACGATGGCAACCGAGAAGCTGTGGGATGTGATGCAGCGCGCGGCGATGCCCTACGGCGCGGCGGGGCTGGCGAGCTACGCGATCAGCGCCGTGGACCTGGCCCTCTGGGATCTCAAGGGGAAGCTGCTGCGCCGACCGGTCTACGAGCTGCTGGGCGGGCCGCAGAAGGAGCGTATCCCCTGCTACGCCAGCAACACCGACATCGCGTATGGCACGGAGCATAGCATCGCCTGGTTCCTCGAACTCGGTTTCAAGGCCATTAAACTCTTCCTGCGCGACGGGCCGGAAACGGGTGTCGCGGGCATCCGCCGCAACGAGGAGTTGGTCGCGCGCACTCGCGCGCAGGTGGGCGACGACATCGAGATCATGGTGGATGCCTGGATGTCGCTGAACGTCGAGTACGTGGTACGCCTGGCCGAGGCGCTGCGCCCCTATCGCATCAAGTGGCTGGAGGACTACCTGCCACCGGACGATCTCGACAGCTACTTCAAGGTCCGCCAGCGGCTACCGGGCACGATCCTCGCCACCGGCGAACACTGGTACACCATCCATCCTTTCGCCCTGGCGGCGAGCCACAATCTGGTGGACATCCTGCAACCGGACATCGCCTGGGTCGGCGGGCTGACGGCGGCGGTGAAGATCTGCCACCTCGCGGAGGCGCATGGGCTGACGGTCATCAGCCACGCGGGTATGAACTATCCCTGGGGGCAGCACCTGGCCTACGCGATGCCGGTCATCCCGATGGGCGAGCGCTCCGAGGGGGTGGCCCCGCCCGGCGTGCCGCTGGCGGAGCTGACCGCCCTGCCCGGCACTGTCCCGATCAAGGATGGGTATGTTGCGCCAACCGACGCGCCAGGCTTCGGCATCGAGGTCACGAAGGAGTGGTTAGAGGCGGCGGCGATCTGAACCGCCCCCACCCGCGCCGCCTCCGGGCGACACCTTGCCACCCGGAGGATACCCGCCGCCGCGCGGGGGAGGGGTGACGAATCCTGTGCTACGCATTCGCCGCGCGGTAGGCGGAGAGCAGCGCGGGCAAATCGGCATAGATGAAGTCGGGGCTGATCGGCCCCGCATCGGCCTCCGCGCGGGTAGAGGCACCGGTGAGGACCATGATCGTCCGCATCCCGGCGTGGATGCCGCCGAGGATATCGGTATCGAGGCGATCGCCGAGCATCGCCGTCTCGGAGGCCGGGAGGCCGAGCAGCGCCAGCGCCTGCTCCATCATCGGCAGGTCCGGCTTGCCGAGGGGCACCGGCTCCCGATCGGTCGCCGTCACCAGCGCGGCGACGAGCGCGCCCGCCCCGGGGATCAACCCCTGCTCGGTCGGCAGCGTCTTATCGGTATTGGTGGCGACCCAGTCGGCCCCGGCCCGGATCGCCAGGCAGGCACGGCGCAGCTTGTCGTAGGTCACGGCGAAGTCGCCGCTGGAGATCACCACCTGCGGCGTCTCCTCGTCCCAGACATAGCCGGTGTCTTCCAGCAGGAGGTGTTGCAGCGCCTCCATGCAGACGCCATAGATCCGCGTCCCGGCGGGGTAATGCGCCTGGAGGTAGGTCTTCATCACCAGACCGGAGGTCAGGATCGATTCGACCGGCACGGTGACGCCCATCGCCGCGAGCTTCTGCACATAGCCCGCCGGGAGGGTGGTGGAGTTGTTCGTCAGGAGGAGGTAGGGCAGCTTCTCGGACTCGAGGAACGCGAAGAATTCTTGCAGGCCCGGCGTCGGCTCGTTGCCGCGATAGAGCACCCCATCCATATCCATGACGAGGCCGCGCACGCCGCGCAGTGTCTGTTGCGTCGGGGTCGTCGCCATTGTGCGTTCGCTCCTTCCCGCTCCCGCGCGCCACGGCGGCGCGCTTACTATCTCGGGCCACCAGACACGCCGGGCGGCGGGGCCGCGCAGATCGCACCGGAGGTGGCGGCGCAAGCCTAGCATATTCTTCCATCATACGGCCCCGGCACACCCCTAGCGACCAGACGGCCAGACGGCCCCGGCACACCCCTAGCGACCAGACGGCCAGACGGCCCCGGCACACCCCTAGCGAAGCAGGGATGTGTCAAAGTCGCGTGGTCCGGCGATCAGGCTGCGCTTCGCGTAGGGTCATCGGCGGGTCGCGCGGCGCAGTTGTCGGTTGCCTCGCCACGCCACAGTGAGCACGGCGGCTTCGTGATGAGCATAACCTGACTTTGACACAGCCCTGCCCATCGAAGGGTGAGGCGCGTAGCACACCCCGATACACGGCACAGAACAACGTCGGTGCTATACTGCGCCGGGTTTTCGACAGGCAGCGGCGAGAATGAGGGGGGACGATGAGTCGGGAGCAGACGACCGGGCGATTCGGCGACCGCGATGTCAGCATCGATCCGGCACAGGCCGCGCGGGTTCTGGCGCAGATCGATCGGGATGAGTTGGTGGCGTTCCTGCAAGCGCTGGTGCGCGTCCCTTCGGTCAATCCGCCCGGCGACACGCGCGAGGCGATCCGCGTCGTGGAGGAGAAGCTTGCCGCCGCAGGGTTCGCGACCCTGGTGGTCGGGCCGACCCCCGAGAAACAGAATATCGTGGCGACGCTGCAAGGGCAGGGTGCCGGGCCGCGCCTCGCCTTCAACGCCCACGTCGATGTCGTGCCGATCGGCGAGGAGAGCGCCTGGGAGCATCCCCCGTTCGGCGGCGAGATCCACGACGGGCGCGTCTACGGGCGCGGCGCGGGCGACGACAAGGCGAGCGTCACCGCGCAGGTGATGGCCGCCATCGCCCTGGCGCGCTCCGGCGTGCCGTTCGATGGCGCACTGCTCGTCACCGAGGTCGCCGACGAGGAGGTCGGCGGCGCGGCGGGCGCGGGCTACATCGTGCAGAACGGGCATGTCCAGGCCGACTTCGCGATCGTCGGCGAGCAGACCTTCGGGCAGATCTGCGTCGGCGAACGCGGCGGTGCGCCGGTGAAGGTGACAGTCTTCGGCAAGACCGGTCACGCGGCGACCCCCTGGAAAGGGGTTAACGCGATCGAGGGGATCGCGCGCGTGATCACCGCCCTGCGCGAGGAGCTATGGCCGCGTCTGGCGGCGCGCACGCACCCCTTCCTCAACCAATCGACCGCGACGATCAGCATGATCGAGGGGGGTGTCAAGACGAACGTGATCCCCGACCGGGCGTCGATCCACGTCGATCGGCGTATCCTGCCCGGCGAGACGCCGGAAAGGGTCGTGGCGGAGATCCGCGAGATCGCCGAGCGGGCGATCGCCGACGTGCCCGGCCTGCGCGTCGAGACGAGCACCCCGGGCGGGCGGCTCGCCATCGAGGCCGATCCGCAGTCGGCGGTCGGGCGTGCCCTCCGGGCGGCCACGCACCAGATCGGCAAGGAAGTGGTGCTGACCGGCTTCTTCGCCGGGACCGACGGCAAGCACTTCGCCTCGGCGGGGATCCCGACGCTGATCATGGGGCCGGGCGACCCGGCCACCGCGCACACGCCGAACGAGTGGGTCGGCATCGACGAGGTGGTGGAGGCGACGCAACTCTACGCGCTCGCCGCCCTGGCCCTGCTCGGGCGCAAAGGGCGCTAGACAGGCTCAACAGCACGATACACAGATGAAGGGGGCGCGGCATTGGCCGCGCCCCCTTCATCCATGCTGCACTCCTGCGTGGTGCCGCATGTGGGAGCTTACCCCAGCCGTGCCAGCGTCGCCTTGCTGATCTTGCAGACCATCGTATAGGCCGGGTCGAAGACGTTGCCGACCTCGTACTCCACCGCCTGACCGAGCAGCAGGCTCGCGCCGACCGCATCGAGTCCGTAATCGGCCATCAGCCAGCGCAATAGCTCGGTCGTGGCGTGTTGCAGCGCCTGATCGAGCGGGCGAGCGTTGCCACAAGTGAAGATCCAGTCCTCATCCTCGCCGCGCGGCCACCCGATCGTGCGCCCCTTCTGCACGTCCACCGTGAAACGCACCTCGGCGGAGATCTCGATCCCCGTCCCGACGATCTCCCCCGCCCCTTGCAACGCATGGACATCGCCGAGATGGAAGAGTGCGCCGGGCGCAGCCACCGGCAGGTACACCGTCGTACCGGCGGCGAAGCCCTTGTAATCCATGTTCCCGCCATGCTCGGCGGAGGTTGATGTCGAGATCGCCTGCCCGCGCGCCGGGGCGACGCCGAAGCAGCCGATCATCGGCGACAGCGGCAACTTCAGCCCGGCGAGGCGTGGGGCATCGGTGCGGGGTGTGGCGACCCCCGCCGCCAGATCGACCCGCCAATCGGTGCTCCCCTGCGACGGCAACCCGCGCACATAATCGGGATCGACCACGTTTTCGGCCAGCACGCTGGCCGTATAGCCGCGCTCACGGTTCGGCGTGATGCTATCGATGTGGACGACCAGCGTATCGCCCGGCTCGGCCCCTTCGATGAAGAACGGCCCCGTCTGCGGGTTGCCGCGCATCGTCGCCTGTGTGTCCTGTGCGTCGCGTCCGCCTGCATCGACCGTGGTCGTGACCACGCTATCACCGGGCGCGATCCGCAGGACCGGCTCGTGCGAGCCGATCGTCGGGTGATAGTGGGTCGGCTGGAACTGATGAACCGCCATCGCGCGCCCTCCTCATCGTCTGAATATCTCGACCTACCGACACCGGCAGGTATGCGCTCCTCCGTTGTATCGATCGCCCGTTACGCGCCGCCGGTGCTGGTCCCGAAGCCGACCGTCGCGAGCCAGGACGCACAGAGCGCCGTCCAGCTCCTCACGATCGGATCGTCGGTCGCCAAGCCCAATCCATGCCGCCCGTGCGGGTAGACGTGCAGGGCGAACGGCACCCCCGCGCGACCCAGCGCACTGGCGAAGAGCAGGCTGTTCTGCACCGGCACCTTCTCATCGGCGGCGGTGTGCCAGAGGAAGGTCGGCGGAGTGTCCGAGGTCACCAACGTCTCCAGCGAGAGCGCGGCGATCTGCTTGTCCGTGGCCCCCGCACCGAGCAGATTCTCGATCGAGCCCTGATGCCGCGCCGCACCGAAGCTGATCACCGGGTAGCAGAGGACGAGCGCATCGGCGCGACTGCTGCCGCGCGCCACCGGATCAGCGCTCCCGGCGTCGCCATCGTCGCCGAAGGCGCCCGCGCTGGCGGCGAGGTGCCCCCCGGCGGAGAAGCCGAGGACGCCGAGCGGTTGCCCGGCGAGTCCCCAGTCGGCGGCGCGACTCCGCACCAACCGGATCGCCCGTTGCAGATCGCCGAGCGGCACCGGGTGACGGTGCGGCGCGACCCGGTATTCGAGGATGAAGGCGGCGATGCCGAGGCCATTCAGCCAGCGCGCGATCGGCTCCCCCTCATGTGGGGTGAGCGTCCGATATCCACCACCGGGACAGACGATGACAACCCCACGCGCCATCCCGGCGGGCAGATAGGGCGTGAGGCGTGGCATCGCGGGCGCACCGTCCGCCTCTGCCTCGCCCGCGTCGGCCCATACCACGAACGGCACACCCACCGTCCTTCCAGCATCCTCGCGATCCGGCATCGATCCTCCCGCGTGGCAATCCGCACCGCTTCTCTCGAAGTCACATTGCGCCTGTAGCCTAGCCAACGATCCCACCAGACGCAAGTCGCCCCGCGATCGGGAGGGCGAGAGGGGCAGTCGGGTGACTGTACGTGCTACAGTTAAGGACGAACGGACATGATGAACGCAGCCAGAGGAGAGGGGGCGATGCGAGCGGAACTCAGAGAATTGGACCAGGCGTACAAGCAACTCAAATTCATGTATGAAGATCAGGCCCGGCTGATCGGGCGGTCGCGCAAAGCCAGAGCGGCGGATCTGGAACGCGCCCAGGATGCCGTGCGCGCCGCGAACGACCAGTTCGATACCGCGCGCCGCGCCCTCGAAGCGGCGGTGGCGGTCGGCCTCAGCGAGGAAGAGTAGCGGACGACGCTCACGCCCCATCGTCCCAACCAAAGGTATCGAACCAACGCCCCTGCCGATAGTTCGCCAGCGCCCGGCGCACATACGGCACCATATCGCGCGGCAGATCATCGAGCGCGTGCCACGCCAGCGCCGCGCACTTCTCTGGCTCCAGGTTGGTCGGTGTGCCGCGCCAGACCCGCGCGGTCAGGAAAAAATCGAGCCGTTCCCGTCCCACAAGCCCCTCGGCGCGGCGGTGCATAATTCCCACCACAACAAGATTATCCGGCGCGAGCGCGATATCCGCCTCCTCCCGCGCCTCACGGCTGATCGCCATGACCGCCGTCTCGTTGCCGTCGAGGTGCCCCGCGACGACACTCCACTGCCCATCGGCGTAGCCGGTGTTGTGGCGCAGCGATAGCAGCACCCGCTCCCCGTCGAGTAAGAAGAGATGCGCCGCCGCGACGAGCGCGAAGCGCTCGCCCGGTGGATCAGTCACCGCATCACCCGGCAGCATGTGCGCCTCCCCACATCGTTCATCGCGTTCTCACACTCTTCTTACATTCTTCCGGCATCCGGCACATACCCGCCCTGCTACACTAGCAAACGGGCGCGTCCGACGCGCGCCCGACGACTATTCGTGTGCGGGGAAGCGGGGCGGCGATGCACGTCCGAACCAAATTGATCCTCTCGTATACGCTGATCAGCGCGCTCTGCATCCTCCTCGCCACCCTGGTGAGCGGGGTACTGCTCTGGCGCTATCAGGGCAGCTTCGTCCATCAGCGGATCGAGGCGATCGCGGAGACAACCGCGCCCCTCCTCCACGACAACAACGACCCCGCCCGCTTCGATGCGGCGCAACAGGTCGCGCTCACCGCCGGGCAGACCAACACGCGCATGGTGATCCTCACCGCCAATCTGCGCGATCTGACCGCCGCCCAGAGTCGCCCCGGGCAAGGGGCGGCGCAACGTCGCTTCGCCGCCACGGTGACCCAGGATACCGCCGGGCTCCTCGCGCCGGGGTCACAGCTCCCGCTCCCGCGCCGCATCTACGAGGACTGGCAAGGGTGGCAGCGCGCGCAGAACGCCGCCACCCCGCGCGCCGCGACCGCCACCCCCCTGCCGCTGAAGAACGCGCAACTCACCCTCCCCGCCCCGCTGACCAACGCCCAGGCGGGCACCGTCGCGTTGCGCGAAGGGGAGTCGCTGGACCTGGCGCTGATCCCGCTGCGGGCGGAGCGCGGCGCGCAGGCCGGGGAGTTCCGGGTGCTGATCGTGGCCGAGCCGAGCGGGACACCCCGCCGCCCCCTGGCCGCGATCGCCGCGCAGCTGAGCAAGGCGGCGCTCGTCGGCTTCCTGGTGTCGCTCGCCGTCGCGCTGCTGCTGGCGCGCTCGATCACCCGCCCCCTACTCAGCCTCACGCGGGCGACGCGGGCGCTGGCGCGCGGCGACTACAGCCAGCGCGTGCAGGTGCGCGGCGACGACGAGGTGGCGCAGCTCGGCCACAGTTTCAACCAGATGGCCCGCGAGATCGAGCAGATCCGGCGGCGGGAGCGCGATGTGCTGGCGAACATCTCCCACGATCTCAAGACCCCGCTCACCTCGATCCAGGGTTTCGCGGGGGCACTGATCGACGGCACCTGCCCGCCGGAGGAGTACCCGACCGCCGCGCGGATCATCTACGACGAGGCGGAGCGGATGAATCATCTCGTCGGCGATGTCCTCCAACTCTCCCGCCTCGAAGCGGGCGAACTGATCCTCTCCCTCGGCCCGGTCGACCTGCACGAATTGCTGACCCAGAGCGCGCGTCGCTTCGCCGGTACGGCGGAGCAAGCGGGGGTGCTGCTGCGGGTCGAGACGCCCGCCGACGGGCCGCTCCGCATCCTCGGCGATCGCGGGCGGCTGGAGCAGGTGCTCGGTAATCTGCTCGACAATGCCCTCCGCTACACCCCTTCGGGTGGGCGGATCGATCTCGTCGGCGGCCCGATCGAGGAGGAGGGTCGTCCGATGGTCCGGCTGCTGGTGCGCGATACCGGGCGCGGCATCCCCGCCGACGATCTGCCACGCATCTTCGAGCGCTTCTATCAGGCCGATAAATCGCGCGTGGCCGGGCGCGGGGGTGGCTCCGGCCTGGGGCTGGCGATCGTGCGAGAATTGATCGCCCGACAGAATGGGACGATCCGCGCCGAGAGCATCCAGGGGGCGGGCACCGCCATCACCATCCTCCTCCCCGTGGCCGCGCTGCCCGCATCCCCCCGCGACGACACGTCGGAACGCGCCGCCGCCGACACCGCCAGGGCAACCAGCGGGCCGCTCGCAAGGAGAATGTGATGACGAAGATTCTTATCGTGGACGATGAGGAGCCGATCCGGCAGCTGGCGAGTATGTACCTCGTCAAGGAAGGGTTCACCGTCGATACGGCGGCGGATGGTCGCGCGGCGCTGAGCCGGATCAACGCGCTGAAGCCCGATCTGGTCATCCTCGATCTGATGCTCCCCGAGCTCGACGGCTGGACGGTCTGCCGCGAATTGCGCCGCTCCCCACAGACGGAGAGCCTGCCGATCGTGATGCTAACCGCGCGCGACGACGTGATCGATCGCGTGCTCGGCCTCGAACTCGGCGCGGACGACTACCTGACCAAGCCGTTCAGCCCGCGCGAACTCGTCGCCCGCGTCCGCGCCGTGCTGCGGCGCTCCCTGCACACCCCCACCTCGACCAAGACGATCCGCGCGGGCGATGTGACGGTGAATCTCGAACGGCGCGAGGCGCACGTCGGCGAGCAGGCGTTGCAACTCCGCGCCAAGGAATTCGATCTCCTCGCCGCCTTCACCGAAAAGCCGGGGACCGTCTTCACCCGCGATGCGCTCCTCAATCGGGTCTGGGGCTACGAGCACGAGATCGACACCCGCACGGTCGACGTCCACGTCAGCGCCCTGCGTGAGCGCCTGCACGGCGCGGCCTCGACGATCGAGACGGTCTGGGGGGTCGGGTACAAATTCGTGGCGCGCGGCGGCACGGCATAGCGCACCTGGTGCCCGCCAGCGCGGCAACATGGACCTATTCCCGCGCTGGCGTCTTCTGATACGGGACCGAGCATGACCTTTGTATCGCGGCGTAGGGCGAGGATGCTCGATCACCGCCTCGGTCCGGCGCGCTGAACGCGCCGCAGGCTTTCGACACGGGGCGACCGCGATCCCCAAGAAGCCGTGCAACCCCGCCGAGTCGCGCCGCCATCGCGCGCCATAGCAGCCCGCCCTACACAGAGGACACAAAGACGCTACGCGACCCTGACAGCCAGAGTCACGCAGCGCACGCCCGCTCGATTCTGGTGCGACGGCGATCGATCTCGAGTGCCGCCCTGGCGCGGTCGTCGTCGATCCGGCCCTAACCGAGCAGCCCACGATTCAGCAGGTTCATCAGTTCCTGTGCCAGGGTGAGGGCATAGGTGGCCGCCGCCGCCACCGACGCCTGCAAGGCGATCCGCGAGCGCTCATCCTTCTGGGTAGCGCCGGCGAGTTGCGGCGTAAGAGTGGACACCTCGTCCTCCAACCGCCGCAGCTCCGCGCGCAGATGCTCGACGCGCGGCAGGAGATCGACCTCGATACCCGGCATCGCCAGCCGTTCCTTGATCGCTTCGAGCGACAAACCCTGCGCCTGTAACGCCTTGATCACGCGCAACCGCTGCACGGCGCTCTCGGCGTAGAAGCGATGGCCACCCTGCGACCGCGACGCCGGGCTCAGCAGCCCTTCCGTGGTGTAGTAATCGATCGTACGCGGGTTGACTTCGCACAGATGCGCCAGTTCACCGACCCGATATTGCCGCTCGTCTGCCATCGCGCACTCCTCCTCGATCACTCGTGCGACGCTCGCCCCGACCATGTATGATACTATACAGCCATATCGCTCGCGCCGCCGTATTGCCGGTACGCGATATCCGCTTGCTCGTGCCACTCTGCTTCGTCGTCGCGATCAACGGCGATGCGGTGGGGTATGCCTGCGGGCACAAGATCGGGCGTCGGCGCTACGAGCGCCCGAACTCGCGCCTCTTCCGCAAAGCGTATCTGCTGCAAACGGAGGCGTTCTTCGTTAAGCGTGGTGGCAAGGCGCCCATCCTGGCGCGCTTCATGCCGGTGGTGCGGGCCTTCACGCCGATCGTTGCCGGGATGGGCGCGATGCGCTACGCGCGCTTCACCCTATCCGATGTCATCGGCGCGTTCCTCTGGGCGCGCGGGCGCAGCGTGGCGGGCTTCTGCCTCGGTAGCGCGATCCCCGATGTCGACCGCTACCTCCTGCCGCTCATCGTCCTGATCATCGTCGTCTCCATCGCGCCGAGCGCCTTCCACCGCTGGAAAGCGAACCGCAACGAGATCGCGCTCCGGATACGGCAGCGGATAGAGCGTACCGCCTGACGCACCCATCGCAACAACACGCAAGAGAGGGGCGGGGCCGATCCTTGCTGGATCGCCCCGCCCCTCTCTTGTCGCCACGCGCGCGCCTATGGCACCGATGCCGGCTCGACCGCAGACCCGGCACTCGTCCGCCCTGCACACGCGCCGTCCATCGCCGCTTGCATCTCGGTCTCGTGTGCGGAGCGCTCGAAGGCATTGGCCATGATCTCCACCGCCGTCACCACCTGCATGAGCTCATCCTCATCCAGGAGATCGGCGACCCCCTCGACCTTGAGGCGCTGCAAGCGCCAGAAGCGCTCCATCAACTCCTGTCCGCCCGGCGTGAGATGACACATCACCACCCGGCGGTCCACCGGATTGTGGACCCGCTCGACCAGCGTCTTACCCTCCAGCCGTTCGATCAGGCTGGTGGCGGACGAGACGCTACTGCCGAGATAGGTGGCGACCTCGCCCATACGCCGGGAGGTATGGGCCAGCAGGCCGAGCGTACGCAACTGCGGCATGGTCAGATCGATCTCCGACCAATCGTGCATCGATTCTTGAATGACCGAGCGCCGCATCTTGATCGCCATCCGATCGGCGGCGTGCGTCAGGCGGTCGAGTAGCAGTTGTTTTGTCGCGTCCATCCCCTCACCCTTATTACTTCGACTGAGCAAAACTATTCTAGTTGCCCAAGATTATTACGTCAAGACCCCTTGACAAGGGCATTTTGTAAAAGTAGAATATTTCACGTTGCTTGAATTATTCAAGCGAAAGTTCGAGCACACGGATGGGGCGGATGGATTTCTGCGGTCCGCCCCGAAGATGTGGCGTGATTGGCTAATGAGGAAGGGCATTTCGATGGAAGTGGCGCACACGACCGATGAACGCGGGAAAGGGTTTCACGCCCTGACACGCCCGCAGTTGATCGGCACGATGGTGGGGTTGATCCTCACCTTATTACTCTCGGCACTCGACCAGACGATCGTCGGCACCGCGATGCCGCGCATCATCGCCCAACTCAACGGTTTCGAGCGCTATGCCTGGGTTACCACCGTCTACCTGTTGACCTCGACGATCACGGTGCCGATCATCGGCAAGCTCTCCGACATGTATGGCCGTAAGTTCTTCCTGCTTGGCGGGGCGATCATTTTCGTCGTCGCCTCGGCACTCTGCGGCGCGTCGGGTGATCTCCCCCTACCATTCGACGGCATGAACCAACTGATCCTCTTCCGCGGCCTCCAGGGGATCGGCGGCGGCATGATCACCGGCATCGTCTTCTCAGTAATCGGCGATATCTTCCCCCCTGCCGAGCGCGGCAAGGTGCAGGGGATGTTCGCCGGCGTCTTCGGCCTCTCCTCGGTCATCGGCCCGGCACTCGGCGGCTGGATCACCGATAACCTCTCCTGGCGCTGGGTCTTTTATGTCAACTTGCCGGTTGGTCTCCTCGCCATCGCGGCCCTCTTCATCGCCTTCCCGTACTTCGCGCCCGAAGGCGGCAAGCGCGCGATCGACTGGCTGGGCGTGGCGACGTTGATCGCGAGCACGGTGCCGATCCTGCTGGCCCTGGAGTGGGTGACCACCTACGGGTGGAGTTCCGCGCGGGTCATCGGTTTCTTGATCTTCGGCTTCGTCATGCTCGGCGCTTTCCTCTTCGCCGAATCCCGCGCCAAGGAGCCGATCCTCTCGCTGGAGCTCTTCAAGAACCGGGTCTTCTCGGTCTCGGCGGTCGCCCTGTTCATGACCGGCATGGGGATGTTCGGCGCGATCCTCTTCATCCCGCTCTTCATGCAAGGGGTGCTAGGCGTCTCCGCGACTGCGTCCGGCTCGCTCCTGACCCCGCTCATGCTCGCCTTGATCGCCGGAAGCATCACCAGCGGCCAACTCGTCTCCCGCCTCGGGCGCTACAAGATGGTGGCGATCGCCGGGCTGGCGATCATGACGGTGGGCTTGTTCCTCCTCAGTGGAATGCACATCGATACGACTACCAGGACCGTTGTCCGCAACATGATCGTCGTCGGCCTCGGCCTCGGCCTGACGATGCCGATCTATACGCTGGCGGTACAAAACTCGGTGGATCGGCGGATGCTCGGCGCGGCGACGGCGGCGACCCAGTTCTTCCGCCAGATCGGCGGCACGGTCGGCACCGCGATCTTCACCTCGCTGATGCTGAGCCGCTACCACGAGCAGTTCAACGCCGGTGTGCCGAGCGGCGTGCCCGCCGAGGCGCTGACACCATTCGGTAACCCGCTGCAACTGGTCCAGGTTCGGGAGCAGTTGAACCAGGCGTTCGGGGCACAACCGGGCGGGCTGGCGCTGCTACAAACACTGCTCGACAACGTAAAGACTTCGCTCGTCTACGCCATCCAGGGCAGCTTTCTCCTCGCGGCGGTCCTGCTTGGCGTCGCCCTGGTCGTCAACTTCTTCTTGCAGGACATCCCCCTGAAGAAGGGGTTCGAAGATGCCCCGGCGACGGAGGTCAATGCCGCCGCCCCGAACGCGACGGCGGCCCCCGGTCAGGCGGTACAGGTCGCGGCGCAGGGTCAGGGCGCGATCCTGCGCCGCGCCGATGAGCAGGCCGACTAAATTCACAAAGCCAAAGAATCGACGTGGCGGCGCGCGGGGCAGATGCCCCGCGCGCCGTCGTTACGCCCGCGTGATCACGCGGGCGCGACGCTTCCTTATCGATAGCAACGTCGATAGCAACTCGACGAGCCGCGTACTCCTGTCAGCGATGAAGGCTCTGCGCTCTTCTCCTCCTCGATCGGACCCGATGCAACAATGGCGCTGGTGGCGTAAAATTGGCCCGCCAACCAATCCAGGTGCTCCACAGTGGGCATCCGCTAGTACGGGGAGTGTCGTCACGAGGGGCGACTCCGGGGAGAGCATGATACAAGAAGCGACGCGCGACGCACGGACGACAGCAGCGCCGAACGCGGCCCCGACCGGGTCCACACGAGGCGGGCTCGCCCTCCGCCTCCCCTATCTCCCCGGCCTGGATGGTCTTCGCGCCATCGCCGTGATCGCGGTCATCCTCTATCACGCGGGGATCGGCTGGCTCCCTGGCGGCTTCCTCGGGGTCGAGGTCTTCTTCGTCATCAGCGGCTATCTGATCACCGCGCTCCTCGTCAGCGAGTGGCAGCGAAACCTGGCGCTCGACTTCCGCAACTTCTGGATCCGGCGCGCGCGTCGCCTCCTCCCCGCGCTCTATCTGCTCCTGCTGGTCTTCCTCGCCTTCGCGGTCATCCGGCTCCCGGATCAGGTCGCCCGACTACGCGGCGACGCGATCGCCTCGTTCTTCTATGGCCTCAACTGGTTCTACATCTTCCGCCAGCAATCGTATTTCGAGGCGATCGGGCGACCTTCGCTCTTCCAACACCTCTGGTCGCTGGCGATCGAGGAGCAGTTCTACCTCTTCTGGCCGCCGCTGCTCGCCCTCGGGCTGCGCGTGCTGAGCCGCCGCCGGTTGCTCGCCGCGCTCTTAATCGCCGCCGCCGCTTCGAGCCTCTGGATGGCCTTCCTCTATCACCCCGGTGTCGATCCTTCGCGCGTCTACTACGGCACCGACACCCGCGCCTCCGGGCTCCTGCTGGGGAGCGCGCTGGCGGTCGGGTGGGCACCCTGGCAGCCGAGCAAGTGGGCGACCCGCACGCCGATCGCGTGGCTCGATCGTGCGGGGATCGGGGCGTTGCTGGTCTTGCTCGTCCTCTTCCTGCGCGTCGATCAGTCGCAGGCATTCCTCTATCGGGGCGGCTTCGCGCTCCTCGGGCTCGCCACGGCGGCGCTGATCGCCGGGACGATCGCGCCGGGCGCGCGTATCCTGCCGCTGCTGCTCGACAATCGCCCGCTGCGCTGGATCGGCGAGCGTTCCTACAGCCTCTACCTCTGGCACTGGCCGATCTTCACCGTCACCCGCCCGCAACTCGATCTCCCGCTCGATGGCATCCCGCTGCTCATCCTGCGCCTCGGCCTGACGCTCCTCTGCGCGACCCTCTCCTATCGCTGCGTGGAGCGCCCCATCCGGCAGGGGGCGCTACGGCGACTGTGGGCGCGACTGCTGGCCCTCTGGTATGCGCCCGGGCGACAGAGCCTGCGACGAATCCAGGCGTGGAGTGTTGGCACCGGGGCGACGCTGGGCGTATTGCTCGCCCTCGGCATCGTTGTGGTCGGCGCGCAGGCTCCCCCGCCCGACAGCGACTTCGGCACCGGCACCATCGAGCGCGGGCCGAGCGTCGGCGCCACCCCAGAAGCGCTGACGCTGCCGAGCCCCGCCCCGGACGTCCCCGTGGCGGCCCCGCCCGCGCCGCCGGGGATCTGCCCGCCCGCGATCCGCACCCCGCTGATCACCGCCGTCGGCGATTCGGTGCTGGTCGCGGGGGCCGAAAACCTGGAGCAGCAGATCGGCGACAACATCTACATCAGCGCGACGGTGGGCCGACAGGCGGTGCAGGTGCCCGCGATCCTGAAGGAGCGGCGTGAGGCGGGGGCGCTCGGCTCGATCGTGCTGATCGACATCGGCTCCAATGGCTACGTCACCACCGCCGACTTCAACGCGATCATGGCGGAGACCAATGGGGCGTGGACGGTGCTCTTCATCAATGTCCGCGTGCCGCGCGAATGGGAAAAAGCGAACAATACGGTGCTGGCGCAGGGGGTCACGCGCTATCCGAACGCGGCCTTGATCGATTGGTATACCGTCAGCGACGGGCACCCCGAATACCTCAAGGATGACGGCGTCCACCCCTATCAGGGGGGGCGCGATGTCTACGCCTCGCTGGTGGTGCGGCAGATCGCGCGGTTGCAACAGCGCTGGTCCGCCGAAGCTGGCTGCCTCCTCAGCCCGCAGGCCAACCCCATCGATGCCGCACCGCGAGGCCGACAACTTCCCACACCGCCCGACATCGCCGCATCACGAAGCCGGGCGGCACGCTAACGGCCCCGATCGCTGGGCCACGAGGCCGTCTGCGCCAGGGTGTGGCAATGTCACACCCTGGCGCGTTCTTTCTACGGATACCCCACAAGTACTGGCGCGTTTTTCCTACTCTTCCGTGGCGGAATGTGCTGTACGTAAGCCTGGAAACGGCTTGACCGCGTGCGGTATCATGGCCGTACAGACGGTTCGGAAAACGATCGCCAGCGCGACGCCGACGCCACACCACGGGTGCTGGCGTGCCATACGCAATGGAAGCGAGAGGGTATGACCGGAGAAAAGATCGGCCTGATTCTGTTAACCTTAATACTGATCCCCCTGGTGATCGCCATCGGACCACAGGCGCTCGGTGCGCTCGCGGGTGCCGCAGTGCTGATCGGGATGATCCGTCTCATCGGCCCGAAGCTGAACCGCAATTAGCGGCCAGGTACGATCTTTCACGGCGGGGATGATGCTTATCGCCACCGCCGTTTGCGTTAAGTGCCTCTTGCTGCTGCGAGCGCTTCGCGCGGCCATGCAAGGTCGGCCGTATGCTTTTTGTACCCACCGATCGATGGTCAGGCGATCGCAATCCAACATCGCCACGGCGCTGATATACACCCGATGACATGACGCCGTTGTGCCACGGGCTCATGCGGGCATACAAGACGCCACAAGACCGATCAGCTTGCGGCGATCGTGTGTACTATCACCGATTTCAGAGCTAAGCGGTGTGGGCGATACAACGCGCGTTGTATCGCCCACACCGCTACTTATCGCCGCGTGTACCTGGCTACGATCCAGGGTATTGTGCAAATTACACAAAAACCGCGCGAAAAGTTAGGCTGGCGCAATATAGCGGTCATCCGTTCGATCCCGTATCCTATGGTGACGCTCCGACAAATTGTGCAGACTGCTGGATGCACTATTGGTGGAGCGCGCGCAGGTCGAGGTGGAGAGCGCCTGTAGAGGAGGACGGATGGACCAGATCAACAGCGGTGACACAGCGTGGGTACTCACCTCAGCGGCATTGGTCATGTTGATGACCCCGGCACTCGGCTTCTTCTATGGCGGGCTGGTGCGGCGCAAAAACGTGCTGGCGACCATCATGCACAGCTTCTTCATCCTGGCCCTGATCAGTGTCCAGTGGGTGCTCTGGGGGTATAGCCTCGCCTTCGGCACGGATCACGGCAGCCTGATCGGTGGCTTCAACTTCCTGGCGCTGAACAACGTGGGGATGGAGCCGAACGCCGACTACGCGTCCACCATCCCGCACTCGGCTTACATGGCCTTCCAGATGATGTTCGCGGTGATTACCCCCGCCCTGATCACCGGAGCCTTCGCCGAGCGCAAGCGCTTCAAGGCGTTCGTAATCTTCACCCTTGCCTGGGCCACCTTTGTGTACGCCCCGATCGCGCACTGGGTCTGGGGGACCGGCGGTTGGCTGCGGACCCTGGGCGCGCTCGACTTCGCGGGCGGCACCGTTGTCCACATCAGCTCCGGCGTGTCGGCGCTCGTCGCGGCGACCGTGCTCGGCAAGCGCGTCGGCTTCGGCAAAGACAAGATGGACCCACACGACCTGACTATGACCGTGCTCGGCGCGGGCCTTCTCTGGTTCGGCTGGTTCGGCTTCAACGCCGGTAGCGCGCTCGGTGCAAACGGCCTCGCGGCCAGCGCCTTCGTCGTCACCAACACCGCCGCCGCGATGGGCGCGCTCACCTGGATGACGGTCAGCTGGCTGCGTCACGGTCAGCCGAGCGTCCTCGGTGCCGCGGCGGGCGCGGTCGCGGGCCTCGTCGCCATCACCCCGGCGGCGGGCTACGTCAACGGCACCGCCTCGATCGTGATCGGCTTCGGGGCCGGGGTCATCTGCTTCTTCGCGGTCGACCTGCTCAAGCGGAAGGTTGACGACGCGCTCGATGTCTTCGCGGTCCACGGGGTCGGCGGTATCTGGGGCGCGCTCGCCACGGGGATCTTCGCGCAGAAGGCGATCAACCCCGCCGGGAACGATGGCCTGCTCTACGGCAATCCGGGCCAGCTGCTGATTCAGGCGGTCGCGGTCATCGCGGTAGCGGCGTTCGCGGGCATCGCCACCGCCATCATCCTCAAACTCATCGACCTCGTTATCGGCCTCCGCGTGCCGGAGCAGGAAGAGGTTCTTGGCCTCGACAGCAGCCAGCACGGCGAAGTCGCCTACCAGCTCTGATCCCAGCGGATGTGACACGGCGTAGCAAGGAGAACCCTCATGGTTATCGCGGCATTCATCTGCTTCTTCCTCCTGATCGTCGGCTGGTTCATGGCCCCCTCCTCCACCAAGGAACAGGTCGTTGAGACGCCCATCAAGCCGACCGACATGAAGGTTACCGTCACTCCTTAACGGGGCAGCGAATACACAGCAGCCGAACGCCCCGGACGGAATTGCTCCGTCCGGGGCGTTGCTGCGTCCTTGCCCGCACCCTCAACCCGTATCTTCAACAGGCAGTACGAACTTGCCGCTCAATGATCCGGTCCTCCGCAGGAAGAAGTGCTCCAAGCCCGGCCTGCGGGCTTCGTGGCGGCGTGATCCACCTTCGGGTGAGCGGCCCTCTCTGCCGCATCGGGGATGCTCCAGTCCTACGGTCATCACCCGCGCTCGGGCGAGGTATGCCTGTTCACCACGCCCGATAGTGGCGCTTTCGTTCACACAGGGCGGCGGCGCTACAGAAATAGGGTGCCAGGATCTTTCACATCAGTGATCGCGCGCGCGCGCCGGAATGGTGGGCGGCACCAGCAAGACGCTGAGGCCGAGGCCGAGCAGCCCTGTCAGCAGCGTGATCCCCGTCCAATACTCCGGCGGCCAAGCGATCCCTTCGCGCAGCCCAACTTGCGCGAAGTGGAGCGTCCAGAGGAGGACCGGCATGCCGAACGCGACGCCGCGATAGGCCCACGGTCGCCCCGGACGCGGATCGAAGCGCCCGATCGCGAGGTCGCCGCAGAGCCCCGTCGCCACCGCAACCAGCACATCGAGCGGTTGGCGAAAGCCGGTGACGGCGCAGAGCAACCCCGCCACGATGCCGAAGATAACCGTGGTGCTCCCGAACGGCGGATGCCAGCGGCGGAGCAGCAACAGTAGCGGGGCCAGCAGCAGGACCGTGGTGACGAGGATCATCGCCAGATTGAGGTCGGCGGTCGGGGTGAGCGCCGCCGCCGGGAGCATCGCCGTCGCCGGGCGACCATCGGCCAGATAGGCGAAGCCCCAGAGCCAGATGTGCATCGCCCCGGTGATCGCCGCCGCGCCGCCGAGCGAGAGGAGGGCGGGGAGAAAGTCCGCCAGGCGAGGGCGAGCATGTGGCGCATCGTCGGTGGCCCACGCCGCACGGAAGGGGCTGCTGACGATCAGGATGATCCCGACGAACAGCAGCAGATGGGACGGGCTGAGGGAAGCCTTGCGATTCTGCTCGATCCCGATCGTCTCGTGCCAGATCAGATCGCCGATCCCGGATAAGCCGAAGAGCACCACCCCGGCGACGCCCAACTCATAGCCGCGCGGGATCGCGGCCCGCCCGATCCGCCCCGCGCGGCGCTGCTCCGCAATCAGCCAGATCATCCAGGCCGCACAGGCCGCGTAACCGGAGTAGAGGAGCCCGTGCCAGGGCGTGAAGAAACTCTCCACATTCGGGCGCGTGTGATGCGCCCAGCCGTCGATCGCCAGGCCCAGCATCAGCCACTGCCCGCAGAGGATCGTCCCGAAGTCGGCGCGGCGCGACAGCGGGGCAGGACGCGCGCGCTCGGCCTGCGTCTCACCGTCCCGCCAGATCACCAGCGCCCGTGCCATCGCCCCCGCCCTTGTCCCCGGTCGCCCCGGTCACTCACTCGCATACCTGACCACAACCCTCATCATGCCCCATGCCTCGATACCCCGACACATGGGGGACATACTATCGCGCCAACGGTATCACACCGCGCAGTCCCGAATAGCGCCGCATCCCCTGATCCATCGCGCCCAAATCGGCGTACTATCGACAGAGGGGCCGCTCGCGCCGCACCGTAGGCGCGATTATGACGCAATACTTCGGTGGGAGCAGCGATGATGGGAACAAGCAAACAACGCGCGCTATGGCGCACCTTCCTGGTGGGGCTCGCTCTGCTGCTGGCGCTCGGCGCGGTCACCGGCACCAGGGGCGTGCTGGCGGCACGCGCCCAGGCCAGTCCGGCGACGGCGCAAGGAGCGCAGACCAGCATCGCGATCAGCAATTTCCTCTTCATGCCGGGGGATGTGACGGTCCAGGTCGGCGACACGGTGACCTGGACCAACAACGACACCGCGCCGCACACGGTCGACGCCGATAATGGCGCGTTCAAGTCCGGCACGCTGAATCGCGGCGAGCGCTACAGCTATCAGGCCACCCGGCCGGGCGTCTACACCTATTACTGCCAGTTCCACCCCTACATGAAAGCGACCATCACGGTCGTGGCAAGCAGCTCGCGCACCTTCGCCGAGACCGGGCAGACGGTGCAGGGGCGCTTCCTCGCCTACTGGGATGCACACGGCGGGCTGGCCCTGAATGGCTACCCGATCAGCGGCGAGATGATGGAAACGTTGGAAGACGGCAAGCCCTACACGGTGCAGTATTTCGAGCGGGTGCGCCTCGAATACCACCCGGAGAACGCCGCGCCGAACGACGTGCTACTCGGCCAGTTCGGACGGCGGATCCACCCCGCAGATGCACCGGTCGCCGCGCGGGCGGGCGCGACCTTCTTCTCGGAAACCGGGCATAACGTCGATGGCGGCTTCCTCATGTACTGGCAGACGAATGGCGGACTGGCACAGTTCGGCTATCCGCTCAGCGAGGTACTCAGCGAAACGCTCGGCGATGGCAAGAGCTACCAGGTACAGTATTTCGAGCGGGCACGTTTCGAGTACCACCCGGAGAACCCCGCGCCCTACGATATCCTCCTCGGCCAGTTCGGACGGCAAATCTACGGACACTGAGCGACCAACTCTGGCCTGGCGACGAATGGCCCCGCGCTACTGGCGCGGGGCCGCTCGCGTACGCCAGCCCCTGGCTCTTCGGGTCACGCTCATGATCAACACCACCATCACCCGAGTATAGCCACCCATTTGCTGTGCGCTATAGCCCGCCCATCGCCATGCCTCCATCTGCCAACGCCGAGGCGACAACCGCCCGGCGATGCGCTAGGATACGCAGAATATGGCGCACTTGACGGAGAGCGGGACATGAACCGAACAGACCGGCTGCTGGCGATCGTGCTGGAATTACAGGGGCGTGGGCGGGCGCGCGCGCAGGATTTAGCCGCCCACTTCGAGACGAGCATACGGACGATCTACCGCGATATCGAGGCGCTCTGCGAGGCCGGGGTGCCGGTGGTCGCCACCCCTGGGCAGGGCTATACCCTGATGGAGGGCTACTTCCTCCCGCCACTCACCCTCACCGCCGACGAGGCGATGACCCTCCTCCTCGGCAAGACCTTCGTCGCCGGGCAGTTCGACGCCGACTATCGGATGATCGCCGATACCGCCGGGCGCAAGATCGAGGCGGTGCTGCCCGAAGCGCGCCGCGCCGAGTTGCGTGCGTTGCGCGAGAGCTTGCAGATCATCTCCCCGGCCCAAGAGGCCGATGCGGCGGTGCCACAATTGCTCGGAACGCTGCGTCTGGCGATCCTGACCCATCACACCGTGCAATTCCACTACCATGCCCGCCATAGTGAACAGCCCGGTATCTGGGCCAGGGAGCGCCGGGCCGATCCCTACACCCTCACCCATGCCGGCGGAGCCTGGTATCTGGTCGCCTATTGTCATCAGCGTCACGCGCTCCGCAAGTTCCGCCTCGAACGGATCGAAGGGCTGCGGGTCACCGTCGACACCTTCATCCGCCCGACGAGCCTGCCGCCGCTCGCCGCCGACCCGCACGACGATCGCCGCGTGGTCGTGCGCGCCTTGTTCAGCCCGGAGGCCGCGCGCTGGGTCGAGGAATCGCGCAACTTCTACTTCGTCGCGCAGGAGCACACCGCCGATGGCTTCCTGGTGACGCTGCGCGTGCGCCGCGAGGAGGAGATCTTGGCCTGGCTCCTCGGCTGGGGTCGCCAGGTACGTGTCCTCGAACCGTACTCGCTCCGACAGCGGATCGCCGCCGAGTTGCGCGCGACGCTGGCCGAATATTGCCCGGACTCGCCGCTACTGACATAGGGGTGTCACACCCCTGGCGCATACTCGGGGCATGGCTGGATCGCGCGGGGCGCTCACAATGCGGCGACCGTGGCGCTTCGCCCGGCCGATGGACGCGGTATGCGCGGCAAGAGGAGGCAACAATGTTACGGGGACTCGCCACCATCTCGTATTACGCCGACGATGTGGAGGCGGCAAAGGCGTGGTACAGCGACCTCTTAGGGAGCGAACCATATTTTGTGCGCCCGGTGGAAGGACCGCCCGCCTACGTCGAATTCCGCCTCGGCGACTACCAGCACGAATTGGGCATCATCGACCGCCGCTACGCGCCCCCTGCGGCGACGACCGGCCCGGCTGGCGTCGTGGCGTTCTGGCACGTTGACGATCTGCGGGCGACCTATGAGCAGCTGCTAGCGCTCGGTGCGACGGCGTACGAGCCACCCGTAGACCGCGAGGCCGGTTTCATCACCGCCTCCGTGATCGATCCCTTCGGCAACATCCTCGGGATCATGTACAACCCCCATTACCTCAATATTCTGAGCACCATGAAAACAGCGTGAGTTCGCGCCACGCTCGGTCACGCCTTCTTTGACTCAAAGTAGCGAATCCGCCCCTTTACCATGACGAGAGGTTTCCCGATGACACACCAGCGGACCGGCACCATCGCCGCGACACCGCCGTTCGACTTCGCGCACACGCTCGCCTTCCTGAGCGCTTTCCCGCCCACCGCCGATGAACAGGCGATCGACGCGCAGCGCCTCACCAAGGCGGTGATCGTGGACGATGTGCCGCTCGCCTTCACCCTGCGCGCGAGCGGCACGACCGACGCGCCGCAACTCGCCTATACCTTGTACACCGACACGCCGCTCGGTCCGACACGTATCGAGGCAGCGCTGGACCGGATCGGCTTCTTCCTCGGATTGACGGACGATCTCCGCCCCTTCTACGCGATCGGCGCGACCGATCCGGCCTTCGCCCCGGTACAGGCGCAGCTCTACGGCTACCACCAGGCCAAGTTCCTGACGCCGTTCGAGAACGCCTGCTGGGCGATCCTGACGCAGCGCAACCCGCTGCCCCAGGCGCGGCGGGCGAAGGAAACGCTGATCGCCCGCTACGGCGGTGGCATCACGGTGGATGGGCGGCGCTACGACGCCTTCCCGGAGGCGGCGCGGCTCGCCGCCGTCGCGCCGGACGAACTCATCGCGCTCGTCGGCAACGCCCGCCGGGGGACGTATCTGCACGCCGCCGCCAGCGCCTTCGCGGCGGTCGATGAGGGCTGGCTGCGCGCGGGGCCGATCGCGGAGGTCGAAGGTTGGCTGCGCGCGATCAAGGGGATCGGCGCGTGGTCGGCGGCGTTCATCCTGATCCGTGGCCTGGGCCGCGCGGAGATCCTGCCCCTTGGCGAGGAACGGCTCGCCGCGATCGTCGCGCGGCGCTATCTCGGCGGCGCAGCGGCGACGGACGAGGCGATCGCGCGCTGCGCCGCGCCTTATGGCCCCTGGCGCGGCTACTGGGCGCACTATCTCCGCGTGGCCGGATGATCCGGCACCGCGCGACGGGGGGCTGGTACAATGGGGATGTGGCCTTGTCGCCCCCTTTGTCGCCCATCGACCATTCACCGGGGGAATGACTCCCCCTCGTAGACGGCGGATGCATGCTGTCATTCCGCGCCCTGGTGACGATCTCGCGCCCCCTCTTCTGGTTCAACACCGCCGTGCCCTACGCCTGGGGCTGGCTCCTCTCCGGCAGGCCGCTCGACCTCCCGACGATCGTGCTGATCGCCTATTTCACCTTCCCGTTCAATCTGCTCCTGCACGGCGTCAACGACATCTTCGACTATGAATCGGATCTGCGAAACGCGCGCAAGGATTCGGCGGAAGGGGCGTTGCTCGTCAACCCCGGCAACTTCCGCCGCCTCACGATCATGATCATCGCCTGGAATCTGCCCGCGCTCCTCGCGCTCGTCCTGCTCGGCTCGGGCGCGGCGATCGCGGCCTTCCTCGGCCTGCTGGCCCTGAGCATCGCCTACAGCGCACCCCCGCGTTTCAAGGGGCGTCCGGGGCTCGACTCCCTCGCCAACGTCCTCTACGCCGGATCGCTGCTCGTCGCGGTCCTCGCCAGCGGCATCACGCCGACCCCCTGGGCGATCGTCGGAGCCTTCGCCCTCTGGGCGGTCTCCTCCCACGCCTTCACCGCGATCCAGGATCTGCCGGCCGACGCCGCCGCCGGGATTCGCACGGTCGCCGTCGCCTTCGGCGCGACCCCGACGGCGGTCGGCGCGCTCCTCCTCTACCTGCTCGGCGCGGTGCTCGTCTGGGGTGTGGCCCCGCCCGCCCTCGCGCTCCTCTTCGCCGGCTACGCGGCGCTCGTCGCGGTCTTCCTCGTCGGGGGGCGCTCGTTCGACCTCGCCCATCGGCTCTACCGCGCCTTCTTCAGCGCCAACATCGCTGCCGGGGCGGGGATCTCGCTGGCGCTGATCTGGCAGCAACGCCCGATCATCCCCTGGCCGGTCGCGGGCGCATTGATGGTCGCGCTGACCGCCATCACCGGTGTGGCGCTCATCTGGGTCACCTGGCGGCGGGGCGGCCAGGGTCGCCCCGCCGAAAGCGGAGCCTGAGTGCGACGACGCCACAGCACCCTCGTCATCGTCGGCTTGCTCTTCGACGGGATGCTCGCCCGCGTCGTCAGCGCGGCGCTCGGCATCGCCCCATACGCCATCTTCGGCACGATCGCCAACGGCGGCGCGCTCACCCCGACCGCGCGACCATGATCAGCATAGAGGATCAGCCAGGATGACAGGATATGCGGCTGCGCCGACACCGGCGCGCGACAGGAAGCAACGCCGGGTGGTGGTGATCGGCGCGGGGCTCGGCGGGCTCGCCACCGCGATCCGCCTCGCCAACGCCGGGTACGCGGTGACGATCGTGGAGGGCGGCGCGCGACCGGGTGGCAAGCTCGGCACCCTCGCGCTCGGCGACTTCCGCTTCGACATCGGCCCGACGATCTTCACCCTGCCGCAGCTTTTGGAAGACCTCTTCGCGGAGTCGGGCGAGCGCCTCGCCGATCACCTCGATCTGGTGCCGTGCGAACCGGCCTTCCGCTTCTCCTTCCGCGACGGCACGGAGATCCGCTGGGGGTCCGATCTGCGCGATCTCCTGGCGCAGATCGCGGCGCTCGATCCGCGCGACGTGCGCGGTTTCCTCGGCTTCCTGGCCCGTTCGAGCCGCATCTACGACGAGTTGATGCGCCACTTCTTCCGGCGCTCGTTCAGCGGCCCGCGCCAGATGTTCACCCCGCGCGTCGCCCGGGCGGGCATCATCCTCGACGTGACCCGCACCCTCGACGCGCGAATGCGCCGCACCTTCCACGATCCGCATCTGCGCCACATCATGACCTTCAAGTCGATCTATGTCGGCACGCCGCCGACCCAGGTGCCCGCCGCCTATGCCGCGATCCCCTACCTCGAATATGTCTACGGCGTCTGGTTCGTGCGCGGCGGGCGCGGCCTGCACGCGATCGCGGAGGAGTTGGCCGCGCTGGCCGAGCGGCGCGGCGCGACGATCCGCTACGACGCGCCGGTGCGCGAGATCGCGGTCGGAGATGCGGGGCGCGGACCACGGGCGCGCGGCGTGATCCTGGCCGACGAGGAGTTCATCCCCGCCGAGGCGGTCGTCTCGAATGCCGATCTCGTCCACACCTACGGGCGGTTGATCGCGCCGCGCTGGCGCCGTAAATACACCGACGCGCGGCTCGCGCGTTACGAACCCTCCTCCTCGGCCTTCATCCTCTACCTGGGGCTCGATCGCACCTACCCCGAACTGCTGCACCACAACGTCTTCTTCCCCGCCGATTATGCCGGGGAGATGCGGCGCATCTTCGTCGACAAACGCCCGCCCGCCGACCCGACGATCTACATCGGTGACTTCGCCAAGAGCGACCCGAGCCTCGCGCCGCCCGGCGGTTCGGCCCTCTACATCCTCGCGCCGGTGCCGCACATCACGCCCGCGTTCGACTGGGCGCGCGAGGCCGACGCCTACCGCGATCTGGTGCTCGCCAGGGTGCAGGCGCTCGGCCTCCCGGATATCGAGGAGCACATCGTCGCGGAGGCGCGCTGGACACCGCTCGACTTCGCGGAGCGCCACAACAACAACCTCGGCTCGATCTTCGGCCTCTCCGGCAAATGGTCGCAGAGCACCTTCTTCCACCCGCCGAATCGCTCCGAGGAGATCGACGGCCTCTACTTCGTCGGCGGCAGCGCCCAACCGGGCGGCGGCATCCCGCTCGTCCTCCTCTCCGGGGAGATCACGGCGGGCTTAGTCAGCGATGATCTGGGGCGTGATGGGTAAGTACGAAGTACGAAGTACGAAGTACGAGAGGGGGTGCGGAGCACTTCGAGATATGAGGGGACGGCGAGAAGCCTCACCTCGTCCTAACACTCATAACCACAATTCGTACTTCGTACTTCGTACTTCGTACTTCCCCCACCCACTCATGAGCTACCAGGCGATCAGCTACGCCCTGCTCGGGGCGATGGCGCTCATCGGGGCGACGAATCTGCGCGCGCTGGGGCGCAGGCGGCGCGCGAACCCGCCGTTGCCTGCGCCGCCCCCGTTCGTCTCGATGCTCGTCCCGGCGCGCGACGAGGAGCGCAACATCGGCGCGTGCGTCGCCTCGCTGGCGGCGCAGGAGTATCCCGCCGACCGCTTCGAGGTGCTGGTGCTGGACGACCGCTCGGGCGACCGCACCGGCGCGATCGTGGCGGCGTTGGCGGCGGAGCAGCCCACCGTGCGCTTGCTACGCGGCGGGGCGCTCCCGGACGGCTGGGGCGGCAAGGCCCATGCCTGCCAGCAGCTCGCCGATGCGGCACGCGGCGACTGGCTCCTTTTCACCGACGCCGACACGGTCCACGCTCCCGGTATGCTCCGCGCGACCCTCGGGGCGGCGCTGGCGGGCGACGCGGAGGCGCTGACCGCGTTGCCGCGCGAGCGGGCGGAATCGTTCGGCGAGCGCCTGCTGGTGCCACAGCTCTTCTTCTTCTTGCTGGCCTTGCAACCGCTCGCCCTGCTGGAACGCGCGGGCGAGACCCGCTTCGTCTTCGCCAACGGGCAATTCTTCCTCGTCACCCGCGACCTCTATCGGCGCGCGGGAGGGCACGCCGCCGTGCGCGCGCAGTTGATGGAAGACCTGGCGCTGGGGCTGCGTTGCAAACGAGCGGGCGCGCGGATCCTCCTGCTCGATGGCGGCGACTGGCTCTCCTGTCGGATGTACGATGGCTTCCCGGCCACCTGGCACGGCTTCGTCCGCAGCTTGCAGGCGGGGAACCGCCTCGCGCCCACCTATCTGCTCGGCATCGGCGCGATGACCATCCTTTACTTCGCCGGGCCATTCGTGGTCCTACTCGCCCTGCTCCTCAGTGGGCGGCGCGGGCGACCGCTCGCGCTCGCTGTCGGGCAGGTGTTGGCGCTGCTTGGGGTACGCACGCTGGTCGGGCGGGGGTTGCGCCAGCCTGCGCGCGAGATCGCGCTCTTCCCCTTCGGGGCGTTCGTCCTCGCCGCTGCCGTGCTGCACACCCTCTGGCGAACGCTGCGCGGTCGGCAGATCGAGTGGCGCGGGCGCGGCTACGACCTGCTGGATCGCCCGTAGCACAGCGGCACAAGACAAGGCGGGCGTGGCACCGCGTTTGGCAAAGCGCAGATGGCCCGCGATAATCTCCCGACTGGATAGTGAGCACGGAAAAGGGTGGGGCTAGATGGCGGAGATCGAGCAGGGACGGTTGCAGATGTTGATGGGGGCGCACCGGCAGACCTTCGGGGAACTTCCGGCGCTCGTCGCGCAGGCACCGGGCCGGATCAATCTGATCGGCGAGCACACCGACTACAACGACGGCTTCGTCCTCCCCGCCGCGATCGACCGCGACGTGGTGATCGTCGCCACCCCGCGCCCCGATCGCCGGTTGCGCCTGCAATCGCTGAACTCGCCCGGACTCGGCGAACTCGACCTCGACGAGTTGGAGCCCTCCGGCGCGTGGCACGACTACGTGGCCGGGGTCGCCTCGGTCCTTGGCAAGCAGGGCTATCCCCTCTTCGGCATGGACATGACCCTCGCCGGGACGGTGCCGCTCGGGGCGGGGCTCAGCTCGTCCGCCGCGTTGGAGGTCGCCGCCGCCTTCACCTTCGCGCTGGCGAGCAACCTCAGCATCACCGAGGAGGAGATCGCGCTCCTCTGCCAGCGGGCCGAGAACGACTTCGTCGGCGCGAAGGTCGGGGTGATGGATCAGTTCGTCAGCGTTTTCGGGCAACCGGAGCGGGCGATCCACCTCGACTGCCGCAGCCTGGCGACGACCACCATCCCCCTCAATCTGCACGACCACGGCCTCGCCCTGGTCGTCTGCGACAGCGGCGTGCAGCACTCGAATGCCGGGGGCGAGTACAACCGCCGTCGCCGCGAGTGCGCCGAGGCGGTGGGCATCCTACGCGGGCAGTACCCGGCGATCGCCAACCTGCGCGATGTCACCCCCGCGATGCTACGCGCCGCCGAGGGGCGCTTCGGTGCCGAGCAAGGGACAATCCTACGCCGCGCCCGCCACGTCGTCACCGAGAACGCGCGTGTCGAGCAGGTCGTCCACGCGCTGCGCCGCAACGACTTCACGGCGGTCGGTGCGGCGATCTACGCCTCGCACGCCAGCCTGCGCGACGACTATGAGGTCAGCGTGCCGGAGATCGACATGCTGGTGGAACTGGCGCGTGCGGTGCCGGGCGTCCTCGGCTCGCGGCTGATGGGCGGCGGCTTCGGCGGCAGCACCCTCACCCTGCTGCGCCGTGAGGTGCTCGACACCTTCACCGACACCATCGCGCACGGCTATCGCGAACAAACGGAGCAGGAAGCGACGGTCTACCCGGTCGAGATCGTCGGCGGGGCGCGGGTCGGCTGGGTCGAACCCTCCGAGCAGGAGCCGTAGTAGCGCCGCACGGCACGGTCGGTAATACGGGGGGTGGCATCATGGAGGTCGCGAGATCGATCGCCCGCTCCCAGTCCGCGCAGGCGGACCTCGCCGGTGCTGTCTATGGCTGCCCGCAGCCAAGGGTTTTAGCCCCGCACCCCGCCGCCTGCGGGCGGCACCCCGCTCCCCAGCCGAGGAGCGGGGGCAGCGCCATCGTGAAGATGTATTCCTAAACCGGAGTGCCGATAGGAACCACCTACCGCGTTCTGGCTGTGCCCAGTCCCCGGGGGGACTTCGTGGCGGCGGAACCGTCCGTAACCAGCATCACCCTCGCCGGGCTCGGAATACCTTGCCCCACAATGGCGTTATGTAGAGTAACTAGCGATATTCGGCAACCTTCGAGGCAATACTAGAACGAATGAGTTATTCTCTGTTCTGGCCGTCCAGATGCCGGATTTTGCCGTTTTGACCGCTGGACGCTGTACGTATGGGTGGTATACTAATTCCGAGCGCCCTCGTCGGTGCCAACGTGGCACAATTTACGCGATAGCGTACGACTGGCGAGGCTGCTGAAGACCGGCACGCAAGGGCGGAGAGAAGAATGCGGAGCGACAAGATCGTCGTCCACGGGGCGCGCGAGCACAATCTGAAGAATATCGATGTCGAGATTCCGCGCGACAAACTGGTGGTCCTGACCGGCTTATCCGGTTCGGGAAAGTCGAGTTTGGCTTTCGACACGATCTATGCCGAAGGGCAGCGCCGCTACGTCGAATCGCTCTCGGCCTACGCCCGGCAATTCCTCGGCCAGATGGAGAAACCGGACCTCGACTACATCGAAGGGCTCTCCCCGGCGATCTCGATCGATCAGAAGGGGACTTCGCGCAACCCGCGCTCGACCGTCGGGACAGTCACCGAGGTCTACGATTACCTGCGCCTCCTCTTCGCCCGCATCGGCCACCCGCACTGCCCGAATTGCGGCCTGCCGATCGCGCAGCAGTCGCCGCAGCAGATCGTCGATATCCTCCAGGCGATGCCGGAGGGGACGCGGCTGATGGTCCTCGGCCCGCTGATCCGCGAGCGCAAGGGGGAGCACCTCGGTCTCTTCGAGGATGCGCGGCGGGCCGGGTTCGTCCGCGTACGGGTCGATGGCACCGTCTACGAACTGGACGACGTGCCGAAACTGGCGAAGTACAAGAAGCACACCGTCGAGGTCGTGGTCGATCGCCTCGTCATCCGCGCCCACAACGTCGACCAGGAGCTTCACGGCGATGGTGCCGACCCCGATCGCACCCGCCTCCTCGACTCGGTGGAGACGGCGCTGAAGCTAGGCGGCGGGGTCATCAACGTGGTGACCGTCCCGACCGAGCCGGAGGTCGAGCCAGAAGAGTTGACCTTCTCGGAACATCTGGCCTGCCCGAACTGCGGTTTCAGCATCGGCGAGATCGAGCCCCGCAACTTCTCCTTCAACGCGCCGCAAGGAGCCTGCCCGGCCTGTAGCGGCCTCGGCACGGTGCAGGAGTTCGATCCCGAGCTGGTGATCCCCAACGCTAACCTGACCCTGGCCGAGGGGGCGATCCAGCCGTGGGTGCGCGCCTCGCAGAGCGCATCGGGCTACTACGCCGCGATCATCGACGGGCTGGCGTCGCACTACGGCTTCTCCACGAAGATTCCCGTCCGCGAACTCTCCGATGACACGATCAAGATGCTCCTCTACGGCAACGAGGGCGAGTTGGTCAAGATCGGCTTCGAGAGCAACAACGGCCGCAAGCGCATCCACGAGATGCCGTTCGAGGGGGTCATCTCCAACCTGCGCCGTCGCTACTCGGAGACGAGTTCCGACTATGTGCGCGACGAGATCCAGCGCTACATGACGATGCGCCCCTGCGCGGCCTGCAAAGGTGCGCGCCTGCGCCCCGAAAGCCTCGCGGTGACGATCGAGGGGCGCTCGATCGCCGACGTGACGAACGTCTCGATCACCGATGGGCTGGCGTGGGCGCAGGCGCTCGAAGGGCGCGGCGAGAATGCATCGGCGACGCCGCTGGTCGGGCGCGAGGCGCTGATCGGCAAGCAGATCCTGAAAGAGATCCGCGAGCGCCTCGGCTTCCTGGTCGATGTGGGGCTCGACTACCTGACCCTTAATCGCTCGGCGGGGACCCTCTCCGGCGGCGAGGCGCAGCGGATCCGGCTGGCGACGCAGATCGGGTCGAGCCTGATGGGCGTCCTCTACATCCTCGATGAGCCGAGCATCGGCCTGCACCAGCGCGACAACGCGCGCCTGATCAAGACCCTGGAGCGTCTGCGCGATATCGGGAATACGCTGATCATCGTGGAGCACGATGAGGATACGATGCGCGCCGCCGACTGGATCGTGGACGTGGGGCCGGGCGCGGGCGAGCACGGCGGCAAGATCGTCGCGGAGGGCGACTTCGATGCGATCTGCGCCAACGAGGACTCGCTGACCGGCGACTACCTCAGCGGGCGCAAGCAGATCCCGATACCGGACGAGCGCCGCGAAGGGAACGGGCTGGCGCTGACCGTCAAGGGGGCGCGCGAGAACAATCTGAAGAATCTGACGGTGGAGTTCCCGCTCGGCAAGTTCATCTGCATCACCGGCGTCTCCGGCTCCGGCAAGAGTTCGCTGATCACCGACACCCTGTATCGTAAGCTGGCGCAGCACTTCTATCGTGCCAAGGAGCGACCGGGCGCGCACGATGTGATCCTCGGCCTCGAACACCTCGACAAGGTGATCGAGATCGACCAGAGCGCGATCGGGCGGACGCCGCGCTCGAACCCCGCCACCTACACCGGCCTCTTCACCCCCATCCGCGAACTCTTCGCGACGGTGCCGGAGGCGAAGCTGCGCGGCTACAAGGCGGGGCGCTTCTCCTTCAACGTGAAGGGCGGGCGCTGCGAGGCGTGCAGCGGCGAGGGGATCATCCAGATCGAGATGCAGTTCCTCCCCGATGTCTACGTTCCCTGCGAGGTCTGCCACGGCAAGCGCTACAATCGCGATGCCCTGGAGATCCGCTACAAGGGCAAGTCGATCGCCGACGTGCTGAACATGACGGTCGAGGATGCGCTGAGCTTCTTCGAGGCGATCCCGTCGATCAAGAACAAGTTGCAGACCCTCTACGATGTGGGGCTCGGCTACGTCCGCCTCGGACAGCCCGCCACGCAGCTCTCCGGTGGCGAAGCGCAGCGGGTGAAGCTTGCCACCGAGCTCTCGAAGCGCCCGACCGGCAAGACGATGTACATCCTCGATGAGCCGACGACCGGCCTGCACTTCGCGGACATCGACCGCCTGCTGACCGTCTTGCAGCGCCTCGCCGATGGCGGGAACACGGTGCTGGTGATCGAGCACAACCTGGACGTGATCAAGAGCGCGGACTGGCTGATCGACATCGGCCCGGAGGGGGGCCACCGCGGCGGTCGGGTCGTGGCCGAGGGGACGCCGGAGGAGGTTGCCGAGAATCCGGCATCGTTCACCGCGCAGTTCCTGCGCCCGATGCTCCGTAGTCGCGAGGCGGTCGCGGCAGATTAGCCGCCGCAACGATCCGAGGGGAGGCCGTCGCGCTCGTCGCGACGGCCTCCCCTTTTCTATGATACTGGAAGGTCGGAGGGGCGATGAACCCGCTGCAAAAGGTTTTCTATTTCCTCGATCAGCTCGATCAACGTCGTATTCACTATACCCTTACCCGCGCTCGTGATTATGCGCTGATAGTTAGGATCGTTGTGCCTGGGGAACGCTGGGAAGTCGAGTTCTACGCCGATGGTCAGGTGGAGGTGGAGATCTTCCGTAGCGACCCCGACGGTATGCTTGGCGAGGAGGCGCTCATTGACCTTTTCGGGCGGTTTAGCGACTGACACACCACCTTCAAGGCGCATACCTGTCCTCTCGAACAGCCCGATCCTGCACATTCCATATGTTCAGCTGGTTACTTCGTCCAGATCGCCGAAAACCTCTTGCCAGCGCCCCTTTCGACTGATACTATTGACTTATAGAGAGGAATGTTGCGACGGTGCGATCGTCGCGTTCCCAATAGGGGGGACGCCGTTGAACGCCCAAGTGCTCGTCCTCAATCAGAATTACGAACCCCTCAACATTTGCAACGTCAAGCGCGCCCTGGTGATGGTCTTCACCGGTAAGGCCGAAGTCCTTGAACAGGATGGCTTGATCCTGCACACCATCGACAACGATTACCGCATCCCGTCGGTGATCCGCCTCTCCGCACTGATCAAGCGCCCCCGCCCGCAGGTGAAGCTGACCCGTCGCGAGGTCTTCATCCGCGATGGGTATACCTGCCAGTATTGCGGACTGCAAAGCCGTGACCTGACGATCGATCACGTCATGCCGAAGTCGCGCAATGGCCCGCACACCTGGGAGAATCTCGTCAGCGCGTGCAAGACCTGCAACCACCGCAAGGGTGGCAAGACTCTGCGCGAGGCGCGGATGCAGCTCGCGCGCGAGCCGTTCCGCCCGCGCGCCGGGGCGTACTACACCATCCAGCGCAAGGTCCATCGGTCGGTGCGCGATGAATGGTCGAAGTTCATCCCCGGTTTCGAGCCGCTGAGCAGTTACAGTACCCTGGCCTATGGTGGGGAGGATTGACGGCGGCACCGCCGCACCACGATCGCGTACAATCCCCACCCTGAGGCCCTACCGGCAACGTAGGGTCTTCTCTTTGCGCGCGATTCGCAGACCCCAGGGACACCGCAGATGATCGACCGAACCGCGACGACAGCCGCATACGCCGGGCGTTTCCGACGGCTGCCGCTGTGCGCCCGCCGCAACGCCACCAGCAGGAGTTCCGGCCCCTCGCGAGGAGGGGCGAGTGCGGCGTTGTGGTTCGCTGATAGACACCGAAGTGGGAAATGAGGATAGACGATGCTCGATCTCCGCTACATCCGTGAGCATACCGACGAGGTGCGCGCCCGCATCGCGACCCTCTACACCGAGGCTCCGCTCGACACCATCCTGGCACTCGATGAACGCAACCGCGCCCTGCTGAGCGAGGTCGAGGAGGCGCGCGCCGAACGCAACGTCGGCTCGAAGGCGGTCAGCCAGGAGCGCGACCCCGAGGAGCGCAACCGCATGATCGCGGCGATGCGCGACCTTGGCGACCGGATCGCCGCGCTCGATGTGGAGTTGAACGGCGTCAAGGAGCAACTCGATCGCGCCCTGCTGGAGATGCCGAATCTCCCCGATGCCGATGTGCCGGTCGGGAAGGACGACAGCGAGAACATTATCCTGCGAGGGTGGGGCGAGCGGCGCGCCTTCCCATTCACCCCGCAGCCGCACTGGGAGCTTGTCGCGCCGCTCGACATCATCGATTTCGCGCGCGGCGTGAAGGTGTCGGGCTCGCGCTTCTACTTCCTGAAAGGGCTCGGCGCGCGGTTGCAGCGTGCGACCATCGCCTGGATGCTCGATCTGCACATCGAGCGACACGGCTACACCGAGATCTATCCGCCCTACCTCGTCCGCTCGGAGTCGTTGATCGGCACCGGGCAGCTGCCGAAGTTCGCCGACAACCAGTATCACGACGTGCCCTCGGACCTCTGGATGATCCCGACCGCCGAGGTGCCGCTCACCAACATGCACCGCGACGAGATCCTCGATCCGGGGGTCTTGCCGCTCAACTATGTCGCCTATAGCGCCTGTTTCCGCCGCGAACAGTTCTCGGGCGGGCGCGATACGCGCGGCATCAAGCGCGGGCACCAGTTCGACAAGGTGGAGATGGTCCGCTTCGTCGAGCCGGACGCCAGCAACGCCGCGCTGACCGAGTTGGTGCAGCAGGCCGCCGACGTGATGGAGGCGTTGGAACTCCCCTACCGCGTGGTGCAGATGTGTACCGGCGATCTGTCGTTCACGGCGGCGAAGAAGATCGACCTGGAGGTCTGGGCACCGGGGTGCGACGAGTGGTTAGAGGTGTCGAGCTGCTCGAACTTCCGCGACTTCCAGGCGCGGCGGGCGAATATCCGCTATCGCCCGGAGGCGGGCGCGCGTCCGCTGCACCCGCACACCCTCAACGGCTCGGGCCTCGCCCTGCCGCGCACGATCATCGCGATCATGGAGAACTATCAGCGGGAGGATGGCTCGATCGCCATCCCGACGGCCCTCCAGCCCTATATGGGGGGCCGCGAGGTCATCGGGCCGGGGCGGTAGGGAACAGTAGCGGTAGACGAATAGAAAGGAGCGGCCCGCACCACCGATGATGCGGGCCGCTCCTGTATCACGCGTGAGGGGACGGGCGTTAGCCCTTGACGCTCCCGGCGGTCAACCCTTCCACGAGGAAGCGTTGCGCGTAGCCGTAGATGATGACGACTGGCACGGCCATGATGATCGAGGCGGCCATCAATTGCCCCCAGGGGATCACATCGCCAAGAATCAGCCCCTGCAAGCCGACCGGCAGGGTCTTCAGCCGCTCGTTGGAGAGGAAGACGAAGGCGAAGAGGAACTCGTTCCAGGCGTTGGTGAAGGTGAAGAGCGCCACCGCCAGCAACGCGGGCTTCGCCAGCGGCAAGGTGATCTTGTAGAACGCCTGGAAGCGGGTCGCGCCATCGATCATCGCCGCATCCTCCAGGTCCTCCGGGATACTGCGGAAGTACCCCATCAGGATCCAGGACGCATAGGGCAGGGCGAATGTTGGATAGGTGATGATCAGCGACCAAAGCGTATTGATCAGCTGGAGTTGGCTGAGGATCTGGTAGAGCGGGATGAAGAGGAGCGCGCTCGGCAGCAGATAGGTCAGTAGCACGAGCACGGAGAGTGTCTGCGCGCCGCGAAACTTCAACCGTGAGAGCGCATACCCGGAGAGCGAGGCGAGTGCCACCGAAAGCACCGTCGTGGCAAGCGCAACGACAACGGTGTTACGGAACCAGATCCAGAAGGGGTGATCGGTCACCAACTTGCCGAACTGCGCAGTTGTCCACGGGTTCGGCCAGAAGACGTTGCCCTGCTGGGTCGTCTGTTGCAGTTCCGTTTTGAACGCGGTGATGATGATCCAGTAGAACGGCGCGAGCACGAAGAAGAGCAGCACGATCATCGCCAGCCGCGTGGGGAGTTGCACCCCGAAGGCGGCGATTGGGTTGCGAGCGCGGCGCTTACCTCCTGTGATAAAGAGGGTGCTGAAACGACCGAACGCGATGCCGAGGCCGACCAGCACCGCGACCAAGACCGCCGAGCGAATGAACAGGGTACGGTCCAGGGCGAAGAGCCCAACGACGAGGATCACCACACCGATCCAAAGGAGTACGCGGCCATAGCTCGCGGTGAAACGATCGAACGCCGTCTCGCGTACATCCCCTCCTGTGCGCCGCATGTATCGCGCCAAAAAGAAGATGACGACGGCCAGGATCGGCATCATCAGGATCGCCACCGCCGCGCCGGAACCGAATTGCAAGCCCTGGATGGCCTTCTCATACGCGAAGATGACGAACGGGCGCGTCGATCCGCCCGGGCCACCACCGGTGAGCAGATAAATGATGTCGAAGGTGTTGAACGTCCAGATCGTCGAGAGCAGGATCGTGATCATCATGATGTAGCGCAGACCCGGCAGGGTGACGTTGAGGAAACGCTCCCAGACGGTCGCGCCATCGACCGCCGCCGCCTCATATTGCTCTTTGTCGATCGCTTTGAGGCCCGCGAGGAAATTGATCGTGAAGAACGGGATACCCTTCCACACATTGACCAGGATGATCGATTGCATCGCCAGATGCACATCGCCTAGCCAGGAGGCCGGGACCCGATCGACGATATGCAAGCCGACGAGCAGGCTGTCGAGGTGCGTCAGCACGAGGAATTTGTTCAGGCCACCGAAGATCGGATCGAAGATCGAGCGCCAGGCGAGTGCCGTGACGACTGTCGGGATGATCCAGGGCAGGAGCACGAGTCCGGTCAGGATCGAGCGGCCCCGCGTGAGATGGTGGAGGAGGAGGGCCGAGAGCAGGCCCACGATCACCTTGAAGACTTCCGAGTAAACGGTATAGAGGATCGAGATCTTCACCGCGTCACGGAAGAAGCGATCCTGGAGCAGATCGCGATAGTTTCGGAGTCCGACGAAATTCGTCGGATTCGTGATCGTCCGGGCGGTGAAACTCAGCCGGATCGCGTCAACGAAGGGATACAGAATGAGCACCACCATCAACACGAGCATCGGCAAGACGAAAGGGAGGGCGATCTTCCAATCGGCCCCGAGAAAACGTTGCAGCCGCAACGCCCGCGCCGATGGCTCCCCCGGACGAGAAGCTCGGGCAGATTGTGGCAAGCTCCTGGCCATGATACCCCCACTACGCACGAGCACCGGAGCGCACTCTCGCGCTCCGGTGCGGTGGTAAAGACCTACTGCTTGAAGCCGAACTGCTCGTAGATCTTGACCATCTGATCGTTGGCTTCCTTGACCGCGTCCTGGACCTTCTGTCCTTGCTGGATGATCGAGGCCATCATGGTCTCCAGCACCTTGCCGGAGACCGCCGCGTCGAGGGCCGGGTTAGACGGGCCTGGGTAGTAGGTCTGGTTGTAGCCGCTGGCGTCGCGAACTTGCGTCTCAAGTTGCGCGAAGTTCGGGTCGCTCTTCCAGTAGTCGCTCTTCCAGTGCGCCTCGTATGCCGGGAGGATCAGGCCACCGCCCTGCGTGGCGATCTTGTTCCACTGCTCGGGCTGGAGGAGATACTTGGCCGTCTCCTTCGCCATATCGATGTTCTTCGCGCCGCGGTAGATCGCCAGATAGCCGAGCTGGCCGCCGGTGAGGGCCGTCTTCACCCCCGGTCCCTTCGGGCGGGTCAGAACGTATGTATTCTCGAAGACCGGGTTCTTGTCATCCTTCGCCTTGGCATAGAGGGTGAAGGCATTGGCGGTGAAGCCGACAATCCCGTTCAGCCAGGCGGTGTTATTGCCTGCGCCGTCCCAGGACTCGTAACCGGTCGGCAACATGCCCTTGTACTTCGGATTGGTGTAGATGTCCGAGAGGAACGTAATACCCGCGATCGTCTCGGGAGAATTAAAGACCACCTTCGTGCCTGTCTTGTCCTGGATACTGCCACCGTAGGAGTTCACGACGTGGGAGATCAGCTGCGGACCATCACCCACGGCATAGGGGGAGAAGCCCCAACCGAAGAAGTTGTTGCTCGGGTCGGAGATCGCCAGCGCGGCGTCGCGCACCTTCTCGTAGGTGTCGAGCGACTTCGGATCGATCCCCTTCGCCGCCAACTTATCCTTGCGTGCGAACCAGGCGTCGGAACTGGTGAAGAAGGGGATCGCGTAATACTTCCCATCCTTCGTCAGGCCGGGCGGAACGATCGGCATCACCGCGCCATAGGCACCGGTTAACTGGGTAACGAGATCGGTGACGTCCTCAAGGAGGTTCAACGTGATCAACTGCCCGATCCCGGTACCGATGTCATCGCCGAGATCGAACGGGCTACCGGCCTGAACACCGGCCTGGATCTTCGCGATATTCTGCGCGCCATCGGTGCTCGCGATCGCGAGATTAACCGTCCCACCGGTCGAGGTGGCATACGCCTTGATGGCGTTCCCGATCTGGTCCTGCACCGCCTTATAGTACTGGACCTTCTGAAAGTAATTGAGCTCTTTGCCCTTGAAGATATCGGCACCGGTCTTCGGGGTCAGCACCCCCGTACCGGTGGATACGGCAGTGCCGCTGCCACCCGCTGCGGAAGCCGTCGCACGGGCCGCTGTGGCGCTCGGGGCAGCGCTCGCCGCCGTCGAGCCACTCGGCGCGGCGCTCGCCACTGTCGAGGCGCTCGGGCGTGCGCTGGCCGCCGCCGTTGGCGCGCTTGATGCCGCAGTCGATGGCGCGGTCGAAGCCCCTCCACCGGTCGCCGGTGCCGCTGTCGGGGTGGTTTCACCACCGCACGAAGCGAGGAGGAAGGCCGCCAACCCCGCGACACCACCGACCATAACTTGCCTACGAGTAACCTTACTACTCACCCTGCCAACTCCTTATGCCCCAACCCGATACAACGCCCATTGGCGTAGTATGCCTGAAAAAAGGTCCGTGCCGCTGTAGGGATGTCTGTCCGACCATCGCTGTCGGCAGACGATCGTGTTGTGGACAATGGCTGCGCCACCGTCCCCGCGAAGCGATGCGCTAGCTGCGGTGCTAGCGCATCGGCACTCGGACCAGCGTAAGCAATATCTTCAGCAGCGCCCCCGCACCATCCGCCTGTCCGTCGGGGCAACGATACGCAAGAATAATATCAGATCGGCCCGCCCTCTCGCCCAATACCGACAATTTTTATCGCAGATAGCCACGATTCATGCAAGAACAGTTGCGGCGATGGGCGCACCGTACCCTTATCCACGACAAGTGTCAACTCGGCAATTCCGACCAGCGATGCGCTGACTGGTAGGGTATCGTCGCCCGCTATTTATTAGAGACGCGAAAAGGCTGAGCGAGGTTCCACTATCGCCTTACAGGCCGCGAGATCACTGAAAGACGGCGCGCACAGACTCACCGCGCGGCGCGCACCGTGGAAGAAGCACGGCTCTCGGGCTGGCGCGTCCCTTTCCCGCACTGACGTGGGCTGAGACACCACTCTGAAGTATCGGCGTGGAGTGCGACGACGCGCGGACACGGGCGCAGGTGCCCGCGCGCCCGCGCGCCTAATACCACCGGGATTTATCGGTGACATTCACCAGCGTTTGCCCGGCGACGAATCGGCGCACATTCTCCACCACCACGCGCAGGCGGCGCTCGTCGATGTGCGGGCCATACCCGGCGCTGTGCGGCGTGATGATCACCTGTTCCAGATCCCAGAGCGGGCTAGCGGTCGGCAGCGGCTCGGTCTCGAAGACATCCAGCCCGGCCCCGGCGATCCACCCCTCGATCAGGGCGCGTTCCAGGGCGGCGAGCCGGACGATCTTCCCGCGCCCGATATTGATGAAGAAGGCGGATTGCTTCATTCGCCGGAACATCGCCTCGTCGAACAGCCCGGTCGTCTCCGGTGTCTGCGGGGCGCAGATGATCGCCACGTCGGCGCGGGGCAGGAGTTTGGGCAGGCTATCGGGGGTGAACAGTTCGGCCACGTCGGGCGGCGCGGTCGTCACCTTCGGATCGACGCCGAGAATCGTGGGGCCGAACGGCGCGAGGCGGCGTGTCACCTCGGCCCCGATCCCCCCCAGGCCCATCACGACGATCGTCAAATCCGCCGGATCGATGACCGTGACCTGGCCCCCTGCGACCCACTGGTGCGCGCTCTGGCGACGGGCCAGACGCGGCAGATCGCGGCAATGCGCGAGCAGCAAGGCGAGGACGTGCGTGGCGATATGATCGTTGAAGATATCGCGCATATTAGTCAGCGTCACATCGCTGGCGACGAGCTCGGGGAAGATGATGCTCTCCAGGCTGATCGACGGGGACTGCTGCCAGCGCAGGCGCGGCGCGTGCTCGAACAACTCCGGCGTGAGCTGGCCGATCCAGCCCTCCGCCTCGGGGGCCGCCGCGCGCGCCGCCGCCTCGTCCGTCGGCGCGATGACCGGCATCGCCCCCGCCGCCTCGCCGATCGCCGCGACCCACTCCGCCGACTGCTGCGGCCAAATAACCAGGCTCATCTGCTGCTTCCTCCCTGGTAGTGCTCAATAGCTCACCCGCACGAGTGTACCCCACCGCCGCGATCCGCGCGCCCGGCGGCTTGACAGACGCCGGGGCGACAAGCACAGTATCGCTACGAGCATACCGCGCGGCGCGGACACACGGGCCACACCAGCACCGAGCGACGCTGACACGCATCACACATGCGGAGTTGATCCCGTACCGCCTTGTACTACTGAACCTCGATGAGGAGCGACCGCAGATGGAAATCGGACTCGGGGTAGATCCCGGCGCAGGGCTGACCTTCCCGCAACACCGCGATCTCGCCCGCGCCGCCGCGCGCCTGGGCTACAGCGATATCTGGACCCCCGCCGGCGTGGGTAACGACGCATTCCAGACCTGTGCCCAGTGGTGGGGCGCGAGCGCCGACGTGACGACCGGTGGCCTGACGACCGGCACCTCGGTCGTGCCGGTGCCGATCTGGTCTGCCCCGGCCCTCGCCACCGCCGCCGCGACCCTCGGCGAGCTGACCGACGGGCGCTTCATCCTCGGGATCGGCGCGGGCAGCATCTACAGCCCGGCCTATCGGCAGTCGCTCGGCGTCCCCGACTGGAAGCCCCTGCCGCTGATGCGGGACTTCCTGATCACCCTGCGCGGGCTCCTGGCCGGGGAGAAGGTCGACTACAGCGGCACGGCGGTCAACTTGCACGGCGTCACCCTCGGGCGGCGACCCGGCGCACCCGCCGTGCCGGTCTACCTTGGTGCGCTCGGGCCGGGGATGGTCCGCCTCGCGGGCGAACTTGCCGCTGGCGTGGCCCTCAACTGGTGTACCCCGGAACAGATCGCCTGGAGTCGCGCGCGGGTCGCCGAGGGGGCGGCGCGCGGCGGGCGCAACTCGGGCGAGGTGCGGGTGATCGAGTACATCCGCATCTGCGTCGATGCGGACGAGGATGGCGCGCGCCGCGCGCTGGCCCGCGCCGTCCTCCCCTATGCGCTCGTGCAACCCGGCGCGGACAAGGCCCACGGCTACCGCGCCCACTTCGCGCGCATGGGCTTCGACGCGGCGCTGAGCGACCTCGAAGCACGGCGCGAGCGGGGGGCCACCCCGGCTGAGTTGGCCGACGCCTTCCCGACCGACCTGCTGCGTCTGGTCGGCTACTTCGGCGGCGCGGCGGGCGCGGCGGGTGCCTTCGCCCGGCTGGCGCAAGGGCTCGATCTGGCGATCGTCCGGGTCGTGCCGGTGCGTCCCGATCTGACGGCGGTGCTGGCCGTGGCGGAAGCGTGCCGCCCGGATCTGGTGCGCGCCACAGCGGCCTGAGCGTCATGGGGACGAAACCGCGCCGCTCCCGTACGGGCAGCGGGGCTAGCAGGAATGAGGAGCGAACGATGTTGGCGATCGCGCACCGGGGCGCGTCCGGCTACGCGCCGGAGAATACACGCGCCGCATTCGACCTGGCGCTGGAAATGAAAGCGGGCGCGATCGAGACCGACGTGCAACTCAGCGCCGATGGCGAGGCGGTGATTTTCCATGATGGTACGGTGGACCGCACCTCGGACGGGCACGGCCCGCTCGGCGATTACACGCTCGCGGAGTTGCGGGCACTCGATCTCGGCGGCTGGTATCGGACGGAGTTCGCGGGGCAGCGGATCCTCACCCTCGCGGAGTTCCTCGACGAATACGCCGGGCGGATCCCGCTCGCGATCGAGATCAAAGATCCGCGCGCGGCGGCGGCGACCATCGCCGCGCTCGCCGCGCGCGATCTCCGCAAGGACATCCAGATCACCTCGTTCCACTGGCCCGCCCTGCTCGACGCCCAGGCGCTCGATCCGAAGCTGCCATACGGCTTCCTCACGCCCACCTTCGAGGAGGCCACGATCGCGCGCGTCGCCCGACGCGGCTTCGCGCAAATTTGCCCGCATGCCGAGCGCCTCACCGCGCGCCGGATCACCTTCGCCCACCGCCTCGGCCTCGATGTCCGGGCCTGGGGCGTCACCCGGCGCGATCAGGTCGAGCGCCTCTTCGAGACCGGTGCCGACGGCGCAACCTGCAACTGGCCCGACTGGATCATGAACGAGGCGGCGCCCGCCCGCTAACGGACACGCGCCACGTCCCCCCGCAGGCCCGCTCGGTAGTCATCCTCGTGCCGCGCCGAGGGAGCCGCGCCATCAGACCCACGTGCTACACTCCCCGCGTACAAAAGCTAAGGGACGCGCGTAGAAATAGCTATCCCATGGCTGCTATACTCCTACCGCTGGGGACGTGTGCCGTTCGTGGGGGGGCGTGAGGTGGAGCTGACGGAGCCGGTCAAGGCGTTGCTGCGCGAGGCT
>JAABUM010000952.1_pt1 | contig 46309 bp, 40 predicted proteins | sample 5559161 | NCBI WGS metagenome assembly JAABUM01 (sample SAMN10711868, study PRJNA513369) | rock metagenome | isolation source: Antarctica rocks | place: Antarctica: Victoria Land, Siegfried Peak nord
AGCGCCTGATGGCGGTGGGGCGCCAGGTCGCTCAGTTCGCCTCCCTGCACAACTCGGCGGGCGCGCGGGAGTTCCTGGACCTATGGGAAGCCGCGCCGGATAATCCCGGCGCGCGGGGGACATAAGGCTCGTCGCGGGACAACGTATCCACGATGTGCGACTGATGATGAGTGGGCAGGGCTAAGACGTGACGACGTTCGTCGTGGGTAGACCCATGACGGTAGACGAGATGGGTGTGCGGACCGGGGATAGGGGATAGGCGGGGATAGGGGATAGGCCATGCAACGTGAGACGCTCAGGCATTGTCCAGATGGTCGGACAGGACGTCATTCCAGGTGGATTGGGCCTGCTCGACCACGTCGATCCGCGCCATCCCCGCGTCGTCCACTGCTCCCATCGGCGCGTCGTCTGGCTTCGGTGTACGGAGCGCAGCCGCATCCTCCTGGCGTCGTTGTCTCCAGTAGCGCTCGACCGCTACGCCCACCACCGCATCCGGTGGCACGTCATCGCGCCGCGCCAGGTCCTCAACCATCGCGTAGATGTCCTCCTGAAGCGCGATCGTCCGCTCCGTCGCCTCCTCCATAATCGCCCCCCCCTTTGGTTCCGCACAACCGACGCATGGGTCGCTCACTATGTAGGTTACAGGATAGACGATGGCGAGACATGAATTGACCGTTCGTCGCGAATAGCGTGGCGCACAAGCGTGCTGTCCGTGAGACGATCGTCTCGTCCGGAACGGAGTCGGTAGGCTCGCGGTGGAAAGACATGATCAGGCTCCTCCACCTGGCCTCCCACGGAGGCAGCCTCTGTATGCCTTTTTCACGTCTCATCGACACCCGCGCGATAGTGCCCGCACGATCAATTGTGGAGTGTACCCACCGCTCACCCGATGCGTAGAGTATGTCGTCGCTTCAGTCGTTGTACCACATAATAGAGGCCGCCCGCGACGACGATACCCACATAGTACGCGATGTCGGCGCCATGCAGCAGGTGAGCTAGTGGCCCTTCGTAGAGCGCTGAGTTCATGAACGGGATCGACACGGCGAGGGCAGTCAGGAAAGAGAGGAAGCCCGGCCACGCGATCACCGCGTCCCGCCCGTCGTCCCGCGCCCGCCCGAGAAAGAAGTCGAGCACCACGATAGCCACCCAGGGGCCGATCCAGTAGGAGATGAGCAACAGAAACTGCTCGTACTTGGCGGAATAGCCCGTGGAGCCGTACAGCGCGAGCAGGCCGCCCAGGACACCCACGGCGAGGACGGACACCCAGCGCGTGAGCGGTACGTCGAGCGTGAGCAGCGCGAGCGACCCGGTGTAGATGTTGAGCGCGTTGGCCGCCAGCGTGCCAAGGACGACGGCCAGGAGCGCCGGAACCCAGAACCCACCCATCACATGTATGACCAGGTCGATGGGTGTCAGGGTAAGGCCGATCGTCGCGACGGCGGCGCCAAGGACTTGCAACCAGACGCAACCGAGGAAGGCTCCGCCGAAGACGGCCATGAACACCCGACGCTTCGGCGTGGCGGCGGGGAGGTAGCGCGCGTAATCGGCGGCGTAGGGCGCCCATGAGAACGCGTAGGAGGCCACGGCCGTCGTCATCAGCACGAACAACCCGACGTGGTCAGCCAGCGCGAGGCGCGAGGCACGCCCAAAGTGCGCTTGCGGCACCCCAATGACAGTCATGACAACGAAGATCACGGCCAGTAGGACCGCGCTCACTGCCTCAAAACGGTGAATAACGTTGTAGCCATAGACACCGAGCAGCATCTGACCGGCAGAGAGCAGCAGGAGCGCGACCCAGAAGGGGAGCGACGTGAGGCGCGCCAGCGCGAAGGTCCCCAGCACCGTGTTGACAGCGTACCAGCCGCTCGTGCTGATCCAGTTGAGCAACGCGGGCAGGTAGACGCCGCGCGCGCCGAAGCTCCGCCGCGTGAAGGGCAGTTGCGGTAGCCCGATGGCTGGACCCATGCTCGCTGTGAGGGCTAGCAGTCCGCATCCAATAATATTACCGATGACAATCGCGGCCACGCCATCGGCGAAGCCGAGGCCCAGCACGACGGCCAACGCGCCAACCAGCCAGACGGGCAAGCCCATGTTGGCCGAGAGCCAGAGGGAAAACAACGACCGTGTACGGCCATGCCGCTCCGCCGCGCTGATCGGTTCGATGCCGTGCGGTTCGACCGTCAGCACACGGTCCTGGTTCGCCGGTTGCCCACCAACTCTATCACGCGTCTCACCCGTTGCATTCATGGTTGTATTCTCCCCTGCCGGTCGCTTTGGGGGCCACCCCTCCTACATTTCAGAGGAACACTACGTAGGCGGCGCACAGTAAGCCCGTCTATGTCTGTGGAACGCAGCGTCAGTCGTTGACTATCTCAGCTACCGACAGCTTATTTTTGATCGTCTACTTGATTTAACTACATTATAGTTAAATCTGATGTTTAGACTACGCGCGGGCACAGGGATACACCCGCCGGCCACAAGCGGCGCGGGTCAGAGCCGGGATGCAGGCCGGTGCGCGCCCGTTTTAGGCGGCGCGGTGCCGTATGGGACGCCGCGCGGGTCCTTTGCGGATAACCGGATGGCGCGGGGCGCGGCGTACAACCGCCCCACGCGCCCGTCCGGGGGCTTTTCCGCGGGGGTGGGGCGGGGCGGCCGGCGTGCCCTCCTGCGCAATAATCCGGGCGAGCACGCGGCGCACCTGGCGGGGGCTGAGGGGACGGCGTGGGTTCTCCCAGGGCAGCCGCTGCGCCTGAGCCCGCGCACGCGCCCCTGCAGTTGTAACGCCAACCCCTGCGCATCCAACATATCAACGCTTGCACGCCCGCATCAAAGACGGCTGTGATTTCAAGGTCGGAGCCTCCGTCCTGGCCTTGACTACCCGAACATGAACGAGCAATCACGGTATGCTATGCTAATTGACAAAGAATGCTGCTCAGTGAAGGGGGACAAGCGCGCGACAGGTAGGTTAGTTTCCGTACGACATACATAGGCCCGGGACATTTTTATGTCCCCAGAAATGAGGAGAATGCAATGAATCGAACAGCTTTTGCGCTCTGTCTGATCGTCGTGTCGGCCCTTGTGACGGTGGCCGTACCCGTACGGTCTGTCGCCGCGACGCCAGCGGCGCACTCCATCCCCGTCTGTCCGGGCGCTCTCGCCGGGTCAGCACGGTGCAGTTCCTTCGTCCTCACCGATAGCCGGGGCATCCCACTGACCTCGTCCTCGCCCACAGTGGGCAGCTACGGCCCCGCGCAGTTTCACGGTGGCTATAACCTGCCCTGCAGTGTCGGGGGGCCTAGCGCCCAAGCAGTCTGCGCGCCGCCCAACTCCTTCGGCGGCCAAACCATCGGCATCGTGGACGCCTACGACGATCCGACGATCGCGGCGGATTTGAACACCTACGACACCCAGTATGGCCTACCCGCTTGCAACACATCGAACGGATGCTTCATCAAGGTAAATCAGAGTGGCGTCGTCGGCAGCTATCCACGGGCTAATTCGGGCTGGGCCCTGGAAATCTCGCTGGACGTTGAGACGGCGCACGAGATCTGCCAGACCTGCAAGATTCTGCTGGTTGAGGCCGCGTCGAACAGCAACGCCAACCTCGCCGCTGGCGTGAACGAAGCAGCCACACGGGGAGCGACCGAGATCTCCAACAGCTACGGCGGCTCGGAGTCTTCGGGGGAAACGTCCTACGACAGTTCGTACACCCACGCCGGCATCGCCGTCACCGCGTCCTCAGGTGACACGGGCAATGCGAAGGAGTACCCGGCCGCTTCGCCCGATGTCGTGGCCGTCGGGGGCACAACGCTCGACCTGACGAGCAGCAACACCTACAGTAGCGAGAGCGCTTGGAGCAGCGGGGGCAGCGGCTGCAGCGCCTACGAGCCCGTGAACGCCTGGCAGGCGGCCGTGTCCGACTGGAGCCAGACAGGCTGTGGGACGTATCGCGGTATCGCCGACGTGTCGGCCGACGCGGACCCCAATACGGGGGCAGCGGTGTACGACTCGACCGTGTACCAGGGGCAGAAAGGCTGGTACCAGGTAGGCGGCACCAGCTTATCCTCGCCGCTCATCGCCAGCGTCTTTGCGCTCGCCGGGGGGACGAGTTCCTCTGCGAATGCGCAGCAGGTTCCCTACACGAAATTCACGTCCAGCAATTCGCACGACGTGACGACGGGGAGCAACGGGTCCTGCGGGACCATCATGTGCAACGCGGCGACGGGCTACGACGGGCCGACAGGACTCGGCACGCCAAATGGCATCGGCGGCTTCTAGCTAACGTCCCATGCACACGCCATCCCGCAAAGGCGGATGGGCGAAGAGTGAGACCTCCGTGAGGTCTCCTGTGCGCACAGCGATGTAACGAACGGATCGGCGAAACACATCAGTTCAAAGGACATAGCCTGCGGCATACGTTTATCGCGGTCCCTGAAGCACATGTGTCGCATGTGGTCAATCATGAGCGCCTATGGTCGATTATAGAGGACGAGGGGCGCTCCCCCATACGCGTATGGGAGGAGCGCCCCTCGTCGCCTGCGTTGGCGCTCAGCTACTTCGTGCCATGCGGCGGAGTGTCGCGCACCGTGCCGGCCGTCCCCGTGTCGGGCCTGTTAGTCCGTGGTCCCCTCCGTGTCGGCCTCGCGCCGCTGGATCGCGATACGTACCGCCGTATAGGTCGTCACGCCGTTGATCGTCACGGTCGTGGCCGCCACATGCGCCTGCTCACCGCTGACCAGCGCCGCTGTCGTGGTCACAACGTCGTCGGCCGTCACCCGCGTACCCGTCGTGGAGAGGTCAACGGTCACCGTTACCCCCGCACTGCCCTGCACGCGCAGCGCCAGACTATCCTGATCCACCGCGACGATCACGCCCTCGAACTGCCGCACACGCTGACTCTGGGCCGCGCCTCGTCCCTGTGCGGCGCCATGGATGCCGGGTACGTCACCCGTGCGACCGTGCGTTCCTGGCGGTGGGGTGGCGTGATGCGCCCGACCCTGGCCGCCGCCCGCCGCCAGGGCGGATGCCCCTGGAACCGCCAGCGCCAACGCCACCCCCACAGCGATCACCGTGTTTTTTGCCATAATGTCTATCCTTCGTGAGATCTTGCCGGGGGTGCGTCACCACCATGATGCTGTTGGTAAATGGGCGCATAAAAAATGTGGTCAGGCCGCGGCGGGCAGACGAGCAAAAGCAGACGTCCTGGTCTTGGCGAACGGGGTCTCCGCGTCCCAGGCGACGAAGCGGGTGACGTTGATCGCGACGGCGGTGAGGACATGCGGGAGATGCGTCTTGCTGAGGCCGCGATAGCGGGCATGGCGCAGATCGCAGACGCGCACCCCGTGCGAGATGGTCCCTTCGATCCCGGCGCGCGCCGCGTAGTGCTCCTTAAAGGCGGTCGTTGCTTGGCGCTGACGCGCCTCCTGTAAAGCCTCATGCTGGGCGCGCGGGCGCACGGTGAGCCAGCGTGGATCATCCACGGAGTGGGTGCAGGACGCCCGCCGTGGGCACGCCCGGCAGTCGGCGCGGGCGAACGCGCTGTTGATGATAGGTTGGCCACGCTGGTCGTGCGTTGGTTGCCATTTGACGCTGGTGTGCCCCGTCGGGCAGGTCGCCCGCTCCGTGTCCCAGTCCAGGGCAAAATGCGCCACGTCGAAGCCCGCAGCCGCGCGCGCTTGCCAGGACTGGTCGCCTGGTACCGGCCCCACCACGTCCACGCGGTGGGTGTCCCGGCTGGTCACCACCTGCGCCGCGTCCACATAGCCACTGTCGACGAGGTGTTCCGCGGGCAGTCGATCTCTCCAGGCCAGGTTCGCGTGCACCTAGGGGAGCATCGTCACATCGGCGGTCGTCGCCAGCGTCGTCTGCACATCCGTGATCAGGTGCGGCGTGTCCTCGTCGCAGGTCTCGGTCAGATGGGCTTTGTCGCCCACCCAGTGGGTGTCGCGCTTGGTGCTGTCGCGTGCGTCGGGGTCATGGGGTGACTGGATGAGCACGGCGGAGGGGGGCCCGTCGGCTTCCTCACGCCAGCGCACCACGCCTGCGGCGTCGGGCGCATAATACTGCTGCACCCACACGGCCCGTAGCGTCCGCACCGCTGGAAGGTCGCGCAACCAGGCCGGGGCCGTTGGCGCGTAGACCGCCGCGAGCAGCGTGTGTCCATCCGTGCCGATAGCGCTGGCGAGCGCCGCCCGTGCGGTTTTGGCCGCAGGCAGACGGTACTCCTCCAGGCGCCGGTCGTAGCGATCATGCCCGTCCGCGCAGCTGTGCGCCCGCAGCCAGTCCGGCGCGGCCACAGCCAGGCTGTTGAGCGCCGTGCGCATCGTCTCCCCGACCAGTTCCAGGCGATTGAGCGTGCGGATTGCCGCGCGCACAGGCGTGGAATCGGTGCGTTGGCGGCCCCGCGCCTTGCACCAGCCTTGGGCCTGCGCCCGGTCAAGCAGTCGGCTCAGCAGCACGCCCTCCCAGCCTGTCCCCACCTCATCCGCGTCCTCCACGAACCGCGTGCGGAACTCGCTCAGGATGGAGTCGTCGAAGCCGGCGTCCGTCAACTCTAACCCCAGCGCGTATTTCCAGTCAATGCGCGCGCACGGCATCGGCCGCCTGCCGGTCTGAGAGTCCCTCAATGTACTGCAATACCGTCACCACCACCATCCGCCACGGCGCCTCGACCGGCCGCCCACGCAGGCAATAGATCCGATCCAGGTCGATGTCGCGCACAAACGCGCCCAGGTGGTCCCGCATCCAGATCGCCACACTCCCCTTCGGGAACGCCGCCCGCGCTACCCGCGCTGTCTCCTCTGGGACCACCGCCGTCGTCCAATCGTCCTGCAGTGACATCTCCGCGTCCTCCGTTCTCGTCTTTGCGCGCTCCCTTATCCCTCCGCGCCCACATCGCGCTCATGGGGGCCGTCCTTTTTGTGATACCACAGACCTTTCTCGCCTGCGCGTGACACCTTGGTCATTTACCAACAGCATCCACCATGAGCGGTGGGATGGGCGAGGCTATCTCGACGGGCTCGCGGGGGGGATGATCCCGCGTGACGCGGCGCTGCTGGCCCTGGCCGACGCCTTCGACGCCATGACCAGCAGCCGGACGTATCGCGTGGCGCTGCCCGTAGCCGAGGCCTGCCGGCGGGTCCACGAGAGCAGCGGGGCGCAGTTCGCCCCCTGGGCGGTCACGGCGTTCGAGCGCGCCGTGGCCGACGGGACCATTGAACAGCTCACGGACTATCCTCTTCATCGGGAGCGGCGGGAGACGACCGTTGCCTAAGACGAGGAGTTACTCTTAGTCATCCGCGCACTGGCTCGCGTAGGGTTCCGGTATTGGCTGATAAGCACGCCTGTGCCGGCGCCCGCAGGCGTCCTACTTATCTGTGATGGCTATCGGGCAGCGCGTCGTCCGCACACTGAGTGCCCGCGCTCTTCATTTCTGTCGTGTCGTCCATTGGCAGTGCAAATAGGTGGTGGAGAGGGCCATGCCCACGCCCGATTGGACTGGCCGCGCGCATGGCGGCCACTACGTAGCTCTTAGCGCGGCCAATGGCATCCTCGACCGGCAGCCCACGCGCGAGATAGGCCGCGATCGCCGCGGAGAGGGTACAGCCCGTCCCATGCGTGCTGGTCGTCGCGATGCGTGCGCCCGGATATTCTCGAAAGGCGCGCCCGTCGAACAGGATGTCGACCGGATCGCCGGGGGCATGGCCGCCTTTAATGAGCACGTACCGTGCGCCGAGCGCCGCGATGCGCCGCGCCGCGTCCTCCAAGCTCGCACGACTCCCGATGGTCACGCCCGCGAGCGTCTCGGCCTCGGGCAGGTTCGGCGTCACGACCAGCGCCAGGGGCAGCAGATCCGTCCGCAGGGCGCGTACCGCGTCCTCCCGCAGCAGCCGGTCGCCGCTCTTGGCCACCATCACCGGGTCGACGACCAGACGCGTCACCCCATAGGTCTGGATGCGTCCGGCCGTCGCGGCGATGATGGCGGCGTTAGCGAGCATGCCCGTCTTCGCCGCGTCGGCCCCGATGTCTTCCAGCACCGCATCGATTTGCGCCGCGACGAGCGCCGGCGGCGCCTCCTCCACGGCGCGGACGCCAACCGTGTTCTGCGCCGTGATGGCCGTCACGGCGCTCGTACCGTACACGCCCAGCGCGACGAAGGTCTTGAGGTCGGCCTGAATCCCCGCGCCTCCCCCCGAGTCCGATCCGGCAATCGTCAAGGCCGTCGGCATCCGCACCCCTGTCTCCGCTTTAGTCATCATGTATAGCTCCCTAGTCATCATGTATAGCCCCATCCCCCTTCACCGCCACTGCGGGCAGGTACAGGAGCGCGCCCGCGCCACCCTCCGCGCGCCGCCTCCCCCTCGTCGCGTAGGGCGCGCGCGGCAGCCTCGACGTCCGCCGCCAGAGTGACGGCCGTGATCACCGCCACGCCCGCCGTACCCGCCGCGATACAGGGCGCGGCCCGGCCCAGCGTGACGCCCCCGATCGCGACGACGGGCACCCTGGTCGCGTGAATCACACGCGCCAGTCCGTCGACGCCAATAGGGGCGCCGGCGTCCACTTTCGACGACGTGCCGTAGACGGCTCCCGTGCCCAGGTAATCCGCCCCCGCCCGCTCCGCGTCCCGCGCCTCCACGGGCGCGCCTGCGGAGAAGCCGATGAGCGCCTCTGGCCCCAGCAGTGCCCGCGCTGCGGTGATCGATAGGTCGTCGGGGCCGAGGTGGACGCCGCCACCGACGGCGGCGGCGATGTCCGCATGGTCATTCATGACGAAGCGCGCCCCCGCCGCGCGCGTCAACGCCGTGAGCGCCTCGGCAGTGGCCAGCAGCTCGCGGGGTAACGCCCTCTTGTCGCGCAGTTGCAGCACGGTCGCGCCACCATACAGCGCCGCCCGCGCGACATCCAGCAGCGCACGGCCGCCTGTCAGATGGGGGTCCAGCACCACATACAGCGTGAGATCACAATCCATCACGCCGGCGCCCTCATCCGCCCCCGAACGGGGCGACGACTTCCACCACATCGCCGTCGTCGATGCGGGCGTCGGCGAACTGTGCGCGGCTCAACGGCTCGCCGCGCAACTCGACGACGACGAAGCGCGGGTGGATCTTGGGCCGGGTCTCCAGGAACTGTTGCACGGTCATAGGCTCCGGAAGGTGGGCCAGTTTCCCGTTCAACGTGATGCGAATCATGGTCTGCCTCCTCGTCGATAAAAAGGTTTGTGGGCCGCGCCTCACATACCAGGGGGGAACTGTACGCGCTGCCCGCGCGCTGAGTCATGGTCTCGCCCTCCCCGATCAGCGTGCGCACACGTACGCGCGTCGAGCGCGGCAATAGCGTGGCCGGGATCGGTCGCCATGCCGACGGCGCGGAGTACTGCTACACCGTCGGCTCCCGCGTCCAGGACCGCGTCCAGGGTCGTGGCGTCGATGCCGCCGATGGCGATGAGCGGGAGATGGACGGCCGCACGCGTCGCGCGCACGAGCGCTGGCCCCGCACCGGCCACGCCGGGATGCGACGCGGTCGGGTAGATCGTGCCCAGGAGCGCATAGTCGGCGCCCTCACGCTCCGCCGCCCGCGCCTCCGCGACGCCGTGGATGGAGCGGCCCAGCAGGAGCCGCGGGCCGACAACGCGCCGCGCGGCGGCGACGGGGAGGCCGCGGCCGCCAAGCTGGACGCCATCGGCCCCTACGGCGACGGCGACATCCGCACGGTCGTTGATGAGCAGCAGCGCGGGCGGCGCGACGACCGCGCGCAACGCGACCGCCGCGCGCCACAACGCGGCGCCGTCTAGGCCGGGTCCGCGTAGGTGGACGGCCACGGCGCGGCCGTCCGCGGCGGCGCGCGCCGCCAGATCGGACGGTGCGATGCCATACTCCCGGCACAGCGCCGGATCCACGATCAGGTGCAGGCGCGGCAAGGACAGGCGTGGCGCGGAGTCGTCCTGAATGAGGGTCATGCCCCCACGATCCCCGTGAGCGGGCTGCTCGCCGACGCATAGGCTTTGGGCGGCATGCGGCCCGCCAAGAAAGCCGACCGCCCCGCGTCAACGCCCGCGCGCATCGCCGCGGCCATGAGGGCGGGCCGATCGGCCAGGGCCAGCGCCGTGTTGACGAGGCAGGCGTCCGCGCCCAACTCCATCGCCAGCGCGGCGTCGGAGGGGGCGCCGATGCCGGCGTCCACCACGACGGGCACGCTAGCCTGCGCGATGATGATTTTGATCTGTTCGCGGGTGATCAGGCCCTGCCCCGAACCGATCGGCGAGGCCAGCGGCATGACCGTTGCCGTGCCGATCTCCTGCAGGCGCAGGGCCAGGACGGGGTCGGCGTTGATATAGGGGAGCACCGTGAAGCCTTCGTCCACCAGGATACGGGCGGCTTCCACCGTGCCAATAGGGTCGGGTAAGAGGTAGGTGGGATCGGGGATGACCTCGAGCTTGATCAGGTCGCCCAGGTCCATGGCGCGGGCCAGGCGGGCGATGCGCACGGCCTCCTCGGCTGTCCGCGCCCCCGCCGTGTTGGGCAGGATGGTGTAGCGATCCCAGTCGATCTCGTCCAGGATCGTGCGTGCGCCGGGCGTATCCAGATCGAGCCGGCGCAAGGCCACGGTGATGATCTCCGCCCCCGACGCCTCCAGCGCGGCGCGCATCTCCTCAGCAGAGCGGTACTTGCCGGTCCCGACCAGGAGCCGTGAGCGAAACGTATAGCGTCCGATCCGTAAACCGTCATCCATGGTCTAGCCTCCTCCGCGTCGTACGTCTAATGTGCCTACATGTGTATCGTTACGGGCACGAGGGCCTGTCACCACCCCAATTATCAAGGCAGCAACGCCGTCGTGAGGGCCGCGCGGGCGTCCACGCGCGTCCGCAGCAGATGGGTACGGGTCATCCAATCGGCATAGGATTGCCACCGCGCGACGGACAACGTGCCGTAGTGTCCGCGTTCGTCATGGAACAGGGGGCTGAGGAGACGAATGCTGTGCTCCATCAGCCCCTCGTCGTGGGAGAGCACACCGGGGACCCGGAGCAGGAGGCGCGCGGCCTCGGCCGGGTGCGCGATGGCGTAGGCGTAGCCCTGGAACGTAGCGCGCTGGAAGGCGCGCAACGTCGGGGCCTCGGCCTGGAGGCGCGCCGCGCTCGTCGCGAAGACGAGTTCATCGTAGCGCGGCACCCCGTTCCGATCTAGACGCATGACGGTGACGTGATAGCCTTGCTGCTCGGCCTGCAGCACCTCCCACGTCCAGTAGACGCCCAGCACGGCGTCGACCCGGCGCGTCAGCAGGTTCGGCAGCAGCCCGTAGCCCACGACCACGACCTTGACCCGGCGCGGGTCACCGCCGTCGTGCCGCACGATGGCGGCGAGGTTCGTATAGTCATTGGGGAGGCCGGCGATGCCCACGACCTTCCCCTGGAGTTGGCGTGGCCGCGCGATGCCCGACCGGGCAAGGGCTACCAGGGCGTCGAGCGGGCGCTGCACGATCGCCGCCGTCGCCACGATCGGGAGGCCCTGAGCGCGGGCGAGCAAAACGGTTGGCTCATAACTGATGGCGAGGTCACCCGCGCCATGGGAGACGAGCTTGAGGGCGTCGGCCGCCCCGCTAGGGACCCGCGGTGTGACGGTGAGCCCGGCACGGGCGTAGTAGCCCTTGGCGAGCGCGACGTAGATACCGGCATGATCGGAGTTCGGGTACCAGTCGAGCCAGAGCGTGAGCGGCCGTGGCGCGCGGCTCATCGCCTGTCCTGTAAGACGGGTATGCCCCGGACGAAGAAGAACCAGTGTCGCCACGAGCGAGAACACGGCGACCCGCCGCATGTGTCCCATCGTTATTTTTGCCCCCTCACGCGCACGGCGCGCATCTTATTCATGAACGGACCATGCGGACAGAGCGGGGAGAGGGGAAAGAGATACGGAGGGGCTCACCACGGATATCGATGATCTCACCATACATAGACGATCTTCCCTTACGCAGGCATTACCCTGATCAGGTGCGACGGTCGGTGGCGTCCCTTGGCCACCCTCTCAGCCCGGCTACCCGAGCTCCCGCAGACTGTACGCTGTCCATGTCTACCGTACCAGGGACGGGGCGCGCCGTCAACTACCGGGTGGTATGATCTTGGGTCATCGCACGACAAAAAGGCGTGTGGGGGAAGGGACAAGAGGTGATACGGGCGCAAACGGGGCGCGTGAGGGGAATGATGGACGACGAGGTAGCCGAGCCGATTGGCGGACGTGAGGGCAACGCGTGCAATGCGCCTGCATCCCCCTCTATACTGCGGGCAGGGGCTATCGGTCAGGCGTGATGGCACCCGACCGTAGTGATCGTATAATGAGATCGCGCGGACGTAGCAGACCTGGAGGGCTCGACCATGCATACCCAGTCCGGAGCATCCGATAACCTGCCATTTGATCAGCCCAGCGTGGCCCGCATGTACGACTATTTGCTCGGCGGTTACCATAACGTCGCCAGTGACCGCGCCGCGGCCGATGCCGCCGTCGCGATCTATCCCGATTTCCCCCTGGTCCTCCACGCCAACCGCGCCTTTCTGCGTCGCAGCGTCGCATTCCTCGTGGCTCAGGGCATCGAGCAATTCCTCGACCTGGGCTCCGGCATCCCCACCGTTGGAAATGTTCACGAGGTCGCGCAAGAGCTTAACCCGGCCGCGCGCGTCGTCTACGTGGATGTCGACCCCATCGCGGTGACGCAAAGCACGGCCCTCCTCCATGACAACCCGGCCACTGCGGTCATCCAGGCCGATGTACGCCAACCGGCGCCGCTTCTCGCCCATCCGGAGCTACGGCGGGTACTCGACCTGGACCAGCCAATAGCGGTGCTCTTGGTCGCCTTCCTTCATTCCCTCCCGGCTGACGTCGAGGCCGCGCGTGTGGTCAAGGCGGTGCGCGCGGCTCTGTCGCCAGGGAGTTATCTAGTCCTCTCGCACGCGACCGCTGATGGCGCGCCAGGCGATGTGCTGGAGCAATTGGATGCCCTGTATGCCCGCACCGCGGGAGGCGTGTACCGGCGCACCCACGCGCAGATTGCCGCTTTCTTCGCAGGATTGGAGATGGTCGAGCCAGGGCTGGTCTACACGCCGCTGTGGCGCCCGGAGGACCCTGATGACGTCTTGCTCGACCAGCCGGAGCGGTCTATCGCCTTCGCAGGAGTAGGCCGCCGACTATGATGTCCCGCTAGCGCCGACAGTGTTGCGTCAAAGTTATCCTCTAATACGTGGAAGCGACAGCGCACAGTCGTGCACTTCAGGGGCGTGGGTTGACCGACGCGCGTGGAGTAGTAGCCTGGACGTGGCGGTGCCGATCGTGGGTCCCAGGCAGGCCCGCAACCATACTCTGCGCCCGGGGGACAAAGAGGGGATGGTGCCACCGCGATGCGGCGTGGCCCTCGCGCCTTACCGTCGCACATGGCGCGCTGTAGTTCCTCATGCACCCTCTGACAGAGTGTGGGAAACGCCGTCTTTTTCGCGGCTTGCCAGCGCTATATTCTGTTCGGCGACACCCGCCTCGGCGAATGTAGCCATCTCGCCGAGCACCGCAACGGCGTCGTCGACGAGATGCATCGCCATGACGGCCCCAGTACCCTCACCCAGCCGTAAGTCCAGGTTGAGGAGTGGGACTACCTCCATCCGCTCGAGTAGAATCCGGTGCCCGATCTCGACCGACATGTGCGCGGCGATCAGGTACTCCCGCGCGGCCGGACAAAGTTCCGTGGCGATCAAGGCGGCCGCCCCTGAGATGAAGCCGTCGATAATGACGGGCAGGCGTCGCGCCGCCGCACCGAGGATAACGCCGACCAAGCCACCAATCTCGTAGCCGCCCACCTTGGCCAGCACGTCCAGTGGATCACCCGGATCGGGCTGATTGACCGCCAGCGCGCGCTCGATCGTAACGACCTTGCGTGCCCAGCCTTCCTCGTCGACGCCCGTCCCGCGTCCCGTAACATCGGCGATGGCGGCACCCGTGATGGCGGCGACGATCGCGCTCGAAGCCGTGGTGTTCCCGATGCCCATGTCGCCGGTCGCCACCAGGTCGAGCCCTTTGTCCACCTCCACCTCAACGATCTCGATGCCCGTCGCGATGGCGGAGAGCGCCTCCTCCAGGCTCATCGCGGGGCCATCGGCCAGGTTGCGCGTGCCGAACCCTATTTTCTTGTCGATAATCTTGTCGTGCGCCGGAATCTCCGTGGCCACACCCAGGTCCGCGACGACGACACGCGCCCCCGCGCGACGCGCCAAAACGTTAATGGCCGCCCCACCAGACGCGAAATTCAGCAGCATCTGCGCGGTGACCGCCTGTGGGTACGCCGACACGCCCGCGCTGGCGACGCCGTGGTCGGCGGCGAGGACGAGCACCGCCTTACGTGGGAAACGCGGACGATCGGTACCGGTGATCCCGGCCAGTGTGATGGATAGCTCCTCCAGTCGCCCCAGGCTGCCCCGTGGCTTCGTCAGGCTATCTTGCCGCGCGCGCGCTGCCGCCATTGCCGGGGCATCGAGCGGAGTAATGCGACGCGTGGCGTCAATGATGCGTTTCATCGGACTGTCTCCAGGGGTTATGCCTTGGGCCAGTTGGTCCAGGGCCGGCCAGGCGGGATGGGTCGTGCGGTCCCACGTTTCGTAGCGGATCGTGCCGCCGAGCGAGCGGCGGCGGCGCCAGCCGGCCGCCTCCAGCTCGGGTTGCGGTAAGAAGCGCTCTGGATAGCCGAGGCACAGGTAGGCCACCGGGACGACATGTGGCGGGATACCAAGGATGGCGCGGAGGTGCGGCAGCTTCAGGATTGATACCCAGCCCATGCCAAGCCCCTCGGCGCGGGCGGCGAGCCACAGGTTCTGGACCGCGCAACAGGTCGAATAGAGATCCGTTTCCGGCACGCTGTTGCGCCCTAGGACGGCCGGACCCGCGGCGGTGGGGTCGCAGGTCACACAGAGGTTGAGGGGGGCGTCGAGAATGCCGGCCAGCTTGAGCGCGAGGTACTCCGAGCGCCGTGGTTCGTCGAAGAATTGCGCCGCGGCGACCCGTTCCCGCTCGAAGAGGTCCTGTACCTTCTCGCGTGTCAAGTGATCGGCGACGACGATGAAGTTCCAGGGTTGCATGAAGCCGACCGATGGGGCGTGGTGGGCGGCGTCTAGGATGCGCGCCAGCATATCCATCGGCACAGGGTCGGACCGAAAGCGCCGTACGTCGCGCCGACGGTAGATTGCCTCATAGACACCTGTACGCCATGGGTCAGGGAAAACAAAATCGTCGCGCGCGTCGACATCCGGCGATTCACCTGTGGAGATATGGCTGTCCATGATCAAATCTTCCTCCACCTTCTTCATCCTTAGCGCTTCTGCCCATCCGTTGCCGACGATGGCGGGGTCCAGTCCTCTGGGGCGATAGCCTGGCCCTTGACCTCCAGGCCCACTCCAGCGACGATCAGGAACACCGCGTCGGCCCGCGCCGCGACGCGTTGATTAAGCCCTCCGAGGAGGTCGCGGAAGGCGCGGCCGAGCGGCGTGGGGGGGACAACGCCATATCCGACCTCAGCGCTCACCAGCACGAGGCTCCCAGTGATGTCACGCGCCCGCGCAAGGATGCCATCGATCTCCGCGCTGAGGGCGCTATCGAGCGCCTCGACTTTCGTCCGCCAGCCGTCGCTCTCTGGATCGCCCAGATCAAGCAGCCGATTCGAGGTCCAGACGGCGAGACACTCCACCAACGTCACGTCGACCGCCCGATCCAGACGCGCCAAGGCCGCCGCCAGGTCGCGCGGAGCCTCGATCGTGACCCAGGAGTCCGGTCGCCGCTCCCGGTGGCGCGCGACGCGGGTCTCCATCTCAGCGTCGTACACCTCGGCTGTCGCCAGGTAGGCGACGCGCGGGCCCAGGCGCGCGGCAAACCGCTCCGCGAAGTGACTCTTCCCGCTCCTGGTTCCACCTGTCACGAGAACGATCGACCCCATGCGCATTACCCTCCCTGCTCCACGAGCCGATAGACCGCGGCCAGGTCGAGGTCGCGTCGCACCGACCTGGCCAGGCGGTCATATTCGTCCTCCCGCGTGGGCGTCAGTCCCGCCTCGAGGTGCAGACCGCGCCGCGCCGCGAGCCAGTCGATCACGGCGCGGCGCGCGGCGGGGTCCTCGAACAGGCCGTGGAGATAGACGCCGGCTACCATCCCATCCGCGCTACGGCAGCCATCCCCATGCTCTGCCTCACCCGCGCCCGCGATCTGAAACAGCGGCGTCTCGCTGCCGGTGGTCCGGCCCATGTGGATCTCGTACCCATCGATGGTCGTCCCGGCCAGGAGGCCGAACAGGCCGGGCCCCGCCACCACCCGCGCCTGGACACGGCGTGTCCGTTTCTCGGCCGCGAACGTCGTGTCCACCGGAAGGAGACCCAGGCCAGGCGTTTCGGGCACGGACGACTCGACGCCGTGCGGGTCCGACAGACGGCGACCCAGCATCTGGTATCCCCCACAGATCCCCAGGACCGGCGTGCCCGCCCTGGCGAGCGCGACGATGCGCGCGGCGAGTCCGCTCGCGCGCAGGAACTCCAGGTCGGCCACGGTTGCTTTGCTGCCCGGCACGATCACCAAATCGGGCGCCCCCAGGTCCCACGGCCGCTCGACGTATCGTAGACGCACCGCCGGCTCGGCGGCGAGGAGGTCGAAATCGTCGAAATTGGCGATGCGGGGGAATCGGGCCACGGCGATGTCGAGCGGGCCGTCGCCGGCGCGGTCCTGCCCCAGGGTGGCCCCGTCCTCCTCCGCGATGCGCAGGTGTGGCAGGTACGGGATCACGCCGAGGACGGGGACGCCCGTGCGCCCCTCCAGGAAGTCCAGGCCTGGCTGTAGCAGGCTGCGGTCGCCACGAAATTTATTGATGATGAACCCTTTGACGAGGGCACGCTCGTCCGGTTCCACGAGGGCGAGCGTCCCCACCAGTGAGGCGAACACGCCGCCGCGGTCGATGTCGCCCACGAGCAGCACCGGCGCCCCGGCATGCCGGGCGACCCGCATGTTGACGATATCGCCCGCTCGCAAGTTGACCTCAGCCGGACTGCCCGCCCCCTCGATCACGACCACGTCGTATGCCGCGCGCAGACGATCGAGCGCCCCCACCACGACTCCCCAGAGCGCCGCTTTGCGCGCGTAATAATCGCGCGCCGCGAGCGTCGCCGCGGGCCGCCCAAGCACGATGACCTGAGAGCGCGCCTCGGCCTCAGGCTTGAGCAAGATGGGGTTCATGTCCACCGTCGGCTCCACGCCGGCTGCGGCGGCCTGAACCGCCGTGGCGCGCCCGATCTCACCGCCATCCGCCGTGACCGCGGCGTTCAGGGACATGTTCTGCGCTTTGAACGGCGCCACACGCTGTCCATCCTGCCGAAGGATGCGGCAGAGCGCGGCGACCAGTAGGCTCTTACCGACCGACGAGGATGTTCCCTGAACCATCAGCACCTTAGCTGTCAACGTGTCCCTCCAGATGGCAGCGATCATTGAGCTGCATGAGCCTCTTACGCATGGGCTAGCGCCTCCGCTGTGGCAGCGACGAGACGCGCGCACGCCGACTGCGTGCGCACCCCGATGCGCACGCAGTCAGGTAAGCCGAACGAGGCGCAGTCGCGCACGCAAATACCGTGGCGCAGGAGCGCGGCGCGGAAGGCGCGCCCGTCGCTCCCCACGACGTCACCCCGTTGCCACCTCTGGACATCGACGAGCAGAAAATTCGCCGTCGCTGGGTAAACCCGTAGCCCCAGGTCGGTCAAGGCGCCGACGAGATACGTTCGCGCGTCCGCGACCTCCCGTTGCGCCCGTGCAAGGTGCGCTCCGTCCGCTAAGGCGGCGAGGCCGGCCGCCTCGGCCATCGCGTTCACGTTCCACGGCGGGCGCACGCGGTCGAGCGCATCGATCACGTCCGGCGCTCCGAGCGCGTAGTCTAGGCGGAGGCCAGCCAGGCCGTAGTCTTTGGTCAACGAGCGCACCAGGAGCAGCCGCCCATCGGCGAGGAGAGGCGTTAGGTCCGGGGCCGCGTCGACGAACGCCACATAGGCTTCGTCAACCACCAGGAGTCCATCGCCGAGCGGCGCGAGGAGTTGGGCAACGGCCGCGTGGTCGAGCAGGGCGCCGGTTGGGTTGTTCGGATTGCAGAGGAACACGACGCGCGGACACGCCCGCCGTATGACATTGGCCACCTCAGCCGGGTCGGGGTGGAAGGACGTCATGGCCTGGGCACGCCATTCCATTACCGCGGACCCCATGATGCGCGCCACGCGGGCATACTCGCCGAAGGTTGGGCCGACGACGAGCGCCCGGTCGCCCGGCGCCAGATAGGCCAGCGCGAGCAGCCAGAGGATCTCGACGGAGCCATTGGCGACGATGACCTGGGAAGGCGTCCCACCGGTTTGCGCGGCCAACGCGTCCCGAAGCCCCCTGGACCCGTCGTCCGGATAGCGTCCCAACGCGCCCGCGGTCGCGAAGTGGGCCAGCGCCTCCCGTACCCGTGGCGATGGCCCGAGCGGATTGGTGCTGGCGCTGAAGTCGAGGACATCGTCACGGCCCAGGCCCAGGGCGCTTAGCTCCGCGTCGCCAATACTGCCGTGCGGGCAGGCCGGGAGGTCCACGAGATACGCGTGGAGACGGGGCCCGCGCTTAACGCCGTTGGTGTCGGGCACGATGCGCCACCTCCCCCAGGACACACGCGGCCGCGCCGAGGGCGCACACGCTATAGACGAGGCGCACGGACTGGCCAATCGCGGCCGGTGAGGGCGGCGCGGCCGGAGCGCCGACGCGATAGTGCTCCACCTTCTCCAATTCGATCCCCAGCGCGCCGGCCATAGCGGCCATCGGCCACCCGGCGTTCGGGCTTGTCGTCCGGCCGTGATCGCGCCACATCACACGCCAGGCGCCGGCGGCGTCCCGCCCGCACAGCGCGGCCGCCCCGATCATCAGCAGCCCGGTCAGACGCGCCGGCGCCAGGTTGACGAGGTCATCGACGCGCGCCGCCGTCTTGCCCAAATGCTCGTAGGCGCCGTGGTAGCCCCACATGGCGTCCAGCGTGTTAATGGCGCGGTAGGCCAGCGCCGATGGGAGGCCACCAACCATATAGTACAGGAGCGGCGCCACCAGGGAATCACTCGCGTTCTCGGCGACCGACTCGATCGCGGCGGCGGCGAGGAGCGCTGGCCCCAGCCGCGAGACATCACGACTGACCAGGCTGCGTAGCGCCGCCCGCGCGCCGTCCAAGTCATCCCGCTGTAGGGCTACCTGCACGGCCTGCGCGGCCAGGCTCAAGCTACGCAGGGCGAAGGTGGTCTTGAGGAGCCACGCCAGGATCAAGAGCCGCGGGAGCGGATGCGCGCGGGCCATCGCGCGGAGGACGCGGTCGCCCGCGAACACGCTGGCGCTCACAATCCCCCCGACGCTCAGTGCGCCATAAACCAGTCGCTGCCACGCCCCACCTGGCGCACGCCGCTCCATGACTGCGGCCAACTGGCCTATCCCCACCACCGGATGGATCGCGGCCGGCGGCTCACCGACCACGACATCGAGGCCAAGAGCCAGGGCCAATGGCAAACTACGTCGGACGACGTTCATACATACTCTCCCTCCTGTACGGTGATCACGCTGGCGGGTTGGCCGCCTTGACTCTGGACATGACCCGTGAGCGTGAGCGTCGCGACGAGAGCATCGAAGGTGGCGTCTGACGCGACCGCATCAACGCGCAGTCCAAGTTCGCGCGCCACCGCCGCCGTACGTGGGCCCATACAGGTGACGCGCGCATCGTCGAGGCCACGGACCGTATCGCCAAGGACGGCGACGAGCCGGCGCACGGACTCTGCGGCCGGGAAGACGATATCAGTAATCGGGGCGGATCGCACGGCTGCTCCAGTCTCCGCCTCGTCTACCACAAGCCGGTAGGCCGGCGTATCGTCAACGGCCACGCCCACCGCCATGAGGCGCTCAACCAGCCCTTCGTATGTATCATGTGAGCGAATGAGCAGGAGGCGACGGCCAGCAACATCCGCGCGTACCAGGGCCGCGGCAACTCCATCCGTGAGGTACGCGGGGGTGGACACGTCGGCGCGCAGGAAATGGCGGTCGAGCGCCTCCGTCGTGCCACGGCCCGCGGCAGCCAGGCGCACCAGGGCCAATGCGCGGGCGTCGCGTCCATGGGCCGCGAGCGCGGAGCAGAACACGTCAACCGCGCGCGCACTCGTGAACAGGATCCACTCGTAGCGGGCCAGGTGGTCGAGTGCGGCGGACAGGGACGCCTCGACCACCGGCTCGACGCGCCACACCGGAGCATCGACGACATCAGCGCCCTCACCGCGCAGGCGAGCGGTCAGGATGCTTGGCTGCTCACGCGTACGGGCAACCAGGATGCGCCGTCCGAAGAGAGGACGGTGATCGAACCAGGCGATGGTATTCCTCAGGCGAACGACATCGCCGACGACGACGATGGCGGGCGACTGCAACTCCGCAGCACGCGCCCGCGCCACGATATCGACCAGTGTCGCCACAACGGTGCGCTGACGCGCGACCGTCCCCTGGCTGATGACGGCGGCCGGGGTCTCTGGCGGCCGCCCATGCTCCAGCAACCGCGCCACGATCCGGTCGAGGCGCTCGAGTCCCATCATCACGACCAACGTATCGATACCGGTCGCCAGGCGCGCCCAGTTGACCGACGCGCCGGGCTTGGTCGGGTCCTCGTGCGCGGTCACGACAGCGAACGACGAGGCGACCGCACGATGGGTCAACGGGATGCCCGCGTAAGCGGGTACGGCCGTGATCGACGAGACGCCGGGCACGACCTCGAATGGGACGCCGGCCGCGGCACAGGCTGCGGCCTCCTCCCCGCCGCGCCCGAACACGAACGGATCGCCACCCTTCAGGCGCACCACCGTCTGGCCGCGCCGCGCCAGGTCGACGAGGAGCCGATTGACCTCTGGCTGATCCAGGGCCTTGTAGCCGGACGCACGCCCAGCATAGTGGCGGGCGGCGTCCGGACGCGCGTGATCCAGCAGTTCTGGCGCCGTGAGGCGGTCATAGACCACGCTGTCAGCCACGCGCAGCAGGTCCAGCCCCCGCGCGGTGATGAGCCCCGGATCGCCTGGCCCTGCCCCGACGAGATAGACGCATCCGGTCATAGGGCGCCTACACGAGAACACATGGCGACGAGGCGGCGCGCCATGGCTGGGTCCGACCCCAGGTGCACGTGCACGTAAGAGGCCAGGACGCTCCCCGCCACGTAGCCTTCCAGCGCCCCGTCGCGCTCGGTCACGCGGTAGGCGGCCGTCGCCGCGGGTACGGGCTCGCCGAGTTCGGAGTAGTGGAACTCGTGACCACGCACCGTCGCGCCGCATTCAAGGATGGGACTGGAGCGCGCGGCGATCGCCGACCTGTAGCCCAGAGAGAGTCGCCCGCGCCGCATCGCGGAATCGTACGGAACGAGCCCAACCATGTCGTGCCGTCGCCCCTCCAGGTCGGTCAGAGTGCGCCCGAGATACATCAACCCCCCGCACTCGCCATAGATCGGGAGGCCCTGGCGCGCGGCCGCGCGCACGGCGGCGCGCATGGGTGTGTTGGCCGCGAGTTCGGCGGCGAACAACTCCGGGAACCCGCCGCCGAGGAGGACGCCCTGCGCTCCGGGCGGCAGGTTATCATCGTCCAGGGGGCTAAAGGGCGCCAGGTCGGCGCCCCAGGCTTGCAGGATGTCGAGGCTATCCTCGTAGTAGAAGTTGAAGGCCCTGTCCCGTGCCACCGCGATTGTCACCCGGCGGTCCGGCCGCTCCGCGGGGAAAAGGTCGCCAAAGGGCGCGGGGAGCGCGCGGTCCTCGGCGACGGCCCACAACCGGTCGAGATCGAGGTAGCGCTCGGCGGCGTCGGCCAGCCGCGCCATGAAGGCGGTGTCCGGCGCCGTTTCGGCCGTGGGCACGAGTCCGAGGTGGCGCTCGGGCAGAGCAAGGTCAGGGTCACGTGGGAAGGCGCCAAAGACGGGCAGTCCCGTCGCGGCCTCGATCGCCTCGGTCGCCCAGCGCGCATGCGTGAGGCTGCCGACCTTGTTCACGATAAAACCGGCGACGCGTAGCCCCGGATCGAAGTGGAGGCACCCCAGGGCTATGGCCCCGGCGGTGCGCGATGTCTTGGCCACGTCAATGACCACCACCACGGGAGCATCGAGCAGCGTGGCAAGTTCCGCCGTCGACCCCTCGTCATCGCGGCCATTGCGCCCGTCGAACAGACCCATGACTCCTTCCACGAGGGCGAGATCGGCCTGCCCCGCCGCGCGCGCGAACAGCGTCCGCAGGGTCGCGGGGGGCAGCAGGACACTGTCAAGGTTGCGTGATGCCCGGCCTGCGGCGAGGGCGTGATGGCCGGGGTCTATGTAGTCGGGGCCGGACTTAAAGGGCTGCACGCGCCACCCACGCTGGCGGAACGCGGCAAGAGCGGCGCATGTGAGCGTTGTCTTCCCCACCCCACTGGTCACGCCGGCCACGACAAGCCGCCGTGTTCCACCCGTGGATTGCCCGTCGAACGTCACGTCCACCTCCTCTCTCGGTCGTTCGAGGCGTGAAAAGCCTGGCAAGGCCGGATGAGACACGGCGCCTCGGACACCACGTCGATCATGGTCACGACCACCTCCCCGAGAGGACGACGAACGTGGCCGTGGTAACCAACTCGCTCACAGCGCCATAGCTATCGCCGGTCAGACCGCCCAGCTTCGCCTGTATCCAGCGGCCGAGGGCGAGGGCGAGCAGGCCAGCCACAGGGAGGAGCGCCAAGGAACGCGTGCCCAGAGCGATGACCGCGAGGACGGACCATGCCGTCGCCATTGCGGTGTGGCGCCCGCGTAAGCCGGTCTTGAACGCCGTACCGCGCCCCTCGGTTCGCGCATAGGGGAAAGCCCAGACGCACAGGGCCATGGCCCACCGCCCGAGCGTGGGGGCGAGCACGAGGGCCGAGGCTCGGGCGCCCCCCGCGAGCGTGGCCAGGGCGGCGAACTCAAGCAGAAGGACGAGCACGCCGCCGAGCACACCAAAACTACCCACACGACTATCTCGCATGATGTCCAGGCGCCGCTCACGGTCGCGCCCACCGAAAAGCCCGTCACATGAGTCCATCAAGCCGTCGAGGTGCAGGCCGCCGGTCAGGAGGGCGAAGATGGCGAGGTCAAGCGCCGTTACCACGGGACGGGGAAGCTCAAGGCTAAGGCCCGCATCGATCGCCGCGACGAGTGCTCCGACTACCGTACCCACGAGCGGAAAATAGGCCACGGCGCGACCGAAAGCCCCGTCCCGCATGCCGGGGGCGGTAGGAACGGGGAACACAGTCAGGAAACTCGCCGCGACCAGTGGCGGCGCGAGCGCCGCGCCCAGACCCGCGACCGCGCGATCGACGTACGTTGCCGCCATAAATGAGTACCCCCCTTGCCCGCGAGACGGGCATGAGGGGGAACACAAGCCAAGGAGCTTGGTCAACCCGTGCCCTTTCCCGCGAGGGTCAACGGTGTGCCAGCAGAGGCGGGTATTCTGGCTCCCGAAGCTAGGGGCCTCGGTTACAGTTGCGCGACAGCGCCGGTTTTACACCGGACTTCCCCCGTGTGCGCCCCACCGGTCGCGGGACGCCTCTGCGTGCGACTACTTACTGACCGCATGCTACCATGGTACTGGCTGTGACGACAAGCGCCAGTGGCGTGGCATCAAGGCCAACAATGGGATTGGGACGGTTCGCTATCGCCTCATCGCGACAAGGCGGCGCTCCTCTCAGCGCCAACATCTCAGCGCTAACAGCTTGACAGGCGGCTGGCGGCATTCTATAGTGCAGGGCACAACACTACAAACATCGTTCTGGTAGCGCATGGGGGAAGTCCGGTCCAATTCCGGCGCTGTCCCGCAACTGTAAACCGGCCCCGCGCCGGCGAGCCAGGTCGCCCATGCTACTGGGAGCCGTAGGCCCTCGCGTGAAGGGGTACAGGCTAGCACGGCTGGTCATCCCGGCGTATCGTCGTTTCTCGGCAAGGTGTCGTGCCGGCGTCGGTCCAGGATTGACGCCGTGTCGCTTGCCTCCCCACGCGATACGTGACGCCGGGAGTCGAATCGCATGAGTGGGGTAGACCAAACGGATAGCAGACAAGGCGGTCACACGTGGCGCGGATCGCTGCTAGATCACCACGGGTTGCGCCCCGACGCCATCTACGCGGAGAGCTTCGCGCGCATCGATGCGCTGCTCGCTCCCCTCGAATTGCCTGACGGCGAGCTTGATATCGCTCGTCGTGTCGTTCATGCCACCGGTGATCCCGCCCTCGCCTCCATGCTGCGCTTTCATCCAGAGGCTATCGCCGCTGGACTGGCGGCGCTACGCGCGAAACGCCCAATCGTGGTCGACGTCCGCATGGTTGCCGTCGGCGTGAATACGGCCTGGCTGGCCGAGGCGGGATGTGATCTTTTCTGTGCCATCGAAGAACCCCTGGCGGAAGCACGTGCGGTCAGGCGAGGGATCACACGCTCGGCCGCGGCGATCGAGGAACTCGGGCGCCGTCTAGACGACGCGGTGGTCGTTGTGGGCAACGCGCCCACCGCCCTGCTGGCCCTGCTCGACCTTGTTGACGCCGGCGCCGCGCGCCCAGCGCTCATCATCGGTCTGCCGGTAGGGTTCGTCGCCGCCGCCGAATCCAAGGATGAGTTGATGCGGCGGGACACGCCCTGGATCAGTCTGCCTGGTTTGCATGGCGGTAGCGCGGCGGCTGCGGCGACTGTCAACGCCCTCCTGCGCCTCGCCCTTGATGGATCGACAGGGGAGCTGCAACCCGCCGTCGATCGGACGACCGCTGTAGACGGAGGTCTGGTGGTCATGTCCACCCTGTTCGGGTTCCCCGACGACTCGTTGGCTCGACGCGGCCCCTCGCCCAACCTGATCACCAAGCGGGAGGTCCGTGCCGTCGCCCTGGCGCGCCTGGGTCTGCGACGCACGAGCGTGGTCTGGGACGTGGGGACGGGCAGCGGATCCGTCGGCATCGAAGCCGCGTCGCTGGCCTCCGCCGGTCGGGTCTACGGCGTCGACCGGCATCCGGAGGCGGTCGCGGTGGCTGAAGACAACGCGCGGGCACAGGGGATCATGAATTACGTCGTCCACTGGGGTGAAGCGCCCCAGGCGCTGGCCGGGCTGCCCGACCCCGACGCCGTGTTCGTGGGCGGAAGCGGCGGTCATCTGCCCGCGATCATCGACATGATCGTCGCCCGCTTACGGCCTAGCGGACGTGTGGTCGTGGCCCTCGCCACGCTCGAACACCTGCACGACGCCGTCACGCGCCTGAGCGCCCATGGCTTCAGTCCGGACATCACGACGCTGAACGTGGCGCGCAGCGCGTCGGTCGGCTCCCTGACCAGGATGGAGGCGCTCAATCCGGTGTCCCTCGTGAGCGGTGTGCGCGGACCAGAGGAAGAACGATGACTGGGACACTTTATGGCGTCGGGGTCGGACCGGGCGCCCCCGACCTGCTGACGCTGCGCGCCTTGCGCATTATCCAGGCCGCCCCGGTTATCTGTGTGCCGCAGCGCACGACGAGTGCTGAGAGCTACGCGCTGTCCATCGTGCGCGACATACTCGTCCCCGCGCGGCAAGAGCTCATCGAACTACTATTCCCCATGTCGCGGGATCCCGATACGGCCGCGCGAGCGCGCGATGACGCGGCCGCGCGCGTCCACGCGATCTTGGTGGGTGGGCGCGACGTCGCCTTTATTACCGAGGGTGACCCGTTGCTCTACAGCACCTTCATCCACCTCTACGAGCGTTTACGCGCTGTGCAGCCCGCCGCCCCGGTGGAGATTGTGCCCGGCGTCACGTCCGTAACGGCCGCGGCCGCCGTCGCCGGCCTGCCTCTGGTAGATGGATCCGAACAGTTGGCGATCGTGCCCGCGACCGGCGATCCCAACAGCCTGCGTGACGTCTTGCGCGTCTTCGACACCGTCGCCCTGCTCAAGGTCAGCCCTGTCTTCGACCGCGTGCTTGATCTCCTAGACGAGTTGGGTCTGATCGAGAACACCGTCCATATCACTCAAGCCGGAACACCGGCTCAACAGATCGAACGCGACGTGCGTGCGTTGCGTGGCCGGCAAGTCGACTACCTGTCGCTATTGTTAGTTCGCAAAACGAGGAGGACATAGTGATGACCGCGGAATCGAACGAACCCCTGGTGCACTTCATCGGCGCCGGTCCGGGCGACGTGGCGTTGATGACGTTGCGCGGTCGCGCCGTCATCGAACAGGCCGACGTGCTCATCTACGCGGACTCTCTCGTCAACGAGGAGATTTGCGCCTGGGCGCGGCCCGAGGCGGAGATCTACCGGAGTTCAATCATGACACTGGAGCAGACGACCACGGTGATGGTCGAGGCGGCGCGGGGCGGCCGGAGGGTCGCACGCGTGCAGAGCGGTGATCCCTCACTTTATGGCGCGACCCATGAGCAGATGGTTATCCTCGATCAGGCCGCTATCCCCTATGCCATCGTGCCGGGCGTGTCTTCGGCCTTTGCCGCCGCGGCCAGCCTGGGCGTGGAGTTAACCGTGCCAGAGGTGAGCCAGACTGTTATCTTCACCCGTCTGCCCGGCCGCACGTCCGTGCCCGATGGCGAGGCTCTGCGTGGCCTCGCCGCGCATGGCGCTACCCTCGCCGTGTTCCTGAGTATCACGCGCATCCACAAGGTCTGCGCGGAGTTGCGCGCGGGGGGGTACGCGGAGGAGACCCCGGTGGCCGTCGTCCATCGGGCGAGTTGGCCCGACGAATTGGTAATCCAGGGAACGTTGGCCGACATCGAGATGAAGGTAAAAAGTGCGGGGATCAAAGCCCAGGCGTTGATTCTAGTCGGCCGCGTCGTCGACCGCGCCCTGTACAGGGAGATGGCGGATGGTGGCCCGATGCTCCGCTCCAACCTCTACGATCCGGGCTACACGCATACCTATCGCCGTGGGGCCGATCGGGTGCGCCGGCCCAACCTTGCCAATCCCGAGCAGGATATGGCGCCGCCCGGCGTGGTCCCGGCGGGAATCGACGAACGTTTATGAGCGCGTCACGTCGCATCGCGATCTTCGCCGTGACCGCGCGGGGCGCCACCTCCGCACGGCGCCTGCACGCGCGCCTGCCCGACTCGACCGTGTATGTGCCGGCCGCGTTCGCGAGGAATCTGGACAACGTCGAGGAGGGAGGCGTCGTCCCGTTTGATGATGGCGCCCGCGCCGCTATTGGCCGTCTCCTCGGTGTCGCGGGTGGGACGCCGGCGGTCGATGGCCTCGTGCTATGCCTGGGGACGGGCGCGGCCGTCCGCCTGATCGCGCCCCATCTACGTGACAAAAGCACCGATCCGGCGGTCGTCTGTGTGGACGAGACCTGCCGCTATGCCGTCAGCCTGCTCGCGGGCCATCGCGGCGGCGCCAATGCCCTCGCTCACACGGTGGCGACTGTTCTCGGCGCCGAGCCGATCATCACGACGGCGTCCGATCGGTTGGGACTGCCCGCCGTGGACCTGATCGGCCATGCGTTTGGCTGGCGCATGGAGGCGGTCGACGGGGGAACCGCGCCCTTGACGGACGTGGCAGCGGCGGTCGTGAACAGTGTCATCGTGGGCGTGTATCAGGACGCCGGCGAGGCCTCATGGTGGGATGGGCCAGTGCCACCGACGATGACGCGGCACGACAGCCTGGAGAGTCTGTGCGCGTCTACCCCGGCCGCCGCGCTCGTGGTGACCGACCGGACGTTGGACTCCTGGCGCGGGCGCTTGCCCGCTTCGACCGTCGTCTATCGCCCGCGCGTGCTGGTCTTGGGTATGGGCTGCCGGCGCGGCGTGCCGGCGGACGAGATCCTGGGCCATGCGCGCGCCACGCTCCATAGTGCGGGCTTGTCGGAGCGTTGCGTGCGAACGCTAGCCAGCGCGGATCTCAAAGCGGATGAGCCGGGGCTTCAGGAGTGCGCGACGTCGCTCGGCGTCCCTTTCATCACCTATCCCGCCGCGGCGCTGCGTGACCTGGTGCGGGACGACCCGTCGGCGGTGAACCCGTCGGCGACTGTGGAACGACTGGCCGGGACACCATGCGTCAGCGAGCCAGCCGCGTTGCTCGCGGCCGGACCTGACGCTACGCTCGTCGTCCCCAAAACAAAAGCTTCGCGCGTGACGTGCGCTATCGCGCGCATCGGTCCAGGTGAGCGGCATGCGCCTGGACACGATCAGCCGACGGATAATGGGGCAACAGGCGGATCGCTCGTCGTGATCGGATTGGGACCCGGCGACCTGACGCTGCTGCCGGCGCGGGCGCGGGAGGCGCTGGCCGAGGCCGATGTCGTCGTCGGTTATCGTGGCTACCTGGATCTGATCGTCCCTCTCACAGTGGGGAAGATGATCGTCGGGGCGGAGCTCGGCGAGGAGGTGGCGCGCGCCACCCGCGCCATCGACCTGGCCCAGGCTGGCGCGCATGTCGCGCTGGTCTCCAGCGGGGACGCGGGCATGTACGGGATGGCCGGATTGGTCTACGAGGTTCTGGGCGCGCGCGGCTGGACGCCGGACGATCTCCCCGTGACCGTCGTGCCCGGCATCTCCGCCGTGCAGGCGGCCGCTTCCTTGCTCGGGGCCCCGCTTATGCACGATGTCGCTACGATCAGCCTCTCCGACCTGTTGACACCACGCGACGTGATCCTGCGCCGCCTCGAAGGCGCCGCGGCGGCGGATTTCGTGCTGGCCCTGTACAATCCGGCGAGCCGGCGGCGGACGAGCCTCATCGTCGAGGCCCGCGCGATTCTTCTGCGGTCCCGGCCGGCCGCAACTCCGGTCGGGCTCGTGTCGGACGCCTACCGCTTGGGCCAACATGTGGCTGTCACGACGGTGGGCGCCATGCTCGACCATCACATCGACATGCGTACCATTGTGATCGTGGGTAACTCCTCCACGCGCGTGATCGGAACGCGTATGGTGACGCCGCGCGGCTACGCGGGGCACTACGATTTGTCCGGCCACGCGGCGGAAAGGGCGACGATCGATGGTTAAGCCATACCACTACCATGTCTTTGTGTGTACCGATGACGGAACAAACGAGCGCTGCCGCGCTAAGGGGGCCGAAGAGGTGCGCGAGCGGTTCTGGGCGGAATTGGGCGCGCGCGGCATGGAGCATGTGAAAGTCACGCGGATGGGCTGCACCGTGCAGCACCGTCACGGCCCCATTATCGTGGTCTACCCGGACGGGATATGGTACGGTCATGTCACAGTTGACGATGTGTCCCAGATCGTGGAGGAGCATCTGGGCCAGGGGCGCGTCGTCGAGCGCCTCGTGCATTATCGCCGGTCCGATGGGCTGCCCTGTGGGCCGTGCGGCTGGGACGAGACCCCTAGCCCATGAGCGACGCTGACACCCTCGCGCCGCCGCGCAATCGGCGTGGCCTACGCACCGGCTACACCACGGGATCGTGCGCGGCGGCCGCCGCCCGCGCCGCGGCCACTGCTCTCGTCGTGGGGGTACGCCCGGCCGAGGTCACCATTACCCTGCCCATCGGCGGAACGGCCACCTTCGCCCCTACCGAGTGGGCGCAGGGCAGCGACTGGGCGAGTTGCGCGGTGGTCAAGGACGCCGGCGATGATCCCGACGTGACGCACGGCGCGCATATCCATGCCCGCGTCGCCTGGACATCCGCGCCGGGTCTGGAACTCGCCGGCGGTCCCGGCGTCGGCACGGTGACCCGTCCTGGGCTTGGGCTCGCGGTCGGTGGACCGGCCATCAACGCGACGCCGCGCGCGATGATCACGGCCGAGGTGATGGACATTGTAGGAGATGTGCTAGAGACACGCGGGATGGTGGTGACCGTCTCCGTCCCCGGCGGCGAGGAGATGGCGCGCAAGACGCTCAACGGGCGTCTAGGTATCGTCGGCGGCATCTCCATTCTGGGTACCTGGGGCATCGTCAAGCCCTATTCCACGGCATCCTGGCGCGCCAGCGTGGTGCAGGCAGTTGACGTGGCCGCCGCTAATGGCCAGGATCGCCTGGTGCTCTCGACGGGGAGCCGCAGCGAGAAATATGCCATGGCGCTCTTCCCTGGCCTGGATGAGCTCGCCTTCGTGGAGATGGGTATCTTCACGGGCGACGCGCTGCGCGCGTGCGTCAAGAGAGGGGTGGGTTGGTCCGCCGTCACCGGCATGATTGGGAAGTTCGCCAAACTGGCGCAGGGTCACATGCAGACGCACGTCGCGGGGAATCAGGTCGACACGACTTTCCTGGCCAGCATTGCCGCTGAGTGCGGGGCGAGCGTCGCGGCGCGGGAGGAGGTGCGGAGCGCGAACACCGCGCGGCACGCCGGCGAGATTGCCGAGCGCGAGGGCTTTGCCGCGCCGTTCTATGCGCGCCTAGCCGCGTTAACCCGTGACCAGTGCGCGTCATACGTCAAGGAGCGCCTGACTGTCGAGGCTGTCCTGTTCGATTTCGCGGGCCAGACACTGGCCCATGCGCGAGAAGAGAGGAGCGCGTGATGCGCCTGTACGAGCATGAATCCACCGCTTTATCGATGGACGCGGGCAACGACGCCTGGTACCGCTACCACGGCGCGCGCCGCGCCCACGGACTATCAGCCGAGGATGTGGCGGAGGGCACGACGCACGCCGTCGCCGACATCGACTTCGTGGAGCGCCACATCCCCCTACGCCCGTCCAGCCGGCTCCTCGAGGTCGGCTGTGCATGGGGCCGGCACACGGCTGAATTGCTCCGCCGCGGCTACGCGCATGTCGTGAGCGTGGATATCGACCCGGCCATGCTAGCCCACGCCCGTCGCCGGCTCGTGGACGCCGACCTGCGCGACGGAAGCTTCCTCGCCATCGCGCGCGCGGACGGCCCGTTCGATGCCGTGCTGCAACTCTACGACCGTAGCGTCCTGGGCTTTCCCACGGAGGACGACGACCGCGCGAGCCTGCGCCATGTGGCCGGTTTGCTCGATCCAGGCGGGCATTTGCTCTTCGGTATCCGTGACTGGCCGGTTGACTTGCCGCTGGCGTCCCGCTCCTGGCAGGAGACCGTCGAGGGGTTGGAGTTGGAGGAGGTCGTGCCCGACCCCGCGGCCATGACCTGCACGCATCGCACGATCGTGATACGCCCGGACGGGGCGCGCCGGACGCTGGAGATCACGCGTCGCCACTATAGCCTGCCAGAGGTGCGCGGCCTCTTACGAGGGGCAGGGTTTGCGTGCGTAGACGCCTGGCATGCCTATGACGAGGCGCGCCCGTATGGGACCGAGCGCCAGGGCATGGTTGTCCTGGCCAGAAAGGAAGGGTAGGGGATATGAACGACGACGCGACGGATACGGACGTGGAGGACGGAGCCATGCGGCAGGGCGAGGGCGCGGTAGGGGCAAAGGGAACGGCAGGGGCCGAGAGAACGGGTGCGCCGCGATCTGGGACGGGTGCGGCGCCGGGGGAGCGGCGCGTCAAGAAGGGGCTCGTCATCGTCAACACGGGACATGGCAAGGGCAAATCGACGGCTGCCTTCGGCGTGATGACGCGCGCGTGGGGGCGTGGCATGCGCGTATGCGTGCTGCAGTTCATCAAGAATGAGAACGCCAGCTTCGGCGAAACGCGCGCCGCGCGCAAGATGGGCATCGACATGATCGCGATGGGCGACGGCTTTACCTGGCTCTCACGCGACATTGACGAGACCGAGGCCAAGGCCCGCCACGGCTGGGCGCGCGCCCAGGAGAAGATCCTCTCCGGGGAGTACGACGTCATTATCCTGGACGAGTTCACCTACACCTTCACATACGGCTGGCTCGACGTGAACGAGGTTGTCGCCTGGTTACGCGCGCACAAGCCGGAGATGCTGCACCTGATCATCACGGGGCGCGACGCGCGCGAGGAATTAATCGACTACGCCGACCTTGTCACCGAGATGCGCCTCGTCAAGCACCCCTACAAAGAGCAGGGCATCCGCGCCCAGGCGGGGATAGAGTTTTAGATTATGACCACGCGCGAGCGACACCTGGTCCTGCGCGCCGATGGGCGCGCCATCAACGTCCCGCGACGGCCAGGACAACTATTCGTCTGCAGCACGGGGTGTTGCTGTGGGCGCACTGAGGACGGCCATGCCGCCGTGCCAACCGACCTGTACCATCAGGAGTGGGAGCGGCGGCGGCTGCGCAACCGCGTGCACCTGACGCAGAGCGGCTGCCTCGGCCCCTGCACGCTGGCCAACGTGGCGCTGCTCGTCTACGGGGGGCGCGAGATCTGGTTCCACTCGGTCGCCGACGAGCGGGTCGTGACGGCTATGTTCGACTACATCGACGCAATGGTGCGGGCCGATAGCCCCCTGCCCCCGCCGCCCGCCCTGGCCGGTCATGTCTTCACCGCCTTCGACTGGGAGGGCCGCCGCGCCACAGCGGCGGTGGAGCGGGCCCCGGTGGACGCTGCGCGCGTTGCGCCTCGGGTGGCCGATACTATCCTGTTCCTCACGCAGGCCGATACCGACCTCCTGACCATGGAGAAGGCGCGGGCGCTCCTGCCGCCCGATTTCCCGCCGGTGCGCGCCGTCAACGTGTCTGGGCTCGGCGGGGACGAGGACATCGACCTCTTCCTGGACCGTGAACTCGACCGCGCGGCTCTCGTGGTCGCCCGCCTCCTGGGTGGCCGCGCGAGTTTCGCGCATGGCCTCGACCGCCTAGCGACGCATGCCCGGCGTGAGGGGACCTGGACGCTGCTGCTGCCGGGAACCGAAACGCTCGACGTCGAACTGGCGGCGCTCTCCAGCGTGTCCATCCCAGTGGCTCACCAGGCCGCCGCGTACCTGCAGATGGGTGGCCCGTCCAACGCCGCGCACCTGCTCCGTTTTCTGGCCGATCACCTGCTCACGACGGGCTTCGGCTTCGACGCGCCCGCGCCGCAACCGCGCCACGGCGTGTACCATCCCGACGCGCCGAACGCTACCCTTGACGAACTGCTCGCCCGCCACCGGCCGGATCGTCCCACCGTCGGCGTTCTGTTCTACCGCGCGCACCTGCTCGCGGGCAATACCGACCCCATCGACGCGCTCGTGCGCGCCTGCGAAAAGGCCGAGGCCAATGTCCTGCCCGTTTTCGCCCAGTCCCTCAAGGAGGACGCGGATGACGTCACGGCGCACGACGGATCGCGCGGCCTACCGGCCGCACTGCGCTACATGGTCGGGCCGCGGGGCGCGCGCGTCGATGTCATCGTCAGCACGATGAGCTTCGCCATGGGCGGCGTGAACCCCGACGGGCCAACCATGGCCGGCTGGTCGGTGGACGCCCTGGAGTCCCTGGATGTCCCGATCCTGCAAGCGGTCCTGGCCAGTGGACCGCGCGTGGCGTGGGAGACATCGCTGCGCGGGCTCGGCCCCCTGGATACGGCCATGAACGTAGCCCTGCCCGAGTTCGACGGCCGTATCGCGGCCGTGCCGATCGCGTTCAAGGAGCAGTCGTCCGGCCCGTCGGACGACGCGCGCGGCGCCCCCGTTGCGCGCGCTGTGGCGGTCACGGATCGCGTCGAACGCACGGTGGGGCTGGCCCTGCGCCTCGCCACGCTCCGTCATAAGCCAAACGGGGAGAAGCGTGTGGCCATCGTCTTGACCAATAACCCGAACCGCGCTGCCCGCGTGGGCAACGCCGTGGGCCTGGACGCCCCAGCCTCGCTGCTGCTGCTCCTCGAGGCGATGCGCGCGGCCGGCTACACGGTCGGAGATCTCCCGGCGAGCGGCGACGACCTGCTCCATGCCCTGATCGACCGTTGCTCATACGACACTGAGGTGCTGACCGCGCATCAACTTGCCTACGCCGCCGCGCGCGTGCCCGAGGGGCGCTACGCGTCATGGTTCGCGGGGCTGCCCATGAAAAACCGGCGCGAGATGAGCGGCCGTTGGGGGGAACCGCCTGGCGTGGCCTACGTTCACGGCGGCCACCTTGCCCTGGCCGGCCTGCGCTTCGGTAACGTCTTTGTGGCGCTGCAGCCGCCGCGCGGTTATGGCATGGACCCGAACGCTATCTATCACCAGCCCGACCTGCCGCCGACCCACAACTATCACGCGCTCTACCGCTGGTTGCGCGACCCCGTCGTGTTGGGAGGCTTCGGGATCGACGCGCTGATCCATCTCGGCAAGCATGGCACCCTGGAGTGGCTGCCCGGCAAGGCCGTTGGCCCCTCCGCGACCTGCTACCCGGACCTGCTGCTGGATGACATCCCTCTGGTCTATCCCTTCATCATCAATAATCCCGGCGAGGGCGCGCAGGCCAAGCGCCGCACCCACGCCGTCGTGGTGGACCACATGGTCCCGCCGATGACTGCCGCCGACACGTACGGACCATTGGCCGAGCTGGCGCGCCTGGTCGACGAGTACTACCAGGTCGAGTTACTCGATCCGACCAAACTGCCGTTACTGCAGAACCAGATCTGGGAGATCATTAAGGAGGCCCGGCTAGAATCAGATCTCGCCGTGATGATGCGACAGACGCACGGGGACCACACCCACGCATGGGACGACGAGGTCCTCGATGACGGGACCCCGGCAGGGTTGGGCGAGTTAGGCGGGCGCGACGTGGCGCACCTGCTGGAGGATATCGACGCCTACCTGTGCGAACTGGGCACGCTCCAGATCCGCAACGGGTTGCATATCATGGGCGCGCTACCTGAGGGGCCGGCGTTGGTCGACCTGCTACTGAGTCTGGTGCGCCTACCGAACGGCGACACGCCAAGCCTGCGCGAGGCCGTCGCGTCCCTCTTCGGCGTGCGCCTACGTCAGCTCCTGGACGCGCCAGGGGCTCGTCTAGACTCCCTACCACATGTGTTGGCGGCCGTCGAGGGCCGCCCCCTGGTCACGGCGTCGGACGCCATCGAGGCCATCGATCGCCTCTGTATGGAGGCGCTACGGCGGCTGCACGAGGGAGGGTTCAACCCGGAGGCCGTGGCGGATGTCCTGGCGTGGTTGGGAGAGGTCGCGGGGGCTGATGCGACTCCCATCGCGACGCCGCTTCAGTTTGTGTGCGAGCGCTTGCTCCCAGCGCTACGCCAGGGAGAACGGGCGGAGATCGCCAACGTGCTGCGCGCGTTGGATGGCCGGTACATACCCGCGGGTCCTAGTGGTTCACCGACGCGGGGGATGGCCCATGTGCTGCCGACGGGTCGCAACTTCTACGCCGTCGACCCGCGTGCCGTGCCCAGCCAGGCCGCGTGGCGCGTGGGGCGCCAACTGGCCGAGGAGTTGGTCCGGCGTCACCTCGCGGAGGAGGGGGGCTACCCGCGCAGTGTCGGGTTGTCGATCTGGGGCACGAGCGCGATGCGCACGCACGGCGATGACATCGCGCAGGTTTTCGCGCTCCTGGGGGTGCGGCCGATCTGGCAGCCCGAGAGCCGCCGCCTGGAGGGCGTCGAGCCGATCCCGCTGGCGGAATTGGGCCGGCCGCGCATTGATGTAGTCTGCCGCATCTCGGGATTCTTCCGCGACGCCTTCCCGCACCTCATCGGCCTCCTCAACGACGCCGTCCGCCTCGTCGCGGGGCTGGACGAGCCGCCCGACGACAACTATGTGCGCGCCCGCTACCTTGCGGATCAGGAGAGGCTCCGCGGGGACGGGCTCTCCGACGCGGAGGCGGGGCGACGCGCGCTGTACCGGGTGTTCGGCTGCAAGCCGGGCGCGTACGGAGCGGGAATCCTCCCACTCATCGATGAGCGCAACTGGCGCGATGTCTCCGACTTCGCGGAGGCCTACGTCAACTGGGGCGGCTACGCCTACACGTCCGACGAGTTTGGCGTCGACGCGCGCGATGAGTTCCGCGGCGCCTTGGCGACCGTGGCCGTCGCCGCCAAAAACCAGGATAACCGCGAACACGACATCTTCGACTCCGATGACTACCTGCAGTATCACGGCGGCATGATCGCCACGATCCGCGCGCTCTCCGGACGCACGCCGCGCCGTTACCTGGGCGATAGTTCTGATCCTGAGCGCGTGCGCGTGCGTGACCTGCGCGAGGAGGCGCTGCGCGTCTTCCGGAGTCGCGTCGTCAACCCGAAGTGGATCGAGGCCATCACACGCCACGGCTACAAAGGGGCGCTGGAGCTGACCGCCACCGTCGATTTCCTGTTTGGGTACGACGCCACAGCGGACGTGGTGGAGGATTGGATGTATGAAACGGTGACCAAGACGTACGCGCTCGACCCCACCATGCAGGAGTTTTTCGGCCGCAGCAGCCCGTGGGCGCTGCGCGACATCGCCGAGCGCCTGCTCGAGGCGGCCGACCGCGGTCTGTGGTCGCAGCCATCGGCGGAGATCACCGACGGCCTGCGTCGCGCCCTCTTACGCGCCGAGGCCGATGTCGAAGCCCGCGGTGAACTGTAGATAGGTAAGAAGGACACTATTTTGGATAATGTGATCGACGGCGTCGTGACCGCTTTGAGTCCGCAAGCCGCGACAAGGGCAGATGTCTTCCCCTTCACGGCTTTGGTGGGACAGGAGCGCATGAAGCGGGCACTGTTACTCAACGCCATCAACCCTCGGCTGGGCGGCGTGCTCATCCGAGGGGAGAAGGGAACCGCTAAGTCGACAGCGGCGCGCGCCCTCGCCGCCCTGTTGCCCCCGCTCTCCGTCGTCGCGGGTTGCCCATTCTCGTGTGACCCGGACCAACAGGAGGCGCTGTGCGATGGGTGTGCGGCACGGCGGGCAGCGGGCGAGGACCTGGGGCGAGCGGAGCGTCCGGCGCGCGTGGTCGACCTGCCGGTGGGTGCGACCGAAGACCGCGTCGTGGGCACGCTGGACCTGGAGCGCGCTATCGGCCACGGCGAGCGCCGCTTCGAGCCGGGCCTGCTGGCCCAGGCCAATCGCGGTATCCTATACGTCGACGAAGTGAACCTGTTGGGCGACCACCTCGTCGACGTCCTACTCGACGCCGCAGCGATGGGCCGCAACGTCGTTGAGCGCGAGGGCGTCGCCGCCGCGCACCCGGCCGTGTTCGTTCTCGTCGGTACTATGAACCCGGAGGAAGGGGATTTGCGCCCACAACTACTCGACCGCTTCGCCCTCGCCGTGGAGGTCGCCGGCATGCCCAATCCGGACGAGCGCGCGGAGGTGGTGCGGCGACGCATTGCCTACGAGGCTGATCCCGTCGTCTTCGGCGAGGAGTGGGCCGCCGTGGAGCAGGCCACGCGCGAGCGGGTGAACGCGGCGCGCGCGCTCCTCCCGCGGGTGCGCGTGGACGACACGATGCTGCGGCTGATTACCTCTATCTGCGCCGAGGCCGGCGTGGACGGGATGCGCGGCGATCTCGTGATGTACAAGGCCGCCGCCACCCTGGCGGCCGACGCCGGCCGCATTGTGGTGACGGTCGACGATGTGCGCGAGGCGGCGGAGTTAGCCCTGCCCCATCGGCGGCGCCGCCAGCCCTTCGAGCAACCCGGCCTCGATCGCGAGGCGCTGGACGAGAGTATCAGGCGACACCAGGATAGGGAGGCGGGACAGGGCGGATCGACGGAGGACACCGGGAACGAGAGCGCCGCTGAGACGACGGACGACGAGCTGGGCGGAGGCAACGGCGGAACGCATGGCGACGAGCGGACGCCGCCCACACAGGCTGGCGATGCGGTGACGCGCGTGTTCGCGCCGGAGGACGGACGCCAGGTTCCGTCGCTGCGATTGACGCGTCCCGACGCTACCGTCAGGGCCGCCAACGGCCGCCGCTCGATCACGCGCGCCGGGGTGGGGCGATACGTCCACGCGGTGGTGCCGAACGGCGCCGCCCGTGACCTGGCGCTCGATGCGACGCTGCGCGCGGCCGCGCCGTATCAAAGGTCACGACGCGCCTTACCTGCGGAGGGACGCGCCCCGCGCCTCCTGCTGCGGTCGTCTGACGTGCGGGTGAAGGTGCGCGAGGCGCGCACGGGCGCGCTCGTCCTGTTCGTCGTCGACGCCAGTGGCTCGATGGGCGCGCTCCAACGCATGGCCGCAGCCAAGGGTATGGTGCTAGCTTTCCTGAGGGATGCCTATCGCCGGCGCGACCGCGTGGGCCTTATCACGTTTCGGGGCACGCGGGCGGAGCTCGCGCTCCCGCCGACGAGTAGCGTTGAGCTGGCCGAGCAGCGCCTGCGCGAGCTACCGACGGGAGGGCGGACACCCCTGGCGCACGGCCTGGCGCTGGCCGCCGACACACTACGCCAAAACGTGCGCTCCAACTTGTCGGCCATCCCCCTACTCATCGTCCTGTCTGACGGCCGCGCCAATGTGCCTCTGTCGGGCGCGGGAGGGGATGCGCTGACAGATTCGGGCGCCGTCGCGGCGACGATCGCGCGGCAGGGCTGGGCAAGCGTGGTCGTGGACACCGAGGCCGGCCGCACGCGTCTGGGCCTGGCCCGCGCGTTGAGCGACGCCCTGGGCGCACGGTATATGCGGCTCGACGAGATGTCGGACATGGCAGAAATGTCGGCGGCGCACGTGAGCGACGTCATCGGCAGGAGATTATCATGAGTGCGGAACGGACGGCACGTACAATGAGTGAGGACGGGATACCTGCGCGCCGGGTCGTCTGCGTGGGGATCGGGCCGGGCGATCCGCGGTACGTGACGCTGGCTGTGCGCGATGTTGTCGCGGAAGCCGACGTAGTCAGCGGCTTCGCCACAGCCGTAGCGGTCGTACGGGACTGGATGACGGGCACGGCGTTGCCGATGAGCTACCGCGACCAGGAGGAGGTCCTGGCACAGGTGGCGGAGGAAGCGCGGGCGGGGCGGCGCTGCGTGGTCTGCCTGTACGGCGATCTCAATGTCTCGGCGGGGGAGTTGTTGGAGCGCGTGCGCCGTCACTGCGGCGAGGTCGACCTGCTCCCCGGCATCAGCTCGGTGCAGGTGGCGCTGGCCCGCGCCGGCATCGCGCTGGAGCAGACGCTGTTCGTGACGCTGCACGCCCGCGGGGAGGTCGAGGGCCGCCGTCGCGAGTTAGCCGAGGCTATCGCCGCTGGGGCGCGGCACGTCGTCGCCCTCCCCACGCCCTACGACTTCATGCCCCGTGACGTCGCCGCGTATCTGCTGACGAGGGGCGCAGACCCGGCGCGCGCTGTGACCGTCTATCAGCGCTTGACGCTGCCCGATGAATCGGCGCTACACACGACGGTGCGCCAACTCGCGGAGGATGCAACGGCGTTCAGTGATCTCTCTATCCTCGTGTTCCCGCTCCCCTCCCGTCCAGCGCGCAACGAAGGAGTGATGCATGACATCTGACGAGACGATCCTACTCATTGGACACGGGACCCGCGATCCCGAAGGCGCGCGCGAACTGCTCCTCTTCGCGGACGCCGTCGCGGCGGCCGATGCCGATCGAGCCGGGGGCGGGGGGCGACCCGTGCGGCCCTGTTTCCTGGAGTTAGCCGAGCCGCCCATCATCACGGCGATCGACCAGGCGATCACCACGGGCGCCCGTCGCATCGTCGCCGTGCCCCTCTTGTTGCAAGCCGCCGGCCATATGAAGAACGATATACCCAGCGCGCTTGCCGTGGCGCGCGAACGCTACCCACTGGTTCCCATTACCTATGGCACACCGCTCGGTGTACAGCCGGAGGTGCTCTCCGCGTTGGAGGAGCGTCTGTCCACGGCTGAGGAGGGATTGCCGGCGCTGCCGCCGGATGAGACGGCGGTCCTGCTTGTGGAACGTGGAAGCAGCGACCCCGACGCGAACGCCGAGGTCTACAAGGTCGCGCGCCTGCTGTGGGAGGGGCGTGGGGGCGGGCTGGTCGAGACCTGTTTCTGGAGCATCACTGGTCCACGCCTCGCCGAGGGCTTACGGCGCTGCGTCGCGCTGGGAGCGCGTCGTGTCATCGTGCTGCCCTACTTTCTCTTTCACGGCGTCTTGCTACGGCGCATCGCCAAGGTCGTCGAGGAGCACCGCGCGCTGCTGCCCGCCGTCGATCTGGTCATGGCATCACACTTGGGCGCGCACCCTGCCCTCGTCGATCTCGCGTTGCGGAGGGCGTGTGAGGCCTGGACCGGCGAGGCCTGGTCGAACTGCGACCTGTGCAAGTACCGCGCGCGCATGCCGGGGTTCGCCCATGACATGGGCCTGCCCCAGGGCTCCGACCACGCCCACGGACTGCGCGGCCATATCCATGGGCACGGGCCGTCCGCAGCGCCGGACGGGCCAATAACATCCTCCGCGGCTGCAACCGACAAGTGTGCTCCGATGGCCGCCGCGCCCTTAAAATATGCGTCCGATGGATCAGTGGATTGGGGCAACATGTGGGAGGGCTTCTGCGCTCTCGCACAGGAGGGCGGACCTCCGCATCGCGGCGTGATACTCGCGGCCCAGGAGGATGCGGACACGACCAGTGTGGGATACTGCCGTGCCGTGGACGAGATGATCCGGGGGATAGACGCGGTAAGCGGGTTGAACGCCGCCGCGACGGCGCCGGGCTGGATAGCGGTGCGGTGTGGGTCTGAGCGCATGGCCGCATGGCTGCGCGATGCGATCGTGCGGGAAAATGTACAAGCGCGCAGCGACGGAATCATGCTTCTAGTCCCAGTTCGTGAGACGTACACGATCAAGGAAGAGATTAAGAGTGTCATCACGGTGGTTGCCAAGACAACGCATTATTGGCACGAGCATCTGCGCCGGTAATCTACACCCCGGCGGGTACCTGTCCTGGTCGATAAATCCGTCCGCATGTCAGCGAGGTCATCCAGCAGCTTGTTAAGCACCTGACGCGAGATATGCGCGCATCGCGCTCGCCCGCATCCTACCGTCGACGGGGCAGCCCGTAGCCCATTCCAACACAGTGATACATGAGTCGTTCATGCATGCCCATTCAGTGAGGCGTCTATTCATCCATGCTCCATCCATCGTCATGCCCTGCAGCGCGGCCGTGATTCGGCTGCAGCCCTACTCGCGCACCGGCACGTTGGCGAACACATGCCGCTTCATTCACGTTACAACTTTCCAACCGCCCATGTAGTAGTTGCGCCGAAGTACTGCAAGATATGCCTCCTGCCATCATTGGTCTAGTAGTCCGTCAAGGTTTCTTTGAACAGTTGACAGCCCTTGATTGGGCGCACCGCTACTGTCAAAACTTCGTCTGACGCACTACTAGTGCCGCGGCGCGACCCAGTCGCGGATGCAACATCTACACTACTGAGGAGGAGATTGTCGCACGGCGAGAGGAGTGAGGGTGATGGCGGCTAATGCGGGGACACGGGACCGGCCCAAGGCGCTGCTGTCTTGGAGCAGCGGGAAGGATAGCGCTTGGGCGCTCCATGTCCTACGGCAGCAGCGGATCGAGGTGGTCGGGTTACTGACGACGGTGACCGAGGGCTATCGGCGCGTCGCGATGCACGCGACCCGCCTCGATCTGCTCGACGCGCAGGCGCGGGCGACCGGACTGCCCGTGTGGCCTGTGCCCATCCCTAGCCCCTGTACGAACGATGAGTACGAGGCGGCGATGGCGCGCGTGCTGGAGAGGGCAACCGCCGCGGGCGTCAGTGCGCTCGCGTTCGGCGATCTGTTCCTGGAGGACATCCGCCGCTACCGGGAGGAGCGCCTCGCCTCCACCGACATCACCCCGCTCTTCCCGCTGTGGGGCCTGCCAACCCTCGACCTCGCGCGGGACATGATCCGCGCCGGGCTGCGCGCCCATGTGACGTGCGTGGACCCGCGCCACTTGTCCCCCACGTTCGCAGGACGAGCCTTCGACGCGGACTTCCTGGCCGACCTGCCCGCCTCGGTCGATCCGTGCGGTGAACGTGGCGAATTCCACACGTTCGCCGGCGCCGGTCCGATGTTCGACCACCCGGTCTCGGTCCAGGTAGGCGCGGTGGTCGCGCGTGATGGCTTCGTCTTCGCCGATCTGCTCTCTCCTCCGGTTACCTCCCCATCAGGAGGCGACCTGTGACGTGAGCAGCGGGACCGACGACGCCCCCATAACGCCAGGAGTATGCCGTGACGCCATGCCCCCCGGCGCTATCGCGCCGCGCATCCCCCGCCGTCCTGTCCTCCCTATCCGCGACGCCGCGGGGTCGTGCGGAGGGCACAGACACGGTCGTCACCATACCTCACACCGTCGCCCTGCTGGTCACGGCCGGGATGCACGCGATGGCGCGCGTGGGCGACGACCAGCGGGGCGACTCACAGGTGAGGGACGCCATCCGTCCCCACATCCCAGTCGCGGTAACAGTCCGGGCACAGGTGGGTCAGCGTGCTATCCGGGACGGGGTGATCCCTGAAGCGCATCAACCCCTCCTCCCTGGCCGTGCGGTAGGCGTCCCTGACCTTCTCCTTCGCGACGCGCTCCCCGCACCCGCCGCAGCTGATCTTGCGCCGGTCGCGCCGGCCCCCCATCAGCATCCCCCTCCTGACGACAACGCCGGCCACCTATATCCTGTGCCGGCCCCGCGATCCGCGATCGCGGGTCGCTACGCCACACGCTCGTCCACGCTGTCGCGCCGGTTCTGGTAGATCGTGCAGGGATAGGCGGCTTTGCCTACAATCAATGTCCCTTGTGCCCATAACGTTGGGCGGGGCAGGGCGTTTTGCCCATAAAGTCGGGGAGCGCTAGGTCGGCTGAGAGTGCCGACATCGGCGCACCATGGGGCGTGCAGCGTGCTGATGACGACAGCAGCAACGGCGATGGATAACACCCTCTATCTATTATGGCGACAATCTGGACATCCTGCAGAAGCGACTGACGGAGAGCAACGACGGCGTTGCGAAGATGATTGACGCCATGCGCTCCTTCATCAGGGCGAATCAGATGATGGCTTACCTCGTGCTGATGGCCGTGCGCTTGGTGGAGCTAGATCGGGTTCTCACGCCCTGTCGTGGCTCCTGTCTCCCGTCGCCAACCGCGCCTCACTGCCGCGCTGTAACAAGCCCGATATGCTCTATGAGAGGGTCATTAAGCGCGCAGCCACGATCTGTCGCGCCGCGCGTGAGGTAACGGCAGGGGGATGAGGGGGTGACGACCTTGTGCAACCGGACACGCTGCCGCGCTGGCAGCGGCAGGGGTATCGCCTCGTGTGGCGCGACAGCGGCCATGGCAGCGAAGAGGCCGCAGGTCCCCGAGGAGACGGTCGCGTTGATCAAGCGGATGGCGGCGGAGAACCGCTGGTGGGGCGCCGAGCGCAGCAGGGGAGACGGGTTACGTCAGGACTTAGAATCAGTGGTAGTGGGGAGCCAACGGGTCGGGTATCCTACTCCCTTTAGAGAAGTGCGCTGAGGAGGGGACGATGGCCTGCCCGTCCTGTCAGGGGGACGCGACACAGGCATCGGAGCGGAGGACAGCGTTAGGGTACCACCTGTTCCGCTGTCGTCCCTGCCGGCGGACCGTCAACGCGCGGACGGGCACGCCCGTCAATCACGTGCAGGTCCCCACCGACAGCGCGCTCCTCGTCGTGCTGTGGCGCTTGCGGTCCAAACTGAGCCTGCGCGACGTGGCTGAGCTGTTCCTGACCCGTGGCTTCACGTTCAGGCATGAGACGGTGCGGGCGTGGGAGGCGCGCTTCGCCCCGCTGCTCACCGCGCGCCTGCGGGCCAAGCGACGGGGCAAAGCGCGCCTCCGGTGGCATTGCGACGAGACGTCTGTCAAGGTGGACGGGCGCTGGCGCTATCTGTATCGGGCCATCGACGCCGACGGGAACCTGGTCGACGCGATACTGAGCGAGACGCGGGATATGGACGCCGCCAAGCGCTTCTTCGCGCGAGTACGCACCGTGGTCGGGCATGCGCCCGCGACGGTGACCACGGACGGGCATGACGCCTACCCGCGGGCGATCCGCGAGGAGTGGGGGGCCGACGTGCCGCACCGGACCAGCCGCTATCTGAACAACCGGATGGCGCGGGATCACCCCGGCGTCAAACAACGCTCCTATCCCATGCGCGGCTTCGGCTCGTTCACCTCAGCGACCCACGTCTGCTCCGCCCACGACGAGCTGCGCGATCACTGTCGCTTGCGGCAGCACTTGAATGAGACGGTCTCCCTGGCTGACCAGCGCCGCCTATTTCAAGCGCGGTGGCGCTCGGTGCGCGCCCTGCTGCAGGCGGCGTCACCGCAAGCGAGGCCGGCCCACGACGGGACGATGCGCGCCAGAGCTTGTGTGTGTTCTGAATCCTGACGCATCCGTGGAACAGATTTGCCCACCCAGAGGGAGTGTTACTTTGCACTCATAAGGATCGTTGACGGCGTGTCCTCGTCGCCGACCTCCACCGGCTCGCGCACCCGGAGCAGCACGACCGTCGCCACGACGAGGAGCACGAGCGTGCTGACCGGGAAGACCGCGCGCACCCCGAGCAGCGCGCCCAGGCTGCCGCCGACGAGCGGGCCGACGGCGAAGCCGCACGACTCGGCCGACGAGGTGAGGCCATAGGCCGCTCCGCGCTGATGCGATGGCGTGGTCAGGCCGATGATGGCCCCGGCCGCGGGCAGCGCCGCCCCGAGGGCGAGTCCGACGGCCGCGCGGACCAGCGCGAGTTGCCACACCGCGCCCACGACGAACGCGGGCAGATAGAGCAGGCCGGCGAGGGCGAGGCCACTGACGAGCGCGCGCCGGTAGCCGTAGCGTGCCAGCAGGCGGGGCGCCAGCCACGAGGCCAGCGCGGCGCAGAGCCCCGACACAGCCAGGATGAGGCCCACAGCGGTCGAGGTTTGCGGGATGCCGTGGGCCGTGGGGAGGCCGGCTAGGTGCGGGACGAGTAGCGGGAGCACCGGTGCCGGGGCCGTGCTGCTGGCCTGGGCCATGAACAGCACCAGGGCGATGGGGAGCAATCCGGGGCTGAGCGCCACGGCGCGGAAGTCCCGGAACGGGGCGAACAGACCACGGCCGGGCGCGGAGACCGGCCGCACGAAGCGCTCGTCGATGCCGACAAGGACGAGGAGCGCCGCGGCGAGGAGCAACCCCGCGCCGCAGGCGAAGGTCCCGTGGAAGCCGAGGTGGTCGTCGAGCAACCCACCCGCGAGGGGACCGAGGGCGACGCCCACGAAGATGCCCGCGAGCATCAAGCCCATGGCGCGCCCCATCTCGGCGCGCGGCGTCACGGTCGTGACCAGGGCCTGCAACGGCGCGTTCACGCCCGTCAACAGACCAGAGAGCGCCAGGAGTGTGACGAGGATCCAGACGTTGGGGGCGACGATGAGCAGAGCCATGGTGACGGCGCCGCAGCCCATGGCGCGGATGATCATCGGCTTGCGGCCGTAGCGGTCGCCCAACGATCCCCAGACGGGGCCCATCAGGGCGAGCGGCAACGCACCGCCGAAGCTGATGACGCCCGCCCAGACGGGGACGGCGCGTCCATGGACGCCAAGCGTTTGGATGTACAGCGGCAGGAACGGGAAGATGAGCGTGAAGCCCATGAGGGCGAGGACCTGCGCGCCGAACGCGACGAGGAGCGTGCGCCGCCACGACGACGCCGCGGCAGCGCGCCGGGCGGGGGAAAGGGAGTGCATATACCCGTATAATACCCGATGCCGTCTGCGAAGGACTGTCGCGCACGATTGGCCCCACTGTCTTTCGCTGAGCAAGGTAGAGTTGTCCGCGATCCAGATCAGGCCGTGGTGGGCGCGCTCCGCCCGCCGCTGGTCGCTCGGCGGCCACGTCTCCACCACCTCTGTGAGCACGCCCGTCTTCACCACCAGCCGCGCGGCGTCGACCAGCCCGGCGATGGCCTGCTGCTGGCACAGGGCCACGTCCAGATCGACCCCTTTGACCCAATCGACGTCCACCCACTCAGACCGGCCGCCGGCGTCCGGCGCGGCGAGCAGGCGACGCAGCGCCTCCGCACGCTCCGCGCCCTGGTCCACCTCCGCCGCGAAGCGGAAGCGTCCGGCCGCTTCCAGCGCCGCCACATCCAACCCACGCCGCGTCAGGCCGGCGCGTAACTCATCGACCGACACCGTCTCGGTGGCGTAATTCTTGATGAGGAGCCCGCGCCGTGCCTCGCCCACCTGAAGAAAGGCGGCGTCGAGGCGGCGCAACGCAACGGGGTCCGTGGCGACAGGGTATGTCGCCGCCGTAAGCCGTAGACGCCGTAGCGCGGTAGCCATGCCGGGCGCCCCATGCTATTTTGCCTCCTTGTGAAAGAAGCTAGTGGGTCACGCCGCATTTAAAGCGGGAATTACCGCGAGTGTCTGTCGCCCTCAACAACCTGCGACATCACACTCCCGGGTTCGCTACGAAGACGCTTTCTGGCCGTCGCCAAAACCCGTTCTATTTGCGGCGTGACCCACTAGTAGTCCGTCAAGCGAATTATGAACAGTTGGTGCATCATGGAGATAGCCTCGTTAGGCGACCTGGGCGATGGCGCGGGCTGGCGGCGGTGTTGTCGCGGCGTGCGCCTCCCGCACGGTGGG